>SDBT01005461.1_pt1 | contig 21320 bp, 20 predicted proteins | sample 2277101 | NCBI WGS metagenome assembly SDBT01 (sample SAMN10404973, study PRJNA504765) | marine sediment metagenome | isolation source: marine sediment core GS10_PC15, 103 cmbsf | place: Arctic Ocean: Southern Knipovich Ridge | collected 2010
AGGATTAATAAAATATAAAATTATATTTGAATACCAGAAAGAAGGATAAAAAGAGAGATAATTTTTAAATTCTGGGTGCTGTCTTATGAAAGCAAGGGTAAATTGAGTAAAAAAGAAAAATAAAATCACACTAATTGATAAAATGATTAAGGTAATATTACCTAATTTTTTTAGTTTTTTACTAAAATCAATTTTATATTCAAGCCAATTAGCTATTATTAAACCAATTAATGATGCAAAAATGGATAATAGTAAAAAGCTAACATAAAATATAAAATAATGAAATATATTCATTGAAGGATAAATTTGAACCAACAAGGTTGTAGCAAATGGTCCAATTCCTAAAATAATCAAAAAATAGAAAGGAAGGCGACCAATAAATTCACCAAAAAATACATCTTTTGGCTCAATTGGAGATGAAATTAGAAATTCTTTGTAGGGAATTTGAGATTTTCTAAAGAGGGTAAAAAGGGGATATATTAAATACATCAAAAATAATGTGGCAAAAGAATATTCAATTAAAAGCGTAGTAAACGAAGCTAAATTACCAGAGACTAGTTTTAATATTTCTGGTAAAATTGCATCCAAAAAATTTGGTCCTATATAAAATGCCCAAAATAAAAATAGAGAATAAATCGCTATAAAAAACATTTTACGATTCTTTCTAAATCTACTTGTTTTTAACCGAATTTCTTTTTTTGCTACAGATCTCCAAAGACTCAATAATATCTTTCTCTTTTATTATGCTAATTACTTTAATTTCTTATAAATATTGATTATGAATTCTAATTTTCAAATATTTCTTTATAGTGTAAAAATCGAATTCGTTAGTATTTAAAACATTTATTGTTTGAGTTATCAGCTGTTTTTTAGTAAAACAAGTTTTTTCTAATGATTAAGCCCTTATAGATTTAAAACTACACGATTTCACAAAGAAATTCTTAAATTTTTACAAAATTACTCTATTTTTTAATTTTAATTTTAAAATTTTAAGTTTAACTAATTTATTTAGACATTTTTTAATAAATGACATAAATTATCTAATTTAGAAAACTATTTGTAGTCCAATCCTAATAATTAAATTATAAAATTCAAATATTTATTTTGATTTTTTACGATATAATCAATTATTCTTAGTAAAATGAGTATATGGAAAAATATTAAAACTATTAAAGTTGAATATTTCAATGAATATGTGAATGCAATTGCTATTTCTCCTAATAATAAATACTTTGCAACTGGTAATTACAATTACATAATAAAAATTTGGTCTTTATTATCAGGAAAAGTGGTAAAAGAGTTAGGGAAGCCATTTTCTTGGGATAATATAGGAGACCCATATCCTGAATCTTATTATCATAAACAAGGACATTGTAACTCTGTACAAACTGTTTTATTTACCCCTGATAATAAATATCTTATTAGTGGTTCATTTGATAAAACTTTAAGATTATGGGATCTATCTACAATGGAAACATGTCACATTTTTAAGGGGCATGAAGGATTTATAATGTCAGCAGTAGTTTCTCTAGACGGGAATTATCTAATTAGTGGCTCTTATGATAAAACAATTAAAATATGGGATTTAAATTCTCTCAAACTAATTAAAACTATACAAGCACACAGCCCAATTTATTCAGTTGCAGTATCAGCAGAGAGAAATTATATCGTTAGTGCTTCTTCAGATAAACTGATAAGAGTATGGAATTTAAATACTGGAGAGCTCATTCGTGAAATTGAAGCACATAAAAGAATTATAAATTCGGTTGCGGTGTCTCCTGAGGAAGTATTTATCATAAGCGGGTCAAAAGATAAAAATATTAATGTTTTTAAGCTTTTAACAGGAAAATTTGTAAAAACTTTAAAAGGACATAGAAAGGCAGTATTATCTGTAGTTTTCTCTCCAAATGAAAAATATATAATAAGTAGTTCACAGGATAAAACTATTAAGGTTTGGAAATTAAATAATGGAAAACTCATCCAAACTCTTGAAGGACATAAAACAGGCATTAAATCTATTGCCCTTTCTCCTGATTGGAAGTATCTTGTTAGTGGAGGTGGTATTGGATTCTTTAAAAAAAGTGAAATAAAAATCTGGAAGTCAAGGATCCAATCTTATTTTATTCTTTAAATTCTTATAAATAATATAATCATTAATTTTGTCTGATTTACTATAATTTATTAATAAATTATAATTTTTAATGAATTACCTTATTATTGATAATTATAAGAAGATGTTTGAGAAGTGTAATTTAAATTTATTAGATTCTGAGGAGGATATTATATGGAGTCTCAAGATTCGAAGGAAAACATTATTAAAGAGACCGTCCCATCAGAAATTATTTCTATTATAGGTTCAATTTTAGCAGGAATTGCTCTTTCTCTTTTAATTTTACCATTTAAAAGTTTTCTTATTTTAATTTTGATTATACCTGCACTACTCTCATTAAGAGGAAATATTAGTGGCCCTTTTATTGCTAGAACTTCTAGAGATTTTCTAATAGGCGAATTTAACATAAAAAGCTGGTTTGAGAATGTTTTTGCTACTTATATGCTTTCTATTATTACAGCTATTCTTATTGGAATTTTAAGTTTATTTTTAAATTTTATTTTAATTAAACTAGATACTATATCCGTTGGATTATTTATAGCTATACCGTTAGTATCAATTTTATTTACATTATCCATTTCAATCCCAATTTCAACTATACTTAATTATTTAGCATTTCGTTATGGTTTAAATCCTAATAATGTTGTTAATCCAATTATGACTGCGATTGATGATTTTTTTACCGTTTTTTGCTTTTATTTTACAATAATTTTATTGGGGGTCTCATAAATTGAAATATTTCTTAAAGATTTTCAAGGAATCAATAATTATTGTTATTTTTTCATCATTTATGGGTTTAATTTCTGGGACTTTATTATCTATAAATAATAAAGTTCTATATGCAATTCCAATTATTCTATTACTACTTCCTGCTTTAAATTCATTAATAGGAGATTTTTCGATAATTTTAATATCTCGATTAACGACACATTTATATATTGGTACAATTCCACCTAAAATTCAAAAATCCGAGAGATTAAAAAAAGACTTTTATGGTTTATTAATAAGTGTTTTCCTAAGCGTGCTTTGTCTAATAGGTCTTGGTTATGGAGTAGCTATAATAAGTAAAATCAAAATTGTAAATCCCATCTTAATAATTTTCACAATTATTATGACGGTTATTATTCTATTTTTATTACTATTTGTTTTTATATTTATTTATTCTATTTATCTTTTTAAAAAAGGAAGAGATCCAAATAATTTTCTGATTCCATTTACTACGTCTTTAGTAGATTTCTTGTCACCTTTTTGTTTGATATTAATTATCCAAATATTTATATAAAATTAAATAATAAAAAAAAGTGTAGTTAATGCGAGAAAAAAAAAAGAAATTTGAATATAAGCCTTTATCTGTTAAAGATATTTTAAGAGAAATGAAACAAGACATTGATTTAATGATAGATCTGGCTTATTGTGCTATTAAATTTGGAAGTAAAGAAATTGCGGATGAGGCTTATAAAATAGAAAAAAGAATACATGAACTTACTTTCTTGTTAAATTTACAGGTAATACAAACTCATACTGGTGGATTTAAAGAAGCAAAGAAATTAGAACCTATAGTTGTTATGGGTTATTCAATTGATAAAATTTCTGATGCTCTATCTGATATTGCTAGAGTAGTATATATCAATAATGACATCTCTTATTTTGTTCAATTGTTTAATGATCTTAGCTATGTGCCTGAACCTATAGTTAGAATTGTTGTTACTAAAGGTTGCAACTTCATAGGACAAATTAGAAAAGATATACATTTTAGATCCAAACATGGAGTTGATATAATAGCTATAAGAAGAAATAATAAATGGTATTTCGATAAAAATGAAAAAGTCCTAACAAATGACATTTTAATCGTGAAGGGAGAAATCCAACCAATAATAGACTTGAAAAAATTAAGTAATGACCAAGGACCATTTTCATTTGATATTGGAATAGAAAAAAGTGAACCAATATTCGATCTTGAAAATCCAGATATTTGTGAAAAATTTGAAGAAATTCAGAGAAATTATGTTTTGATAACTGATATTTCAGAAACTATGATTGAATTAGCGTTTGCTGCACTATTTTTCACAAATGAAGAAGTAGCTGAAGATGTTTTAGAAATGGAAGAATTAATGGATGGTTTGAATTTAGCATTTGAAAAAGATCTTTTAGATTTGGCTCAATTAGTACAAACTCCACGAGATCTCACTGGAATAATGAGAATTATTTTTTCTTGCGAATTAATAGCTGATGCTGCAGCTCATATAGCAGAAATTATAATTAAAGGATTTGAACCTCATAGGATCCTCCGGAAGGCTATTAGAGAAACATCAGAAATTGTAGTAAGAGAAATAATATCTGAAAACTCTTTTTTTAAAAATAAAACTTATGTTGAATTACAAGATAAACGTTATAAAAGAGGATTTCACATTATTGCTTTAAAACGAAAGGATAAATGGATTTATAGTTTTAAGCCTAAATTTATTTTTAAAAAGGAAGATTTGATTATAGGTTTAGGGCCAAAAGAAACAGTAGATCAATGGCGACAATGTGTACATCCAGAAGCTTTTAATAAAAAGTGAGTATTGTTTCCATCAACTTTTTTCCCATTGATGTTAAAACTATTTTTTGAGGTCGATTTTCTTTATTACGTGAAATTAAATTATAGGATTCCAATTTAGACAGAATAAGTGAAATTTGGTTCTTTCCTCTATTTAGATATGATTCAATATCAGAGTAGTACACCGTTTCATTTCCTTTGCTCAATTTATAGATCTTATTTAAAACTCTTACCTTATTATTGAGATATTTTTTGACTAGTAAAACGATATTTGAGTTCATAAGGTTGTGAAGTTTTTTTTAGACATTTTAGGAAATATTAAATATTACTCCATAATCTTCTCATATAGAAATATATTTTGTAAGAATACTTTGGCGAAAACAATATGAAAAAGATTACAAAAATAAAATTTATTGTTTTAATAACTTTTGGAATCATGATACCGACTATTATTAGCTTTAAACCCAATTTTATTTTCGGAAACATGTATGAAGGTTCAGATTACCGCAATGATTTTAATATAAACCTCGAAAACTTGAGAGTCTCAAAATTATCTGATAAAATTCATATAATTGGAAACCCAGGTTGGGTTGATTTTAAAAACGCGGGAAATTGTATAGGTACAGGTATTTCTTCCGATCCTTATATAATAGAAGATTTAATAATTGATAGTGGAGGTCCGGGTAGTAGCATCGTGATTGAAAATTCAAATGTATACTTTAAAATTGAAAATTGCACGATTTACAATAGTGGTACTACTATTGTCGCTGATGGAGGAATTAAATTAGTTAATGTGAAAAATGGAGAAATAACTAATAACAATTGTTCGTCTATTTACAAGGGAATATATGTAAAAAATAGTGAGGATCTCCTTATTTCAGGAAATAATTTAAATGAAAATGTTGACAATGGGATACACTTATTTTATTGTATGAAGATCACTGTTTCAGGAAACACAGTAAATAACAATGGAAATGATGGGATATATATACATGACAATAGTAATAATAACACCGTTTCGGGAAACACCGTAGATAGTAATGATGATGATGGGATATATATAATTTATGGCAATGATAACATCGTTTCGGGAAACATTATAAGTAATAATGGCGATGTTGGGATTTTTTTAAGAGGAAGTAACACTAATAGAGTTTCGGGAAATACATTTAGTGGAAATGAAGAGTGCATTACAGAAGAAGATTGCCAGGGAAATGAGTTTACTGATAATGATTCCTGCGATTATGGGGAAGGCGATACATCACCAGCAATTCCAGGTTATAATCTATTCTTTCTAATAGGAACGCTTTCAGCTTTATCATTCATTATACTAAAGAAAATTAAGAGATCTTCAAAATTAATTTAATTAATTTAATTTTTTTTTTATATAATAATCTTAAATTAATTCCTTTTTGTTAGAAAATAACTTTTAAGTTTATAGTATTATATATTAAGATAAGAATTATTGCAGGTAAGATATATATCACTAAAAAAAGGTAAAGGAGTTGTTAATGGAGAGTTTATTGGAAGTAAGATATATATCATTAAAAAAAGGAAAGGGTGTTTTTGCGAAAAAGAATATCTCAAAAGGTACATTGATTGATATGGCTCATGTTATTCCAATTCCTAATAAAGAATATAAGAAAATCAAAAAATCAGTACTTTATAATTACATTTATATTTGGGAAAATCCAAAATATAACCCTGAATATAAGCATGCTATTACTCTTAGCATTAGTCAATTTATTAATCATTCATATAAACCAAATATTAAATATAATTACGATTATGATAACAATGTAATCATATACCGCGCTTTGCAAGATATTTCAAAAGGAGAGGAATTAACTGTAAATTATAATGGAAAAATAGATGATAAAAGCCCTGTCTGGTTTACAATTGAATAGTTTATTTCTTTTTTCTTAATGATTTTAGAGTTTTTAAATTCATTATATCCTCCTTCAAATCTTTCCCTTTTGGGGTTTCAAGAATACCAGGATGATTTAGAAATCTATCATCGTTTATAAAGAATCCAAATGGCTTTTTTCCAATCTTACCTTGTCCGATATGAGTATGTCTGTCAACTCGTGTGCCAAGATCTTTATCTGTATCATTTAGATGAAAAGCAAAAAGGTATTTTAAACCAATGATATCTTCAAACTCGTTCCACATTTCTTCATATTTATTTTTTGTGGTAAAATCATATCCCGCTGCAAAAGCATGAGCCGTATCGAAACATATACCTATTCTCTGCTTATTCTTAATCTTGCTTATTAACATTTTAAAGTGATGAAATTTATTACCAAGCCCTTTTCCTTGACCTGCTGTTGTTTCTAGAAGAATTTTAACTTTTGATTTTCTTGTATCTTCCATTAATTTATTCAATTGATTTGCAATTTGAGTGAGGGCTTCCACCTTAGTAATGTTATCTTTTTCACTCATAGGAATTACACCAGGGTGCATATTCACATAATCTAATTTTAACTGTTCAGCCTTAACAAGCTCATCTAGCATAGCACTATAAGATTTTTCTAATTTCTCTTTATCTAAACTCGCCAAGTTTACCAAATAGGAGTTATGACTTATCACCGGCCATATCTCATCCTTTAATTCTTCTTTTTTCTTTAAAAAATCGTTTATTTCTTTTGGTTTCAATGAACCAGAGGCCCATCCACGTACATTTCGTATAAAAACTTGAAGTGCTTCGCATCCTAATTCTCTCCCCCTCTCAAAAGCCATAAATTTACCTCCTGAAACACTCATGTGCGCGCCAATTCTCATTTAAATCTCTTAAATCACTTTCATTTTTTAATAATAATATTTAATATACCTTATTTTCTTTTTTATTAATCATTCTTTTTCTATTCAATTGTAGAACATATAAAAGAAAAAAGAATTGTATATGCAATATGAAAGACTTTTCAAATTATTGGAATGCAATGTCATTTGCATTTATTAAATATGGCAATCTAAAACGAAAAGCAAAGGATATTCCGTATGTCATTCACCCCATACGAATTACTACAATCTTACATGCTGCTGGTTTTAATGAATTTGATCACGATGATTTAATGATCGCAGCTTTATTTCATGATCTTCTTGAGGATACCGAAACAACGTTAAAAGAAGTTGAAGATCATTTCGGAAAGAAGGTTGGGGAAATTGTTGTTGAACTTACAAAACCTAAAGGTACTAAAGGGCGTAAAAAAGATGAATGGTTGGAAAAATTTGTGAAAAGTTCAAAGGATGCAAAAATAATCAAACTTGCCGATAGAATAGATAATCTTATGGATATGAGAGGAGTTTGGAGCGAAGAAAAACAGAATTCATATGCTAGCCAAGCAAAAATTATATTAAAATCCTGTGGAGATGCCAATAAGCAATTAGGAAAAAAATTAAACGACACTATAAATGAGATTTTGGTTAAAATATAGAAAATGATGTATTATTTTCAATACTCTTATTTTAACTTGTTGGAAAATAAAAATTAAAAATGTAGTTACTTTAAATAAATCAGATAATTAGATTTATGTTTATGAATTTCTAATGCCGTAGGAGAAATAATCAAGGTTAAAAGACTCCTAAATTTTTCAATTAAATAGTCAGAAAGTACTTTGGCATCAATAATCTCATCTCCAATAGATTTATATTCTTCAATGGCAACGATATTTTTTAATTGTAACCGAATTGTTGCGGTTTCTACGTTTAAATAAACGATCCCCTCGCCTTTATAGTTTAGAAAAAATTCTTGATCTTTTGTTTCTTGGGGAAATAATTGAATACCACGTAATTCTTTGACTAAAGTATCATTGAACAAAAATTTAATTAGAGTTTTTTTAAAATCTTCACTCTCTTTTCTGGAAAAAATTTCCTTTAATCTATTTATTTTATTCTCTATATAGTATTTGATGTTCTTTTTTATTTTTAATACATCAATATCAATGTCTTCTCCGCTTTCTTTTAATTTTCTTTTCTGCCTGCTAGATAATTGTAACCCATAAATCGGGTCATCTAGGAATATCTTCACTTCTCTTTTTCTAAAATTATTTGTGAAGTTAACTAATTTGTGGTTGTTTACAGCAACCAGTTCTATATCATCAATTTTTTTTTCAAAAGGTTTAAACGAAATCTCCGAGTTATCCTCTGGTGGCAAATAACTCTCGCGTAATTCTTCTTCCCGATCGCGAATGTCTAAATTTAATTTTACTATCTTAACGTTTATTAAACTTAAATTCAAAAATCTAACAATTCCTCGGCACATATTAGTTTCACCGGATTTGATTAAATCGTAAGTGAAATTTATATTTAGCTTCGAAGATAATTTCTCTTCTTCAATTTGTTTCATCTTTTTGTTTGATAACCAAGCACGAATTGCTCCATAGATCCCCGCAGCAGCCCCTGCACCAGCTAAAGCAAAATTTAATACATTATTCACACTCAAAATTTATTCTACCTTTACATTTATTACAATTGAAGTTTTTCATAAAAATTCAATATTATTAATATTAACAACATTACATGTATTTAATGATAATCAAAAAGAATGATTCTATATTTACCTTAGATCATATAAAAATAAGGAATGATAAAAAATATGAGCATTAAAGGTAAATGGGAGATATTCTCTCGTTTATTTGGGATGGTTCTTTTTCTTATAGGAATAATTTTTACCATAATTTTAGATTTTTATTTATTACAAGATATTTTAGTTTATATATTCTTAACTATAATTCCTCTTTTACTATTTTCTTTAATTATTGGTCTTAAATTAGAATCGAAAACTCTTATGGAGAATCAATTAATGGTTCTAACAATAATAAGTATGTTTTCAAGCATAATTCTCACAATTGGTTCAATTATAAGTCACCAGCAATCTATTCTTCCAATTTTTTTATTTCTCACAATTTCTAATAGTCTAGCCATTATTAGTTGGCATTTCTCTTTATCGTTATATAGAAAAAAGAAATTTATTTTTATTATTGGAAGTATTATCTATGTTTTTGTTTCATTTTTTCTCAGAATCCAAGTTTTAATGAAAAATTTGGGTATAATAGGTTTATTACCATTCATTATTATTACAATAGGAATAGGAACTATTATCACAGCTGAAATAATACTGATTAAAAAAGAATTATTAAAATATATTTAAGAAATTAAATTTAAAACTACTCTTCAAGTTTTTTCCAAAAATCTCGAAACACGTCATTTGATAAGGAAATATTTAAATCTAGAGGTGAAGAAGGCTCATCTCTAAAAAAAGAAGGGAGAATATTTGAATCTTGAGTTAAACCTGCTTTTTCATTAAATGTTAATTCAGTTTTTATAATCTGTTTGCCAATGTTAATGACATCTTCTCTACTTAAACTTTTATCATACATTGCGTTTATTACATTAGCTATTAAATCCATATTCTCATAAGAAGGACCAATAAAATAACAACAACCCATTGAATCTAAAACTGCAGTATAAATTTGTAATTCATATGATAAATCAAGCTTACCTTTATTTTCAGTAAGTTCTCCATAATCTTTAATTCGACTCGCTTTTCTTCCAGCTATTGCCGCACCCGCGGTATGGTCGGCACCCATAGGAGAGGTTGCGTAAGTAATACTCATTCCTTTGAAGACGCGAGGATCATAACCAGAAATTCCTTGTCCTTTAACGTGAGGTATCCTTTTGGCATTTATGCTTTTTCCTAAATGATAAGCACCATTTCCATATAAATTTCCAATCTCTGTTCCAGATCTAATTTCTTCTAAAATTTCAAAAACCTTTTCAGCATCTCCCCAGTTTACTTTTCCATTATCCATAGCCACACCCACAGTTACTCCAAATTCAATAGTATCAATTCCTATATCATCGCATAAATGATCTATTTTAGCAATGTGATCTAGATTATCAATCATTAAATTTGAACCATTCAAAGCAATAGTCTCATATTCTAAACTTGAAGTGATATGATTTCCATCTTCATCTAAAATTACATTTGAACATTTGATAACACAACTAGGACAACATGGGACTTGCTTCTTCCCCTTTCGAGCAACAACTAACTCATGGAGTTTCTCTCCTGAAATTTCTGTAGCCTTATTAAACGTACCCATCCGAAAGTTTTTAGTGGGTAATCCTCCTAATACACTCATAGCTCTTATCATATTAGCCGTCCCATAAATTGAGAATGTTTTTCTCGATTCAGCTAAATTTTTAGCGAAGGGTTTTGATAAAGCTCTAAAATTTTTAATATTGTGGAATATTACTTTTGAACTTTTTGCAGGGATTATAATAATAGCTTTTACTCCTTTAGAACCCATAACCGCACCCAAACCTCCTCGAGCAGCATGTCGACTAGGATATCCTTCTAAATCATTAGCAGCAATGCTAGCAGATTTCATTAAAAACTCGCCAGCAGGTCCTATGGAATATATACCAATGTTTTCCCCATAATCTCCTCTTAATTTTGAATGCAGCTCGTAATTACCATAACCCTTATACTTTTCTGCTGTCTTAAATTTAATACCTTCATTATCAATTAAAATAAGTTTTAACGTTGTAGATTTCCCTTCAAAAACCAATGCTCTTATACCATGAAAAGCTAACATCATAGCAGGTCGACCTCCTACATTTGCTTCCTTAATACCATTAGTTAAGGGACTCTTTGCCCCCACGGATGTTCGACCAGAACAAGGGAAGGGACTCCCTGTAAGCAACCCATTAGCAATTATTAACTTATTTTCTTCACTAAAGGGATCACATAGAGGTGGAACTTCATCATGTACAATTTGAGATGTTAAAGCACGTGCTCCCAATAAGAAGTATTTTGAATCTTGAGTGATATTTCCATAATTAATTTTTTCATTATTCACGTTAATTCTAGCAATTCTCATGGTTATCAATAATTAATGAAATTATTTAAAAATTCAATTTATAAGAAATTGAGATCGGTTTTTTTAATTTTTAGATACGTAAAAAAGAGTAAAACGTATCCAAAGCAAGACCAAAAGATCCATGAAAGGACCTGAAGCCAATTAAGATTAAAAATATAGTTAATGAAATCTTCGAGAATTTCAAAGCCAATGTCATCAAGTTCTCCCGGAAAGTTTGCTATATTAGAGTGTAAATTTATCATTATTATACTATGAGTATTGCTTCTGAGATTTTTGAATATATTATCAACAGATTTATTAGTAGGGTCATCTAAGGTTAACCTTACAAAAGCGTTAATTTCTTCATTAGTATGAGTGTCAGAACCACCAATACAAATTAAATTATTATCTAATGAGAATTGTCGAATTTCTTGTTCTTGAATATGGTCACCATTTATAATTTCAAAACCATCCACTCCCCAGTTTCTTAACTGTTCAAGAGTATAAGGAACTCCAAAACCTCCACTAGGATTTGGATCATAATTGTAATGGCCTACTGTTACATATCCCCCATTGGATTTTACATATTTTATCATATCTGAAGCATTTAATGCTAAAGTCTTACCAGTTGGATTTTCAGACATTGGAGCAACAATTTCTTCTTCTAATCCATAAATATTCATATGAATATCCATCATATTATCCGTCCATTCTTCTCCAACCCAAACGATGAAATCCAGATTATTTTTTTCTACAAATTTGCGAGCAGCAGTGGCACCACGAATTGTGTCATGATCTGTAAAAAATGCTCCTGAGATTCCTTGTTCGATGTACCATGAAACTCTTTGCTCTGGTAAAAGCCAACCATCTGACATTGTAGTATGTACATGAAAATCAATCAAAAATTCGTCCTCACCTAAGTCAGTTTCGATTATATGAGTGGGAAATGGGGTTGAGATCAAGAGAATATTTGCAACGAGGAGAAGGTACACGCATCCAGTGATATAAATGAACTCTCTTTTAATTATCTTTGAAAACTTAAATTTCGTGGAATTAGGTTTGAACATTGGTCTTTTACTTTTCATTGGAGAGGTTAATCTTAGCCTAGGATGTAATAAAACTATTATGACATAAGTAAATTTAAATAATAAAACCAGGGAGCAAGTTCTTACTCCAATTTGTACTATAACCATAAAATAACGGCTTACGAAATAATAACCTAAACTTAAATAGCCTATCAAGATTATTATTCCAACTATCATTATCGTAGCAGAAAACATTTTGAATGTAAATCTCATGAAATCTTCAATTGGATACATTAATATCTTGTACTTTTGGGACCTAACTTTACCGATCTTTTTAAAAAATAAGTAAATTATCCGATATAGGATATAGAAAATAATAACGGCAATCAACCAATAGAAATCCATTCCAATAATAAAAGCTATTCCTGCGAATGGCTCCACTAAATATCTCAAGAAAGGATGTTTAGAAGAATAATCTGATGATACATTAGTAGCAGGATTTGAAGCAAGTCCATCGAGAAAAACTACTTCTCGTAAATTAAATATGCTTAAAACTATTAAAAATCCAAGCCAAAACATGAATCCTATAGTTAATATAAAAAATGGCCTATTTTTTTTGAAGAACGTATAAAATGACATATAGATGTAACTTTTTATATCTACACAAATATTTAAATGTGATAATGAAAAAAATTTCATAAAATATTTTGATTAATGAATAAAATTTCATCCAAACATTTAAATGTATAATTATGATCGTTTATCTTATCCTTATTATTATTATTACGGTTCAATTTTGTAAATAATTTTTTTTTCTAAATATCAACACCCTTGAAAACAGAATTAAGGAACTAATATGAATAGTAATTATCGCGATCTTTTAAGACATAATAATTTAGAGAAAGAACATGTTCATTCAAATTGTTGTGACGAACAATTTGTCGAATCTCGAGACGGAAATGAAATATGTATAAATTGTGGGCTAATATTTGAAAGAACATTTGTGGGGAATGAACGTAGGGCATATACAATAGAGGAAATACAAACTCGTAGAAGGACAGAACCTCGTTGGAGGGACTTTGGACCACGTACAATGTTGCCACCAACTAAGACAGACAGTAAAGGTAAGAGTATTGGTCCTAATAAACAAGCTCTCTTCTCTCGTCTCTCAAAAATTCAAAACTCTTTAATATCCAGTATTGAAAGAAATTTCTGGGAAGCAAAGCCTAAATTGAAAATGCTTACTTCTAAATTGAATATACCAGAATACATATCTGAAACAGCATGGAAAATTTACAGCATTGTAGCAAAAAAGAAATTAACCATGGGTAGATCAATTAATGGTTTTATTTCTGGCTCTTTATATGCATCTATTCGAGTCCATGATTTCCCCCGATTATTAGATGAAGTATGTGAAGCATCATTAACACCAAGAAGAACAGTGCATAGAAGCCTTGCAATGATAATTCGAGAAGTATTACCAGAATTAAAACTTAAATATTCGCCTATTACTGCTGAAATTTTAGTCTTCCGGTTTGGCAATGAATTGGCGCTACCTATTCAAATTCAGAAAAACGCCATAAATATGTTGAAAAACGCTTCAATTAATGGTTTAAAGAGGACTGGAAAAGATCCCAAAGGTTTAGCAGCAGCTTGTATTTATATCGCTGCAAAAAATGGAGATATTCGAAAAACTCAATCTTTGGTTGCTTCTACAGCTAAGATCACAGAAGTTACATTGCGGAGTCGTGCCAAACAGATAAAAGGGAAGCTCACATAAAAGATTTTACAAAATTGGGCAATTAGATTAGCTTTTTTTCAATTATTTTGAAAAATTGTGTTTGATTTTTATTAATTTTTTAATGGAACATTTTTCCTCTGTTTATCAAGTGGTCCTTTTTGCCTTTTTTATCCCATCTGAGGTAATTTGTATTCTGGTGAAACATTTGCTTCCTTCATAATAAATTTTTTTTTATTTTATTTTAATTTTATAGAATTCATTTTCTTAATGATTTTGGAATAAAAATTAAACTCAACTCGCTTAATAAGGTTATAAGGCTCTAGATCTAAAACGGTTCGGCACTCATTATCGTAGAAAATCCGTTTTCAAAAGCAAATTATTGTATCTAAATTATACTAAAGTAAATTTTTATATTTATGAATTTTATATTAGTTCATTTCTCTGCTGAATTTTCAGCTTCTTCTTGTAAAAGAGTCCACTTTATGCCAAATGCGGTTATAATTAACCCTGCCATTAAAATGTAGCAATTTACTGATATAAAAAACCACCAAAACAATGCAGGCATAAGTGATGTAATATACAAATCATAAAGAGCACTTTGAAAGGTTATAGAATCAGGAATAGAAATAGGAGATAACTTTGTTTTGCCTAATAAAACTAAATAATTCATTTTTACAAAACCAGTTAATAATATTACCATACCCATAACAACCATGAATTTTGCTAATGGACGACTTTCAATTTTATTATTTATAGTTACTTTATACATAATAATTCCAAGTATTAAAAAACAAAACATAGAAATCATCAAAAATATCCATAATAATGTTCCTGAAAGAGGTATAATACTTGCTGAGTAGATAAATTCATGTAAAAGTATTGAGCTACCATTGAAATTGAATTCTGTGAAATTTAACAAAATAATGTAAGCAATTTCCAGTATAGAAAGAATTATAAATATAGAAGCAACTATTTTAAGAAATTTTAGAAGTTTTTTCTGTTCCATTATTTATCCACCTTAATACTTTTAAAAAAGTAAGAAAATTTTATATTGTATTGCTTTTTTACTTATTATTGTTTTTGAAATTTAATAAAAATTTTTAATGTTATTATTTTTTTAATCAATTTCTACTTAATAAAAATTAACCCTAATAAATTGAATTTTTTTGAAAAAAAAAAAGAAATCTGATTCAGAAAGCTTTGGATGTCCTCATAAAAATATTAATCAAGATAGTGGGTATGTGGTTTGCCAAGATTGCGGTTTAATTATGGAAGATAAAATGGTATTTGAAAAATCTTTATCACCGTTTGTCTTTTATACAAATTCACAGAGAGATTACGAGCGGAATATCAGGCTAAGCGATTCTAAAGCGATACAAGATCCTGTTATTAAAGAAAAATATGAACGAATAAAAACACTTGAAAAGTGGTTTAGAGACTATGAATCCGACTTTACTGAACAGAAAAAAACGATTGAATTGATGAAAAGCCATGGGATTGGATTAGAAATTGATAATGTTAAATTTAAAGAAATTAAGGATCTCTATCTAAGGTTTAATAAATATCACCGCCATAATTATCAAAATATGGTCATTATTTTTCTTGCAATAGTGTGGATGGAAACTAAAGACACCACTAATGTACGTATCGAAGAATTCATCAAAATTTCCAAAGAGTTAGGACATAAAATAAATAAGAAAATGCTTAATAACGCAATGTTAAAAGTTAAGCGTATTGAAAAAATGTTAAAAAAGGATTTCCCAAATCTAGAGAAGGAAATTAAAGATAGAATAAAAATAGTGTTTCAAAAAGGTTTAAACAACATACCCTATGAGGAAATTCAAGAATACTTTACAGACAAAACTCAGTTTGAAAAATTGAGAATTGATATGTCATTATTAGCCGATAAGATACTTAATATAATACCATATAAACAGATTCAGAGTCTCAATTATAAAGCTTTTACCGCTGGTTTAATTTATTACATAGGACAAACTCTTGAGAATAAAAAAATCTTTACACAAAGTCTTATTGAGAGTACTACTAAATTTTCAAGTACAACTATTAGAAAGAAATTTCACGTTTTAAAAGATATTTTAGGAGAACCTCAACAACTCAATATTTAATTTTACGATTTTGATAGAAAATAATACTAAATTGTTTAAAAGCTGTAAATAAGAAGAAGTTAATGTTATGAATTTTCTTAATCTAAATAGCTTTATAATTCACTTACTTTGCTTGAAATCTTTAAATAAAGTTCTTATTTTTAACCAGGAATTAATTAAATGTAATAATCGTATGGGGTTTAAAACAAATAGAATTCCTCGAGATTTAAAAACACGATAAGCTATACCTTTCAAATTATTAATATATTTAAGTGTTCTAAAAGAATAATAAAGTAGTTCGTATAATTGCTTTGGACTTAGTGTATGTGTCTTTATAACAGGATATAAAACAGTATATTTAGACCAATCTTTAGAAACGATTAAACCCTGCTTACCTAATTCTTTCATTGTATCACTTCCAGGAAAAGGGGTTAATAACACAAAACTCACAATATCAACATTTACTTTTTTCATAAAGTTTATTTCTTTAATTACATCTTCTTCTGTTCCATATAAATCAATCCCTATTACTAAATTCCCAATTACCATTATATTATTCGCATGCAAAATTTTTAGCGCTTCAAACACTTTTATAAAGTGGAATCCTTTTCTAATATTTTTAAGAGAGGCTTCTCTAATACTTTCAATTCCTATAAAAACGACCCAAAATCCAGCTTTAGCCATTTTTTTCACCATTTGGGGGGCTTTTACAATTGAGTCTACTCTTATCTGAGCAAAAAATTTAAAGTCATTTATCTCTTTTTTTTGTTTACTTTCAATTATTCTTTCACATAAATTCTCAATTCTTTTAGTATTCGTAGTTAAATTATCATCTACGAAAAAAATATCCTTAATTCTCCTATTCTGAGAGATAATTTTTAATTCTGTTATTATTTTTTCTATTGGTCGTGGTCTCCAGATTTGATTATTGAAAACATGAGTAGTACAAAATTTACAGCTATAAGGACAACCTCTGGATGTTTCTATTGTTTCTAATCTCACTGTAAACATCTTGTATTTGTTGTTCTTTAAAAATTTTCTTGCTGGAAATCTAATATTCTCAAATTTTTTTATTTGTGGTCTATCAGGATTATGAATTACTTTTCCATTAGTTTTAAAGGAAATTCCTTTAACATTTTGAGTATTACCTTGTATAATTAATTCTCTAAACGTGATTTCGCCTTCTCCTCTCACCACTATATCAACTTCATCAACATTTACAGTCGAATCTGGTTCAAATGTGGGATGTCGTCCACCAAATACTACAATACAATTTGGATTAACTTCTTTTACAATTTTTGCTATTGTATTTGAATCCTTTATTGCTGCAGAAACAAAAACAGAAATTCCAACTATATCTGGATTAAAGTTTTTAATTTCTTTCTTTATTTGGATATTATTTAAATTTTTTACTTTAGTATCCAGAATTTTTACTTCAACATTTAAATCTTCTATATATGCTGCTATATAAGAAAGATTTATAGGTGGAAAATCCATATTATAATAATCCCAACCAGCTGTTCTAAAGTTAGGTTTTATTAGTAGAATTCTTTTCCAACGAAGGTTTTGATTTTTTGTGATTTTCAGGGTCATAATTTAGTTTATAAGTTTTATAATTTCACTTTTTATACCTTCCATCTTTTTTAGATTACCTGATCTCATTTGTCTTATCTTTTTCATTTTAATCCCATCTAATTGATTGAGGACAATTTTCTTCCACTTAAGATAAGCTGCAAGTGACCTGTAAATTCTTGAAGGGTGGAGTACATATGAATAACCTCTTGAGCCAACAGTTCTACGAAATAAACGAACTTTATTGCTTAAATTTCCGGCATAATATCCAATAGCATAAAACGCAAGAAAGAGAAGTTTTTTTAAAACTTCAGGAGAAAAATTTGTTGTTTTGATCACAGGATTCAACCAATTATATTGGCTATATTCTTCTGTAAGGAGTAGTCCTTTCTTTTTCATTTCATCATAAAAGCCTGTTGATGGGAATGGTGTTAGCAATGTAAAACTCGGTAAATCTAAAGTTAATCTTCCCGTTATATTAATACAGGTAAGAATATCATCTAATGTATCATTTATATTAACTCCTAGAATTACATTTCCCATAACTATTATTCCATTTTTATGTAATATCTTTATACCTTCCTTAATTTGATCCATTTTACATCCTTTATCAATCTCCCTTAATCTTCTATCATCAGTAGCTTCGATACCGACTAAAACAAGCCAAAAACCAGCTTCAGCCATCAGTCTAATAATGCGTGGGCGTCTTGCCATTGAATCCAAGCGTCCTTGAAAAAAGAAATGTAAATTACTTCTAATTCTTCCCGTTCTTTTAGCTTTAATAATTTCGATGCAAAGTCTCCCAATACGTTTCATATTAACAAGAATATTATCGTCTACAAAAAATACATCAGTGATTTTTTTATTTTTTGATACTATTTCTAATTCATTGATGACACTTTCAACTGATCTAGCCCTCCAAGTTCGACCATAAACCACATTTGTACTGCAAAATTTGCAAGCTTGGGGACATCCGCGTGATGTTTCTATTGCATCACAGTTCATATTAAATATTTTATAATTATATTTTTTTACCAAATGACGAGAAGGTAATTTTAATTCATTTAAATTTTTAAGAAAGGGTCTATCTGGATTATGAATTATATTTCCATCCTTCTTATATGATAAACCGTTTATATTCTCGGGAGAACCTTTTTCAATAAGTTCTTTGAAAGTATATTCTCCTTCTCCTCTAACCAAGATATCTATCCATGGTGAGGACAGAGTTTGCTCAACGGCTAAAGTAGGATGCCATCCACCGATTACTGTTGTTGCTCCGTATAACTTAGCAATTTTTGCATGATTGAGCACAATATCTATTGCGCTTGTAACTGGAACAGATAAGCCAACTAAATCAGGTTTAAATTTTTCGATTTTTTTTTTAACTTGAATAAGATTTAAATTAGCAGCTTTAGAATCTATAATTTTTACATCTGCCAAATCTTCTATATATGCTGCTATATACTCCAATGCTAATGGAGGAAAAGCAGAGTCGTAGAAATCATATCCAGTAGTTTCAAAATTAGAAACTATTAATAAAATTCTTTTCCATTTCATAATTTGTTTATTGAGAGTATTTTTAAATCTATAAATTAATCTTAATATTAAAAATTTTAAATCTTATTCCAACTAAATTTCTAATTATCCCTATTTAATTTTTGTCGCAAAAATGGAAAAATACGCTTCGAGTTAATATAAAATCTAATATATGTTTATAGTTTCGTATTAGTTCTTTTAATATTGGATTCTGCAGAATGAATTTAGGAGACCCTCGAAAACTCAACATTTAATTTGGTTTGAAATTATATATATATTCTATATAAAAAAATAGATACTAACACTGAAAATCATGAAAAAACTTAAAAAATCTGATTTGCTTCTCATAATCCTTTTTGTAATAATCGTGGTAATAACAATTATTAGCTTTATATATAAGGATGTGGGAGCGTTACTCGATGTTAGTAACTGGTTTGATGTAGATGCTTTAGGAACGGCCAACTATTGGATGGTCATAGGCATTGTATCAATCATCTGCTTTATAGGAGCCATAATTCCCATTCCGGTTCCATACATGATTCCCGTTGCTTTGTTTTCAGCTGCATGGGTCGCAGGAGACGTAAATACTGCGGGTATTCTCATTACGGGCATTGTCTTTTTTTCAGCAATTTCAAACACGATTGGAGATCTTTTAGATTACTACATTGGAAGAGGGGCAGAGTATGTTCGAAGTCATGATGATCCAGAATTACAAAATCGATGGGCAAAGATTATTCTAAATAAACCAAAACTAATCCCAGGCGTGATCCTAATTTTTGGAATATCACCACTCCCGGAATCTCTGCTCATGGTGCCATTAGGAATGGCAAAATACGATGTAAAAAAAACGTTTATTTGGATGTTTCTTGGAAAGATAATAATGATGCTTGTAATGGCATTATTAGGAATCTTCGCCCAACAATCTCTTGGATTATTTAGTGGTGAAGGTATCACGGGATTGATTATAGGAATTGTGTCACTTTATATAATGTATTTTATGATTGTATTCTTTTTCAAATTCAAACCAAAAGAAGATAATTAACATTAAGAACTTATTTTTTCTTTCTGATATATTAGTTTAAATGATAAAATAAAATCATTATTATAATATACTTACTATGATGATAATAATAAGAAAATAATGCTTAATGATGTCAACTAATTTTTATCATCAACCTGCAAATGAATTATTAACACTCTTCAATACTAATGAAGATCAAGGAATTAAATCATCTGTGTTAGATGAAAAATATCAGTACGATTTGTAGGGCAGGCAACAAAATCTCAAAACGATAAAGGCCTCTCTCAAAAACGGCAGATAGAGATCTTAGAACAGTTTAAAAAAGGCATTTATAACGTTTTGGTATCGACCAATGTTGGCGAAGAAGGGCTCGATATTGTTGAATGTGATCTGGTTATCTTTTATGATGTGGTGGCTTCTGAAATTCGACTAATCCAACGTAAAGGGAGAACAGCTCGACATAGAGAAGGAAAAGTTGTAATATTATATTGTAAAAGAACTCATGATGAGATATATCTGAAAAACTCTTCAAAAATATCGTCCCTATCATTTATATCCAAAACGCTTTTATCTACGGATTTTGAACTCATCATCTTCCTACAAAATCTTATGTTTAAACTAATGTAAATTCAAAGTTTATAAAGAAAAATTCGGAGGATGATTTTTGAAAAAAAAGAAAAAAAAGGATAGTTAATTATTAAAAATCTTACGCTATATAACTACATACTCAATAGTTAATTGACTATATACATCGAGAGAAACATAAAAATTCGCAGTAGCTAATCCATTAATTTCTATATAATTTGTA
>SDBT01005462.1_pt1 | contig 21320 bp, 18 predicted proteins | sample 2277101 | NCBI WGS metagenome assembly SDBT01 (sample SAMN10404973, study PRJNA504765) | marine sediment metagenome | isolation source: marine sediment core GS10_PC15, 103 cmbsf | place: Arctic Ocean: Southern Knipovich Ridge | collected 2010
GGGTAAATAAACACGTAACTGCATTTGCAAATAAATTTTCCCCTTAGAAAATCAAAACTTAAAGTCAAGGGTAGGTAAAAAATGTTGCTTGAATCAATTACTCGGACAGACTCCTAGGGCCCAATTCGACCGATAATTCAAAAAATGCTGGCACTTCTATCTGCCCCTTATCTTTGAATGCCAAGCTAAATTTATGCAGTTGATAGGTTAGCATATCGAGCACCTCTCAAATTATTTCGTACTAAAGCCTTTCCACCCACCTTATTCTTTCCTCCTTGTGCCTACACGTTACTTCCCCAACTTTTTAACCTCATAGACCCACGAAATCTCAGAATTCGCTCCTCTTTCCACGTCATCGTAATCCAACAGAATCTTAACCACCTTAATTGCCAGCTTTCCGATTGTCAAAGCCCCGGCAGCTAGAAGCCCATGCTTAGGTTCAGAAAGAGCAGCCACTAGTCCACCACCGGCTAACACCTCCGAAACTTCACCAAGAACTGTCTTTATCCCGTGTTTCTTCAGCGCATTCTCATAATCCTCCAACCTCATCGAGACCTCGTCCTCAATAAACGCCTGCGATTTCCCAACCATTTCCTTATCAAGCCAGTGCAAAAACCGCTTATATCTGCGCCTATTTTGCTTATCAGCCCGAAACTCCAAAACCTGATCCCAGGTCAGTTGCTCCTCGTCCACCATCGCAAGCCCCCCCAAGCAAGCCACAACCGCTTCCCTATCTCCCCCAGAGTATGCTACCCGTCGATTTGCCTCTGAATCACAGACCGTAGCCACCGGACTTTTATACTTCCTTGAAAACGCTCGCGCGATGTCTCGGTATATCAAATCCATAATTACATTAGTATTACCCAAGTACCCCGCACGATCAGACACGGGGACCTTCTCCGCTTTATCCAATTGCTGCGCGAATTCCTCCTTTGAGCCTGCGGACATAAGGTCAGCCATCAAACCCAACGTCGACTTCCCCATCAAGTCCAACCCCTCTTTTGATTCAAACAGTTTCTTCATGCTGGGAAACGTCTTAATACTTTTGTCTGATATGTCGAAGCTAATCGTCCGCTCGACATCTGTTCCCCCGAAAAATCTAATCCTTTGAGGAAATTCCTCTTCCCATCCGAACACATTTTCTGGAGGACACCACACACGATCATAACAAAGCGCCGCTGTCTTTACCTTCGACGTGACCGCTCCAGTTTCATCCTTTGAAGGCAATAACACCTCTTCCGAAAATCTAACTTCTTTCTCTGCCATTCTCCTTCCTACACCATTCCCTCGCGCCGCACCCAAAACCACAATCCCCGTCAAATCAAATCCTCAACCACCTACCCCCCCACACCCAACCGCTCGGTCAGCTTTTTTCCTCGCTTGATTCCGTTTTCTGCTCTGTGTGGGTATCTTCCTTCCCCGGTTCCTTCGGCGCTGGTTTTTCCATTATCGGAATCTTCGTAACATCACTCCTCGTTTTCGCTCCCCCTTTCGTCAACAATTCCCAATTAATATTTTCATGAGAAAAATATGCGTACAGCATGTCTGCCACACATGCGCCAACGTGGAAACACATATACTCATCAAACACGCCAGTTTCTTTCGAATCTAAACATAGCAAAGCCGGTATATCATGCTTTCCTTCCTTGTCATGAAAATATCTTATTGGCCACACGATAGTGCTCTTATAATTAAGCCACCAATCCGCTCGGTCATTCTTATAATGTCCGGCGTCACGCAGCTCCAATAGATTGTTTGAAAAGAAATATTTGATCTTGTCGTTTATTATCCGCTGCGACGCCGTATTGCTTTCCACCGTTGATTCCCTGTAATAATCGATCTGTCCACTCTCGGTTGCGCTCCCTGCATCGCGAGCCAACGTTACAATTTTTCTTGTTGACGGAACGTGCACTTTAATACAGGAGCAGCAGGGCGCATCCGTAATACCCTCAAAAATGTATTTCATGTTGTCGAGAACGCATATAAGAAACTTCCGGTTCTTTAGCTCTCCAATCGCCACCTGCTTACTTCTCAGCCTTTGATACTCATCTCTGAATTCATGGCTTATCGAATGTAAATTGTGATAGGCACTTCTCAAAGATGCCGTGTATTTCTCCTGAAGCAGAGCTTCGTGTTTCCCTTTAAGAATCTTCTTCCGCTCACTAACCAGATAGACCAGAATACTGACCAGGACCATAGAGTAAATGGATGCTGTTATGGAAATATACAGCCCCTTCCAATCAGGATGGATAGTGAAGGCGTAAACAAACCCTATGATTGAAGCCACAGCCCCCAATGCCCCAATAACGTAGAAAATCTTTCCTTCAAACGACTTCTCTGCCTTCATAACTCGACCCTCAAAACCGCTGCCTGAGGTTTGAAAACCACGTCAATAATAGACATCACTTTTTTAGCACTAATTAAAGGTGCAAATCCGCTTCCGTGTTCCCTTTTTTTCCTAGTCACATAGAAGTTGCGTTCATCAAAGTTCATAATTTAACTTCCTTTCGCAATAATTATAAAATCGCACGAATCTTACCTATTCCCAAATATTAACATCTCCACCATAAAGACTTTCCTTGGATAAATTATCTCGCCCCACGTCTTTCATCACCCAAGCCCAATTACTCCTCCAATCCGTTGTTGTATCTCAACTTTTTCGACTGCCAACAAAGATTAGTAAGTTCAAACTGAAATATATCATTTTTCTACATTTTTGTAAAGGCCACTTTGCGTTTTTCTTTCACCATTTTGCGCAAACCAACTTTTTAACGACAACTCTACCGGACTAAGCCCCACCAAGACTGTCCCACCAAAGCGTCCTTGCGAGGCACCCCCGCCCCGTGAGATGGCCTCAGCCTATCTAACAGGGGCCCCCTTACTTCTTACTCCTTACTCCCTTTATCCTCTCGCAGCGAAGCGAAGATCCCCAGGGTGAGCTACCTTGAATCCGCAAGCCCGGGACCCATATTTACCCTCGCAATACGCCGCCCGCAGGACGCAGGACGCGTCCAATTTCAATCATACGCGCAAGGGGTTGCGCCAAAATTCAATCATATGCGCAACACTTTTCACCGAAAATCGGAAATTCCCAAAAATTTTTACTCCCTTGTCCCCGCGCAGGCGGGGATCCAGCCTTAATTCTTACTCGTCCCCTCCTGGCAAACTCCGCCCCGTGCGCCAAAATTCAATCATATGCGCAAGGGTTTTGGGGGAAAATCCAAATTTTTCCAAAAATTTTAACTCTTTACTTTACAAGTACTTAGGAGATTTTCGATTTTGGTGTTGCGCGAAAATTCAGCGCAAACGCGCAACCCGCTCTAATAGTAGGGGGACAGCTCTTTCCCCGAACTGCCCCCGCTCCTTGAAAACTAAATAAATTCGTAGCGAAGCGCAGATCCTCGAAGCGTAGCGCAGACCCCAGACTACGATCTGGGGCCCAGAATGTACTCGCAACCCGCAACTCGTAACTCGCAACCCGAATCATGCCCACTTGTTCAAACAAACCCAATTTACGGGACCTCCAGATGGATGCAAACTCAGAATTAACAAAGACTTATCGAAGGCCGCGACTTCGCGGACTCTGCCAAAACAAAGCCAAACAAAGGCAATTTGCGCGATGTCCGAAATGCACCTAACTTGAATTGTGACAAAGGATTATGAAAATGAACCACGGCTTCAGACGCCGCGAAAACAAACCCAAACAAAGGCAATTTACGCGATGTCCGAAATGCACCTAAATTCGGTTTTGACAAAGCGTTATAAAAATCCAACTACCTTAAGCCTGCGAAAAAACAAACCCAATCAAACCCGCAACCTTTACCCCGTGAGATGGCATCAGCCTATCTCTCTGGGGCCGCAACCCGAAACCAGACCACTTTTATCTTTAATACCCTAACTCACCCCTTTTTCCGGGTAATACCGCTTTTTTTGTATATTTTCCCACCACCTTTTCTTACTTAGCGACTTACAATTCACCATTTACCATTAACTATTCACAAATTACCCTACAAAAGTTGAATGTTTTTAGACGTTTCTACCTCCGCACCCCGTTTTTTCGCCCAAAAACGCCGATTCTCAATCCCCACCCCACGCAAAATCGACGAACCGACCCCATTTTTCGCCCAAAAATGACGGCCCGATGCCCTGAAGGCCACAACAATTTCTACTCCGAACAGCTCCAAACAGCCGAAAATACACTCTGAAACTGCATGCGCTGCGCCCCTGTGAAAAAACAGCTACTCCTTCTAAGTGCAGTATAGACAAATGCTTACAACAACAAACAACAGCCGCCTCGCCAACCACATCGCAAGCGTCGCAATCATCCTCATGGCCTTCGGAACCATCTTCGTCTTCTCAGCTAGCGCTAACATCAGTCAAGAACCAGACTTACGAAGATTCTACGACTTCCCCCATCTCCGACAAATCCTCTTCTTTCCCCTCGCCTGCGCACTTATTTACACCGTTTCTCTCTTCAATTATCGCAGATTCAGCCTCACCGCAGGCTGGCTCAAATCACCCACCACCTATCTGTTAGTCCTTAGTATAGCGCTACTTATACTCGTCCTCCTGCCACAGTTCGGAACCGAAATAAACCGCGCACGACGCTGGCTCAGAATCCCCGCAGGACCCATTATGATAAGTTTTCAGCCCTCCGAACTCGCAAAATGGGCGATGCTCTTCTTCTTCGCCGCCTTCTGCGATAAGTTCAGTGATAGCATTAAGTTATACTGGAAAGGTTTCCTCCCGCTCTGCTTGGTCGCAGCCCTCGTCGTCGGACTGATAATCACAGAAGACTTTGGCACAGCAGCATTTATATCACTTCTCTGTTTTTTGATGCTAATAATCGGCGGAGTAAAATGGTGGCACGCCCTCACCCCACTGCCGTTCGCCATAATCGCCTTTCTCGCCGTCCTAATCCGCTCACCAAGCCGAATACAACGCGTCGCCGCATTCCTAAACCCCCAGAAATGGGCCGATTCCGCCGCCTATCAGGCAAACCAGTCTCTCGTCGCCCTCGGCTCCGGTGGACTGGCCGGAAAAGGTTTAGGCAAAGGAATCTGCAAATACGGCCATTTGCCCGAAGATACCACCGATTTTATCTTCGCTATCATTGGCGAAGAACTCGGCCTGGTCGGAACCATGGCCGTCATCGCTTTGTTTGTCCTCTTTGTCTGGCTGGGAATTCTGGTCGTTATCCGCTGCCAGGACCGTTTTGGGCAACTGCTCGCCTCCGGTATCGTCTTGACAATAGCTATCCAGGCCGCAATTAATATCGGCGTGGTAACTGTCGTCTTGCCTACAAAGGGCATACCCTTGCCATTTGTAAGCGCCGGGGGAACCAGCATGCTGCTAAGCGCCGCGGCCGTGGGCGTGCTGATAAATATAGCTAAACAGTCCAGTCGCCCAGCACAACAGGAGCCGGGATAATGCCCAGCAAATGCTTTTTCTTTGCCGGCGGGGGCACAGGAGGGCATATCTACCCGGCTGTTGCTTTGGCAGAGCAAATACTCAAATTAGAGCCGCAGTCCAAAATCCATTTCTTTGTCAGCAGCCGCGAGATTGACACCCAAATCCTCGCAAAAACGCGATTTACATACACGCAACTTCCCGCTAAGGGCTTTTCAATCCGGCCAGGTAAATTAATCGAGTTTTGCACCTCCCTCTTTGAGAGCTACCGCATCGCCAACGAAAAAATCGACCAGGGCAAAAACGCCGTCGTAATCGGCACGGGCGGCTTTGTCGCGGCGCCGGTGTGCTGGGCGGCACATAAACTGAAAATGCCAGTCGCACTTGTCAACGCCGACATAGTGGCAGGACGCGCAAACAGACTGATAGCACGCTGGGCAGACGAAATTTTTACACAATTTGAGGAAACTACCGCGCATTTCGCACAGAGCAGAGCAAGGATTAGTAACCTCGGCTGTCCATTGCGAAAAGAGTTTTCAAATCCTCAACCCGATAAGGCTATACAACAATTAGGCCTTGACGGCAACAAGAGGATTTTGCTTATAACCGGTGCTTCGAGCGGCTCTGAGAGTATTAACGAAGCGGTCTGTTCGCTGTTAGAGAAACTAAGCGTTTTCGCAGACGAATGGCAGATAGTTCACTTGACAGGACAGGCTGATTTTGAAAAGGTCAAGAGCAAGTACGCCGGAGCAGAATTGAGCCACAAGGTTTTGAGATATTGCGATGATATGGCCAACCTGCTATCGGCTGCCGATTTGGTGGTGGGCAGAAGCGGCGCGGTCAGCGTAGCTGAATACGCCGCAACTTCGGCGCCGAGCATCTGCGTGCCTTACCCACATCATAAGGACAAGCAGCAATACTTGAACGCAAGCAAATTAGTAGAAGCTGGAGCGGCGGTTATCGTAGATGATTTGCCGGATGCCGAAGACCGCGCACAATGGCTGTGGGAGGAGCTCCAGGAGTTGATGAAAGACCCGAACAAGCGCCGGCAGATGAAAGAGGCCTGCTCAGGAGTTGCGAAAAAAGACACCGCCTCCAAAATCGCAGAGAAACTGTTGAAAATGGTCGTTGCTGAATAGCGATTGGGGAGAAAATACCAGGAACCAATTTGGCAAGACCAAGACCGCTTGTCATTCATACCAGGCTGTTTGGAGGAAGTACTGCTGGGTGAGCAGGGCAAAGTCGAATAAATCGACGAAGGTGTCTCTATTCAGGTCACCGGGGGCATCGCTTTCGTCGATGAGCCAATAGTCTGCCCAATAGCCAAGATCAGCAAGATCGATGATGCCGTCGCCTCCAGGGGGAGCGATGTCAAGTGACGCTTTGTTTTTGAGCCAACGGTTTTAGAAAAATTCTAAAACTTTGACGCAAGGCCAGTGGAGACTAACGCAGGGCTTGCCCTGTGGGTGCATGTGGTTACAATAGGGCGACTTTTCGGCCATTTAGAGCAGGTGTAGGTTGCGTGCCGAAGAGACGAGGTTATTAAGCAATCTGCTGAGGTGTTTTATGAGGCGTCGGCTGAGCATATGGATTGCGCTACTGGTTGCGTTGGTGGCGATTTGTCTTGCCTTTTACATGGACCACAGGAGCCGCACGACTGTTCCGGTATACAGTTACAAGATTATCAACACATATCCACATGACAGGCGTGCGTTCACACAAGGGCTGGTTTTTGAAGATGGCTTCTTGTATGAGGGGACGGGGCTGCGCGGACGCTCGACACTGCGCAAAGCAGAGCTCCAAAGCGGCAAGATTGTTCAGGGACGCAAGCTGTCAGACCAGTACTTCGGCGAGGGCATCACAATTCACGGCGATAAAATCATTCAATTGACCTTGCGGGCCAAGGTCGGGTTTGTTTACGACAAAGAGAGCTTCGAATTGGCGGGGCAGTTTAACTATCCGACCGAAGGGTGGGGCATCACGCACGATACAAAGCAGCTGATCATGAGCGATGGGACATCAAGATTGTATTTTCTAAGCCCCCAGACGTTTGAGCAAATCGGATGGCTTGACGTGAAAGATAAGAACGGGCGTGTGACCGGGCTCAATGAACTCGAGTACGTCCAAGGTCAAATATACGCCAACATCTGGAAGACGGACCGCATAGCGCAAATTGACCCTCAGAGCGGCAGGGTGGTTGGGTGGATAGACTTAGGAGGGCTTTTGAGCCTCCAGGACCGTGGGCAACTGGTCGACGTTCTAAACGGTATTGCATACGACGCAGAGAGCGGGCGGCTGTTCGTGACGGGAAAGTTGTGGCCTAAACTCTTTGAAATTGAGCTTATCCTGCCGGAATAAATTTTCGGCGGCGCATTGTATCAGTCAATTGATTCGACGGCAGGGCACCGGCCAAGCTTCGTGAACCTTCAGCCTGCGGCGGTAACGTCTGTCCCTTCTTTGTTTCTATAGCACCACTCTGGCTTCCTGCTATTACTTGAGCTACCGGTTCCTCAGTCCCAGAGCTGAAAAACTTTACTGCGATAACTGCTGCTGAAACCAAAACCAACGCCACAATACAACTGAGTATCAACCGATGTGTCTTCATTGTTTTGCTAGTCCTTTCTTAACCTGAAGAAGCTTGATTTGTCGAACTAATAATCATCAAATATATTCGTAACTATTCTGCCGATTTCGTTCCTTGAAGTATACCGATAGTTGGGATAAAAAACCCAATATTGTTGGTTGTCGTATGAGTCTCTGCCCAAGCAGAGTCTCAGTGTTTCACCATTACTAACAACTTCAAAGGCAATTGCTTTCGTCGTGTGAGAGCGATGGCCTGGCAGGGGAGCGATTTTCTTCAACTCTGTAATTACCTCGTATGGGTTTTGGATCGGCTCCCCGTCTATGGTAACGGTTACCTCGGCAGATGCCTTATCCAGAAAGCGCTTCACTCTATCTTCCGCGGTCAATTTGATAAGGTCGCAAACTATGAGGACTATCGCAATAGCTCCCAAAAAACAACTGACGCAATTCAGTACTGCAGATTGCATAGAAGGACCGTTGCCTTTAGCTTCCCGACGCTTTTTCATATACTTGGCCATGATAATGAGGATGATTGGAAAGACAATACAGGGGGCAACCGTCACGGGGTAGATAATTGTGGTCAGGATGTCCAGAGAAACGATATTCTTCAAAAAGTGCGGAACAATGTGTACAGCCTGACGAACACAATAAAGGCAATAAATAAAGAACACTACCAGTGTACCCATTACTATTTTAGGAACCACGCCTTTCGTCATTTTAGAAACCATCTCTTTCATTGTTTGATTTAGTGCTCGAACCAAGTTTGGACCCAGGAATACCCTACAAAACCGTGGACTTCCCCGCCCCACCCTGGAGTGCCTACGCCAACAGGAGAAGCCGTCCACAACGAAATCCCGGTGTATTCTCCATCCTTAATACCCCAGGAAACGGTAAAACCAGCGTTATAAAAACCAAACAAAAGTGGCCAAGGAGTAGATAACGAACCACCGGCTTCAACATATGCGCCCCCAAGCGCGCCTACCTCTTGTGCCTCCGGCGAGTAGCCGATATCGACTGTTACTGCGCCGCCCGCAGAAAAAGGCCAAGTTAAACCACCCCCTCCAGAAAGCCATTCCATGGTTCCAAATGACCATCCTGTATTCCACGCCTCTTGGTCTCTGTGCGCGACAACAAAACCTGCCCCCCCCGAGCCTCCAAGCGTTATGTGTTCGGCAAGGAATGTGTAAAAAGGCAGGATAATAGTGTGGTACCCAATTAGATCTGCCACGAGGTTAACTCCAAACTTGCCCAAGCCGAAAAAGTCCAGCATGCCCATAGTAACGTGTCCACTAGCGCCCATACCCAAGAGGAGCGCTCGCTGCCCAGAGGGATCTACCTTATTGGTCGGATCATTTATGCAGTATAGATATGCATGCAGCGTCAACGGCTCTTCGAATTTGCCCTTGACGGGGTCGCGGGCGGTGAATCGGCCTATGTGAGGGTCGTACATGCGGGCGCGGAGGTAGTATTCGTTGATCTCGAAATCGTAGAACTGGCCTGTGAACTTGAACGGATTAGTAACGGTCTCCTCAAAGTCGGGAGCGGGATAGAGCTCGCCCAATGGCCTGTATGTATAGTGGTTCACAACGCTACCCATCGTATCTATCACCTGCCGGACGGAGCCTAATCTATCGTGCAGATAGAAGTATCGAGCTGCATCACAACCGCCGTCGTGCTGGGCGAGAATTTGGCTGTTGCCGTAGATATACGTCTTCTCGATGTTCATATTGTTGTCGGGGTCAAGCTCTAAGAGTATCACCGGCAGGTCGCCCACGATGTCGACGATGTATTTTCTGGTGGTCGTATTGACCCCGTCGAAAGACTGCTTCCAGATGCGGTTGCCAGAGGGGTCATACTTAAGGTCTATCGTGAGATTGTCGTATTGGCCGTGGCGAAGCTTGTTGTCCCAGTTGTAGGCAAGCTCGGTGGTTACACCACTGACGGGCAGGTTCCGCATATTGCCGTTTTTATCCCAGCCAAGCGTGAAGCTCTCACCGTCGCTGGCACCGGTCATCTGGTGCCCGTCATAGGCGAAAGTCGTCGTGGAGCTTTGGATTATCCTGGCTATCATATCGCCGTTATCGTAATAGATGTATTCGGCCTGCCACGGCCCGCCGTTGATATTGGTTATGGTCGCATCGGTCAACTCTGAACGCATATCATAAAGGTAATTGCAGCTGTGGTCAACGGTTGTTTGGTCGGCCTTGGTGAGGGTCTCAGCAGCATTTCTCAGCCTGCCAAGCCCTCGATATCACCGCTGTCGCAGGGCTCGAGGCTAAACATCGGACCGGTGGTGACGGTGTCGTCGCAGCTTCTCAACTTCCGGGGGTTTTGCTTAACTGCTGGCGGAGCTGTTGGAGCTCTTTTTGGATCGGCCATCGCCCAAAGGCAAGGATAAAGGGCATAATTATACAGGCTATTGGAACGAGCATAAGCAAACCGAGGGCCCAATGGTAACCGGCTTTGGCGAATATACTGCAGAAGATGACCGCTTTGATGGCAAGAACGGCAAATGAGACGGCTATAAAAAAGAACACGGCAATCACGATGACGGCGGGGCCGACAACGGTGAACAACTGCTCAGGGTCAAAGTAAGGACAGCTCATTTTATCTTCCTTTCAATATTTAGCTGTGTTCGAGCCCGAATCAAAGTATATTTACGTCCGGTGAATCAAGTAATATTATATCGAACAGCAATTGCAGCACAAAGCGCTTTAATCCTTCGGGGCAGTGGCAGGAATTCTTTTTCCCCGCTGAATAGCCGGCGAGCAAGCAAACAGGCTCCAAAATCACAGTTAGGCAACCGCGCAAAGCGGCTGTGGACCCCAGGCCGGGTGTAAGATTTTTTTCCGTAGTTTATTCTTGACGGGCACGTTGGAATTCGTTCTACTTAACCTCGTTACAGAAAACGGTTGCAGGGCCGAGTCTCGGGTCAGGTGCAGCAATGGAAGCCTGGTGCTGGATTTGGCAAAACGGTTGGGTTCAAAGTTGAAAGGAGGCCATCATGGCAAGGGCAATTTTGAGCGTAGTGCTTGTGGTATTATTGAACATACTGGTCGGCTGCAATGATGTCGATAACAGCAGCGCCAAGCTTATGCTTGTTCGTACAAAGACGCCGCTTGGCCCTGTTGCAGCGATTGAGGTCGCCAAGGCCGGTGAGACCGACATAGTGGAACAGATGGTCGCCAATCGGCAGGCGTATCACCAGGGCCTCAATGCACTTGCCGAATACTACCACAAGGAAGGTAACAACATGAAGCTTCAGTGGGCAAAAAAGGAACTGGCGTCACTGGAAGGGATACTGCAATACAACTACATCGTTGAGGCCAGCCTGGCCGGGCCGGATTTGAGGGCAAACACCTCAATTCACGAAGCCAATTACCTGTATGAAGAAGCCGTAAAACTTGAAAAGAAAGCCAAAGAATTAGTTGTTATAGTCGACGAAAAAGCCCTGATTAGCGCTCTTGATAAATATAACGAACTTATAAAGAGGTATCCCTCCAGCGACAAGATTGATGATGCAGCATACAACGCAGCAGGTATTTATGAACACTTTAAGGACTACACGATAGCGGCCTTGTATTATCAAAGGGCCGACCAGTGGGACCGCAGGTCGCAATATCCGGCCCTGTTCAAGGCAGCGTACGTACTGGACAGACGCTTGCATCGGCTTTCAGAAGCGCTTGAGCTTTATCAGCAGGCCGTCAAGAAAGAAGGGGTGTACAGGACATACAAAGACTTTGCAGAAATGCGAATCGCAGAGCTGACCAAAAGCGATGAGGCGGGTCAATAGCCGCTGCACAAAGCTAATGTGACGTTTTTTGCTAAAAAGTTTCGGGTCTGACTGGGCGTCAGGCCCGTTTTTTTATTAAAAAGAATGTTAGCAGAATTTGAGAGCAAAGTAGCTGACTTTGTCAAAGCTCACGCCCTGTTGAGGACAGCAGATAAGATTTTGTTGGCTGTTTCCGGTGGGGCAGATTCAACGGTGCTTCTGCATCTGATGTGCGCATTAAAGGCGATGGGAGTTGTCAACAGCGAGTTAATTTGCGCCCATTTGAACCATCAATTAAGAGGTTCTGAAGGAGATGCGGACGAAGATTTTGTCATTAGACAGGCCAGCGGCCTGAATGTGCCGGTCATTACCAGGCGCTTCGACGTGCGCAGCTTTGCCGGGAAGAACAAGCTGTCGATTGAGACAGCGGCACGCGAACTTCGCATCAAAAACCTGCTGGATATTGCAAAAGCGAATGGTTGCGATTTAATAGCGACCGGCCATCAGAAAAACGACAATGCCGAGACTATTCTGCAGCGATTATCTCGAGGAACGGGTTTTCGCGGTCTTGGCGGCATCTGGCCGAGAAGGACGTTTAACGGAGGTATTGAATTTATAAGGCCGCTGCTCTGTGTTCGACGCGCCGAGATTGTCGACTACTTGAGCCAAAAGAGCATTAAGTGGCGGACAGACCGGACCAACATAGAGTGCAGTTACAGACGAAATTATATTCGTCACCGCCTGCTTCCAGCGCTGCAGAAGCAGTCCAGCGATTCGCTTGTGGAAGAACTTTCTGAACTGGCTTGCGCAGCTCGCAGGTTCTACAGCCTTATCTGTGATTGTGCGGATGAGACCTGGCCAAAACTGGCAAACTGCAGCGACGAAAAGGTAATGCTCGATTTGAGGATGTTTTCAACTCAGCATCCAGCAGTAAAGGTTGAGCTGATTCGGCGGAGCCTGGCTGCCGTCGGCTGTGGCGAGCGAGATTTAGCACAGAAACACTATAAGCAGATTCTGCAGTTGGCAGAAAGAAATGTCAGTAATAATGGGCTCCACTTGCCGGGAGCATTCGCAGCCTGGCGCGAATACAACAACTTGACTTTCGCTCGGGTTGAAAGAATTTCAGGGCTCGAGAGGCAAATCAGTGAAAACGCGAAAGTGGAAGTTCCGGGGCGGACGAGATTTGCCAACTATCTGATAGAGGCGACTATTTTGGGCGCGGACGAATGCGATATTGAGAAGTTTAAAGCTGAGAAGCATCAATCTGTTGAGTGGTTTGATTTGGATAAGATAAAGCCGCCGCTGGTGGCCCGCTTTCGAAAAAATGGCGATAAGTTTTGGCCTTTGGGTTTAGCGTCACAAAAGAAGGTTGGCAAGTTCTTGACCACTGCGAAAGTACCGCAGGATGTGCGCCAAAAGGTGCTTGTCGTCGCAGACAGCGAAAAAATCATCTGGCTTCGCCCGATTCGAATAAGCGAGCAGGTCAAGCTCACCAATGAGACGAGAAGGATTCTCCGACTCCAGATAACCGATGCCACGTTAGGATGATGAGCCCGGCCTTTTTTGAACAACCTTTGTAATTACTCGGAGATTTAGTTTGATATACTTTCAGGGGCGACATCTTCCACACTTAGATCACCGTAGATAACGCGGTAGGTTTCGGCGTCTTTCGGCTGATACCAGAATACGGCCTTATCGGTATCGCCACACAAGGTAGCGAAAATCGTCCGGGTGACCGTCCAGGCAACGCTCAATGTAGAATTTGTCAGTCTCAGGCATATCAACACCTCTAAAAAGCTCTCTGGATCCCTGTTCTCATTACATAGTGCAGGATTAGACGCGTTTGCTGACAAAAAAAATAAAAAAGTTGACCCGCTCAGAAATGGATAGATTAACTCGCAGCACAGATGCTGTTGGGAAAATGGCTTGACATAATGGCATCAAATGAGGAGGATGCGGGCTAATCTAAGCAAGAATAATAAGAAAAATTCGAGAATCGGGAGAAAAGAGAATGAAAAGGTTAGGTGTAAAAGGCAGGTGGGTGCTGGGCACAGCTTTATTATTGTTTTTGGTGGCGGGGCCGGTATTTGCGGAGGACCGTTATGCAATATTCTCGCCGGATAAAAAAATAAAGGCTGAGGTGACCGTAGACAAATCCGTCAGCTACTCTGTTTGGTTCGAGGGAAAACAGATTATCATTGATTCACCGCTGGGCCTGGAGCTCAAGGACGGCGTTTTGCCGGAGCCCAATGCCACCGCTCAAAGGCACAGGCGATGGCCTAAAAAAGAAAAATGGACCCCTGTTTATGGCCAGCGTAGTGGCATCATTAGCAACTGCAATGAGCTTGTGATGGGGCTTTTTCGGTCAGGGGCGAGAGGACGACGGCTGCGGCTGATTTTCCGAGCTTACAACGATGGCGTGGCGTTTCGTTATTACCTACCCGGTCAGGACCAGCTAACGAAGTTTGTCCTGACGAAGGAGAACTCGCAGTTTCGTTTCGCAGGCGACCATACTATCTGGGCTGCTGATTATGGTAAGTTCGTCAGTCATCAGGAGGAAGAGTTTAAGAAAGCCAAGCTGAGGAGCATCAAGCCGGACTCTATTACGGGCCTGCCCCTGCTCGTATGAATTGATAAGTCGGTTTATGTGGCGATAACCGAGGCAAATCTGACGGACTGGGCGGGCATGTATCTGTGCGGCGTGAAAGATGACGAGGGTAAGTTTGTCGGTCTCAGGACCAGGCTTTCTCCCCGGCCCGACGGCAAGGGGCTTGTGGAGGCCGCTACCCCGCACCCCTCGCCCTGGCGGGTGATTATGATAGGCCGAAGGCCCGGTGATTTGATTGAGTCAGACATTATTGTAAAGCTCAATGCGCCCTGCGCCATAAAGGATACGTCCTGGATAAAGCCGGGCAAAATGGCGTGGGACCATTGGTGGAGCGGCGACACGAAAATGGATACGGAGACTTTGAAGGAATACATCCAGTTCGCCTCAGATATGGGCTTCCCGTACCAGTTGGTTGACTGGACCTGGTATGGCCAAAAGCCGCTGGAGAATCCCGATTTGGATATTACGACTGTCGTACGAGACGTTAACATGCCGGAACTCTTGAGATTTGCAAAAGACAGGGGAGTGAGGTTATGGTTGTGGCTACACTGGAGTCATGCGGACAAGCAATATGAAGAGGCATTTGCGCTGTACGAGAAATGGGGTATAGCCGGTGTGAAGATTGACTTTATGCAGCGCGACGACCAGGAAATGGTGAACTGGTACCACAAAATAGTGAAAAAAGCAGCGGAACATCATCTGCTTGTGAATTTCCACGGCGCGTATAAGCCGACGGGTTTTCGCCGGACGTATCCGAACCTTATGACGCGCGAGGGGGTGCTGGGCAACGAGTACAACAAGTGGTCCAAACGAGTAACGCCGGAACACAACTGTACGCTGCCGTTTACCCGTATGCTGGCAGGTCCAATGGACTACACGCCAGGTGGATTTCTAAACCGTAGCAAAGACAAGTTCAAGACGAACGTAAAACCTACGCAGGTGATGGGAACTCGCTGTCATGAGTTGGCCAAGTTTGTGATATATGACAGCCCGCTGTGCTGCGTATGTGATAATCCCAGCAACTATGAGAACCAGCCGGGGCTGGAGTTCTTGCGGGTCGTTCCTACTGTCTGGGACGATACCAAAGTACTCAACGGCGAGGTTGGCAAGTATATCACAATGGCCAGAAGGTCGGGCCGAAGCTGGTTCATTGGTGCAATGACCGACTGCCAAGAGCGTACGTTAGAAATTAAACTTAATTTTCTTGGCAGAGGCAAATACGCGGCGCATATCTTTGCAGATGCGCCAGACTCAGGTGAAAATGCGGAAAAACTTGTTGAGGACAAACGGGTTGTTACAGCCAAGGACAAGTTGACCGTGAAGATGGCAAGCGGAGGCGGCTTTGCAGTGTATTTGAAACCTGAGAAGTGAAACGCTCGGAAAGTCCCTTGACATCGAGGCCCCTGCCGGGGAAAATCTACAAGCAACAGTGAGTAGGTTAAGAAAGAAGGACGGCCGTAACAGATGAGTTTATACACCGGTTAGACAATTTCTGGAGGAGTTCCAAATGATCAAGATATCAGCCTCAGCCATGCTGTTTGCAGCGCTCTTGCTTTTTGCCCCTGCGGCGCAAGCGACAGACTATTATATCAGTGTTTCGGGTAACAATTCGAACCCGGGCACCGCACCAAAGAAAGCGTGGAAAAGCATCGAAAAAGTAAACAGCGTGAGGTTTAAGGCCGGAGACAACATATTCTTTGAGGGCGGCAAGACATTCGAGGGGTCGCTGAGATTTGATGCCGACGACAGTGGTACAGCGCAGAATCCGGTAACAGTCACGTCATACGGCAACGGCCGGGCAACAATCAGTTCCGGCAGCAAACACGGACTTTACACAAAAAATTGCAGCGGGTTTATCGTCAGGGACCTGAACTTCCTGGGTTCGGGCAGAACTGACCCTGAGGGCAAAAGTGGTATTTCGTTTTTCACAGACCTGACGGGGGAAAGGCTCGAGTATATTCGTGTGGACAAGGTGGAGATCAGCGGATATCGTCAGAGGGGTATCCATATCAGCGGAAGCAGGCGAAGTGACAGCGGTTTCAAAGACGTCCGGATTACCAATGCAGATGTTCACGATAACGGCAACCAGGGGATAGCGTCGTCCGGTTCGAAGCCGCCGGGCGATTGGGTGCACAAGGAAATTTACGTAGGGGACTGCAAGGTCTATGACAACGCGGGCATTTCCGGAGGGCGAGGCCACAGCGGCAATGGGATTATACTTTCGAGCGTGGATGGAGCGGTGATTGAGTACTGCGAGGCGTATAACAACGGCTGGCTCAGTGATGACCCGTGCGGCGGCGGTCCGATTGGCATCTGGGCATGGGACTCCAAGAACGTTGTGATTCAGTACTGTGAGGCGTATGACAACAAGACAGGCAACAGGGCCGATGGCGGCGGGTTTGACCTTGACGGCGGGTGCGTGAACTGTGTTATGCAGTATAACTACTCGCACGGCAACCACGGGGCGGGCTACGGGATTTACCAGTACAACAGTGCAAGGGAGTTTAAGAATAACGTGGTGCGATATAACATCAGCGAGGCAGATGGCGTTAAAAACCGGTATGGAGGGATCAATTTCTGGTCGACGAATTCGTCCGGCGGGATTCAGAATACGAGGGTCTACAACAACACCATTTATATTTCAGATGAAACAAAGGGGGCGGGTATTGCCGACCTTCCGGATGTTGAGGAAACGAGCTATGTTTACGGCACGGAGATTTACAACAATATATTTTTAGCGGTCCCCGGCAAGAAAATTGTCGACATACCGAACCCCAAGAGCGGGTGGAGCTTTAGAGGCAACTGCTACTGGACATACGGCGGTGATATAGAAATCAAGTGGGGCGATGCAGTCTACACAGGCTTGAACCAGTGGCGGGCGGCGACAGGCCAGGAGAGGTTCGGCGGTGTGGATGTAGGTTTTAAAACCGACCCAAAGCTGATTGACCCGGGTGCGGGCGGGGCGATTGGCAATCCACGTCTTCTCTCGACACTTAATGCGTATAAGCTGACAGCTTTATCGCCGCTTATCAATGCAGGTATAGATATCGAGTCCGCATTCGGTATTGACGCGGGCAACCAGGATTATTACGGGACAAAAATCCCAAGCGGAGGCAAATTCGACATCGGCACCCACGAGTACTCGAACGAAATAGTATGTAACGGTCCTGTCGGATGGTGGAAGTTTGACCGGCCTCAAGAAAGAATCGCCAGTAACAGCGGCAGCCTGGGCAATAGCGCTGACGGCACGCTGAATAATATGGACGATGCCGCCTGGGTCGACGGCATCTCAGGTAAAGCTCTGAAATTCGACGGCGAAGATGACGACGTATCCGTTGGCCCGCTTAATCTGAATTCAAACACAGTAACGATATCGGCGTGGATTAGGCGGGACGGCCGGCAGGATGTTTATGCGGGCATAGTATACAGCCGCGACGGTGACACCATCGCCGGTATCGGCTCCGGCAGTACCGGTGAGCCGGATTGGCAGGGCAACCATGAGCTGTTCTACACATGGAATGATACTGAGGACACATGGGCGTGGCACTCGGGGCTGATTATACCCGACAAGCAGTGGGTTTTTGTCGCGCTGGTTTTGGAGCCGACCGGGGCAACGCTGTATCTCGGCAAAGACGGAAAACTTACTTCTGCAACAAACACAGTAAACCATGCGATAGAAGAGTTTAATGGTGTTACACGTATCGGTCACGACAAGAAGCCCGATTTCCCCCCAAGGTTCTTCAAGGGCTTTATCGATGATGTTCGCATCTACGACCGCGTTTTGTCATCGACAGAGATAGCAAAATTGGCCGAACCGTCGGAATAAAACAGCCGTTGCCAATAAATTCTTGACAATGGGGGGGGTAATAAATAAAGTGGCTCTCTCGTTTGATGTGGAACGCTCGAACTAATCGAAAATCGCATTTACAGTGTTAAAAAGGAGATTTAGAAATGGCAACAAAGGTGGCAATTAACGGGTTCGGCCGAATCGGAAGGGCTGTAACAAGGATTATTACCCAAAGAAAGGGCGAGCTTGACCTCGTGGCTATTAACGACCTTGCCGACGCCAAGAGCCTCGCGCATCTGTTCAAGTACGATACCGTGATGGGCAAATGGAGCGGCACCGTTGAGGCCAAGGACAGCTCGCTGGTGATAAACGGCAAAGCCATCAAGGTCTTGGCCGAGAAGAATCCGGCCCAACTTCCCTGGAAAGATATGGGCGTCGAGATAGTAGTTGAATCCACCGGTGTTTTCCGTACGAAAGAATCACCCAGGGGCGGTTATGGTGACCATCTCAAGGCAGGGGCCAGCAGGGTCGTTCTTACCGTTCCAGCCAAAGACGATATCGAGGCGACGATTGTTCTGGGTGTTAACGATGACAAATTAACCAAAGATGTCCAGTGCGTATCGAATGCGAGCTGCACGACGAATTGCCTCGCGCCGGTGGCCAAGGTGCTTAACGACACTTTCGGTATCGAGCAGGGCCTGATGACCACCATTCACGCATATACGAACGACCAGTGCGTAGCCGATATGATACACAAGGACCTTCGCCGTGCCAGAGCTGCTGCGATGAACATCATTCCCACAACCACCGGCGCCGCCAAGGCTATAGGCAAGGTCATTCCTGAGCTCGACGGCAAGCTTGACGGCTTCGCATTTCGGGTTCCCGTTCCGGTCGGCAGTGTTGTGGACCTGGTTGTTAATGTCAAGAAAGACGTTACGGTCGATGCCGTAAATGCAGCGGTCAAAGCCGCCGCCGAAGGGCCGCTAAATGGTATCCTGGTTTACTGCGATGAGCCGATTGTCAGCAGCGACATCATTAACGACCCCGCCTCAAGCATTTTCGATTCTCTCTGCACAATAGTCAAGGATAGGACGGTTAAGGTGGTCAGCTGGTATGATAATGAATGGGGTTATTCAAGCCGAACCGTAGATATTATGGAAAAACTGGCAGCGATGTAATATGGATCTTAGCAGGCCTTTTAGTATTGTGAGCAGGTCTGATTTTTGTCGATAGTTTGAGGAAGACAGGCACAGGTATGGCCAAGAAAACCATTGCTGATATTGACGTCCAGGGCAAGAAGGTTTTAATGCGGTGCGACTTTAATGTACCCCTGGATGAGAATTGTGATATCACCAGTGATGACCGAATCGTCAAAGCCCTGCCGACTATAAAACACATCCTGGAGCGCGGCGGCGCGATTATTCTTATGAGCCATCTCGGCCGACCGGGTGGCGTAAGAAATGAAAAGATGTCTTTGGCTCCAGTAGCCAAGAGACTTTCTGAGCTGCTGGGCAAAGAAGTTGCCTTTGCCGACGATTGTGTCGGAGCTGAGACAAAAGCCAAGGCGCAGGCTCTTAGCGGTGGTGATTGCATGCTGCTCGAAAACCTGCGTTTTCATAAGGAAGAGACCATAAAGGACAAGGCGGCAAAGGAAGATGCACAGCTGCGCGAAGCTAAGGACAATTTCGCCAGGGAGTTGGCCGGTATGGCCGACATCTATGTTGACGACGCCTTCGGAACCGCACACCGCGACAATGCTTCCATGTATACCGTGCCCTCGGTGATGGAGGGTAAACCCAGGGTCATCGGTTTCTTGATTGAGAAGGAACTGAAGTTCCTTGGTGAAACACTAAGCGCGCCGGAGAAACCATTTGTTGCAATACTCGGCGGCGCAAAAGTTTCCGACAAGATAGGCGTAATTGAGAATCTGCTCGACAAGGTTGACAATATCCTGATTGGCGGCGCAATGGCTTACACGTTTTTTAAGGCCCAAGGCCGTATCGTCGGCAAGAGTCTTTGTGAAGACGATTTTCTTGATAAAGCTACCAGGCTTCTCAAGCAGGCTGAGGAAGTCGATTGTGAAATAGTTTTGCCGGTTGATACGGTTATTGTCAGTGAATTGAAGGCTGGTGCTGAGAATAAAGTGGTAGCAGGTGACATTGAAGCGGATTGGCAGGGTGTTGATATCGGACCTGAGACAAGAAAGCTTTTCGCCGATAAGCTGTGTGGTGCTAAGACAATTATTTGGAATGGCCCGATGGGTATCTTTGAGGTGCCGCCCTTTGACGAAGGCACAAAGGCGCTCTCCTTAGCCGTTGCCGAGGCCGCAGATACGGAGGCTCGCAGCGTGATAGGCGGCGTTGATAGCGCAAGCGCTATAACCAAGCTCGGCCTGCAGGAGAAGGTAAGCCACATTTCGACCGGCGGAGGTGCCTCACTTGAGTTTTTAGAGGGAAAGAAATTCCTGTGTCTGGAAATTCTCGATGAAAAATAGAATCGCGCGGCAAGAGCCTTCCGAGAAGTTTCGACCGCGAGCGGGAAAGGCAGGGTAGAATTGCGATTACCCAAGGCAGGAACAATTGAGGTTGTACCGTCCATATTGAGTTCTGACTTTGCCATGTTAGCCGACGAGATAGCCCAGATTGCGTCGTCCGGGGTAAAGGTGGTTCATCTCGATATCATGGATGGGCACTTTGTTCCTAACATCACAATCGGCCCCCCGGTAGTCGCCAAGCTTCGCCAGCACAACCACAGCTTGGTTTTCGACTGCCATTTGATGATAAGTGAGCCGGCTAAACACATCGAGCGCTTCGCCGAAGCCGGCGCCAATCATATCACTTTCCACATCGAAGTGACCGATGAGCCGGAAACAATAATTGATAAACTGCACGACCTGGGCTGTACTGCGGGAATATGTCTTAATCCGGGAACGCCTGTGGAGAAGATAAAGAAAGTGGCACCGCTTTGCGATATGGTTTTGGTAATGACGGTTAACCCCGGCTTTGGTGCACAAGAGTTCATGCCCGAAGCTGCTAAGAAGAATATCAAAGTGAGGGAACTTGTGGGCCCTGATATACGCGTGGAAGTCGACGGCGGACTAGACACCGAGACCACCCCGAATGCGGTCTCCTACTGCGCGGACACCAGTTGCGCACGCACAT
>SDBT01005463.1_pt1 | contig 21320 bp, 20 predicted proteins | sample 2277101 | NCBI WGS metagenome assembly SDBT01 (sample SAMN10404973, study PRJNA504765) | marine sediment metagenome | isolation source: marine sediment core GS10_PC15, 103 cmbsf | place: Arctic Ocean: Southern Knipovich Ridge | collected 2010
CGGACCTCTCGAACAGTTCCTCCCGCTTCGGCGGGAACTTGATTCTCTCCATCCTTCACCTCCTTCGGTTCCCCCTCCTCGGTCGTCCAAAGTGACTCCCAAGGCGATGGATTGGGGGTTAGTGCGGATAACGCCGTCCCGAAATATTCGGGATTCCGCTCTTTCGGCGACCTCGGGAGAGGCAACCCGGGGATCTTTCGACAGGCTCAAGATAAACTTGAAACACTTGAAGATCCCCAGATTTCCTCCTCCGAAGTTTTTCAACCGAATAGATTTTCAATGTTCTCCTGACTTTTAGTTTCCTCTTCAAACTCAATTTATACTGAGCCTGTCGAAGTATCTAGCTGCGGCGCGTAGAGCCAGTCAGATATTGCAGCCATGGAACCCGGGCGGTGTTTTCTCTGACGCTTGCGCGAAAGATAGACACCGACCCGACAAGGTTGCTTAAGGGACCTCAACCCTAGAGTCAGATAGTTTTTGAAAAGTCCGTGGACTCTATCACAGACTTTTTCGGCAGTTAGTCCGCGGCACTGGGAGTTTCGATACCGTGTCCGCTTTCCTTGTCGCACTCCACCCGTGCCGTGTTGCCGAAGATAGGGTGGTCCAGAGCGCTACCGTAGCCGAAGTAACCGGTCAACTTGACCGCTGACTCAAGCTTTGAGGAAGCCCGCCGAACCGCCTTCTCCTCCCTTCTCAACTGGGACAGCAGTTCCACGCTGCGGGTGTGCCAGAACTTCTGACCGACCTTCACCCCTAGCAGCTTGCCCCTAGTTGTCTCCGCCGCCTTCTGCCGCCTGGCTAGCTCCGTGTCGAAACACCCCAACACGAGAGTGACGATGTGGCTTTCCTCCATGTCGAATTTGGCGAATCTCGCCGATGGCAGGAAGTTAAACAGGTTAAAGAACCGAATCTTCCTGACCCACCTCGACAACTCGTAGAACAACATTGCGGTTTCCTTTCTCCTGATACCCAGAGCTTTTTTTAGGCGAAACGCTATTTTGGCGCTCCGTCCGTGCTCCGAGGAAGGTGATAACCTCCAGGATAGTATTTTACCATCCCGCAAATTACCACCTCGTACCAAAAAAGGCACCTGATAACTAGAAAGAATATAGCTTCCCAGAAAAGTTTCCAAGAAGCGGGCAGCAGATTCAATCCAGTTACTAGATGCCTTCACTAGTAACTTATATTTGTTTGTAAAGTACTATTATATTATAGCAAAAATAGGTTGAAAAGTCAATACTATGGGGTGGCTACGTTTAGGGTAAACACCTACTTCTTTTTCCTACAAAAACAACCAAATAATCAATTGACAGCCCGCTTGATCGTATGCTACGGTTTAAGTACCAAACGCTGGGTAGGCAGGAAGAACTGTGCTGCATACCCCATTCGGAAGAAAGGGGCTCATATGAGCGTTTTTCTGAAGCCTCAGCCGCCTCCGGGCACGTCGGACATGGCTAAGGAGAGCGACAAGGTCACGGCGGCCAGCCAGCAGATCCATACGGAAGTCTCCGATGATGGGCCTGCCGGCGACGGCGCGCTGCACCTGACGGCCGACGGTCTACGCTAGACTAACGCTAGACTCCTCGCGCCGTCCGCCTGTTCTCTACGGAAACAGGTTTGCTCTGATGCGGTAACCATCCCCGTCTGAGCTGACGCCGCTTCAAGGGTCCTTCATGGTCCTTGTAGCGGCTTCATTCTTTTCTGGAACTAAATTTCCTACAAACATTTGATTGGGTAGAGTTTCTTCCTTATCCACAGCTTTTGCAGCAAGATATTCAAAATTACTCGCTACATTTTGTAACTAAAGTGATATAATCTTCCTGTTCTAGAAATCAGAATTTAATATTCCTTGAAGGAGGAGACCGTGCCTGATTGGCTTGCCCTCGTTTTGATTGTAGTAATGGGTATCATACTACCCGCGACATTCTGTTTTTTGTGGTTCCAAGAGTCCAAAGCACGAAGAAGGACAAGAGCGGCGAAGGAGAAGGCTCATGAGACAGCCTAGAAGAGAGCGGAAGCCCTGGTTCCCTGCTGTCAGGCAAAACTTTCGGCTCGAAGTAACAGCCGAGATGCTTGCTCAAGTGGAAACGGACGGAGCTCCGATCATAGCCAAAGCTCTAGCCAGCAGGTTCCGTCTGGATGGGGCATATGTACAGGTCCTTAACAGCTTCGGCAGCGTGGCGAAGAGCCCGCACAGCAAGACCGTCATCATGATCTTCATCCACTCGCAAGAGGCAAAAGAGTTCTTACAGAAAATCCATGATGGTGAATCTGTAAGAACCTGCAAACTTAGCTTCACGAGGATAAGGTAGAAAGAGACCAGGAAGTAGCCAGCAAGGAGAGGTATGGGGTTCTGTCCAGTCCGACTTGTGTCGAACTGCCCCCATTCCTAAGCAAATCAGGGAACTGGTTTTCTTTGGAGGAAAAGCGACCTAACCACGGGTCGTTTTTCTTTTTATATCAGAAAATATCTTGGCTAGGGAAGCTACACGCAATCAGGAACTTCTACAGGTATTACAATAGTGTAAAAACAATTCCAACTACTACCGATATTACCCTATAATATATTGACATTTTTTGATTTCCTCATATAATTATGCAGTCTAAACGTACAGTTTTCAGAAGAAAGGGTGGAACACCTATGCCCAAATTTACTCTCGAGCTGGCCAGGCCCAGTGGTATGAGTGATACTCGCCTGTTTCTGGAGCTTGACGACACGCCTCTAGCCAAAGCGGTCGTTGCGGCTCTGCGGCAGCCTGATCTGGAAGCTCTCCAGGTTATTTGGAGCGGCAACGGCTTCTCCATAGCGCTCGGCGACGGCCTCACCATACCTGATATGAAAGGTGCCGAGGTGGCTTCTGAGTTCGAGCGAGGTGCCGTCGCAGTCTACGCTGAAGAAAACAAACTCATCGTGGCCTATGACCATGTTGAGACGTACGAGGGCGACAACGCGCTCGAATGCTACCCAATCGGTAGGGTTGCCGAGCCTGACCTTGACGGCCTGAAATCGGTCGGCGATAGCATCCACAGGGATGGTGTGAGGGTGGTGAAAGTGGTCTGACCAAGGTCAAACCGCAACAACCAAGTAGCGAGAGAGATATGGGGTTCTGCTCAGTTCGATGCGAATCGAATTGCCCCCATTTCCTAAGCAAATCTCTTAAAAGGAGGTTTTCTTAGGAGGATAAACGACCCAAGTTCCGGGTCGTTTTTCTTTTTGTATAGGTAAATATCTTGGCTGGGGAAACTACACACGATCAGGAACTTTTACCATTTGTCTTTGTATCTTGGACCAAAAATAAGATGCGAGTAGCTCTCTTCCCACAACCGGCGAGATCTTATAGATTTCCGTCGGTTCGAATCATGATCGGGAGCCACACCCCATAGTTTTTACAATATCACCCCCATATGGTAAAATCGTCCCACGCACCTTAACGTCTACCTATAATAATGTTTTCGATTACCCAGGAGGTCGAAGTAGTGCTGATGAACCTGGAACAACAGGTACCCTCTTTGGTCGCTACGTTTCATATACGCAAAGCTATGACTGGAACGTTCCGACCCCAAGAGACGGTAGATCCTTTTCGGCATCTGATCTGGGTGGTGGTGCTTGTGTTTATAGCCACAATCAGCATCGGTCATCCGATCGGTTGGTGGATCGCTCTCTGCATTTTTGGAGCGGTTTTTCTACGACTCCTCGTTTCTCAGTACCAGATAACCTACGGACGCAGGAGCCAGCTCTTAAGGTCTTGGATCCAAAGTCCTGAGATACGCGATGAGACGTACGAAAGGCTCCAGCGGCAAACCAGAGAACTTCTAGATCAGCTACCAAGCTTTAACTCGGACGAACAGACCCTGCTGGTATTCCTTACGAGTCTGATGGGCAATGCTTCGTGGGAGAAACGGGAGCTCACCAGGCTCCTGGCATTGGCGATGAATATGCCAAATCTATCCCAAAACGAATTCATCCAGGAAGTAGCGGCGGATTTCGAAATCCGACCAGAGAGGGGAGTCAGAAATGTCTAAGGGTGTTCCACTCTTGACCGTCAGCGAGCTTGCTTCAAGCGGAGCAGTCCAGCAAGAAGTAGTACCCCGGTTACCGGATCATCTCCAGGTCCGATTCGGGGACGTTCTGCAGCTGCAGGAGGAGCTGGAGATCCTAGAAAACGGCCTCAAAAGGCTGGGTTGGAGAGCTCCTGGCCAGCAGAAGAGTGTCTACAGGGAGAGAATCGGAGTCATCAAGACCCAGATCGCCGGGCTGCAGAAAGCAGCGGCGGCTGTTCGCCAGGGGTACGAGCCTTACACACCGCCTAAGAAGTGGTATGGAGGCTTCCTACACCGAGCCCCCTACTCGTCGGGTCCTTATGTACAGAATCCTACCACGGCTCTGGATCTAACCTTTTCTACTCCTATCCCTCTGCAGGTCCTAGCCCAGTATAAGGAAGCCGTAGCTACCAGACTTTTCGACGAGTTCCTGGTAGTATCACCGGACCCTGATCACTTCGAGGGGCCTAGGTCGCTCTTCTGCGAACCAGTCCTCGTCGGTTACATCGGAACTGAAGCAGAACCAATCGAGTTCCGACGACACTGGTGCCGGAACGAGCAAGGCAACCGTTGGATCAGCGCCGTCCCTCGTTTCAGTGTCCACAACGGCACCGGTCTTCTCATTGCTGCCTGGGACTTGAGCCGCGACCGTGAGGCAGCCGGACTATAGTTCTGATCAGCACGGAGAGACGATATTACTGTCCAAGAAGATCCCTGCAGGCAATAAGCCTTCGGGGATCTCTCATTTTTAAGGCTTTTAATCTTCAGGTTCCGCAAGAAAATGGAATTTGCGGTGGGTATCCTTATGGACGTCGAAATCGCAACGAAAGGAGACGTAAGACTCACTCAAGACCATTCGCGGGAGCTAGGACTCGGCTGGCCTTAGTTAATACTGCTTCGAAAACCTCAGCACAAGTTTTCCGAACCGCTAGTTGGATGGAAATCATTCCTTATCCTCAGACTACGTCTCAGTTTCTACAAACATACATTTGTTAAACAAAACCCATAGTGCTTGTTCTTTATGGCTAAATATGCTACACTATTGTGGCTCTTTGAAATACCAGCTATAACATGAAGGAGTGTGTCGATGGTACCATTTGATCCTTACATCGGACGAAAAGGTGTCAGCATTCAACTTGTCCATGGCCGATCGTTTCTGCGGGAGCCGGAGGCTAAGGTTCTTCTGAGTAATGTCTACTCATTGCTCAGCGACCTACCCAAGCGCATCCGGCTGTTCGTTGTTAAGTTCAGTCCCGTAATGAACAACGTGGGCGGTTGGCATCTGACGGGTGTATCTGGGAACATTGTTACACCCTGCCACGTAGTGCTCTTCGAGATCAGTGATAATGGACGGAGGAACCACCTCTCATGCATCGTCAGACAAACGGTCGAGCACAAGTGCTGCTGCAGGCAGGTTCGTAAGACAAAGTTCGAAGCGGCTGAGCTCCCTGGGATACTGATCCGACTGCTTCGGGACTTAGCCACTGAGGAAGCTAGTCTTCTCAAAGGCAACCAGTTGAACTTGCCGGACGTAATGAGCTTCCTCAAAGACCCGATGGTCAGAGCCCCCGATTGAAGCTGGGACACAATGAGTTACAGAGACAGAGCCGCGAAAGTGGTGATTGGGTGTGAGACCAATCTTAAATCTGAATTCCTAAGCAAATCAGTAAACTGGTTTTCTTAGGAGGAAAAGCGACCTAACCACGGGTCGTTTTTCTTGTTGTATAGGAAAACATCTTGGCTGGGGAAGCTACACGCAATCAGGAACTACTATAATCGCCAACCAGACGGTTTTTTAGTAGAATTAGTTGTATGAAATCAGAATTGTATCAAAAAGTAAAGCAATTTATAGTTGATTCATTTACCAAGGTTGGGAACACAAGCGAGATTAAGCATTTTGAGCGAACCGCTTACTGGATTCAACAATTGAAACCTGATGCTGACGAGGCTTTGTTAATTGCTGCAGTTGCTCACGATATAGAGCGGGTTTTTAGAGAACCTGATTATAGTGAGGAGTATAAAAAATCAGAAAAGGGTTTTAGAGATGAAGAGCATCTAAGCTACCATCAACAAAGAGGAGCAGAAATTATTGCCGATTTCTTAAAGAGCCAAGATGCTGATGAGAAGCTTATTAAGAGAGTAGTAATGCTTATTTCCAAGCACGAAGTTGGCGGAAATGACGAACAGAACTTATTAAAGGATGCTGATAGTGTAAGTTTCTTCGAGAATAACGTTGAGTATTTTATTCCCACTCTGGCCCCAAAAGTAGGTGCTCATAAAGTCAAAGACAAGCTTGATTGGATGTTTAACAGAATTACTTCTGAAAAAGCTAAAGAAATTGCTCGTTCCTGGTATAAAGACGCCGTAGAGAAATTAGGGTAGAACGTCAACACTATGGGGGCTGGGTATCGTTGATGATCTCCGAACAGCGGATTGGTTGGAAGTTATACCTCATCCACAACTTACTCTTCAGAATTCTCATTTGTTCCTACAGTTAAAAGCGTAGGGACACAACACTATTTGAACTCACGGTCCAGCTTTAGAGGAAGTAATTGATGGCCTCATAGTATTGGAACTCATCACGATCAATGCTATAATTTCCCCTGCCAACGGCTCAAGCGTTTCTTTAGGAACGTACTGTGACTGTTAGGTGTAGGGAAGGAGCAGAGAAAATGGTTCCGACCAACTCTATCCAAGACCTAATCGATGCCCTCGAGACACTTAAGCGGGGGTTTGGAGACGACCCATCGCTGTTTGATGAGGCTGCTTGTCTCAAGAGGATCGTCAAGCTGGTGAAACCCCGACTACGGTATCTGGACAAGCCCATTCCAAACTGGATTGGGCCATTTCGGGCGGTTCGGCTCTGTGATCCTGGTGCAGGTTGGGGTGGTATCTACTTGAGCAGGAAAGGCAATCTCTACGAGTGGTATGCTAGATCGCTCCAGGGAAGCCAACTGACATGTCAAGAAGCGATAGACAAACACGGCTTCAACGTACTTGTGTCTGGCCTTGTCAAGGCCATCAAGGACAAGGCAGAGCAGGTACGGGAAAGCCAGGCAGCTCTCCTGGAAGTAGTCGAGGAGATGCAAGCCTTAGTAACACCTACTAGTAGCCAGTAAGGGAAGGAGAGAGGTGTGGGGTTTTGCCTAGTTCGACGCGAATCGAACTCCCCACACTTCCTAAGCAAATTTCTTAAATGAGGTTTTCTTAGGAGGAGAAACGACCCAAGTTACAGGTCGTTTTTCTTGTTATAACAGTAAATAATTTGGCTGGGGAAACTGTACGTAGTCAGGAACTTCTATAAAATGGAAGTACCACCAAACGAGATGCTTGGTGGTACAGTTTAGTGTTTATTTGCCGATTGTTTCTGAGAGTTCGTTCGATTCCACTTGATCCTTCAGCATCTTGTAAACCGAGATGCCTGCAAAGATGACTCTGGATACCCCCTCAGAGTCCTCATTTATGTAGAGATCGGCTAGTAAGTCCGCAAAGAAACTTAGCAGGTTAGGTTGGTCACCGAGAATCCCATGTGCCGCCAACATCACACATCCTCGTGGATTCCTTTCGAACTCAGCCCTCATCGAAGCACCGATTTCCTCGGATACTACTGGAACTTGACCCTCGATTTCTAATGCCTTATAGATAGAGCAGGCGAGTATGAGACCAAGAAGCAAGACGGGATCGTGGTCATAGTGGGTCTCGAAGTAGTCAGTGAGGAATTTTCCTATGACGGGGTTTTCCTCCTCCAACCGCTTCGTTAGTTCACTACAGAATGCAGCATGGTCAGCTAGCCATTCTCCTTGAACAGCCTCGTAGGTTTCTCTCGATACAGTTGGTAACGGCACTACCTTTCTCCTTACGTTTTAAATTTTTGTTCTGAAAATATTATCAAAAATGAGGTTAGAAGTCAAACTATAGGTTCCTGGCTGGGGATTGTTGCTTGTCCTGAATTAAACAAAGGGATGATTTCCGAACCGCCAACTGGGTTGAAATAATACCTTATCCACAAGTTACCTCTCGTTTTCTCCAAACATACATTTGTTAATCATCAACCCATAGTCTTTACAGCCCCCTTTATTTTTGATATACTCTCCGCACAAAATACTCGTAAGTCCTGACCCTAACGACGGGTTGAGTGAGAGGAGAGTAAGGTCATGTCGTTCATTCTGACCGAGGATATAGCACGGCGGGCAGTCGCTATCGCCAGACCCACCATCGAGGAGGTTCTTGGAAGCGATCTTGTCGACGGAAGGGCCAACCTTCATCTGGTTGTGCTCGATCCAGACAACGGCCGCGCCATCTACGAGGAGTCTTTCGGCGACAAGGCAACCTGGCAGCATCCGTACGACAAGATCGCGCAAGCCAAAGCTTCGCTCTGCTGGCACAACGAGAGGGTCGGCAGGAGCATCCAGAATGACGCGCCTTGGCTCTACGAAAGGGGTGACACACGGTACGCCGGTGGTGTGTTCGAGAATGGTCTCGTGGTTGCGGCCTCCGGACTGCAGGACTACTTCGACGAAATGATCTCGTGGATGGTGGTTTCTGCGATCCAAGCACTCTGTCGCGACGTGATCGCCAAGATCCCTGACGACGCACCTGACTTCTTCAGGTAGGACAACTCGCAAGGCGAATGAGACTAGAGAAAGGAGGAGCTCCATGTCCTTGTGTCCTGTTTGTCGCCGAGCATACTGCGACCACACTCTGGAGGAGCGAGGCCAGACCTACAAAGAGATGATAGCCCCGCTAGGTTCCAGAGAATGGGCTGAGTGGGATGCGAAACTTCGTAGTGAAACACTAGCTCTTTCCCCGGAAGTCAGGCGGCTATTCGACAAAGAGGGGTAAGCAAGCGAGAGAGGTATGGGGTTCTGTCCAGTTCGATTCACATCGGACTGCCCCCATTCCTAAGCAAATCAGCAAACTGGTTTTCTTAGGAGGAAAAGCGACCTAACCACGGGTCGTTTTTCTTTTTGTATAGGTAAATATCTTGACTGGCCCTAGTTGATGATTTCCGAACCGCCAACTGGGTTGAAATTATACCTTATCCACAACTTTTGCAGAAAGATATTCAAAATTATCTCCAGAATTTCAACGGAGAAGGTGGCGCCAAACTGGTTTGACAAAGCCTAGAGAAAACGCTATATTTGGCCGTAGAAATACGAAAGATTAGAGTGGTAACGTAGGAGGGTGGATCATGGCTTCTTTGACTGATACGGCAAGGATTTTGCGATTCTTGCTAATCCCCGGTGTCATCCGGATGGGTGTTGGTGAGGTTGTGAGGATTCGAGACGAGGAATCCAGTGATTTCATAGTACTTCGTGGGACCGGAAGTCAGGGACCAGAGGTAATCGACGCTAGCTTTGCGATCGGGTCGTTCCAACCCCCGACCTGATTGGATGACTTTCTGAGATCATCTTCAGGCTGACAAGTGCCCACGGGTCAATCCTCCAGTTTGCAGGCCGGGCTTCATGTAGATATCAAGGAGAGAGGTGTGGGGTTGTGTCCAGTGCGATTCACATCGGACTGCCCCCATTCCTAAGCAAACCAGTAAACTGGTTTTCTTAGGAGGAGAAACGACCTAACCACGGGTCGTTTTTCTTTTTGTATAGGTAAATAACGTGGCTGGCCATCGTTGATGATTTCCGAACCGCCAACTGGGTTGAAATTATATCTTATCCTAAGATAAGTCACCAACAGACATCTTATTTTCTAATTTCGTATAACTGAAGAACTTATTGGGAGGGTATACAATTTGGGTATGGGGGATCGAAAAAAGAATTCTTAAACCTCTATCGCAGTTTTCACTTTTTTCAAACTTGTAGCCAGCAGACTCCAATGGTAAAATCAGCCTACTTAGTTTTAGCTAGGTTTATAAATATGGATATAAAAAAATTACAAGATAAGGTTGTGAAATTTCGTGACGCTAGGGATTGGAAACAGTTCCATAATTTTAAAGATACCTCCCTTTCCCTTGTACTCGAAGCTGCCGAGGTAATGGAACATTTTCAATGGAAGAATACAGAGGAAATGGAAGCGTATGTCAAAAAACATAAACAAGAAATCGGAGATGAGCTAGCAGATGTCCTTTACTGGGTTTTTCTAATGAGTAACGATTTGGGTATAGATGTAGAAAAAGCTTTCGATAAAAAATTGAAGAAAAACGAAAAGAAATATCCAATCAAAAAAGCAAAGGGTAAAAATACTAAATATAACAAACTATGATTCCTGATCGAAAAAGCAGCAAAGGAAGCTGGTAGGTAATGTCTAAATACTACAACCCAAGATGAATAGTTACAAAGGTGAAATAATCGAAGAGTCTCTGGAGAATAAAGAAATACTAAAAAAAGTAAAGATTCTTTCAACTAGAGTCGCGGAAGTAGCCGAAGAACATAAGACACCTTGGTTAAAACAATGGACTCTACACCTTGTCGAAGTACCTGAAAGTGAGGCGAAGAAATTGGCTGAAGAAATAGGCCAGTCGTTAGATAACAACCATGGTGGTTCTTGGTATGTCGACTTCAAAAACGAAACTCATCATTACATCATCTATCCAAACAAAGTTTTCTTTATTGACAGAAAAAGAAAAGAGCAGTATGACGAAGCTGAAAAATATGGTGTTTCAATTGGGATTCCCCAACATCAGCTTGTAACAAGCGAAGGTAGCTATTACGACGATTAGATCAGAGAATTAATTTGACGGAGAAGAAACTACATTTCCTTGGTGAAGCATACTAGTCTCGAACACTTCAATCATCATAGTCGTGTTTCACCTCGAGGCTAAATGAGATATTATAAAAAGATGTCTCGAATTTAGTGATACACTTTGATATAATTATTAAATGTATAGGTTTCACGAAGCTTATTTCAATGTGCCTAACCCAGAAACCGTTGTTCAAACCAAGGAATCCATTTGGCCAAGTGCCCTAGGTGCCTTTCTTGGTGCTTTTTTCGCATTTACCTTTGGGATCATTGCCTTTTACCTTCAAAGAAGGTTTGAAAGATACAGTAAGCATAAGAATTCTGTGGTCGAGATAGAACAATTACTTAATGATCATTTAAACAATCGGGCCGCGAATAAGTATTTACTCGAAGGTGCCATTAAAACCTTGAGGCTGCACCACGTAACATATACTTTACTAACCCCATTTCGATTGCCAGAGGATATTGAACTTAGAATTGGTGATCTCGAAGTACTTCATGAGTATTCAGAGTATAAAGACCCAGTTGAAAAACTAAATCACAGTATGCTTACTTGGCAAGGTTTGAACGAAAAACTACAGGAAAATCTTATAGCAAACCCGACTCTCCCAGCTCCAATCGTTCATGCAAATATGAAACAAGTTCGAGAACAGGCTGAAGCACTAATTAAATTTTTGGAAGGGCTTGATGCAGATACAAACCATTTCTTAGCTTATATAAGAATTTACTTAAGGAAGGATAAAAATATTTTGTCTATTTGGTTATTGAAGAGAAAAAACAAAAACAAGCCTATTATTACTGAAAAGGAAATTCAAAAAGAATTAGAAGTACTAAAGTCCGAAATTGATGAAATAACTAGCAAATCACGTGAAAGAATTGCTAAAATTACGGATAACTGAGAGTGCTTTAATAAATTAGACCCTTTTTATCAGCCATTATCGGTTCATTTTTAGAGCTCACAAACTCGACTTTCATTTTTTCTTTCTTTGGATATTTCCTGAAAAATCTTTATTATCTTTTACTAGATAAATGAAGAGATAGGTCTGCCCGTCTTACTTTTTTTGAATAAGTAATTGATTAGCAATCTTGTAGCTGGCGCAGTATAAGTGATAAAATCAGCCCATCTAGTTTAAGTTTTTTTATGGTGATCATTGATAATAAATCACAAACTATGCAAGAAGCTCTCATAAACGCTTTGGATAGCGCGGAGAGGGTTGATATAGAGGTCGCTTTTTTCTATTTCTCCGGGTGGAAACTTTTAGTACAGCATTTAAAAGATAAAAAAGTTCGTATTCTTGTCGGAAAGTACATAGACCCTGATTCAGTTCCGAAATTACTCTCATTTATAAAACAAGAAGGCGAGAATGTCGATCTAGAACGATTCCAACCTCAATACCCAATTTCAGGCCGTACAGTCAAGAAACAAATGTATACGCAAGGATTTACTAGATTAGCAAATGAGTCCGCACTTTTTGATGATAGCGAGGTGCAAGAAGCTTATAAAATCCTAGAAAGTAAGGTTGCCGACGGTACTCTTGAAATAAAATTAACCAACCGTCAAGAGCATGGGAAAATGTATATACTTCATAATAAACCTGCTTTTAGCCAAGGTGGGGATTTACCGGGTACCGTTTTTATGGGCTCGAGTAACCTTACTTTCCAAGGATTACTACATCAGGGGGAATTAAACGAACGTTACAACGATAAAGATCGTTATCGGGGATATGTTAATAAATTCGAATCTCTTTGGGAAGATAGTGAAAACATTGGTATTGCCACAAAGGAAAATAAAGAAGAGGTTCTAAAAACTCTTAATAAAGAGCTTTGGATTCACTCAGTACCATTACCCTACACGGTCTATATACGAATACTCCACGAACTATTTGGAAAGGAAACCGAGCAGAAGATAAAAACCCCAAAACATATCACCCACAGTCAGTACATGGATTTGGAATATCAATTAGATGCGATAAAAATGGCTCTTGATAAGTTAAAAAAATATGATGGGGCTATCGTCGCTGATGTTGTCGGACTGGGCAAAAGCATAATCGCTTCTGCGGTGGCACATAATGCAGGGCTGCGTACTGTAATAATTGCTCCGCCGCACCTTAAAGGACAATGGGAAGATTATCAAGAACAGTTTATGCTTCCCGGAGCTCGTGTTTTTAGCTCTGGAAGTATTGATAAAGTGTACGAGCACTATCAGGAGCGTACAGAACCGATACTTATAATTGTCGACGAGGCTCACCGTTATCGTAATGAAGATACAAATGATTACCAAATGCTCCATCATATTTGCCACGGAAACCCAGCAAACAAAGTTTTACTACTAACCGCAACACCGTTTAACAACACCCCAAAAGACATCTTCGCCCTTATTAAATTGTTTCAGATTCCTGGCCAATCCACAATTCGTTCAGTTGATAATTTGAGCCTAAGGTTTAGAGAGCTTATCGAGCGTTATAGAAAGTTAAATAAGTATAGGCAAAAACCTGACGCCGACAAAGCACACATAGATTCTGAGGCAGATAATATTTCGCGAGAGCTGCGACGCCTTATAGAAAACGTCGTTATTCGCCGCTCTAGGCTTGATCTGAAACTTATATCTAGATATCAGGAGGACCTCAGTCGCCAAAATATTGATTTTGCGGAGGTTGAAGGCCCGAATCTTATGGAATACAAACTTGGAAATTTAGAGGATCTATATCTTGAAACCATCGAAGCAATAACCGGCGACGAAGAAGGAGACGGTTTTGTTGGAGCTCGTTATAAACCAGTTACCTATATACCCGAGAACAAACGTCAAGAATTCTTAAAAGTGTATGGGGAGGATTTTAACGAAATTGATATAACAAGCGGCCAGATCAACTTGGCGAAGTTTATGCGCAGGCTACTTGTAATGCGTTTCGAAAGCTCTAGAGAAGCTTTTAAAATCACTTTAATAAATATTATAGATTCAAATAAATTGATTGAAAAGTGGTGGCATGACCTTGGTAAAGTGCCAATTTCCAAGAAGGGGCAAATACCAGACCCGGAGAACATTATCGAGACTTCAGACGACCAATTAGATGACGATCTTAATAAAGAGCTGTACGAAGATGAATTAGCCAAACTTAAACAAGCAAAAGGACTACTTTCCATTAATAAATCATTTATTGATACCGAATTTATTAAGCAAGTAGAAAAGGATCGATTAATCTTAGAAAAAATTTACGATCGTTGGTATGGGGAAAAATCTATTGTAGCAAAGGATATTGATCCCAAACTAGACGAAGTTAAAAAACGTATTGATGAACTCCTAATGGAGCAACCGGATCGTAAAATAATAATTTTCTCAGGATACGCAGACACGGTTGTTTATGTATATGAGCAATTGAAAAAGCGGGGTTTGGAGAGAATTATGAGATACACTTCCAAAGATTCTTCAGCCTCCATGAGGGAACAAGTTAGAAGTAATTTTGATGCAGGATATCAACAAAACAAACAAAAAAACGAATTTGATGTATTGATAGCCACAGATGCCTTAAGTGAAGGTTATAATTTACACAGAGCAGGTGTAATTATCAACTATGATATACCCTACAACCCTACCAGAGTAATTCAAAGAGTTGGTCGTATAAATCGTATAAACAAAAAGGTTTTTGACAGGTTATTTATCTATAACTTCTTCCCCACAATCATAGGTGAAGCAGAAATCAAGATAAAACAAATCGCCACACTTAAAATGCGGCTTATTAACGCTGTTGTTGGCAGTGATACAAAAACTCTAACTAAAGAAGAAGAGTTGAGAAGTTTCTTAAAGGATCAGTATAAAAAGGCAGAATCCGAAACCGAAACCATTTCTTGGGACGCGGCGCATCGTGAGGCTTATGATAAAGCACTGAAGGAAGGTAGTTATATTCAAGAAGCAATGAGTATAAAACCCAGAAGTAGACTTGTGCGTACTGACGTTGGTACTAAGGCAACAGTGGCTTTCGGTAAAAAGGGTGATCACGCAGTATTTGCTTTAAAAGAGAAGGAAGAGCCCAGCATTGTCTCTACGGAAACTGCCCTAAACTTTTTTAAGGCGGGCAAGGATGAAAAAGGTAAAGAGGCTGATAAACAGTACGACGAGGTGTTCAAACTTGTACGTGATACACTTTTTGCAAAACACCCATTACCCTCTATAAAAGGTCGACGAGCCGATGCTCTGCATAAGTTAAAGAAACTAGAGGAGGATTTTCCAAAAGCTACCGATTATTGTCGGGATCTCGGGCAAATTATTCGAGAATACGATGGTATAAACGAGGGAGATCTGAAAAAGATAGCCCAGCTTAATCTAAAAAATCTGGAAGATTCTTTTATTGATCTTAAAAATATTGTTCCTGAACAACAAATTACATCAATAAACAATAGGGTTGAACAGCTGGAACGCGAGTATGAAACCATAGTATTAAGTGAAGATCTTAGACCATGAATTTAAAAGAATCTTACAGTAAAGAAGACTTTATTTCCTTTCTAAAAAACTTCCTCCCTGATTTTAAACTAGACGAAAGACCAGTTTCGATCCAAAGTAAAACACCGCATATAGAAAAGGCCGTTTACTTAGGTGAAAGTAAAAAACTTGACCTTAAAATCTTTGAGTTCAAACATAAAGGTACGCAAACCAAACGCGTATCTTTAACTACGGACGGTTTTAGAATAATGAAAGAGTCGGTGAGTTACCGTTCCTTAGCTGTATTCTACTCAGAGGAGGATCAAAATTGGAGACTTTCTTTGATGACAGCATCCCCGGAAATAAACAAACGTGGTGGTGTATACATACGTCTCTCAAACCCTCGCAGATATTCCTTTGCGCTAGGTAAAGATGCAAAGATAAACACCCCATCCAACCTTTTACTTACCAAAGGCCGAGTAATAGATTTTGAGGATCTGCAAAAACGGTTCTCGATTGAAGTTGTAAATAAAGAATTTTACAAAGAAATTGCCAATCTTTACACCAAGCTTGTTGGGGGTGTGAGAGGAAAAGGTAAGGATCATAAGGAATTTCCCGGTATTATAAAACTCCCGTCTGTACCAAAGGAGAGCAGGTTAAATCAAGAGTTTGCAGTTAGAATGATAGGACGAATTATATTCTGCTGGTTCTTGCGTGAGAAAAAAAGCGAGTCTGGTTTGTCCCTTATATCGAATGATCTATTGTCATTAGATGCCTCAAAAAAGAAATCTAGCTATTACCACTCGGTTCTTGAACTTATTTTCTTTGAACTTCTCAACAAAACTCACAATTCCCGGAAGGAAATTTATCAGGGAAAACCATTTAAACAGATACCCTATCTCAATGGTGGTCTATTTTCTCCACAAGATGATGATTACTACAGCTCTAGTGACGGTAAGCAGGCAGTAAATCACAACACATTGGTAATCCCTGATACGTGGTTTCACGAATTTTTAGAGGTACTAGAAAGATACAATTTCACGATTGACGAAAACACTACTGTTGATATCGATCTTTCCATAGACCCAGAAATGCTTGGAAGAATCTTTGAAAACCTGCTGGCGGAGATAAATCCTGAGACCGGAGAATCCGCACGGAAATCCACTGGAAGTTATTACACTCCTCGAACGATTGTTGAGTACATGGTGGACGAAAGTCTTTTCCAGTATCTCAAAGGTAAAACTAGTATAGAAGAGGCCAAACTTCGGGCACTCATCAGTTTTGATCTATCGGATGATGAAGAGTTTCCGTTCTCTGCTACAGAAAAAGAAAAGGTTGTTGAGTCGCTGAGCGCTATAACAATGCTAGACCCTGCTTGTGGATCTGGAGCCTTTCCTATTGGAGCCCTACAAAAAATAGTTTTTATGCTCCAAAAGCTAGATCCAAACGGCCAACTTTGGTTTCAACGCCAGATAGAAGGCGCGACGCCAGAAATTCGCAGGATAATTGAGCGAGAATTCTCTCATAAAAACTTCGATTACATCAGAAAGTTAGGAGTGATCAGAGAAAGTATTTTTGGCGTTGATATTCAACCAATCGCTACTGAAATAGCTCGGCTCCGTTGCTTTCTAACTCTTGTTGTTGAAGAACGTGTTGATGACAATGATGAGAATAGAGGCATCGAACCACTCCCTAACCTTGACTTTAAATTTGTTACCGCCAACTCTTTAATTAGACTCCCATCTAGTCAACAAAATGGGCAGGTAGACTTATTTGAAGATCAAGAAGGTATTGACCAACTCAAAGAAGTACGAGATGAGTATTTTAATGCTTCCGGACCAGATCGTGAGAATTTGAAGACCAAATTTGTTCAAATTCAGAACAAGATGTTTCAGAAAATGATTACTCACCATTACCACGCTGATTTAACCGGAAAACTCTCTGCTTGGAATCCGTTTGGCCACGAAGTCGCTGACTGGTTTGATCCGGATTGGATGTTCGGAATCAAAGATGGTTTTGACATCGTAATAGCGAATCCTCCATATGGACTTATTAACAAAAAACAAAATATACATATTTCAATAACAATGGATGAAAAAGAGTTTGAAGAATTAAAAAAACATTATCCTGATGCAACCGGAGGAATGATCAATATCTTTAGATTTTTTATTATTCAAAGTATCTCATTATTGAAACAGGGTGGCAGTTTTTGTGAAATTTTTCCACTTTCGTTTACTGGTGATGAAAGCATGATGAAGTTAAGAAGAAGCATTTTTGATACTAACAAAATTACTTCGATCGAAGCCTTTCCTGAAAGAGACAATATCAATAAGAGAGTATTTCAACCCGTAAAAATGTCTGTTTGCATTATGACTTTGATTAAAGACAAGGGAGAAGAAGGTTTTTTAATAAGAACAAATAACGACAGGTTTGTTAATTACAGTAAGGAAAAGGTGCTTTTGTCCTACGCAGACATTAGATTATTTGATCCTAAAAATTTATCTATTCCTTTAATTGGGACACAAGATAGCAAAATTTTAAAAAGAGTATACGCATTTACTAGTCGATTTAATGATTTTTCACGTTGCTATGATGGAGAAGTTCATCTAACTAAATATAAGCACTGTATAACAGATAATAAAAATGACGAAACTCTTATTAAAGGAGCGATTATTGATAGATATATAATCAGAAAAAAAATGAGCCAGGGTAAAATCCAATTTTTAAATAAAACACTATATTTATCAAATAATAACGGGAGGAAAGCACAACATCACAGTAACCCACGTATCATTATGCAACGTATAACTGGTGTTAATGAAAAAGCACGTATTAAGGCAACCATTATTGATAGTGGTGTATTTTGTGCCAATTCAATTGGATATTTAATTTTAAAATCAAACTCATGTGACTTAAAAAGTATTTTAGCCGTTTTAAACAGTAAAATTTCCAACTATATTTTCAAGTTATTCAGCACTAATAGTAATGTTAATGGGTATGAGATAGAAAATTTACCTTTTCCCTCCATCACATCAAAAGAAGTTAAAAATAAACTTATCGAACTGGTAGATAAAATTCTCGCAATCACCAACAACGACGATTATCCTCAAACCCCAATCAAGCAAACCCAAGTCGAAGTATACGAAAAGCAAATTGACCAACTAGTTTATAAACTCTACGACCTAACACCAGAAGAAATTAAAATTGTGGAAGGAGAAAGCCTTAGTGAGTGAACCTATTTTAATAGCTGTAATAGCTTTAGTAGCCGCTATTGTGGGAAGTATTATTGGGGCTGCTGTTACTTTAATAACAACTAGCACAAATAATAAGTTACAACGAAGACTCCATATATGGAAAACTCGTGACATTTATTTAAACAACGTGATTGAAGAAGCTGGTTATATCTGTGAAACCTTGGTTGGACACAACGCTTTTGAGCGGGATAAAGAAAAATTACAGAACTCAAGGGATAACTTGCAAGAAAACTATAGCCGATTACTCCTTTATGAAAATATCGTTCAACCAGCTCGTGATTTTATTAATCGAGCAGAAATAATTTCTAGTAAGGAAAAAAGATATGATAACCCACAGGAAGAAAAAAAATTGAAGTCTGAACTTAAAGGTTACTACAAAAATCTTACTAAATCGTGCAAGCAAATATTAATGTCCTAAATTTTCCTAGAAGGGAGCTCATAAGAGCGTTTTATACAGTTTCCGAAAACGGTGATTGGAGTAAACTATGGGAGCTAAACTAAAGTCCTGGACAAAAGTACCTTCAACAATCGACCATGCAGAGTTTATAACGCACGCCAATTATTTAGAATTCCTGAAAAAGACTTCTGAGAACCTAAAGATAATTCACAAATCTAATATTAGTAGGCGGATTAAAGAGGACAAAAAACTTAGTCAAAAAGTATTTCTAATTGATCTAACCCTAACTAACTTAAGAGAGGAATTTAAGATTATTTTAAAATACCAGGAATACGCCGTTGTTTGTGTATCATGGATTCCCGTCAAATCCTATTACGTTATTTTTAATTTACTAATTATATTAGAGTATCTTATGTCAGGAAGCTCGAGTTACTTGTCGGTAACTCATACCGGAGCCTTAAAATATCTCAAAAAACTTATTAAAGACGGGGATTTGAGGTTCGAACCGCAAGAGTTTAATAATGTTCATACTGTTCGAGAGGTTAAAGGTTGGAAAATTCCAAGGTACGAAAATCTTAAGAAAGTCGCTGCTAACCCACAAATCCGCTATAAACAGGTGGTAAGAAAGTTGTTAGATTATCAGAAGGAACAATATAAGAGACATGGTAGGATAGATCGTTTGTCAGGAAAAAGTCTTCAGGAATTCGAAAGGGTTTCTTCCATAAATTTATGCGAGTTTTTCTATTGGTATAGAATTAAAGCGAATTATCGGGACATGGAGTTTATAGATAAAGGTGTTCCCATTGAGAAATTTAAAGAATTTTATGAACATTACTTTTATCTTACACTTACTTTTTACAAAACTCTAAAAGCAGAGATTAACCATATAGCAAAAATCAGATTCGGAAAAGAAATAATTAGGTAATATGGTAACCATTAAGATGTCTCGTTATGTGGGATTTTACAAACTACCTTTACTCACCTCGTTTAGAAAATGGATTTCTTGACACAACAGGCTAAGAATACTAAATTTTTATCTACTGTTATGGAAAACCTAAAATTTTCACAACTCACCTTCCACGTCTTTTTCATTAACTACATTCTTTATGTTGGAAGCAAAGTAACTCGGCTTTTTTACAAATCAGAAAATCATTTTTCTTGACAGTTCTCCAATACAGTCATAAAATTCCCTCAAATGCCTCTTCAATTTATGTCGATAAATTGTAAAAAATTGGAAACACAGCACTAGTTCTCTTGGAAGAGCAGATATTCAAAAATGAAACAAAATGAAGCCTTAGATTTATTAATGATGGGACATAACGTGTTTTTAACCGGTCAGGCTGGCAGTGGAAAAACGTATCTTACTAATAAATATGTAAAGTTTTTAAAAAAAAATAAGATTGGTGTAGCAGTAACGGCTTCAACAGGGATAGCTGCAACTTACTTAGATGGAATTACCGTCCACTCATGGTCTGGGATTGGAATTAAAAAGGGAATAACTGAAAATGAGATATCCAAGCTTAACTCTAACTCGAAGGTTAGGGAAAGAATACAAACCCCAAAAGTTTTAATAATCGACGAAATTTCTATGTTTCACTCATACCGGTTGGATGCGGTTAACAAGATATGCAAAAGAATTAGAAATAACCCTGAACCCTTTGGTGGCATGCAGGTTATACTTTGCGGTGACTTTTTTCAATTACCCCCAATAAATGAATCGGAAAATCCTGAATCTAGCTTTGCTTACAAATCAGATTCTTGGAACGAACTAGGACTAAAAATCTGCTATTTGGATGAACAACACAGGCAGTGGGATGAAAGTTATTTAAAGGTGTTAAATGACATAAGATCTAGGGAAGTGGGTGAGGGTACCTTTGAAAAGCTTTCCTCAAGAGTTAACGCTGGGATTGAAAACAACATTTATCCTACCAAACTCTATACTCACAACGTTGATGTAGATGCGATAAACAATTTTGAACTAAGCAAAATTAATAAAACCGAATTCGATTATACAATGGTTGCCAAAGGTAATAAAAAGTTATTTGGGGCTCTAAAAAAGGGCTGTCTTGCACCAGAGAATTTAATTCTAAAAAAAGATGCCGTAGTTATGTTTGTTAAAAATAACCCAGGCAAAGGCTATATTAATGGAACTTTGGGGAAAGTAGTTGATTTTGATTCCGAAAAGTACCCAATAGTTGAAACTTACTCTGGTAAAGAAGTAGTGGCTTACCCTACTAATTGGATTTTCGAAGAGAACGATGTTATTCTGGCTGAAATTAGCCAAGTTCCACTCCGGCTCGCTTGGGCCATAACAGTTCACAAAAGTCAGGGAATGAGTTTGGATGCAGCGGAAGTAGACTTGTCAAAATCTTTTTCATACGGTATGGGATATGTTGCACTGTCGCGGTTAAAATCTCTAGATGGGTTAAGATTATTAGGGATAAACCAGACGGCTCTTCAGGTAGATAATGATATAGCAGAAATTGATTTGGTATTTAAGGAAGATTCAAGGTCTGCA
>SDBT01005464.1_pt1 | contig 21318 bp, 34 predicted proteins | sample 2277101 | NCBI WGS metagenome assembly SDBT01 (sample SAMN10404973, study PRJNA504765) | marine sediment metagenome | isolation source: marine sediment core GS10_PC15, 103 cmbsf | place: Arctic Ocean: Southern Knipovich Ridge | collected 2010
ATAGCCATAGAGTTAGAAGAAGAAATCTCTTTAGAAATTCAAATGGATGTTGCGCTTGCTAATTATCCAGGGGTGGAAACCAAAGCTTTAGAATATGAAGGTCCTGTTTATGTTTCAGATATAGGATTAGAAGCAGGTCAGGGACTTGCAGAAACCTCAAGTCGTATAGCTACAGTAAGTATATTCATAGATCCATTTAACCTTAAAATATCAGGCGAAATATCAGTAATGAATTATGACGATATTAAAGGGCTTGATGAAAAAGAAAAATACTATAACATAGAAAAAAGAGATATTCCTGATAATGAAGTAAAAACTATGGTAAACCACAATTATCAAATATACTCAAAGCTGTTAAGCAAAGCTAACCTAGAAACAGACTAAACTTTAACGAAACTTTAACAAATCCCCTATTTCATCTTACCCTATTATTTCGTATATTTACTTATTAAATGATAACTAAATAGCGCAAAATGGAAAAGGTACCTTACTTATGGATGTCAGATAAGTCCAATCCTATAATAGAATTGTATGATAAACCTGATGAAGATGAAGATGGATATTATCAGGATGTTGAATTGAATTTTGATGAGAATGGCATACTTTATGTCAATGCAAATAAAATTCATCTTAAATGGAAAACTGCTAAAGAGGTATTTATCTGGTATACCGCTGCTCCTCAAAATGTTTCAGATAGAAAACTTAGAAAAGCTTTAGGTGCTGAAACTCATTGGGTTTGGGGATGGGGAATCAAAAAGGAATTGGCTGATAAAATTTTATTAGAATCCAAAGCTATTAAATATCGTTCGTCCCATCATCTACAATTTAAAGGATTGACTTGGTTTTTTAAAGAAGGAGATGAAAATTCTTTTGTTTTCTTAGATCGTTTGGAACCAGTTCAATATAAGATTACAAACTATAAAATTTCAGATTGCAGAAAAAATAAAACCATAAAAATAAATGAACGAGCGTCAACAATATAGCGAATTTTTTAAGGAATATGGAACTCCATTCCAACGAAATCAGCCTTCTGGAGATGAACTCCAGGATTATTATCACAATGTATTCGTTCTCGAGATAGAGAACAATTTTCCCTTTGCTCAATGGCTGATGCATAGGTACTCTCATGGAGAGATTAAACAAGTTGACCAGGTTGAAAAATCCTGGATGGATTTTCTTTTAGGAAACCAAATCGACATATTAGGGTTTAAGAAAGGCGAAGGTAGGAAATTTACAGAAAAATATTTCAGACATAATATCATAAAGGAAGGGAAAGAATGAGTGATTCGGTATCTAAAATATATGATGATTATGCTGATTATGAGAGTCTTTGTGAATATTATAATAAGAAACCAATAGGGTTGTGGGATACTTGTTCCTCTTGGTTGGATGAATACTATAATTTAAAAGATAAATTCAAGATAGAAAACAATCCCGAATTTAAGAAGGGGGAAAAATATTCAATGGCAGAAAAATTACAAATAGGAACTTTTAGAAATGGATTGGTTTGATATTTTAATATTTATATTATTCCCATTTTTAATAATTGCATTTGTTGTGTTCATTAAAATCTTAGGACAGATAAACAAAAAGAATTTTTAATTCAAAGAAAGTTTTTGTATATTTGTCTCATGAAACATTTCAAAAGAAATATATCTGTTAAAGATGGTTTAGATCTGGGTATCGATACCAAAATGTGGTTCGGCATATCTAGAAAATCTATTGAAGGAAATGATGGAGATAGGGATTTTTATCTTTCAGAGATTTTTGGAAAAAAGATTTTAGAGATAGGAAGATTTGCCAATTTAGGAGATCCTGATCTATATTTTAATAAAGATTTCTATTGCGCTTATTGGGATCTTAAAGAAAGAAGGGTAATCTTTTCTTTTAGATTGGTAGAATTGGGTGATGGAACATCCACTAAAGCTTTTTATACAAGAATGAGGTCTGGACAATATAGCTGGAATTCTAAATTAGGAGGAACTAGACATGATAAAATCCCCAAACCTTCTAGAAGAAAATTATACAAACAACTTTATGACCATTTTTTAACGAAACTTTAACGAAATAAATTTTTATATTACAAATCTTTTCTGTACATTTGTTCTATAATTAACGAATTTAAAAAATAATAAACTTTTTCGCTAGGTATCAAAACTTTAATTGCCTTTGCGGATATATACTTTACAATAATTAGAAATCATGAGAAATTGTTTTACGTCATATTATCAACTCCCCGAACCGCAACTATGCGAGCAGTTACCACTGCGGCATTTGGAAGGAAAAGATATTATAACTTGGATGTAAAATAAACTCCATTAAAAATATTTAGAAGCCTTCCTACCAGAAGGCTTTTTTTATGAGGAAGGTCAAACGGACTTCCTCAACTTTGAAAGAATGAAAATATTTGTAGTAGTAACGTTAAGACTTACTTCGTGGGGGAGTCCCCCAATTTGAATTGAAATCAAACTCAGCGGTATCAAATCCGCCTGTTCTGTCTGACAAAATTTCTCTACAATATGGTTCCTTGGCCGAGTGGTTAGGCGCTTGTCTGCAAAACTTGTAACCTAAGTTCGAATCTGAGAGGAACCTCTAATACAGTAGTAAGCACTAGAGTTAACAACTTCATGAATATATAAAATAAAAATATTATGAAGGAATTTAATTATGTGTATGTTATTACTAATTTAATTAATGGAAAACAATATGTAGGTGACCATTCTACTAATAATATGGAAGATGGATATTTGGGAAGTGGAAGACCCTATTTTGAAAGAGCAAAAAAGAAATATGGCAAAGAAAATTTTGAAAGAAAAATATTAGAATTTTTTGATTTAAAGGAAGAAGCCTTTGAAGCTCAAGAGAAATACATTAATGAATATAAAACTTTAAGCCCTGATGGATATAATATAAGTCCGAAAGGTGGTCATAATGTACATGGATGTTGGAGTGAAGAATCCAAAAAACGAATGAGCGAATTAAAAAAAGGAACAATTCATTCTGAAGAAACAAAAAATAAAATTGGGAAAGCATTAAGGGGTAAAAAACATACTAAAGAAACTATTGAAAACCGTAAACGTAGAAATAAAAAATATACAAAAATAACATCAGAAGAAACAAAGAAAAAAATAAGTAAATCAATGAAAAATAGAAAGTTATCCGATGAGCATAAAAAAAGAATAAGCGAAGGGATGAAAAATAGAAATAAAAAGCCTCGTTAGTATAACGGCTAATTATGACTGATTTGTACTCAGTGGATGTGGGTTCGATTCCTACACGAGGCTCAAAAAGTTCTTTGACATGTTGGTTTTATCGGGATGTAGCTCAGTCAGGCCAGAGCGGGCGGTTTGGGACCGTCAGGTCCGAGGTTCGAGTCCTCGTATCCCGACACATAGGATGTTAGTTCAGTGTTAGAACGACAACTCAATTTAAATAGTTAGATTGGGCTGGCGACAGAGGTTCGATTCCTCTACATCCTACTTATGGCGCGTTGGTCTAGCTGGTTTAGGACGTCGGGTTTTCATCCCGAAGGTCAGGGATTCGAATTCCCTACGCGTTACGAAGATTACAATATGGCGCTGTCGTCTAAGCTTGGAATAGGACACGAGGTTTTCAACCTCGGCAATGCGGGTTCGAGCCCCGTTGGCGTTACATGGACAATTTTTTGAAAAGTTTTCAGATAATGGCGTCTTGGAAGAAAAATATAGACATATACCCTTTTAAGGAGAAATTAAAACGTTTTGGCAGTAAAGTCTGCAATGTCTATTTTATATCTGGGTGTATTGCAGATGGCTATACTACGGTGACTTGGACTCACCGGTCCGCAGGTTCGAATCCTGCCACTCAGACTTTGAGTAGGTATTAAAAAACGTGAATTTTAATATATGCCGACGATTCAGGGAAACTTTTAATCCCAAAATTTGAGTAGGTATTAAAAAACGTGAATTTTAATATATGATATGCCGACGATTCAGGGAGACGACAGCTCTGTAAAAGCTTAGCGCGATGGTTCGAGATCCATCCGGCGGCACAAAACAATATCGGGTAGAGTATTTCCTAGGAATAGTACAAGTAGGTTAAATCCTGCCTATCCGACCATGGAACTGTAACTCAGTGCGTAGAGTGCCTGCTTGAAGAGCAGGTGGCCGGTGGTTCGAATCCACTTAGTTCCACGACGGCAAGGAAGTTTTTTAGTTCTGGTCACCGGATCATCAGGGTATGGCAATAAAAACTAAATATTATTCGAAAGGTTTATAGAAAATAACCATAAGAGAAATTAGGCGGAAGATTTCGCGATAAGTAAGTCTGAAAGTATCTTAAAATGGGTTTATCGCATAGCGGCAATTGCGGAAGTCTGTAAAACTTCTCTCTTCGGAGTACACTGGTTCGAGTCCAGTTAGGCCCACTTTATATTGTCCTCCAGCATATTGGCGTATGCATCTGGTTTTGAGCCAGAGGATTATCGGTTCGATTCCGATGGGGACTTCTGCTAACATTTTCTATAATTTTTCTATAATATATAGAATAAAAAGATGTTCTTTACAATTTATAAAACAACCAATATGAAGAATAATAAATTTTATATTGGTATGCATAAGACAAATAATTTAGAAGATGATTATTTAGGATCCGGCACTATATTGAGAAGATCAATAAAGTATCATGGAAAAGAAAATTTCAAAAAGAAAATTCTTCATGTTTTTGGATTCAGAAATGAAATGGTTCAAAAGGAAATTGAAATTGTTAATGAGGAGTTATTAAAAGATCCTTTGTGTATGAATTTAATGGAAGGAGGGAAAGGAGGAAAGAATGAAGGAGGATTTAAGAAAGGCAATAAACATTGGGTAACTGGCGCTAAAAAGGGCGCGGAAGGATTGAAAAAACGAATAAAAAATGATCCAGTTTTTTTACATAAATTGCAAGAAGCTCTTAAAAAAAGACGTAATAAAGGAATTGGGGATTGGACTGGAAAAAAACACTCTAAAGAAACTAAAAAGAAAATGAGTTTATCTCAACAGGGAAAACAGAAAGGATCTAATAACTCTCAGTATGGAACTTGTTGGATAACAAATGAAAAAGAAAATAAAAAAATATTCAAAGGCGATAATATTCTAAATGGATGGCGTCTTGGAAGAAAAATGAAATTCTAAAAAATATATTTATGATAAAATTAAAAAATGTTTGGTCTATAAAAGCTGATACAATTGTTGGTCAGGGAGAATCTATAACAGATAATGATGGAGATATAGCTTTTTCTAGAACTGAATTTATAGATTATATGAAATGTGAAAAAATAGGTGATATTAATATACCTATTGAATCTATAAAAGGATTATTTTTAAATCCATCAAAGGATAAAATCGTGAAAGGATTTAATAAAAGATGGAATCCCCCCTTATATAAAGATATTAAATTTTATTCTTTTGATAATAAAATGTGGAAAGTTAAATTTAATATATGGTATAAAAAGAATGTATTAAATATTTTTCTACATATGTTAGCATTAGGAGTAGGAATAACAGCATTGATATTAGGATAGGATGGCGAGAAGCCGGAAGCGTTGTACTTCTTATCTGACAACAACGAAATAGTTTAAAAGCTATTTCACATTGTCCTGTAGCACAATTGGCTAGTGCGTCGGTTTCTGAGGCCGAAGGTTGTCAGTTCGAATCTGACCAGGACTGCTAAAAAATTGTCCTCTAGTTCAATTGGTGGAACGTCAGATTTTGATTCTGAAGGTTCTGGGTTCGAGCCCCAGGGGGACATCAGGATTTTATGTCCTAATTGCCATGCTCAAACCCCAAATTGGGGAAAGAAGAAATAAATGCCTATATGGTGGAATTGGGTAGACACGCCAGGTTGAGGGCCTGGTGCTCCAAGCAATGGGGCGTGAGGGTTCGGATCCCTCTGTAGGTACACGATACGGTAGACCTTGTAGCCCGAAATAACGTTAGAAACACAAGGTGACAATCGGGGAGAGACCCGACCAGCCTCTTTGGCGGACGTGGGCATACGCAATGGTCTTAGAAACCATTTTTCGAGAGTTCGAGTCTCTCAAGAGGTACAAAATGGTCTGTTCGTCCAATACTAGGACGCCTGTAGATGGAAATGGGGGTTGAACTCCCTCACAGACTACTAATGCCGGTATGGTGGACGTGGGAATACACGACAGGCTTAAAACCTGTTTTTCGAGGGTTCGAGTCCCTCTATCGGTACAAATAAATTTTATAAAATGAAAGATCTGAGAATTAATTATTGGAAAGATGGCGATATTTTTATTGGTCAAATTGTAAATTTTGAATCTATAATTTTTCAGGGAAAAGATGTAGAGGAGTTAGAAAAGAAAGCTAAAATTTTGCTTAAAGCATGGCTAAAACATTGGCAAGAAATTCTAGAAAAGAAAGATATTTCTATTGAAGCTGTTTTAATTAGTGAAGAAGAACAAGAAGTATTAATGATGAAAGAAGAATCGTTATTTAATGATATTCCTAAAAAATATGGTATAAGTTCTGCAAAAGCTTATGAACATATATTTGAAAATCATTGTCATCCATTTGGCGATGAAGGTGAAGATATGGTTACATTTGAAGTTGCATTAGAAGCCATAAGAATAGCAGAAAAAAACATGGAGCCATAACTCAGTGGTAGAGTGCCAGATTGAAGATCTGGAGGCCGGCAGTTCGACCCTGCCTGGCTCCACCAATATAATTGGAGCTTAAGCAATACACAGGTAGATGCGCCGGAGTGAAGCCCCGGGGAGCTCGGTTCGAGACCGAGAAGCTCCACAAATGCCCATGTGGCGGACGTTGGAATACGCATATGATTCAAAATCATATTTTCGAGGGTTCGATTCCCTCCATGGGTACTTGCCGCTAGGGTCCATTTTTAAATAAATTGGAATATATAAATAAAATATAATATGAATTATGAATTATTTAATATTTCAGGTAGTAATCACAATTTTATTTCTAGGATATATTGTTAAAGTTTTTGGAATTCAACCTTCCATTTCTGATTCTTTTAGAGTATTAGAAAAAAAATATGGTAGGGGAAGTTTAAAACCATGGATATTTTGGCTATTTTTAATAAACGTCGCTTGGCCATTATGGGCTTTAATGCAACCTTTAGGAACCGCATTTTTTGCTATGGGTGGTATCATCTTAGTTGGAGCCGCTGCTCGCTTCTGGGAAAGCAAATCAATTGAAAGACCGCATGTTATTGGAGCAGTTGGAGGATTTTCTTTAGCATTTATATCTTTTGGTATAGCACATGGATTATGGGGATGGATTTTCATGGCAGTTGCATTGATAATAACATTACTTTTAAAATATGCTAAGGTTGTAAAGGTAGATGGAAAAAGAACATTCAATGAAGTTAAAAATTATACGTGGTGGGTAGAAGTTTCAGCTATAATCTTAATTTTCATATTCGAAGGAATTTTTATAATATAAACTTATGAGAGGAAAAGCTTATCGAAGACATAAAGAGAGAGCTAAATGGATAAGAAGGGTTAAATATTGGATGCCAAAAACACCAGAGTTATGGTATCGTCCTGATGGAATTAAAACATGGTATCCAGACATCAATGAATGCCTTGATGATGAAGGATTCAAGGTGTATAAAGATATGGGAACTCCGTGTTCCTGTTATATGTGTTCTTTTGGTAAATACAATAGAATTGAGTTTAAAAAAGATACAAAATTTCAATTAAAAAATTCAGCATAATTTTTATTTCTAAATATTATTTCGTATATTAGCGATACTTAAGGCACAAAGGGTTCCTATAAACTTATCCATATAAAGAATTACCCTTCGCCTTTTTAAAAAAATGGATGTGGTAGCTCAGGGGTAGAGCATCAGCTTATTAATTACTTTTCGCAATTAAAGGCACAAGAAGTTCCTATAAAATTTGGGAGCTGAGGGTCGGTGGTTCAAATCCATCCTGCATCCCTAAAGACAAAAAGAGTTCCTATACGACTTCTGATTAGACAAAATTACTCTTCGTCTTTTTTAATAGTAAATGGTATTCCTATAAAAAATTTATAAATATACCTCACTTATTACTTAACTAAAATGAATACTTTAAAACTATTTAATGCTGTTATATCCAAATCAGTAACAGCCGAAACCGATAATCTTTTTATCTCAGATGAAGGATTTATCATAGAGCCTTCAGCAAGATGGGCAGAATCTGATATCTTTAGATTCTATCAAGATGAAAAATTGAATGGCAATGATTTAAATAAAACATTCCACAAATCATGGGCCAAAATTAAAAACACATCGAGATTCGAGTTGTATCTCGAACAAATCACTCACTACTTATCGACATACGGAACCAATTTCCAGGGAGAAATCTACATTCCTGATGAAGTTTTAGAACTTCCGGATGTAAAATCACCTGCAAAGCTTACCTATAAAGTAATCAAAGCTTATACAAAGGAAGAAATGACGGAAAAATGTTTATCATTATTGAAATCCGGTATTGCTTTAAAGGAAGATACTATTAATTTAATTCTTTCCGTATTAGCAGAGGATTGCGATTACGTTTTCACGAATGTTAAAGGAATCAGAAATAAAGAAGCTTTAATTAAAATTGCTGATGCTTATAATATATTGCCTGAAGATACAATGGAATTCTTCAGATATATTATTTACAGAGCTACCGGGCAGTCTTTACTAATAAAAAGTGATGATGTAATTAATGAAATAAAAGTAACGAATTATAATCCATCAATCCCATTCAATAACTTTGGGTTGGAAAAATTAGCGACAATCTTTAATAGGTTCAAGCCATTATTCTTGGCTTTCAAACCACATTGTTCTAGAACAATCAATAAAATCTCAAAGCTTTCAAAAACGTTACACAAGCCTTTAGTATCAAATCCATTGAATATGGTTACAAACATAGCTTTAACTGATTCGGATAGACATTGGTTGGATAATGCTACACCTTACGCATTATTTAAGGCTTTGTCTGCTTGTTATTCTAGAGAGCAAGGTCAGAATGCATTTGTGTATCGCATCAGAAACGGAAAATCTTGGGCTGAAGAAAAACCAAAGATGGAATCAGTATCTTGGGCTAAAAATATTAATAAGGATAACTATACTTATTTGCTTAATTACATTAAAAGCAGATTTGATTTTTCAGAGAAGAAGATATTTCTACCAAAGGATGTGAAGTTCGCTTTACCTACTTCTGAAAAGATGTTTGTGGGAAATATTCCAACAGGAACTAAATTCTATGGAAAGAAATTAGCCGTAGGTATTTACTGGGAAAACAGTTGGGGAGCAAGGGATTTGGATTTATCTGGATTAAACATCGGAGGAAAAGTAGGATGGAATTCATCATACAAACAAGGTAATGGAGACTTAATGTTTTCAGGAGATATCACAGATGCCCCAAATGGAGCAGTAGAATATCTTTATGCAAATAAAGGATTGGATGAACCAACTTTAGTTATGAATAATGTTTATGATGGAGCCGAAGATTGCGATTATAAAATAGTTATTGGAAAAGGTGATAAAATCTCCCGGAACTATATGATGAATCCAAATAAAGTAATGGCTGAGGCGAAATGCAAATCAGTTCAGGAAAATACGATATTAGGAATTTTTATTCCTGAAGGAGATAAACAATGCTTTGTAGTTTTAAACTTTGGAGCTGGACATTCTCGAGTATCCGGATATGGCGAAATAGCTGATATTTCTACTAGAGCACTTTATCAACAATGGAGCAATCCATTAGTATTTAATGATATCCTTAGGGAGTTAGGAGCAGAAATAGTTGAAAATCCTGAGGATGCTGATCATAACTTTGCATTAGATAGTTTAGAAAAAGATAGTTTCGTTGAATTATTCAAAGAAGATAAATGAAATACATTTTAGTAATTCTGGGCCTGCTATTCTCAATTGGGATCCAGGCCCAATCTAGTTACCCCGGATTTTATAAACCCATAACAAAAGAGACTTATGATTCTCTGATTAATTATACATGGTATTATGGAGAGATCTATCTTATGGATGGAACTTCTCGTAAGGGATATATCCATAAATCATCCACTGGAAAATCAGCCATTCAATTCAAAGATTCTGTAAGAGGAAAAGTTGATAATTTATTGGCTCAAGAAGTCCAAGGATGGTATGATATCCACAAGGGGGATACAGCTTTATTTGTTATGATGGATTCTCATCCTAAAAAACATGGAACCAGTTTGAAACCAATGAGAATTATAGAAAAGGGGGATTTAACCTTGATGGTATATGCCTGGCTGGTAAAATTTGATAGTGGTCATTCATCTAATTTTTCAAGATGGCTACGTCCATCTATTTATGAATTGCATTGGAGTTATTTTATTTTTGAAAATGAAAATTTTCATGAGATATTCTTTTTAAAAAAGCATTTGAAACCATTGATTCAAGATAAGGAGGAAGCATTGAGATACTATAAGAAACATAGAAGAGATTTAGAGGGGGATTGTATGCACCAATACGTAGTAGAACTTATAAAAATATACAATGGAAGTAAGTGATGCAAAACGTGAATAGGGCCACATAGATTGGATGGAACAGATGTTGTTCTCACGAAAGTCAAAGTTCAAGAAACTAGGAAGTGTTCTGCTACTTATAAATTGAGGAAATGAGATACAAAATAGGAGATAGAGTTAAGCATAAAAGATACGGTTTCGGAAAAATAACTGAATTAAATCTTAGATCTAATTTTGCTCATATTGATTTGGAAAAAGAGTATGGAGCAAAAACAGGAAGAATAAAATATAATGCAATATTCAGATAAACTAAAGACCAATGAAAATAAAATTGATAATAAAAGCATACGATTCCTGGATTGGATCTTACGCAAATCATAAAGATGGAATTAATGTTATGTACTTATTTATTTTGCCAATTATAGGAATAAGATTGGAATGGAAATCAAAAAACAACTACCCATATAGCACAACGCATTCCGTGTGGAAATTGTACGCAATAGGGTTTCTAAACTATTGCATAATAATGATATTTTGGATAACAATATTATTAAAATATTGTTAAAATGACATTCAAAATAGGAGATAGAGTTAAGCACAAAAGATACGGTTTTGGAAATGGGAAACTTTGCTAAAGTAATATGAAAATAAGTTTTGATTTTGATGGTGTTTTGGATACTAACGAAGGACAAGAATTCATTAGGGGATTAGTAGCTGCAAATAGATTAGCTCACACACAGGGTAATCCATTTCAAATATGGATTGTAACTACCCGGCATGATGACCTGAATAATGAAGAGGTTTTAAAAATAGCTTGGGAATTCGACATTCCATTGGATAGGGTCATATTTACTAATGGACGGTGGAAGTGGAAAACCATGGATGAATTAGATATTGAGATCCATATTGATGATAATCCAGACGAATGTCATTTAATTAATGAAAAATGCGAAAAAACTCATTCCATGTTATTTGGACTGAATATACATAAACTTTTAATAGAAGGAACAGAATTATGACAGCTTTCAAAAAATTTATCGTATTGACTATTTGGTCAATTATTTCTACAACTGTAATTTTAGCTTCAATAGAATATGGAAGGCATTTCAACCTGGTAGATGGAGAACTAGGAACTTTGGGCACAGGGGTATTTGTTTTCACCTCAGGAACCTTTTCGGCTTGTATGATTATGATTAATAAACCAACATATGATTGACAGCAAATATGAAATATAAAATAAGCTTATCAAAAGACCGACGTAACCCGTTGAGTTCTGAAAAATCTGAAACTGGAATTTTAGTTCTCTCAAAATCCAGAGGGGGATTTGATGGAACTATTTATGATAATATACAGGATGCTTTTGGATATTCTCATACTATAAAGAATCATAAGGGACCAATTTCCTATCAATTTCCGATTAAAGATTTAGATAAGGTTTCGAAAAATAAGGATGATGATGGAAGAAAATTTGTAGATGCTAAAGAATTTTATGAGAAAATAAAGGATATTGAATCTTTGAAATAATAAATCGCTATAAATTTTTTTTCTAGTGGTTTTTTTCGTATATTTGTTCTAACAAAAACAAACAAATACAATGAACAAATTCAAAAGAAATTTAACGGCAGCTCAGTCAATCGGAATTGGAGTAACATCCAAGAAAGTTACGATAAAAGAGCGTAGAATTTTCATGAAAGAGAAATTAGCTTCCCAGAAGGTTTGGGCATTGAAAGCTCTCATGAAGATTTATGATAATCAGACTTCTGATGAACAAGAACATGAATCTACCCATTATCATAATGATATTGGTTTCACAGGAGCAGACGCAGAGATTCTTTCTTCTTTTGCTAAGTTTTACAAGAGAACAGGATTTTTAACTACCAAGCAGATGGTATATGTCTATAAGAAAATACCTAAGTATTGGGCACAATTGGTTAAAATTTCCGATATGGAGCAGTTGGATGGTATGGTTAAACTTCAAAGAGTAGGATAATGGGAGCTAAATACAGTAAGTCTAAAGAGGTCGAAAAGGTAGTTAATATATCAGAGTATGACCAACATGTTAAGCTCGCTAAGCTAACTAAAAAGTGGTCTCCGACGATAGAGTTTGTGAGAGAGAAAGGTGAAGATTGGTTCGTGGATGTATTAACTTATACCAAAGCAGGGGTGATTAAAAAGGACCAAATGATTACTCAAGACCAGGTGGAAGACTGGATAAAAAGATTTGAAAGAATGAAGGGATATGCAAGAGAATAATGTCCAAATAGGAGATAAAGCTTATTTTTTTAATAATACAGATGATATAATGAGTCTCCAAGTCATAGAAGTAGTGGATATCTATGAAGTTAGTTTGCAAGAACAATATGGAAAATTAGCAATTTATCCATTTGAAATAAGAGAATTAAGATTTACGGAACAAGGATAATACCTTCGTAAGGAGATTGAGAAAGTTCCCCGGTGGAGGGGGTAAAGCCGAATACGGTTCGCCGTACAGGTCGTCGCCAGGGTAAGGACGGAGACGGTAAAGACAAATCTTCCAAAATCCTTGTTCCTTATTTAAGATTTGTTTGTTTGTTTGTTTTGTTGTTTTCATAGACCTGATAAGTTCCGCGTATAGTAAGGAACGAAACAGATCGAGGAGGGAAATCATCCTTGGGATAGGCTTCAAAGCTTCCCGGAGACTTTTCTAAAAAGTCTCTGAAACCAAAATTAAATGCGTCCTAAGCATAGAATTGGATTCCATGTCCGTATTAAACTGAATAGTTAGTTTGAGAAAGATATTGGAACATGCACTGGAATAACACTCGAAAGCTAAGAGTGCCAGGTACAGTATATTTTAGCGCTGATATATGCTGTTGGTGGTTCGATTCCACCAGGACGCTCAATTTGTTATCTCGTCACGCTGCGATGGGAGAATGTAGCTCCCTGTTTAATTTTTAAAAATAAAAATATGAGAAAGATATCAATTAGTGCAAAATGTTCAGATCTTTGTAATGTAGAATACTATAAAGATGGAGAATGTATTATTGAATCCGATGGATATGTTCCAGATTTTAAGGGAATTTGTAGGGGGGATTATATAGATATCTCGATTGATTTGGATACAGGAAAGATAATAGGGTTTAATCCTATTTCCCATGAGGATGTCATGAATGAATTAGGTGATGAGGATTGGGAAGAAGATGAAGAAGAATGAGAATGAAAAAGTTTTTTAATAATCTGTATTTTGGACCAACCTCAGTATCAATATTTATTGTTTTAGTAATTACCTTTTGTTTGTGTATGTTAATATACAATACATATAATTAGATTTATAAAATACGCCGGTAGCTTAATTGGTTAGAGTGTCCGCTTCGAAGCGGAACCTATGGTGAAAGAAAGTTTAGGGTAGAATTGTTTGAGGATATACTGTTGAAAACGCGCAAGTAGATGGTAAGAATTATTCAAATCGAGGGGGTGTTGGTTCGAGTCCAGCCTGGCGTACAAAAGAAATGGAGACACTAGAAATTATATTTAAAATTTTCATAATCATCGGGGCAATCTTTTGCATAGGTTTTTTAATAAGCATGATGGTTATAATGAACGGTTTTTTTGTTGGGATTGGAGTGCTTTTTGGAATTAAAAAAGAAAAGAAAGAAAGAAAAAAGAATCCATGGAGTTTGTGGAAATAAACAATCCATAATTTTTATTTTGAAAAAATTAAGAAAGATATATAGTGCGACCATAAGGTTTATGAAATGGCTTATAAGTTAAAGCATACTTCCACTGGGAATTATCTCAGTGGAGTTCCGCGCAAATGTGATACTAATCCCACCCTGGGAAAATACCTCGATAAAGAGGGAATCATATTTGAAACCAAATTAAACAAAAATACATGGCTCCCAAGTAGAGGCATAAATCCCTCAGTATTTGAGTGGGAAGAAATAACAAATTAATTTTTTTATATTAAAATTATTCGTATATTGCACTAAAATAAACAGATAAGATATGAAAAACGAAGTTGGAGATATTATCTCGCTGCAAAATTTCGCCTATTCAAATAAGGAAGGTGGAACTAGTCTTTCTAATTGGGAGCATGATGAAAGATTCGAAAGCCCCACGAACTTCAAAATTATCAAAACTTGGGAAGATTACGAATGTGGTCAAAGAGGATGGGCAGTTCCAGATCCTAAAGACGAAGAACTTTTAGCTTACCTAGAAAGAAATGCTAGAAAAGGTAAGCCCAACTCAAAAATAAAAGATCCCGATAGATGGATCAACTCTAAGGAATTTACTATTTTCTGGAGTGAATATGATATTTTAACCACTATAGAATTCGCATAAATGGCAAAAGGTATGCAAAGAACTTATTTTAAAAGGGTGTATCCCCAGTGAGGAAAAGTCCTTGCAGAAATCAAATATACCATAGAGGGATCAACTAGCGAATATACTGCAATGCAAACCGAATTTGGAAGTGATGTATATAGATCTCCATTCCAGATGGATTATGAGAAAGCTTATGATTGGGCTAGGTTCCAATTAAATAGAATTCAAAAATATACTACTGAGGAAGCAGACTTTAAAAAAGAATAATGGCCGGAACTTATTAAAGAAAAAAATTCGAAACTTTCTCAAATAAGTTCATAAAATGTTTTTAATTAAGGAATTTTTCGTACATTTACTTTGTAATATTTAGGAAAAAATGGAAACAATTTGCTATATTATTCATGGCTATCAGAAATATTAGAAGCAAATAAAGAATCAGCCATAGAAATTTAAAATACTACCCCGCCTGGGTATAAAGGCGAGTTTAGCGGAGTTTCTCCAAAAACCGTGGGTTTTCAATTCCTTTTAGTCCCTGAAAAAGGAATTGCGGTATGTTCCTCCCAGACTGAGGACGAGGCTCATGATAGGTCTCCAGGTTGGTAACCGGTATCAAAACAAAAAGAGGGAGTGCATTCCCCTCTTTTTAAAAGACTTTTTTCCCCTGCTCGGATGAGTATGTTTTGCACTGACTTACATTAAAAAATTCAGGAGTTTTGGCTACGTTGTACTATAACAGGGAGTAGCAGGGTTTATCGCTTTTTGTCTAAAACACAAAGCCATGGGATTGGTCTTATCAATGAGGTTTGGAAAGCCATTTGACTAGGAAATTAAGGTTCGCATACGACGGTATGCGTTCCTTTTCTTTAAAAGAAACGCAGGACCCCATTCCTGATTGGGCGTATTTTTACTACTTTTTAAGACGATAAAACAAAGTAGGGTGTGGTATCCATAATTACCGAGCGTTTATTGGACTCAGTTGTGCGCTCGCCAAGTTGGTAAAGAATAATTTGGGTACCCTGCTTCCTCAGAAACACAGAGGGGTTTTCTGTCCGGTTATAACCTATAAATCCGGCTGGGTTTTCCAGATCCTGACAAAATCGGATGTCACTCAGTACAAATCTGAGAAGGAGTTAGCTTTACTTCAATTGCGTTATAAAGTTAGGGAGAGGATTGCAAAACTCTCCCGTTTTTAAAAACATTAAAGAAGCCGGTCCTATGAGGTTGAGACCGTAATTCACACCTCAGTTTTACGTGTATTGAACTATATCAAATCACCGATTGTTTTTAGGGGTACTTTCACGTATGAAAACCCTAGGGGTTGGCGAAGGTACCCGTTTTATCCCCGAAGGCATTTAAGAACTCTCGTCCAGAGTATGGACCGCGTAGCTCGGTGAAACTGCAGTTTTTCTGGATTTTACTATATCAATCCAGCAGGGACGTTAGCCCGCTTGAACAGGACTATCCGGTGGCTCAATCGAAGGGGATGGAACCCCATGACAAACTAAAGGGGGTCTAAAAGATTCCGGGTCTTTCTTGACCTCCTTTTTAAAAACATTAAAGATAGTGCACGGTTTAGGTCCACGACACGGATCTCGTTTTTGTTTGTTTTAATAAAAAAATGAACAGTACTATTCCCACTATAACGGGAGAGGTTTTGCTGATTTTCCATAAAATTAGACCTCTTTTGTCATGTTTTGGAAGGCCAAAACGTTCCGGAGAATGAGAACTCGCTTCGATACAGTTGCATGAAAGGGTTAGGGTTAGGGGGCTTCGCGGGTTCCCGCCCATTTTTTTAATACGAGTACCATTTAGAATGTGGAAAAATTAAAAATAGTTATAGCAGGAAGTAGGGAGTTTGATATTCAAGATTATTATAGAGTAATGAAACCCTACCTCGATAAAGTTATGGAACTTGTTAGAAAAGGTGGCAAAGTTCCTATTATAGTTTCAGGAGAAGCTCGCGGAGCTGATAAGCACGGAGAATTTTACGCTAGAACACACAGAATTGAAATAGACCCACATCCAGCAGATTGGGATAATTTAGGAAACTCAGCTGGATATATTCGAAATGAAGAGATGGCAATAGTTGGAGATTTGGTTTTAGTCTTCTGGGATGGCAAAAGTCCTGGTTCTAAAAGCATGATTGAATTGGGAGAAAAACACAAGAAGATAACAAAGGTAATAAAATATAATGAAGGTAGTTCATTGTAAAAAAGAACCATATGGTGTTTATATCGCAAGACCCTCAAAATGGGGAAATCCTTATACTCATCTGGATGATTCTACACAGGCTAAATTCAAAGTAGAATCGAGGAAGGAAGCTATTGAAGCTTTTAGAGAATGGATTACCAAAGGAGAAGGACAATATCTTCTAAAAGATTTACATGAACTCAAAGGAAAGACTCTTGGATGCTGGTGTAAGCCTAAAAGTTGTCATGGGGATATTTTGCTAGAATTAGCAAACCAAAAAACAGAGAAATTATTTTAAAGATAAATAAATAAAACAATTAATGAAAACTAAATATGGAGACCTTGATGGAGCATATTTTTAAGTGATTAACTTAAAAAATATGTACGTATGGGAAAGAATTTTTATTTAATGTTCGGATCTTCGAAAGAAGTGATGGACACTACAAACAATCGAGCTGTATATAATAGGGCTAGAAAAGATTGGTTGGAAACTGGAGCTGCATTAATTCATTGTTCTTACTGCCAATATCATAGAGGAGAAAATAGAACTACTTATTATGGGGGATTCAAGGAATCTAATTCTACTAGATCAGCGATAAATTATCCCTCCTGGAAAATAGCTTCTAAAGGTAGAAAGCAATGGATGGGTAAAAATAGAGTGGTTGAGGTAACAGAAGTAATAGCTAGAAGATGGGGTCGACCTGAATACACTTATATTGAATTTGAAATAGGAAAGGGAAAAGGAAGTAAAAATGGAATTAAATATTCAAAAAGATGAGTGACAAAGAGAGAAGTGAAGGAGCAATAGGTTTAGCGGTAGAAGCTTATAAATTTGGGATTAAAGAAGCTCAACTTACTATTGAGGTTCTTGAAAAAGAAATGAAAAAGCTTCAGGACCAATGTCCTCATAATCATATGATGCCGGAGACCAGAGCTTGGGCTCCGGGGCATCTTATCGAAGGACAAGTTTGTGAAATTTGTGATTGGTGGGAGGCTGATAAGATGGATTTTATGGCTGTAATAACAACAAATGCTCCAGAAGGTGAAACTTTTACCATCGATATGTCTAAAAAAGAGGATACTCCAACTTTAGGAGTGAATGAATGATATATAAACAAATGGGGTGAGACTTTATTAAATATAAATTAATTACAATTGAATAATTATGAAAAGACGAGATACAGGAAGCGGTTATAAAAACCGTGAAGAAGATTTTGGCTAAGTACATCCTACTTCCAAATTAATTACCATCACAAGACGGGATTTACATCCCGGATATCAAGCTGTACAAGCGGCTCAAAAAATTTTCGGATATATAGATAAACTTATATCCGAAAAAATGAATTATTCTAAAATATATGAATCCCTAATATCTAATGCCCAATTAGAAAAAAGGAAAAAACATGAAGGGATTTATTATGAAAATCATCATATTATTCCAAAAAGTCTTGCTGGCAGCGATTCTAATGAAAATTTAGTTTTATTAACTGCAAGGGAACATTTTATTGCTCATAAATTACTTCTTTTTATAAATCCGAAAAATAATTCCTTACAGAGAGCATTTCATATGATGTGCCATTCTGGAAATGGGGGGCATGTTATATCTCCCCGAGATTATGAATATTCCAGGGAGCTTCTAAGAAAAATGCAGAGTGAAAATAGAAAAGGCAAGAATAATCCCATGTATGGCAGAAAGGTTTCTGAGGAAACTAGGCAGAAATTAAGCATTGCCGCTAAAGGGAAAAAACATTCCGAGAAATCTAAAGAAAAGATGAGACAAGCTAAATTAGGGGATTTAAATCCTATATATGGCAGGTCTAGCCCTAACAAGGGCAAATCCCAACCTTGTTCCGAAGAAATGAAAAATAAATTAAGAATAGCCGCAAAAAAAGTTTCTAAAAAGGAATGTGAATATTGTCATAAATTTATTTCTCCATGGAATTATGCAAAATGGCATGGCAAAAATTGTAAATTAAATAATATTGAGATATGACATAAATTAAATCAAAACTTTATGTAATTGTAAGAAGAGATTTATCTCCTGGACAACAGATGACGCAGGGAGCGCATGCAGCTATTGACTTCCAGCATAAACATCCAGAGATTGCCAAAGAGTGGAATACTGTTTCTAACTACTTGGTTATGCTATCTGTAGAATCTGAAAAGGACTTGTACAAGTACTTACATAGATTTGAATCTAGAGGATTAAAAACTACCAAATTTCATGAACCCGATATCAATGATGAACTTACTGCGATTACAGTAGAACCTACTGATAAGGCGAGGAAATTGTGTAGTCATTTGCCGTTAGCTTTAAAAGAATTTAAAAAAGATTTTTAATTGTGAAGAATAATTTGTATATTAGCAGGATGGATAACTTTAAAAGAGGTTCAGACCCAAGTTCAGTCTTAGAAATTGGCAGAAGTACCCCCTCAGATTATTGCAAAACTCCAATAGGTAGCAGATTTCAGAAATCCGAAGCAGAAACAATCATTACTAACATAATGATTATTCTTAAAAGGACTGGAAATAAATGGAGGCATCTAGATTGGTCAGAATATAAAATGGAGAGAATAAAAGATGGAAATTTCTGTACAAATCACGAGAAAGAATATTTTGAATTAGTTAATCGTTATTGTTTTTCAGCAAAGAATGCTAGGTTAGTTTCAAGAAATTGGACAGAAATTTATAATAAATTTAATAAAAAATAATTATGAAAGAAACTTAAGTACATATTCGAGGTCCTTAATAGATTGACTATCAATTCGATAAACTAAATCTGTATTAATAAACCAGACAGGTTTAGTATTCAAAATAGGTTTACTAACAAAAAAAATTAAATAGTCATGAAAGAAATAGCAAAAGAAAATATCATAAAAGGATCAGAATTAGAAAAATTATTAGGAGAAGCTTTAGGGGAAATCAGAGCAATGATTGATACCAATGAGTACCAAGTGAAAAACGGAGAAGGTTTAGAAAAACTCTGTAAAACGGATTATGAGATCCATTTCAAAAATGCTTCATGGAAAACCATCAAGAAGTTGAATAAACAAATAAGATGGTGGAGCTGGAGACCAAATCGTCATTCAGCGAATCGCTTAATCCATTTTTTAAGAACCCGAATATTGGGGGTATTAAAACCAAAATGGGGAACTTCTCGATATGAAAGTTCTATTCCAAGTATCAAAATTGAACCTTCTTTGAAGGAACAACTTATTCAGAAGAAAAGAGAAGTTTGGAAGAAATTAAGAGATGAAACTGAAAAAGCTAGAATGGATTATGTTAAAGAAAAAGGAGATTTTTATAAAGCTAGACTTTATGAAAAATCTGTACAGAAACCATCTATCTTAAAGAAAGTATTTTCTAATAAAGAATTAGAATTAGTTTAACATACGGGCTTCGGCCCCTTAACCTTTTGAAAAATGAAATTTAAAATACCTATTCATTCAGTGATTGATATAATCACTAACAGTTCAACAGAAATCTTCACTTATAGCCATGGTTGTATTGAACCATTAAAAGAGCTTATTGAAGAAATGTTTAAGATCCATGGGATCGATCACACCTTTGATGAAGTTTTTACTGCTGTAATAGCTTGTGAAAATGAAGATGTTTACACCGAGTATGAGGTTGATATTGAAAAATCAGGATTCAGCCGAGGAAGTAATATAGCCAAATCATTGGATATAGGTGAGAATAGATCCACCCTGACCGATGAAGAAAAACTTCAAGTTGTGGAAGATGTCAAAGCCGGTAAATATCCTAAGCCAGATTGGATGAGTAATGCCGAGGATGAGGGCGAAAATTATGATGGATATGAGGCACAAACTAATCTTTATATAACTGCAAAAAAAGATAAATATAATAAATTCGCAGAACTGGTCAAAACTTTCCTATATTCAACAAGTCATGAAGCATCAAACGGTTAAAAAACAATTCGTAGCTATCGACATACATTCGTTCATAGATGTAATCACAAATTCATCTACTGAACTGTTTGTGTGTATGGATAATAAAGTAGTCGAGAATGTTAAAGAAATTCTTGAATATTCTGGAATATTCGGATGGAAAGAACCTTTTGTCTTTAAATTGGATGAGTTCAAAAAAAATAAAGAGAATTATAACAGCGATTATCATATGTTGGACGGATGGTTCTATGATGATACAGATCCAGATCTAAAGGATAATATTCGAAAAGAGTTTATCAATTCTGAACCCTGGTGTGATAATTATCTAGAGAGACAACAATCCAGTAATATGGAATGGAGAAAGAAATTGAACTCAGAATTCAGAGAAACTCCATATTCCAAGAGAGACCCCATAATTGATAGAGTTTTTG
>SDBT01005465.1_pt1 | contig 21316 bp, 26 predicted proteins | sample 2277101 | NCBI WGS metagenome assembly SDBT01 (sample SAMN10404973, study PRJNA504765) | marine sediment metagenome | isolation source: marine sediment core GS10_PC15, 103 cmbsf | place: Arctic Ocean: Southern Knipovich Ridge | collected 2010
TTATCTATACACACAAGTAGAACGAGTTCAGATAACACAAGGATGGCGAACCATACCATACATTACCACTGATGCTATTTCCACTACTGCCATTCCAGTATATTATAGAGGCGCATTTAGTGGGAGATTTTCTTGCTTTATGTATCTGCAAAAAAGTGACATCACACCAACTACACTAAACTCACTTAGCCAGATATATCTGCCACAGGCAAACGGGGAGCTTGGAACTGCTACATTCTTGCACATTACCCCTGATACTGAATCATTCCCAGTTTCATTAACTGAATCATTTCCCGTAAATATTACAGAGATTGAAAAAGTTGGAGAAACTGAGCAGCTTATCAAATTCTATTTGCGTGGAAATCTTACAGGACCATCTACATTTAGTACCGCAGGAGTTATGCTATATGAAAACGATGATATTATGAAATATGAAAATACAGTGGATATGGCATATGGATAAAAATACCCTTAAACACAAAAGCTTCTTTTAATCATGTCATTTCCTTGGAGTGGTAAGGGATTCAAAGCCACACCAGTTAACGCTGATGAGATATTAATTATTGATTCAGAGGATAGTGATCCTGAAACTGAAAATAAGAGAATTACTCTGGGGAGTTTGCCTTCTGGAAGTGGAGAGGCAAATACTAGTAGTAATTCTGGCACTGGAGAGGGATTAGCACAGACAAAAGTCGGAGTTGATTTGCCATTCAAGTCATTACTTGGTGAGACTAGTAGAATTATTCTTACTGGCAATACTGATGATGTTACATTCACTTTGGATAGTGTAGTAGTGACTACTGATAAAGCAAATACCTATGGTGCATTTCCACAGATATTTCAAAGTAATGAATTTTGTATTGAGGATCTAATATCTGTAGATACTTTTCAATTTGTTGCATCAGAACTTACCGCAGGAAATATACAAGTTATACTGCCACAATTAATTGTCAATGATACTTTTGTCTTTGAGAATTTTGCACAAGTACTGGCAAATAAGACACTCACAGATCCAATTATTACAAATTTTTCAAATGCAACACATGACCATTCTAGTTCATCACAGGGAGGACAATTAACAAATTCTGCTCTTATATCTGGTGTATTTTCTAGTATTACAGGACTCGGAACTCAAACACAAGACTTGAATATGAATACTAATAGTATTGAAAATTCCGAACTTCCAACTGATACAAACTTTTTTGTTGATTCTATTGATGATACCAAAAAACTCGCATTTGGATTGTCGGGTTTTACTACTATAACCACTAGAACCGTTACAGTACCTGATAGTGATGGTACACTAGTCTTTGAATCTCTTGCACAGACTTTGACAAACAAAACACTAACTTTGCCAATAATTTCTGCTATTAGTAATACAGGTACATTGACACTTCCAACTTCTACTGATACTTTAGTAGGGCGTAATACCACTGATACATTAACAAACAAAACACTAACTCTACCAATAATTTCTAGCATTTCAAATATCGGAACTCTCACTCTTCCAACAAGTACAGATACACTTGTTGGAAGAGCAACGACTGATATATTTACCAATAAAACTTTTGATGCAAATGATACTGGCAATTCTTTGAGTAATGTAGATGTTGAAGACTTGGCTGATGGAACTGCTGGGGAATTAATTACATGGGATAATTTAGGAGTTGCCGATACGGTATCTACTGGAACATCAACTCAGGTACTTACTTCTAATGGTGCAGGATTGCCTCCTACATTTCAATCAGTTACTATATCATTACCTGTTGTTGACTCTACTTCAATAGTTAAGGGAGATATAGATCCTGACAAACAGATAAGATTTGAAGTTGATGGATTTGCTGCTCCAACTACTAGAGTAATTACACCACCTGATGCAGATATTACTCTAATTAATACATCTAATGGATTTATAACAAATACAAATCTATCGTCTGGGGTATTTTCAAATATTACAGGAATTGGCACACAATCTCAAAATCTAAATATGAATACATCAAACAGGATTGTAAATCTTGCAGATCCTACATCAGCACAAGATGGTGCAACAAAAAATTATGTTGATACATTTATTCAAGGTTTGGTAAAATGGAAAGAACCAGTAAGAGTTGCAACAATAGGATCAAACATTACACTAGCTGGAGAACAGACTATAGATGGAATACTAACAAGTACCGATAGAATTCTAGTTAAAGATCAAACATTAGGTGAAGAAAACGGAATTTATGTTACTGCTGCTGGTGTATGGAGTAGAGATACTGATTTTGATGAATCTGATGATGTTTTAAATGCTACAATGTGGGTTTCAGAAGGCTCTATCAATGCTGATCAAGGATTCGTTTGTACTACTGACTTGCCAATTACACTTGGAGTCACATCATTGGCATTTGTGCAATTCTCAGGACTTGGACAAATTACTACTGGAACTAATCTCTCAAAGACTGCAAACACAATAAACTTTGATCCTAGTGGTGGAGTTACTTTATCTGGAAATGACTTGACTAATACTGGAACAATCACGATTAACAATCCTTTAGATACTTTTCAATATATCATAACTCCTAATGCAATTACAGTAAATAGAATTGCAAATTTACCTGTATTAACTGCAGATGATACTTTTGTTTTTGAAGATGCAACACAGACATTAACAAACAAAACAATTTCAGCAGCATCAAATAATATTTCAATAACAGAAGTTTTTATGATAGCAGCTAGTGATGAAGTAACTCCACTTCTTGTAGATAATGGCATTACACGGTTTAGAATGCCTTATGCTTTTACTATTACTGAGGTTAGGGCATCCCTTACAACTGCAGGAACTGGAGCTGCATTATTAACAATTGATATTAACGAATCAGCCACCACAATATTATCTACAAAAATAACTATTGATGCAAACGAAACGACATCAACAACTGCTACAACTCCTCCAGTAGTTTCAGATACATCATTAGCTGATGATGCAGAAATTTCCATTGACATACAACAAATAGATACGGATGGTGTATCTGCAGGACTAAAGGTGTACATTATAGGATTTAAAACATGACACCTGTTCTTTATAATTCATTTCTCAAATTTCCACCTTTTTCAAGATTACCTACTCCTGACTTTATCCCTAATGATAATGCACAGAAAGTAGATTTATCTTTTAATAATCAATTTATGGCTCTTGGCTCTGCATTTGGCACTCAATTATTGACAATTTATGAAATCACTGCTGGCCCGACATTTACAAAATTAGCTGATCCAGCAGTAGTACCAACTGTTCAATGTCTTAGTGTAGCTTTTTCTGATAATGGACAATTCTTAGCAGTTGCAGATGGCTCATCTGGAACAACTTTGATAATTTATGAAATATCTGGAACAACATTTACAAAATTAACTGATCCATCTACATTACCAACAAGTAATGTATTTGGCATGGATTTTTCTCCTAATGGACAATTCTTAGCAGTTGCAATAAATGGAGCTGAGAAAGTTATTATTTATGAAATATCTGGAACGACATTTACTGCACTTGGGGCTCTTTCAGGTTTACCCGCTGGAGCTCAACGAGAGATTACATTTTCACCTGATGGACAATTTTTAGCAGTTGTTGGAGATGCATCTCCTCATATTACACTTTATGAAATATCTGGAACGACATTTACACAGATTGTAGGACAGCCAGATGTTTTGCCGACTTCGACTAGTACTGAAGTAGCTTTTTCTGATGATAGTCAGTTTTTGGCAATAGGTGTAGATGCTAGTGAGTCTTTATTTATTTATCAAATTAGTGGGACAACATTTACAAAATTGGCTGAGCCAGTTGGAGGAACAAATGGAAATAGTGGTATAGATTTTGCTCCTAATGATAAATTCCTAGCAACTTCAGGAAGTAATCAATTCTTTAATTATGATATTAATGGAACTATATTTACGAAACTTCAAAATCCATATCCTCCTTTTGCCATTTCTACAACATCCTTAAAAGTCGCTCAAAATGGAGAGTTTTATGCTCTTAGTAGTGGTGAAACTCCTTTTGTAATAATTTATAGAATAAATATCTAAACTCTAATACTATGTGTGAAATAAACGGAAATTCATTATTTACCATGTAATGGATACTCAAAGCCCAAGAAGATAGATGTCTTAAAGAAACTGATGTAAACAAAAGTATGAAGAAATATTACAAATAATTACTATTCATAAATACCTAAATTCTTGATTATTATTTTTTATTATGACCTTTGGAGAGATTGGAGAGCTAGTAAACGCACAGAATCTCAAGCTAGACGTGGGTGCCAACAGATACATCATGCTACAAGAATTAGATTTTCATCTGGGAAGACCAGAAGCTAGAGAACCAACCACTGATGGAGGAGTCCAATATTTCTATGGCAAAGGTGATCACTATTTTGATGCCACATTACTTTTAACAACCCCCGAGATTTCTGATTTTAATGCATTAACTGAGCTTGATGCCAATGGTGATCTTACCACTAGAACATTTAGTATTCTTGCAGAACCAAGAGAATCAGCAAATCCTGATGTTACAATTACAGTAAATGCCGTCTTAAATGACTTTAATATTGTCAAACCAGTTGAAGGTGGTGTACTTTTCAGAGTACGATTTAGGATTACAGACGATAAAGTAATAGTTTCATAAAAGGTGTGTGAGTTAAAATAGTTGATAACAGTGCAATATGGAGAGCCACAATAGCTCAAGGTGCAGCAGAAGATGATGCTCTGGCAGAAAATAAAATTGAATTTAATCCAACTCCTGTAATTGCAACTGGAAGTTATGTGTTTAATACAGAAGTTAATTACAGAAATTCTACTCCAGAGAATCCAAGGGTAGCTGGCCAAATCAATGAAGTTCAAGATATGGGCTTACAGGGAATTGATGTTCAGATAACAGGGCAGCTACGAAATATCACCAATAGTACCAGTCCTGTTTTAGAAAATAATGATTTAAGCAAACTTGTAAGCTGGCTTCAGGAAAACAAGACTGAGCAAACTCTATTCTCAAAGGGAATATTTGGTTTGAGAATGAATGATATGCCACAGTTCAATGTCACACCGTCAGCTACATTTGGGTATGTTCTAGCTCAGACTAGAGTGATTCGTGATGGCGAATACAAAGAAAAAGCAGGTGTTGTATTGACATTAAGATTCAGCGGAGATCCACAGGGGTTGGGTACATAATTTTGAAAATACCTTAATTCTTGATTATTATTTTTTATTATGGCTCTTCTTCCACCTCAAGTTAATACTGATGCAGATCATTTGTCTGCATTACGTGCTGAATCTGTACCATTTAGAATACAGGAATTCGTAAACCAAAATGGATTAAAATTATTAAATGAGACAATTGTAAAATCGATAAAGCAAGAATCTGTCTTAAAAAAGATGCCACCACGATATACTGATAGTATCAAGGCTGAATTTGTTAGTGGTGAATTTTGGATATGGGTTGACTTTGAAGGAAAAAAAGGTGAGCCACTTGGTGAATATTTTGAGGAAGGAACAAAACGTCACAAAATAGAACCAAGAAGAAAAAAAGCTCTTGCATGGGTTCAGGGAGGAATACAGCGTTTTTCAAAGGGACACTATGTCAGTGGCATTAAGGCTCGTCATGTTTTTCGTGATGGGTTGGAAAAGGGATATCCAGAATTCAAAAAAAGATTGAAGGAAGAATTAGAAAAATATATGCAGGAGACAATGTTATTTGGCAGATAGAATAGATTCCATTCACATTAAAATAAAAATTGATGTAGCTGAAGAATCTAAAGAATTCCAACAAAATCTTGCGTCAAATCTAGAAAGAGCAGATCAGCAGAGCATACAAACAAAGAAAAAACTAGAAAAACTTGGACCGCCAACAAGAACAGAATTTGAAACACAACAACTTGAAAAAACTATAGAAAAACTTGAAAAGAAACGAAAGAAAAAACCAGAGAAAAAGACAAATGAAGAATTATTACAAGAAAAAAAACAGGATCTTAATACTTTACAGCTCAAAATATTCAATGAAGGCCCAGTAGGTAAACTAAATAAAATTACTTCTGAGCAAACCTCCAATATTATGCAGATAGCAACTAATCCTGGTGGATTTTTTGTAAAGGCTTTTGCAAAGATACTTGGAAAATATGGAACAGCTGCAAGAGGAGGACTTTATGCAGTTATTGCATTGTTGGTTTATGAGATTGTACTATTTGCAATAAGGCAATTAATGGAACCAGGTAGGTGGCTGGATAGACGATTCAGAAGAATTGCCAGAGTAGAAACAATGAACTTTTACGAGCGTACTTTACAAGAAGAGATTCGTCACGGATACCAAGAAATCCGCGTAACTACAATGGAGGGACTACGCGGTGGTCAATCTCAAGTTAACGGGAATTTTTTCGAGTTCTCAAGTGGCGCAACTGGAATTTTACAATCATCACCATATCGTTCTAGCCAGGAAATCTATGGACATGCATATCTTAGCGGAACAGGTATTGACAATCGAGGAAATCCAAAAAAACGAACTGTTTCAGGTAGGTTTAGTTAAATGGCAGATATTGGAAATATCAAAAATTTCTTTGTAACGTGGTTTGATGAATCAGACAGTTATGTCACATCTTCAGATATTACTGAAGATGTTTTAGGAATATCATTTTCAGATGTAGGATCTGGTCAAGTTAATAATTGTACCTTAAAACTTTCAGGGGCATTTGGAAATTTTATCACATCAAATGGCACTCAGACTGTAGTCGAGCAATATGACAGATTTCGCGTACAAGCAGAAGACTTGGTAGGAAATACATATGATCACTACTTTGAGTTTAATCCACTCATTGTTCCATCTCAGACAAAAACAGAAGGAACTCTTTTGGAACTGAATCTGATTGGTATTGAATACCATACACAGCGAATCTCATTTTCAGGAAGATTCTGGTTCGAGGATGCATTTAATGTTGCACGAGAAATTGGGACAAGTTATAATGAAAACAGAGATCCTTTACAACCTATCTTAACTGGTCACACTACAGGGTATGACCAAATTTCAAAAACTGGAAACGGGTTTCCAAACTTTACGGTAAACCACTATGAATATGGACTAGTTGAAGATTCGGGATATAACAGATGGAATCAGATGCTAGACAAGCTAGGAGGCTCTGTTGCTGCTGGGGGTGTCTTGGATTATTTTGACATTGGTTTTGAGACATCAGATTTTGATAAAATAGAGATTGCAATATTTTCACAAGGTAGTAGATCAGTTGATCTTGATGATGACGCAAATCTTCCAACCCTTAAACAGCCAGAAAGTGGAGATTCAGTTTTTAATGTAAATATTGGCTCAACTGATGTAGGAATAGCAGCAGCTACTGCAACACAGGTTGCTGCATGGGGTTCGCAAACTCATGGCTCATTACCAACAGGCCACTCAAAGTATGCAAGCGGTGTTGATCAGTTTATCTTCAGACCGCAATGGGATGATCAAATAAAGTATCTTGAAGATTCTGTTGTAAAATTTCTAGATAATAAACACTATAGGGCAAATTCTGACATTACAGGAACTCCCCCATTTACTGATCCTGCTGCTAGTGGACAATGGGATCAAATTGACATGTCTGATGAATTTGGAGATACAATCCAATACTCAGAATGGACTGATGATAAAGTAAAAGAATGGGCAAACTGTGGTGCTAATCCTCGTGAAGTAGTACAAAATGGTGAAGTAATTACACCTGATACTAGTGGAGGAAAACTTGGAGCCACAATGTTTGATATTAATATTGTAGTTTTAGATCCAACACCTGAAGCCAGATACTTTAGAACGTGGGTTGACTTTGTTGCAACAAATGATACTGAATTAGAATTAGCAGCTGATAACTGGGCATACTCTGGACAGGAAAATCAGTTTCCAATCGGTCGAAGATGTCTGGTTAAGGGTACTGGGACTGGTACTTTTGTAGGAGATGATTCTAACGGAGTTGCATTTTCAAATAATATTGTAGAATGGAGTGGGGAGGAATGGATTGTAAAGTATCGACCAGCAGATACTGGAGTTGATCTTGATAATATGCAGGTAGTTGTAATTGATGAATCAAAAATTTTTCAATTTAATGAATCACTTGGAACATGGAGTGAAGTAACTGGTGATTTGGCAGTTGACTGTCTGCATGCATTTACATCTATTTCATCAGCAGAGTCATATGACCCAAAGCCTGCTGAAACAGATAGTACTGAGCATCCAGATGTAACAAAAGATGGCAATCCATTTACTACAAATATCTTTTCTGCAATAGAGTTTAAATATACAATTCTAGAAAATTTCCTAACTAGATTACTTGCAGGATCTGCTACTCCAACTGGTGACTTTTTCAAAAAAGGCGCATGGGCTGTATGGCGAATTCCATTTTCTCCAAACAACTATGGCTCACCATCAGTTACTATAGGAAATGTTTATGGAAAAGAGATAGGAACAAAACCTGATGTAGGAGAAAATAGATTTCAACCAGCTTTTCTTGATACACAAAATATGACATGGACTAGTCGGGGAACAAGGGGATTTAACCAAGACGAGAGTGAAGACTTGGGACCGCTACAAGAACTAGTCGGAAATATCAAAATTACCAATGAAGCTATAGGTGGTCTAAAGCTTGACGGAATTACTACTGTTAGAGTTTGGATGATTGACAGATACGATAATACTGTATTTTACGATATAGAGATTCCATTTGTTGGTGTATTTTATCCAGTAAAGATACCCTTTTCTTCATTTAAGATTTACAGAGGACGCAAGCCAAGATTCTTTGATCTTGCAGGAAAAAATATTGCATCTTTAATCTTACCACAAGAACTTGAAATTATAAATCGATTCGCTTTTAGGGAAATTCAAATTGTTGGCTGGCAGATTCAGGACTTTTATGATGAGTTTGGACGATATGCCCCTGATATAACAGGGGATGGGTTGGATTTTGATGTTAATAATACATCTTTGGCTAAAATCTTTGGAGGAACACTAGCTCTTACCCTTGATGACTTTCATTTCACAAAGCCATTACTTGCAATAGCTCGACAGCCAGGAATTGATAGAAATCTAGAATCTCAGTTTAGAAAAAGACCTTACATCATAACTTTTCAACAACTACTTAATGATGCACAAACTGAACTTGAAAAAGAACAGTTCCAGTTAAAAGAATATCAAATAGAGATTGCTGGTAGTGATATCTTTGGACTAAAATTTGGAGACGGCTTTTTCTTTGAAAATAACCAGCTAGTAAATGATCAAGATGATTCAACTGATCCAACAGCTAAGAAAATCAAACTTGTAGTAAGACAGATTCAGTATAATTTAACAGCGCCAGGAAGTGGTCAGGGCGGTTTAACTAAAACCATCAAATCCGTAAAGAGGTTTGTCTGATGGGTAAGGCACGTTCATTCTCAAATGTAGATGATGAGGCAGTATATCAAACAGAAACTAATAATGTAGATTATGCAATAGGTTGTCAGCAAAATCCTTTAGGATTGGGAAATTTTACATTTTCTGATCAAAGTGGAATCGGAAACTTTACTCAGGCAGGAACTGATCAGAGAAAAGCCAGTGTTGAAGGTGCATTATTCAAGGGAAATATTGGATTTGTCTTAGATATTGCAGTTTTAGATGTTGATACTGATACAATTAATCTTTTAGAAGGTACTGTTACTCCTATTCCTGTAGCAAGTGGTCATAGAATAGTATCATTAAGTTCTGGAACCACATCTGATTTAGTTACAATACTTGGAGCACAAAGACCAGGTCAGGGATTAACTCTCTATAACATACTTGGAAATACAATCACAATAAAACATACAGTATCTGCAACAGACAATACAATTCTTACTCCCGATAATGGTGATTTTATATTTACAAACAATATGGCAATAAATCTAGTTTATGATATTACTACTACAAAATGGAGAATAGTAGGAGCTGCTGCTGGAACTGGAGGAGGTGGGTATGACACTATCCAAGATGAAGGAATCCCATTACCTCAACGCACAACTATGAATTTTGTTGGTACGGCTGTAAATGTTACAGATGTTGGTGGGATAACAGAAATTACAATTACTGCTGGTGCTGGAAATGTACCTGATGGGACAGCACAATTCCAACATTTAGAATGGGATGGTGATGATTGGATTGCACAACAAACATTATCTTTTGGTGCAGATTCTGCTAATGGGACATCACAACTGAAATTTCCAAATGATGTAATTGGTTTGGCGTGGAGGAATCAACTTGATAGTGGAAATATAGAACTCAAGGTAAATTCTTCGGACTTTTTAGATTTAACAAATTCTGCAAATGATACAGTTGTATTTTCATTAAGAGCACAAGACGCTTCATTTGCAGACATATCATCTTCATGGACTCAAGCACCAAATGTTGCAGGATTAGGTGGTACTACATCATTTACCTATCCAACAGAGTTTGCAATTAATCATGGAGCTGGTTTAAGAGGATTATTCACCAGTGATGATCTATTCAAAATATTTAATGAAAATGATATTGCTACAGCAGTTTTTAATGAACCAGTTGGTTCATTTTTTGCTTTATCATTAGAAAGTCAAATTTTAGTTGATTTTGAGAGTTTAACATTTAAAGAATTTAATCAGGGTGGATCTGATGTAGGAGCCGAAATATCTCATCCTTCAACTGGATTACGATACCTTGTTGAAGATAACACTCTCAAACATATTTTTTCATTTGGTAATGGTGGAACAATACCATTAACTGATGTATTAGAAATTTCAGCAGGAGAAATTAATGTCAAAAGTTTAGACATAACCAACATTGACCGAGAAATCTTTGTTAAAGATTCAGGTGTTGTAAGTGTATCTGGTGATACTACAATTTTATTTAACTCAAATAATCAATTTCAATTTAATACTGATGAGGGTTTTTCATTTGTATCATCTTTTGATAATGATGCAGCTCTAGTTTTAGATGATTCCATAGGAACTAATCAAAGAATACTTAGCTTACAATCAGAAAGTGATGATATTAATTCTGCACCATTTTTTAAACTAACTAAAGCCTTTAACATTCCCTTAGTAACGCAAACAATAGGAGAATTTTCATTTAATGCTGGCACAAGTGCAGGAAGTGGAAATGTTCAATATTCTGCAATAAACTCTAGAATAGAAAATGTTACAGCTGGATTTATCGAAGGATCAATAGGTTTTGATGTAACAATTAATAATTCACCATTTCAAATTATGAGACTTAATTGGGCGGCTAGTGGAGATGTAGAAATTCTTGCAGATTTGGATATGGTAACAAGTGACATTCTCCGAATAGACAGATCGAAATATGTTTTAAATTCAGGTGTTGTAAGTGCGATTACAGATTCTACAATCTTAGAGAACTCTAATAGTCAATTTCAATTCAATACAAATGAAACTAAAGATATTGTATTTAGTCTAAGTAATGAAACTGCTGTATCAATAGATCGATTTACAGCTAGTAATGATGAAACTATATTTTCAATTATAGGTGATTCTACAAACATAAACGCCCAATCATTTTTGAGATTGACAAAAGGCTTTCTTAGCCCTTCATCACTTCAAGAAATTGGTTCTATTTCATTTCAAGCTGGAGATAGTGCAGGTAGTTCATTATTTGAGTATGCGGGAATTGTTGGAAAAATTGAAGATAATTCTAGTGTATCAAAGGATGGTTCATTAAGATTTGATGCAATTCTAAACAATAGTATTACACCATTTATTCAAATTAATGATAGTGCCAGTGGTCATGTAGATATTTTAACTGATTTGGACATGACCACAAAGGACATCCTAAATATGGGTGGTGGTACCATTAATCTTCTTACTGCGGATGGTTCTCCCGATGGTGCTACTGATTTTGTTATGACTTTTGATGCAAGTGCCGCAGTATTAAAGAAAGTTTTGTTAAATAATTTACCTGGAGGCGGATCAGGAGATGTAGTAGGTCCAGGATCCTCAACTAATAACGCAATAGCTAGATTTGATGGTGTAACTGGAAAAATAATTCAGAATTCTTTAGTTACAATTGATGATACAACTGGAAATATCAATATACCAAATTTAGCTAAAATCACAGGAGGTCTTGATACATCAGTTCAACACATCCAAGCATTTGGAACTACATCTGGAATTGCTGGTGATTCTTCTTGGGCAATAAATATTGGACAGACAGGATTTTTTCAGGTATCTGATTCTAATGGAATAAAGTTCAGAGTTGCAGGAGCTACGGTAAGTAATAATTCTTTAACTGAAGTAGTTGATTTGTCTGTTACTGGTACAGGTGCTGGAGCTGGATTAACACTAGCAACTGGTGCTTCAATCATAGAATTTTCTACTGATGGAACACTTGCAGGAGATAGTGATACTGTCGTACCAACGGAACAGGCAGTTAGAACATTTGTTGAAGCTCAAGTAGGAGGAGCCAATACTGCATTATCAAATCTTACTACAACTTCAATAAATCAAACATTCCAGTTAGACACAGATAATTTATATTCATTAGGTACTCCGTCTGTCGGATGGAGAGATCTAAACATCAACACTATTAATATACAAGATAGTGCAGGAACATTTAATCCTTCCAGTGGATCTACGCAAATAAGAGCAGATACAGGAGGAATGAATCTTGGGGTTCCTTTTTCCAGTGATGTATTTGATTTCTTTTTTGGTGGATCTGCTAATTTTAGAATTGCAGAGGATGAGATAGAATTTCTAACATCTGGAAGAGATCACAAAATCATAGCACAATCTACTTCCCTTAAATTTGAAACTACAGCACTAACTGATTTCTTTGAGTTTTTTACTGGTGCTGGAAGAAGCAATACGACATTTAGAGTAGAAGATGTTAGAACTAGTTGGTTTACTGACAACACTGAGACATCAGCTGTTCTATTACAATTAGTACAAAATAATAACACTCCTGCTGATTTTAGAACTTTAGGTAATATTGACTTTATAGCGGAAAATTCTGTTAGTGCAGATACCATTTATGCAAGAGTATCTGCCTCTTCACAAGACATTACAAGTGGTACAGAAGATGGTCTGTTACAACTGGGAGTGGTTTCAGGAGGTACATTAATTGCATCAATAGATATGGAGGGAGACAGTGCTGGTGGTTCTCTAATTGGATTCTTTGGAGTTCCTCCTGTTGCACAACAATCGCCTGCTGCAAACTCTGCTGCAATCATAGCAGCATTGGAAAATTTAGGATTATTTGTATAAATTTATTGTCTATATTCTTTTAGTTCTTCTTCTAATTCCTGAATTTTTGTCTCTAATTCTCGTATTGTGTCTGCATTAACTAATTTACCCCCAATAGTTCCAACTTTGAGGGGATAATCATCTTTGTATTTTTTAAAGTCTGCTTTCTCATTTTTCAAGTCAGTCTGTAATTGAGCCATAGTTTGATCTTTTTCTACAATACTTTGTAATAATTTAGAATTATCTAATCCAACATCAGTTACTTGTTTTTCCAAAATGTTTATCCTATCCTCTTTTTGATTTATTTCTAATTGATATAACCTTTCTGCCTCATCAGATAATGTGACTTGATTGACGTGCACTGTATCTATCTGAATAATTCCATATTCAATTAAAAACTCCATAGCATTCTTGTACTCTAAATCAGTTATTTGATCAGTTCCCCATGCGTTAGCAACTGCTTTAATCCATGAAGGGATTGTATTTTCTGATTCCTGCGCAGATACAGATCCCACAGAAACAATAAAAATTGACAAAAATATCAATGAAATGATTTTTCTTGATAATTTCATATATTTCAAAAATTAAAGAAATATTTAAGAGTTAAGATTGAATTGTCATGCGTCAGTATCTAAGCTCGGTCAAAAGAGATCGACCGTCACTCGATTACTCAGTGTTTCGTGGGCTCAAATCCCACCTGACGCATTAACAACTTTTAATTATATTAGATTGTTAATCATATTGACGGTCGATTACACTATGTAATCAATTGTAAGAGCCAGAAATGGTTCTTACAATTTATTTATTTCAAATAAGTGATAATACCTATAAACTCCAGATCGACTTTAATTTATGAAACTATCCATTAAATATCCATTTATCATCAGTATTGCAGCAATTGCAATCTCAGTAATAGCTTTGGTGAAATAAAATATCCCAACCACAAACCTCCCCTTCCCTTGAGCAAGTTATCGCTCAACTAAGAGATCAAATAAGCCGTTCTCATTCCAATGCAGAATATTCTGCACTCTCTGCATTTGATAAAATGGTAGAGCAACTCAAAATATTTGCAAATCAAATTAGTGAGAGAAATATTGAAGTAGTTAGATTACAACAATTATGCAAGAAAAATAAGATTGACCATACAATACCACCAAAAGTCACACTGCCTGAAAATAAAGCAGTTGTACCTCCTGCAAAGAAATAAAAGATTTATAATAATTGAAGATTATACAAGAGTAGCCATCCCACAGGCGCTAGCTTGCCAAGTTTCAATTAGTTAGTACATACCTGTGAGATGACTGTTTTTACTTTATTTTTATTCGTAAATATGTAATGAAATTACAAGTTATTTTCATCAATTATTTTTTGCATGCATTCATCAAGTAAATGACTTCCTGATACCAAACCTTCTTCTTTTGCATACTTGTCAATTTTATCATATTTTTTGCGAGAAACATATACCCGTTTGCGTCTACCTGGAGATGTTTTACTCATAACCAGAAATCTAAATTTTCACTAATTATCAGTTTCTCTGATCTATCCCATAAATAGACCATAATGGGATAATACCTTTATTCATAATTTAATAGAATTTGTGATGGTCAGGTGGATTAAAAGAAATCCAGTTCTTTTTTCAACAGATCCACTTGAGGCATCATCAAAGGGGAGATAATGTCTTCACAAGATGATGCAAAATCAATTGGATCTTTGGGAAGACAAGAAATTCTAACTGGACTTATCTTTGCTGTGTTTGCTGGGTTTATCATTATTGTTGCAATTATTATCTATATTATTTTGTCAAACCCCACAATTGTAAACACAATAACTGTTTCAGGAAGTGTAGATATTGGAAAATTTGTTGAACAATTCCAAGAAATGATTCCTGCATTTCTTGCACTTTTGGGAGTTGGTGTAGGAGCTGCAATTGGAAGTGGATTGAAAAAATGAGACACAAGACAAAAAGAGGTCGATATATAGGCCAAGAATTTGCAGATCAAAAAGCCCTAACTATTAAACAGACAAAAATCATAAAAAGAATAAATCAGAATCCACGGTTCACTCCAATTCAAAAACGAAATTCCATAAGAGAACTTAAAGGAATCACCAAGGATGATATGACTGCTATTCTAAAGTATCGCGGACCACTTTTAGCACCTACAATTAGAAAATTAATCAGTAAAGAAAGACTTGTAAGAATTGTAAAAGAAGAGAAAAACAAAAAGATAATCTGCTCCCTAAAACTCAAAAACGGCAAGCCAGTAAATGTAGAGGGTCAGTATGAATGGCCTAGAAAATGGAATAAAAAAGAAGTAAGATTTGCAGTTCTAAAAGGAACCAAAGATGCACACATAACTGACAAGCTGCGAAAAGCAATTGGACTTGCATTCTCAACATGGGGTGCAGAAATTTCATTAAAGTTTGCAAGAGTAAGGGCTAACCAGAATCCTGACATTATCATTCGGTTTGAGAATGATCCAGATGCTGATGCATACCTTAAGAAAAGAACAACAGTACTCGCATATGCATACTATCCTGGAACCTCCAAACAGGGAATTATAGTCTTTAATGACTACAAATATGACTGGGGTGCAAAAGACCAAAGAAGAAATAACAGACACATATGGAATGTAATTCATGTACTAATTCACGAGATTGGACATTCCCTTGGATTATCCCATGATGAGTCAAATAGTACAGTTGACATCCTTGATCCATATTACAAAGGCGATATTATAGAACTATCTGAAAATGATATTTCAAGAATAACTGCAAAATATCCAAAACGAATATACAAAAATAAAGCACAAAAGATACGTCTTAAAAGACATCTATCTCATAGGAAGAAATACCTTTGAGGAGGAAAAATGAGTAGTGATATGGATTCTGATGACAAAACCTTTTTTTCACAGATGTTTTCTAATGTAGAAAAAAGAATAGACAGAATAGAGGTACAAATGGACACATATAGAAAAGAAGTAAAAGAGCATCTAAATAAGACTTGTACAGAACTCGATGAAGTAAAAGAAATAGTAATTCGGATAGATGAAAACAAACAAACTGATGAAAAAAAAGAAACCAAAAAATTCCTTAAAAATATAAACACACCACAATGGATAATGGCAGGTATAGTTACAACAGGTACAATTATAACTCTAATTGTAACTTTTGGTGGTTTTTAAAATTTATTAGGAAGAAAGAAGTGAATAAAAATAATGAAGCCAAATACACAACAAATGGATTCTCTAAAAAATTATACATTCAAAATACCAGAAACTGCAACATTGTCACAACTCATACAAATGCTTAATTTGTTAGAATTGAATGTGCAAAAAGATCATATATCTTATGATCTTATCAAGGAATTTGGATGGAAACTTACACCAAAAGATGAATCTTTTAAATGAAAAAATATTTAATTCTTCTCTAATTTTTTTGTAAAATTTATTAGAAAGACAGATAAGAGAATAATATTCTACAATTAATTGTAATGTTCTTGTGTCTAGTAAGAGGTCATCATTATGGAGAAAAAGAGATCACGCCCGAGATTTCTTTTCATCCATGTAAATGTGGAAAATATCTCTTTGTGTTTCCAGGATAATTTATTAGAAAGTAAGAAGTGAATATAGACATGGTTGAAATTATCTACGATGATGACGAAAGAATTGAAATTGAGAGTTCATATCCTGATGCAGATAGTGCAATAAAGGCACTTCATGAAGATAGTCGGTATGAGTGAATAGAGATATGACTTTTTACTTTACTACAGAACAAATTGCAGAACAGAAAGATTTCATAGCAAATCCTCATAAATATCCTATTGGGTTTGAAGGAACATTTGAAAAAGTGATGCAGTTCTTAAAAGATAGTGGGAAATAGAGATATGAAAATCACAATATTCACATTTATTCCAACCCAAACTAACTCTGTTTGTTGGTGCGGAAATTCATATGCACATACCCATGAAGAAGAATCTAAATTGCATTTTGGTGTTGAAGATTTATTAAGAATTTATGGGTGAAGAGAGATATGGAAGATAAATCAAAACATACACTTGATTGCCCATTGGTTGCAGAATTAATTGCAAATATGGATCAAGAAATTAATGTTAAAGGATTTGCTATTATTTCCGAAAATGGAAAAGTAATAGTAAATAATAAAAATTGTGAGTGAATAGAAATATGACAGAATGTAAAACAACCCCTCAAATAATTGGATGTTTTGTTACAGTGTTTACTCCTATTATATTAATAATGTTAAATCTTAATTCTATTGAAGAACCTTTTGTTGGGATTATTTTAGTTGTATTAGGTGCAATCTGGGTAATAGTAGGATTGGCAGTCTATAATATAATGATTGAAAAACTACGAAAAAAGAAAATTATAATTTAATACTCTACAACTTTGTCTCTCAATAACGCAATACTATGGTCCGAATCCCTCTAGACCCGCTGTATAGTATTGTCTTATTAAGACCCAAAAGGATTATTAGATATGAAATTAATTCCTGCTACTGTAACTTCAATGTATGAATATGATCCTAATTTTGAAGTAATACTATATGGTGAGCTTGCAAAGAAAAAGTGGATTCAAAGAGAAATTTTTTGTAATATATGCAATCAAAAAATAGGAATAATTACGACAAAATCAGATTTAGAAAATGCTTGCATTTGTTTTCGATGTGATAGAAAGGAAGATGAAGGTTATGATAATGCTGATTTCTACAATAGAGAAAATATACAAGTTAGGAAACATATTTTGGAGATTGAAAAATGCAAATAGCTGACGTTGAAAAAATCATAACAGGAGATGCAGCTTAGGACAATTTTTTAAAATTTATTAGAAAGTAGAGAGTGAATAGAGATATGCCTATGACTGATGATCATAAAAAATCATTAGATAAACTTCTTGATTCAAAAGAATACAAATCAGCCCATCCTTTTCAACAAATGTTAATGTCATTTCATTTCTTTGGTTTTTGCAATTAGAAATAAAATGCAAAATTCCCAAGTAATACATTAAAGGCTTATTACTAAAATTTTGGTTATAGAATGTATGGAAAATCTAACATCAGAAGATAATCTAAACAAATTAACCTCAAAAATAATTGGGGTGGAATGCAAATATAGTAAAGAATATAATCATAAATTTGTATTTGGGTCTCAAAACTCACAAAAACTGACTTAAAGAGATATTTTCGCTATGCGTTAAAGATATAATGATTCACGAAAATATATCGTTAAATATATGTTTGTGCCTAGAAAATCTGAGTAAATAATGTCTCAACAGAAAAAAATATCAAGAATTGAGATTGATGTTTTTTACAGTGAAGAAAAATCTAAATTTTTATGGACATCAAAAATCCAAAATTATTCATGTCATGTTAAATCAGATCCAAAAACATTCCTTAAAATGATAAATAATCTTCAAAAAGATATCTTACGTGGAATAACGGACGGCGTGAAACATGATAGAGGATTTATCACGTAGATATGTCTCAACTTTCCCTCCAAAAAAAGAAAAATTTTGATAATTTCATCACTGAGAAATTATCAAAAAAATCTCCAGCCTATCAAGAAGATGTTCTTAGAACTCTTAGGAGATTAGATGAATATACCACCATTACACATAAGAAAAAACGAGATGAAATCATTGATTATTTAAGATCCATTACTGATATTGAAAAACGAGAAGATGAAACAATTGGATGGATTCAAGGATTTATTGATGAAATATCTGTAAAATGTAAAATCTCTTTCAAGGTTTTGCAGGTCTATTTATCACATGTTAAGAAATACCTAAAATATTTCAAAATTAGAATTGATTTTGGAGATGAAATAGAACTTCCTTCTGCATTATTAGAAGAACGATACGCAATACCAATTGAAGATATTAGAATGATTATTGAAAATTCGCCCTGGAAGTACAAGGGTTATTTTCTTAGTCTAGTTTCATCAGGCGCTCGACCAATAGAAATAATGGCATTAAGAAAAAAAGATTTTACATGGACAGGTACTAAATGGAGGGCAATAATACCTGCAAAATACACAAAAAAGAAAATTTCTAGAACTGTATTTTTTTCAGTTGAAGTTACCTCATATCTTAATAAATTACTCAAAGACATCCAAGATGATGATAGGATTTGGACTAAAAACCCCCATCTTACAGATGATAAACTAACAGGCGCACGACAAAATGCTGGTGTAATGTTTAGAAAAATATGCAATAAACTAGGATTTACTAAGAGATATGAAACTACAAATTTTTTCAAATACAATATGTATTGTTTTAGATCACATTTTTTTACAAAGGCTCTTCGTGCTTTAGTTGAAGATAAGGATACGGCACATGCCATGATTGGTCATGGTGCATATCTTCAAAATTATCAAAGAAGAACCGATCAAGAAAAACTAGAATTATTTGAAGAAGTAGAACCAGAAATTATGATTTTTGATCAGACCAAAAATACTGAGAAAATTAGGAGATTGATGGAAGCAAACAAAAAACTCGAACAAAAAGACAAACGCTTAGAAACAGTCGAATCAATTTTAATGGATGCTGTAAAAAATAAGCTAGTCCCAATCACTCCAGAAAATAAAAAACTTTTACAAACCTTCCAAGAAAAATATCAAAGTTAATTTACAAAGTAAAAAGGTACTTTAACGTACGGTATAAATAATGTAAGATACGCTAAATTAGGATCTTTTATATTAAACGTTAAATTACATAGATCCAAAAAGTGTGCAGAAACTGCGTGAAAAAAACATGGTTGTCAAGACTATGTTCGGATGCAGTATTCTACACACAGTAAAATACTTTATTTTACTGTATAAATCTTTAAGATTTCCTTAATATAATACTTGTTAATAATATTGACTATATTATCTATAATATTGATACGGTAAATAATATATAGTTGTAGGTTCTATTACTTACTGTCAAGACTATGGAGAGGAAAAAATATAGATCAGATTAGTGTATCAGTAACTGAGAAAACCAAAACTGATCTTGGAGAAATCTACAAGAACCAGAAATTTAGAGAATTTGAATACAAATCAAGTACTCGCCTAGGTGAACACGCTGTATTTTTTCGTCTTTATGTCGGAATAGTTCTTGAGAAACTCAAAACCAATCAAGGATTAGATGATCTCCTCAAGATTGTAAAAAAACTTGATGGATGTTGTAATGATCTAACCAGTTTTGAGGATTTCATAAAAACCACTCTGGAGAGAAAAAATTGAATGATCAGCCTGAGAGATATCAGTGCTGTGACAATTGTACAACTCCAAAATATATTTTTACACTAAAAGATGGTTCAATAATTCCTGTATGTGAAAAGTGTTATGATGATAAGGCATTAAGAGAAGTTTCCAAAGGTTTCTGGAATATGGAGACTGGTGATTATCAAGAATTTTTAAAATTGGAGGTCGCCCTATAATGCCTCCTTATTTTAGTCAACAGACAAGTGGTAACAATTCGTCCTCAGAGGAATGGCAACAAGTGTTTGTGTGTGAGGATGGTCTGAAATGACCATCCTTGCTGCAAATGTAACTGATGAGACTGAAACTCTAATAGATAATATTCTTGCAAGTGACGAGTTTGTACGATTCAATTTACAAAACAAACTCAACTTGAAAGATAACACTGTACTTCTAAGGACGGCACTTGTTAATTTTTTCAAACATCTTCCAAGTAATGAAGAGATTGCATCATACAAAGCTGCACTGTTGCGCCCCAAAGAATTTGATGATTTTTTGAGAGGAAGGTTAAAGAATTGAGTTCTACAAAATTGGAAAAATCTTCATACCAATCTATTACTTGTGTTTTTGATGAGATAGGATTTTTACATAAAATTTACAAAAGTCAAGAAGAGGCAAAGAATTACTGTAAACATAATTCTAGATACAGATATGGAAATTGGATGGTATTATGAAAACAACAAAAGTATCTCTCGATAATGCACTACAAACCTTACGAGCTAAGCAACAAGCTGAGTGTGATCATCCACAACAAGAGATTACAGAGATTGTTCCTGGTACTTTGCATTGTTGGGATTGGGGAACAGAGTGGGAGAAAGCAACATGGCCACT
>SDBT01005466.1_pt1 | contig 21315 bp, 21 predicted proteins | sample 2277101 | NCBI WGS metagenome assembly SDBT01 (sample SAMN10404973, study PRJNA504765) | marine sediment metagenome | isolation source: marine sediment core GS10_PC15, 103 cmbsf | place: Arctic Ocean: Southern Knipovich Ridge | collected 2010
GCGTGTAAAGCAGGTGCTCTAACCAACTGAGCTAACCGCCCATAGGTGGCGCGCTTGGCGGGTCTTGAACCCACGACCTCAGCCTCCGCAGGGCTGCGCTCTATCCTACTGAGCTACAAGCGCCCAAGCAATGATGGTGCCGAAGGGGAGACTTGAACTCCCACGCCCTTGCGGACACTACGCCCTGAACGTAGCGCGTCTGCCATTCCGCCACTTCGGCATGATTACAGATTCAAACCAGTGCCCGTTTGCCTATCAGCTACCACTGGTAAAGGGCAGGTTACTTTATCTCCTTACTAAAGTAGATTATAATTAGCTTAGCCCAGGGTGTCAAACAGTTTCGGCTGATGCGGTCGAGTGGTCTTTTTACGGTTATTTTGCTTTTTTCTAATTGAACCACAAAAGATATTTATTTCCCGGTTTAGCCAACTGAGGAAAAAGATTGGTTATATATTGACATTTCAGTATTATAGGACTATATTAAAGTCTCAACATATAAACTAACCCTTTTCAATTTTTAATAACTATTAGGAGGTAAGAAATGAAATTGGTGGTTGTTGGTTTCGGACAATGCGGGAACAGGATTGCCGATGAGTTTGCCCGACTAAATAAAAGGGCACGTAGTCGGCGGGGGATTGAGATAATTACCGGTGCCCTTGCCGTGAACACTGATGCGGCTGATTTAAGTGGGCTATATACTATAAAGGCTGACTACCAGCACCGAATCCTCATCGGCGGTGAAAAGACCCGAGGTCACGGGGTAGCTAAGCTCAGTGAGATTGGCGCCGAAATAGCTAGAGAAGACGGTGATAAAGTCATTGATGCTATCAGAGCAACCAGACGTTTCTTTGAGACTGATGCCTTTTTACTGATTGCCGGTGCTGCCGGCGGCACCGGCTCTGGAGCCATGCCAATAATGACACAGTCCCTAAAAGAGCGCTACGGAGATAAACCAGTCTATTCTCTGGTCGTCCTCCCCTTCGAGCATGAAGAGGAGACCGAGGAAAGAACCATCTATAATACGGCGGTATGCCTTAAGTCTGCTTACTCAGTAGCCGATGCCGTATTTCTTATTGAAAACCAGAGGTATGTCAGAAAAGACTTCTCTCTAAAAAACAACATAGCCAAAATCAATGAACTAATTGTTGAGCCATTCTACAATCTGCTCTGTGCCGGCGAAGAGAAAAAGGCAAAACATATTGGCGCCAAGATGCTTGATGCTGGAGATATAAAACAGACCTTATCCGGCTGGACAGCAATCGGTTACGGTGAATCGCCATTGCCACTGATTAAGTTACCCTTCGAACGGACTCTTAACTTCAGAAAGAAGAGTACCGAAACCCATAAGGGAATCCAGGCGATGGATGAAGCCCTCAGTGAATTATCAATCGATTGTAACACCAAGGACGCCATGAGAGCATTATATCTCATCTCTGCCCCGGCTAAGGAAATGAATATGGACCTGATTAAGGAACTGGGAGACTACCTCCGGAAAGTGGCTCCTGAGGCGATAATCAGAAATGGCGATTATCCCCGGGAGAGGGGCGTGATGGATGTAATCATCATCCTGTCAGGGCTCAACGATGTGGAGAAGGTGAGGGGATACTATACTAAATCGGCGGGTATGGTTGACGAGATTAAGAGAAAGCAGGAAGTGACCGCCCGCAAACTCAGTTTAACCGAAGAGGCAGCAAAGGATATACCTACACTACTATAAATCAATGCCAGCAAAACTGGAGATTCATTGGATGAGATTCTGGAAGAGGCGAAGGGAAGAGAAACTCTATAAGCAGTGGGCACAGCATAACGGTCTTCCCCTTGAGGCTATTCCCAAAAGAGAATCAGCGGGAGATAGTAGCCTAAGGGGGGTGGAGAGGGATAGGACTTATCGGTATCGAGAGAATATTCTAGCTATGGTAAAAAAGCTGTTAAGAATGTAGCCATTTTAAAGGAAACACAGGGTCTTCTCCTTTGAAGGGCTTTATCCTGACTATAGGTAATGCACATGCCAAGATAAATTCAGCCGGCATAAAGCTGTGCTCGATAGCTATATTAGCCAACTCAGCCAACTGTTCCCCATTCAAGCTGGAGAAGACGCCCCCTGTAAAACTTCAATCTTACCCATATCCGGCAAGCCGTTAACCATTTTTCACAACCAATCCCGGCACAGTGTAGGTTAGGATAGACAAATCATAACACATTATCTACCTCACCCCTTTTAGGGTTTTTCTTAGTAACCCATCCCCTACCTCTCAGTTGCATACCATAGGCTTTATTGCTACAATTAACCTCGTAATATCACTCTTCGTTAGTAGCACTTGGAGCGGAAGTCTTTTATCTGGATAGGCAGGTTAATGGTCGCTAAGTATAATCCTCAGGAAATAGAAAAGAAGTGGCAGCAGAAGTGGGCTGAGGACAGGCTGTATGAGGTTTCTGGAGATAACCTCCGACCCAAATGGTATGCACTGACCATGTTCCCCTATACCTCGGGTGACCTCCATATCGGGCACTGGTATGCTATGGCGCCGGCTGATGTTCATGCCCGGTTTAAGCGGATGCAGGGCTATAATGTGCTTCACCCAATGGGTTTTGATGCCTTTGGTCTGCCGGCGGAGAATGCCGCCATCAGTCGTGGTATTCACCCCTTTACCTGGACGATGCAGAATATAGATAATATGCGTCGCCAGCTAAAAAGCATGGGTGCTATCTATGACTGGAGCCGTGAGGTAATTACCTGTCTGCCTGAGTATTATAAATGGACACAATGGTTCTTCTTGAAGCTGTATCAGGCTGGGCAAGCTTACCGGGGTAAGGCGCCGGTTAACTGGTGCCCTCATTGCCAGACGGTGCTGGCTAATGAGCAGGTGGTAGAGGGTTTTTGCGAGCGCTGCGGGGCAGTAGTCAGTCAGCGAGATTTGGAGCAGTGGTTCTTCAGAATCACCAAGTATGCCGATGAACTGATGCAGCATAATGGCATCAACTGGCCAGAGCGGATAAAGATAATGCAGAGGAACTGGGTGGGTAAGAGCGTCGGCACTGAGATTTCCTTTGCCCTTGACCAACCCGGGGTAGATGCCAAGGAGATTAGAGTATTTACTACTCGCCCGGATACTATTTTCGGTGTTACCTTTATGGTGCTGGCTCCAGAAAACCCGCTGGTAGCTAAGCTGACCTCGCCGCAGAAAAAAGCTGAGGTTGAAGACTATGTTGCCCGGTCACGACGCCAGAGTGAGCGAGAAAGGCTATCCACCGAAAAGGAAAAGGACGGTGTGTTTATCGGGGCTTATGCGGTAAACAGGCTTAATAATGAAAAGGTGCCTATCTGGATTGCTGACTATGTGCTGCCCAGCTATGGCACCGGGGCAGTGATGGGCGTGCCAGCTCACGATGAACGAGACTTTGCCTTTGCCAAAAAATATGACTTGCCAATACGGGTAGTGATAGCCCCCCACGAATGGCCGGGGGAAGAGCTGGATGAGGCATATACCGACCCAGGCACTATGGTGAACTCAGGGCAGTTTAACGGGCTTTCCAGTGAGCCGGGTATAGAGGCAATCTCCGATTTTCTAAAAGAGCAAGGTTGGGGAAGACGAGCCGTAACCTATAGACTTCGCGATTGGCTTATCTCCCGTCAGCGTTACTGGGGGGCACCAATACCTATGATTTACTGCCCTGACTGTGGCATTGTCCCTGTCCCCGAGAAAGACCTGCCAGTATTGTTACCTGAGGATGCTGAGTTCAAACCGACTGGTGAATCCCCGCTAAAATACCACGAGGGGTTTGTCAATACTACTTGCCCTCGCTGTTCTGCTCCCGCCAAGCGAGAGACTGACACTATGGACACCTTTATGTGTTCGTCATGGTATTTCCTGCGCTATGCCAGCCCCCACTGTGATACAACCCCATTTGATGCTGACCAGATGAAGTATTGGCTACCGGTAGACCTGTATACTGGTGGCGCCGAGCATGCCGTTATGCACCTGTTCTATGCTCGCTTCTTCATCAAGGCACTTCGGGATATGGGGCTGGTTGACTTTGATGAGCCCTTTAGTCGCCTGTTTAACCAGGGGGTTATTATTGTTGAGCGGCAGAAAATGAGTAAATCACGGGGCAATGTGATTACCCCTGACGAATATGTTTCCGAACTGGGGGCAGATACAGTGCGTGCCTATCTTATGTTTGTGGCACCCTGGGAGCAGGGTGGTGAATGGAATGACAGTGGTATTAGCGGTATCCACCGTTGGCTTAACCGGCTATGGAACCTGGTGCTGGGTGAATATAGTCCCGGTGGGGAGGTTAGCCCAGCGGTAAGGCAGAAAGCAAAACGAGAGCTATCCCGCATTACCCACCAGACAATCCGAAAGGTTACTGATGACCTGGAGAGGATTCGGTTTAATACCATGATTGCCGCCCTAATGGAGTTTACCAACTTCCTGTCTAGGGTCGGAGAGATTGGGGCGGTTGCTGAGTCAGACTGGGATGAGTCGATAGGTACCCTGCTTCGGCTACTGGCACCGACGGCACCACATCTAGCCGAGGAGTTGTGGCAGCAGACCGGACATCAATATAGCATTCATAATCAAATCTGGCCGCAGTGGGATGAGGAACTGGCCAGGGATGAGGAGATTACTCTGGTGGTTCAGGTCAATGGCAAGCTGCGTGACCGCATTATCGTCCCGGCATCTATCACTGAGGCTGAAGCCAGGCAGATAGCGCTGGAAAGGCAGCGAGTTAAGACCTACCTTGAGGGTAGGGAGATTGTCAATATAATATACGCCCCGGGGAGGCTGGTAAATCTGGTGGTGCGATGAGATTAGTAGCCACGGACATTGGAGCAAACATAGAGCAAGTAAAGGAGCGCATTGCCAGTGCTTGTCAGCGAGCAGACAGGTCACCTGATGAGGTAACTATTGTCGCCGTGACCAAGATGGTGGCGCCTTCGGCTATTGCCACTGCCCTTAAGCTAGGCTTAAGACATTTTGGGGAGAACCGGGTTCAGGAAGCCGAAGCCAAGATAGGGCAGCTGTCCGCATTAAAGCCTCGTCCCATCTGGCATATGGTTGGTCACCTCCAGACCAATAAAGCCAAGGTGGCGGTAGCAATCTTTGACATAATCCATAGCGTAGATTCAATCAGGCTGGCTGAGGTGCTCAGCCGTTGTGCCCGGAAGACCCTACCCATTTTGTTGGAGGTTAATGTTGCCAGCGAAGCCAGTAAGAGTGGCTTTTCCCTAGCTGAAGTGGAACCAGCGCTGGAAGCTATTGCCGGCTTACCCCGGCTTGAGATAAGGGGGCTGATGACTATCGCCCCGATGGTGGCTGATGCCGAGCAGGTTCGCCCGGTATTTCGGCAGTTACGTTCCCTGCGGGACTCATTCCGGCTTGAGCACCTGTCCATGGGTATGACTGATGACTTTGAGGTGGCTATTGAGGAGGGGGCAACCATGGTCAGGATTGGTCGCGCCATTTTTGGTGAGCGTGAAACAAAGTAGGAAAGGAGAGCCAGCATGAGGGTAGCCTTTATTGGTGGCGGGGTCATGGGAGAAGTAATGCTGTCAGCTATTTTGGACAAAGGGCTGAGCACACCACCGGCTATCTGGATTAGCGATATTAAGGAGACTCGGCGTCAGTACCTGGGACAGAAATACGGGGTGACAGCGATGAGTAGTAATCGGTTGGCTGCGGAAAAGGGTGATGTCGTAATTCTGGCAATTAAACCGCAGAACTTGGTTGAGGTAATGGCTGAGCTTAATGGTCAGCTTAAGCCAAAGCAGCTGGTACTATCTATCATCGCCGGGGCAAAAATTAATACTCTGTGTCTGGGGCTAAACCACAGCCTGGTGGTTCGGGTTATGCCCAATACACCAGCCCAGATTGGCGAGGGTATAAGCGTGTGGACAGCTACCGCCGAGGTAACCAAACAGCAAAAGGTATGGGTCAGCTCTATCCTGGGAGCTATGGGTAAAGAAATCTATGTTGCTGATGAGAAGCACATTGATATGGCAACCGCAGTGAGTGGCAGTGGTCCGGCGTATATCTTTCTCTTCGTGGAGTCGCTGGTTGATGCCGCCGTGCATATTGGTCTCCCCCGCGATATAGCCCAGGAGCTGGTGTTACAAACAATGTTAGGCTCAGGGCACCTTGTCCAGAAGTCAGGCAAGCCACCGGCCGAGTTAAGAAGAATGGTTACTTCTCCCGGGGGCACTACGGCTGAGGCTCTACTCCAGTTTGAAAAGGGGAGGTTCTCCAACCTGATTTTGCAGGCGGTCATTACTGCCTATAATAAAGCCAAAAGTCTGGGGGATTAGGCAGCAATGTCATTTTTATTTAGCCTTATCCGGATTCTGTGTGAAGTGCTTACCATAGCTATTATTGCTAGAGCTATCCTATCCTGGTTTTCCCCGAACCCGACAAACATGCTGGTAGTTATTCTCTTCCGGGTTACGGAACCACTCCTGTCACCCCTACGCCGTATAATTCCCCGGATTGGTATGGTAGATTTTACGCCGCTGGTAGCCATCTTGCTACTCCAACTAATTATCTACTTATTACCAGCCTAATTTTGAAATGATTCATAAAATTTAATATGTTCAGTCTTGACAATACATACGATATATATTATAATATAAATATAAATTAAAACTAATTCTGGAGGAAGTGCGGAATGAAGGATGAGCGACAGGCCGAAATGAAGTGCTTCGTGGAAGAGGTTGGTATCGCCTTTGAGCAGAGCGGCTTACCCCGGATGGCAGGGCGTATTCTTGGCCGGCTTATGATTGCTGAGCCACCGCATCAAACCACAGGCGAGTTGGAGGAAGCCCTGATGGCCAGTAAGGGTTCAATCAGCACCATGACCCGCCTCCTTATCCAGATTGGTTTGATAGAGCGGCTTAGCCTGCCGGGTATAAGGCATGATTTCTTCCGCATCAAACCTGGTGCTTCGTATCAGCTGCTCAAGGACAGTCTGGATCAGGCCACAGCCTTTCGGCAGCTCATCGGACGCGGACTAGAGCTAATCGAGGGCAAAACTCACGTTAACCGCCAGTGGCTGGAGGAGATGCGCGATATGTATGCCTTTTTTGAACGGGAATTTCCAGCCTTGTTGGAGCGCTGGGAACAAGAACGTAAGGGAGGCAAGTTACAAGTAAGGTAAAACCACTAGAAATGAGTTATATGCAATTACTCTATTTGATAGGGAGGTTCTGAAATGAGAAGATGGCGAACTATAACTGCTTCATTACTAATTCTGGTTCTGGCTAGCGCTACCGCCTGTAGCCCACTCGGTGGCGATGAGGAAACCACCCCGCAGTTGGTTGAGGTAGTGCTGGGTGATCTGACGATTAGCATCAGCGGCAGTGGTAATATAGCTGTGGCTGATGAGGCAAGATTAACCTTTGGCAGTGGCGGTAAGATAGACAAGATATATGTTGATGAGGGTGACGAGGTTAGTAAAGGTGATATTCTGGCTAAGCTTGACACCGACTATCTGGAACTGGCGCTAACTCAGACACAGGTAGCACTGACAGGTCAAGAGATAGCTGTGTCTCAGGCAGAAATTAATGTAAAAAACGCTGAAATTGCTCTGGAGGAAGCTGAAGACTCGTGGCTCGACACTGAATCGGCAGGGAATAAAGTAAAACGGCTCAAGAGATCCCTAGAATGGGAACTGGAGAATGACCCAGAGGACACAGAAAAGATAAGAGTAATTCGGGAAGACTTACGAGAAGCTTGGGATATTTTTTTCATAATCGCAGCTGCCTCCGTTGAGGCCAGAGAGGTAACAGTAAAAGAACTGGAAGTTAAACTAGCCGAGCAGTCTGTGGAGCAAATGAAACATTCTCTGCAGCAATTCCAGCAGGCAGTGGAGCAAGCGCAAAAGGAGCTTAATGAGGCCACTATTACTGCTCCATTTGATGGCGTGGTTGCCACTGTTGATGCCGATGAAGACGACAATGTCTCTACCGTGCAGACAATCGTCCATCTGATTGACCTTACCAGTATGGAACTGAGTGTGGAGGTGGACGAGATAGATATTGCCGATGTGAAATCGGGGCAGGGAGCTATTATTGAGGTAGATGCACTGCCAGCTCTTCAGCTTGAGGGCAAGGTTGTCTCCATTTCTCTGCTGCCGAAGACACAGGCTGGAGTACTGGTGTATGAGGTGACGATTGAACTTGATATCCCTCCAGACTCGGCGCTGAAGGTTGGCATGAGTGCCACTGCTGACATCCTCATCACTGAACGGAATAACGTATTACTGGTACCGAACCGGGCTATTAAGCGGGATAGCCAGAGAAATCAGGTGGTTAAGATAAAAGTCGATGAAGAGGTTGAGGAGAGAAAGGTAACTGCCGGCATTAGTGATGGCTTACGGACCGAGATTGTAAGCGGGCTTGAGGAGGGAGAGATAGTAGTGGTGGAGAGATAGTAGTGGGGGAAAGTTGTACCAGATGAGAGACAACAACACAAGAGTGCTTGGAGCGCACCGGCAACAGGTCTGAAGAAGACTAATATCTAGAGGTAAATGGCATGGTTAAGCTGAAAAACATCACTAATAATGGCATGATTGAACTGGAAAATATCACTAAAATATATCATATGGGTAAGGTTGAGGTCCCTGCACTGAGGGGGGTAAACCTTAATATTGAGCAGGGAGAGATGGTGGCTATTATTGGCGCCTCAGGCTCGGGCAAGTCCACCCTGATGAATATCATCGGCTTTCTGGATACTCTTACTGTGGGCAGATATATCCTTGATGGGGTTGATGTCAGCCAGTTCAATGATAACAAGTTAGCCGAGATGCGGAATAAGAAAATTGGTTTTGTCTTTCAGACTTATAACCTTTTACCCCGTGCCAGCGCCTTATCAAATGTTGAGCTACCCTTGATTTATGCCGGTAGCCGTAACAAGCATAAGCTGGCTATGGAGGCATTGGAGCGAGTGGGTTTGGCCGCCAGGGCTAACCATAAACCCACCGAGCTATCGGGCGGTGAACAGCAGCGGGTAGCTATTGCCCGGGCACTGGTCAACAACCCGGCGCTTATCCTGGCCGATGAGCCTACCGGCAACCTGGACAGTGCGACCACTGCCGAAATTATCTCTCTTTTTCTTAAACTCAATCAGGACGGTATTACTGTGATTATGGTTACCCATGAGATGGATATTGCTGAACAAACAAAACGCATCATTCGGCTCTTTGATGGAAAGGTTATCAGTGATGAAAAGGTTGCCTAGGCAACCCACTCCAACTGCTGGCTATAGGGGAGAGCAAAAGTGAAGTTTATCGAGTCCTTTGTTATTGCCATAAGGTCGTTATTTGCCAACAAGTTACGCTCTTCACTAACGATGCTGGGCTTAATAATTGGTGTTGGGGCGGTAATCACCCTGATGTCTTTAGGGAGTGGCTTACAGGCTTATATTTCCTCCACATTCGAGGGGTTGGGCACAAATACATTCTACGTGCAGCCCGTTAATCCGGATGCACCGGGCGCGGCGGCGATGGCACCGGGGTTGTCCATACCCAGCCTTACCCTGGATGATGCCGAGGCTATAGCTGATATCCGTTCGGTGCTGGGGGTAGCCCCGGTAAATGAGAACTTTGTTGGGTTATCCTATGGTGATGAAAGTATATCTTCTGTGATTGAAGGCACTACCCCCGAGTTTCTCGAGGCAATGAGCTATAAGATGAGTACCGGCCGGTTTCTTTCGGAGCGGGATGTAGCCTCAAGGAATAATGTGGTAGTACTGGGGAGTGAAACCACTGAAGACCTATTCGGGGATGAAGAACCCATCGGACAACGTATCAAAATAAATGATAGACGCTTTACCGTCATCGGCGTGATGGCGGAAAGGGGTGGTGGTTTTTTTGGAGTTAGCTTCGATGAGATTGCAGCCGTACCCATTACCACTTTTCAAGCTCGCTTATTTACACAACGCACCCCTGGCGGTGAAGATGCCGTTCAGTCAATCGCAGTCATAGTATCCAGTAGCGATGTGATGGAGGATGTTAAAGCTGACATTGAATCTGTTCTCAGGAAGCGCCACAACATCGACGAGGATGAAGACGATGATTTTGCCATCGTCAGCCCGGAGCAGATGCTCGAAATTTTCGATGCCGTTACTATGGGGCTTACCGCATTTCTGGGGTTGATTGCCAGCATCTCGCTGCTGGTCGGCAGCATTGGCATTATGAACATCATGCTGGTCTCGGTAACCGAGCGCACCCGGGAAATAGGCATTCGCAAGGCGGTCGGCGCCAAGCGGCGGGACATCCTGCTCCAGTTCCTGCTCGAGGCGGCGACACTCAGCCTGGTCGGCGGTGGCATCGGTATAGCCGGTGGCATCGGGGTGTCTAAAGGAATTTCCTGGATAATTGCTTTCATGGACATCGGATTCTCAATCGAGGCTATGGTCTCACCATTTATCGTGATTCTGGCCGTCTCCGTCTCGGTTATAATCGGGCTTGCCTCCGGCATGTATCCGGCAATACGAGCCTCCAGACTAAATCCCATTGATGCTCTGCACTATGAGTGATATAATCCGACCACAGAGAGTGAGATTGTGCACTGGCTAGATATTGTCATTATAGTAGTTGTAGCTATTACTACTCTGATTGGGTTAAAAATTGGGCTAATAAAGGCAGTTCTATCCCTGGCCGGGTTAATCGTTGGTGTGATTCTGGCGGGGCGCTACTATGTTCCCCTTGCCGAACAATTAGCTTTTATCCCACAGGCTACCTTGGCTAAGATTGTCGCCTTTGCCATTATCCTGATTGCGGTGATGATAATTGCTGGCGTGCTTGCCCGGTTGTTGAAGTGGGCGGCCTCGGTTATGATGCTGGGCTGGGTTAATCGGCTTGGTGGCGCTGTCTTTGGTCTGGTGCTGGGGGCACTACTCTGGGGTGCCTTTTTAACTCTCTGGGTTCAAGTTTTTGGTGCTGGAGAAACTATTACTAATTCCAGCCTGGCGAACCTATTATTGAGCTTCCCTTCGCCACTTAGTCTGCTTCCTGGTGAATTTGGTTCTCCAGGTCCCTCCCTGTGATGGTGAGACTCTAGAAAAGCAACTGCCTAATTCGGCGGTCAGTAAATAACCTTTAGCTTCTCACATACAGCCCTGTCCCCCCAATAACCCCGATTTTAGCCTGTGGCATTAGAGACCTCCTAGAGTTTGTTAATATTGACTTTTAGCTTACCCTCTTGAGTTTCTGCCCAGTCACCATATATTCGATATTTTATTTCAAAGCTATCTTTGCATTTCTTAGTATCAATTGCAGCAGAAATATTTGGGCCTAAGTACGGTTTATTGACAAATAGCGTATGTTTTCCATCGCAAGTATAGGAATAAATGTACTTACCATCATCTCTAGCAATGGATACATATACTGACTGTTTTCCAATATTTTCGGGTACAATGAAGTCTATCTGGAAATATCTTGCTACGGCGTTTCCTTTATTAATTAGCCAAAGAGGCGGTAATCCGGCTGTTAATTTACCATCCTTACAAATCAAGGTTACGTGTTGTTCTCCCTTTTCATTAAAAGCCACTTTTATCCGAGGTTTAGCCATAGATTTACGTAGTTGGATTATAGTGAAATATAGGGTAAGCCAAACTATAAAGAATGCTACCGCAGTAAATGTTAATTGTGATAATGCAAACTTTGGTAATAAATCATTGCTGGGATTTGTAAGAAATGGCAAACCTATGGCGAGAGCTATCGCTACAATCGCTGCAATGATGACTAAAGCACGTTCTAGTTTGAAGCTCATTTTAAGTCTCTCAGCCCCTCCCCATATGGCTCTTTAATTATACCCTTTTCGGTGATGATGGCGGTTATATAGCGGTGGGGGGTAACATCAAAGGCGGGGTTGGAGACATTAATGCCGTCAGGGGCAATGCTAACCCCCTGAATATGAGTTACCTCTGCTGGGCTTCGCTGCTCGATGGGGATTTCATCTCCTGAAGTCAGGGACTGGTCAATGGTGGTGGTGGGGGCAGCCACATAGAAGGGGATACCATTCTCCCTAGCCAGCACTGCCAGTCCATAGGTGCCAATCTTGTTGGCGGTATCACCGTTTAAAGCAATGCGGTCGGCACCAACAATAACACAATCAACCTCCCTCCGTCCCATAAAGTAGCCAGCCATAGAGTCAGTGATGAGGGTGACCGGGATATTAGCCCTCTTTAGCTCCCAGGTGGTGAGCCGTGCCCCTTGAAGCAGGGGGCGGGTCTCAGTAGCCAAAACATTTATATTCTTGCCCTGTTTCTTAGCCTGCTCAATTACACCCAGTGCCGTGCCATAGCCAGCAGTGGCTAAAGCCCCGGCATTACAATGGGTCAAGATGGTAAAGCCATCCCGGATTAGCTCGGCGCCAAGCTGGCTTAACCTTCTGGTTGCCTCAGCCTCCTCAGCATGTATTTTAACTGCCTCATCAACCAGCGTCTTTTTAATCTGTGCCACATCCTTACCAGCTTGGGCTACCTGATGCATGCGGTCAATAGCCCGGAACAGGTTTTTAGCCGTAGGTCGGGTAGCCGCCAGGGTCTGGTTGATGTCTTGTAGCTTCTCCAGGAATTCGTCCCTAGCCACAGTTTTAATTTGTAGAGCACCCAGAGCAACTCCATAAGCCCCCGCTATTCCAATAGCTGGTGCTCCCCTAATTTTCAATCCTGCGATGGCTGAAGCTATATCCTGATAATGGCTTAGCTCCAGATATATCTCTTCATGGGGCAGTTGGCTCTGGTCAAGGACCTTTACCCGGTTGCCCAGCCATTCTATAGCTTCCATAGGCATTAACCTCGCCGACTCCTTCTAAACAGAATGAAGCTAGTTTATAATAGCATATTTTATTAGCACGAGTCTCCCACCATCCTGTTTTCTTGACATGCTTAATAAAATCACGATGAACTTCCTTAATTCTGCTGACCCTTCCTATTCAGTTAAATCCAGCAATGCAATAAGAGAAGGCAAAAAGGGGAAAGACAGTTACCGGTGGAGCTATTGCCACTATGTCATCTAGGAGCCGAGGCTTATAAATTAAGTGCTCAAGATACTACTAGAGGGGGCCAAAATCCATCGTCAGTCTAGCTGGATAAAAAATTGCCTTAGGTTTCGGCTGGCTGTCCCTGCCACCATTTTTTATAGTGTAACTCCATAAGCTCAAAACTAAATCCATCTCTAACTAGGTGCCCATATGGGGTAAAGCCACATTTTTCAAAGCACCACTGTGCCCGGCGGTTTGAGTCCAGGGTCTTTAAGTAGATTCGCTTGAGGTTTGTCCGGCGGAAAATATGACTGACCAGGGTGGTTACGGCATTAGCACCGTAGCCCTTATCCCAGTAATCACGGTGGCCAATCATAATACCCAGTTCAGCTTCACCCTTAGTCTCATTAATGTCATAATAGGCACAGTTGCCAATGTGCTTACCACCAAGGGTTTCAATAGCAAACCGATGTCTGGTGGGGGAGGAGTAGCGCAGCTCACTGGTATAATCTGATAGATACTGGGGAAAGGTTATAGCTAGCAATGGTGCGGCATCAAGCCGAGCTAGCTCCCGGTCTGTTTGCCAGGCATAGTCGTCCTGGGCATCGGCTAATTTCTTGTCACGAAGTATAACCTTACTGCCGATAATGTCATACTTCCTTTGTGCCACTGTGCCTACCAAACCTACCACTCCTACACTCAATAATTATATACCATTATTATTGTAATGTTATCTTCCCCAAGGGTCAAACTCTGAAAGTGAATGGGCTTTCCTCCGCCTCTAGCTCATACAGGGCTTGCTCCGCTGCCTGGCGAATCACCTCACTAGGAGTATTCAAGCACTGCTGTAAGCCCTCTTTAGCCTCATTGCCACCTATCTTACCCAGCGCCTGGAGAGCAACGACTTGAACCTCAACATCTGGGTCGCTGATAAGTTCTATAAGGTGGGGTATTGCGTCTTCTTCCCCCAGCTCACCACATGCCTCGGCGGCTTCATAGCGTATTTCGGCATCAGTACTGGCTAGCTCCTTTAGTAGTAGCGGCAACCAAGAATGGTCGCCGTTCTTACCCATAGCGTAAATAGCACTAATTCTAAGTTTGGGGTTATGGCTTTGATAGGCGCCAATGATAGTTCCCTCCACCTTGGGAAGGCTTAACGGGGCAACCGCCTCCAGCGCCCGGCGCCTCACCTCAACAGACCTTTTTCTATCACCAATCACGCCAAGTAGAGCCTGGCATACCTTAGCGGAATGGCAGGAGCGTAGCTTGTTAAGCTCAGCTAACATGGCGAACTTGCCCAGGGCGGTAGCTGCTGCCGCCCGGACATTTTCCGAGCTATCCTGCCCAAGCAGATTAATAAATGGGTTAACCAGAGAAGCATCCTCACACTCCCATAGCCCTTCAATAGCCTCACTCCTGACCTTAGCATCTTGGTCTTTCAGGCAACTCCTGAAGATGCTATCAAAGTTAAGCTCAAAGTTGTCCTCAGCCAACTCAACCAGCCGATATATAATTTGTCGTCGCCGTTTTGGCTCAATGCCTGACCATACCCGTCCAAAAAATTCAAGCTCCTCTGAGTTCAGGTTTGACAGCTCAACCAGCCTTGAATTGCGTAGTGGTTGGCTACTGTTACCCAGGTCAGTGATAGTTTCCTCAATGGGCAATGACATAGTGGGCTCCACACTTCTATTCCTCCTCCTCTTCTTCCTCCTCTTCCCCGTGTTCCCAGATGGGCGTGGTAAAATGCTCTATATACTCTCCCATAGCCTCAGCCGCTATCTGCTTCATTGCCTCCTTGGTCTCCACAGCCATTTGTGCCAGCTCGTCCAGATCAACTTCAATGTCTAGCATTGGACTCAGACCCTTAAGCACTGCCAGCGCCGCCATCGGATTCTGTATTCGGGTGGCATATACCGGTACCTCACCCAGCAGGCAGATACCTTCAATACCCCTCTCTTTGGCTACGCCTAAAAGTAAGCCGTTCAACCCGGCAATTTGCAGGTTACCTCTTTGCACCAAATCATACCTCCTCAAATCCTCGGTCATGTGCTGGCTGGTGGCTACTCCCCAGACGCTGGGCGGCTCAGTATGGTGGATACGGGTCAGCGCCGCCGCACAGGTATATATTCTTTTAACCTGAAATGTTGATGCCAGGTCAAGGACACAGTTAGCCAGTTCATATCCCTTGGTGGTTGGCTGGTCCTCACCGATAAATAATATTATATCACTGCCCTCACCTTCGTTTTCCCAGTAGTAGAACTTGCTCTGTGGAAACTGTGGTGACTCGACCACATTGTCCTTGACCAATACCCCGATGGGGTCAAAGAAATTGGAAGCCTCAATTTCGCCCAGTTCCTTAAAGTCCAGCTTTCTCTTTAGATAGGTAGCTACTATGATGGCGACATTACCGACGCCGGGCCAGGCGGCTAACATATTGGGCGAATTAAGCTTTGGCTCAGCATAAAGTTTAACTAATTCTTTCATTTCACTTTACCTCTCATAGTTACTAAGGCTGTTTAGTTGTCATTGCGAGCCGAAGGTCACAACTAAGTTACCATCGCTGCTTATACTCATTTGATAAAATTGCTGTCTTTTTTGCGAGAGGTTGTCTTTTTGGAATAATGCCATGTTAGTATTGACAAAGCCATGTCTCGCCATCCCTCAGCTGTAAATGCCTGAGGAGCAATTGCTTTTATTGCATCCATCGCCTGGGTAGGCGTTAACTGATGGTTTATCATTAAGAAGTAGCTCATAACTAACGCAGTTCTATCCTTCCCACCTGAGCAATGTACTACGATTTTGCTTTTGCGAAGGTGGCTTCTAATGAACGACTCAACGAATGGCAATATGTAGAGAATATCTTCTGCATCTCCAGGTAAAGGCGGGATATTCTTCGGTAAAGGAACGCAAAGATGTTTTAGTCCGAACGCGACCACTTCGTGTGACCTATTCAGCATTATTTCTGATAGCGAAATAATCCATTCAACCCCCTGGTCTCGAAATTCCTTAAGGTCCCACGACTCTTGATCTGGACCTTTTCGGCCACCTAATTTCCCTGGAACGACCCAATATACGTGTTTCATGATTTCCCCCCCTATTGTCTTTGTGTACCAACCCAAGACCAAGTATTGCTAAAGAATGTTGCGAAGAATTGATACCCAGGTATATCAATATCCTCCCTTAGCACCATTGTTAACCGTGTAAACGATAGCGTCACAGAAAAAGCATGACATACCCTTGGGTTCTCCGTTACCAGTTCATTCGATTTTCGTTGAGCTATATCTTATGATAGCAGTGGCTATGTTCCTAAATCAAGATATTCGAGTCAATATTTTGGTCTCAAAAGTAACCTCTTCAGTCGATTTCAGCTTCTTAAATAATCCTATGAGATTTACCCCATCCCCTGTATCCCCTTCCCCTTATCAAGGGGAAGGATTTATTAGAGGGGCTTCGCCCCTCCTAAACACCCCTTAAAATAAGCAAGCCTTAGAATGAGGCAGCCTTGCCTACTTTCAGCTGTTATTCATAGACTTCAATTGTCCAGTTCTTAATGTTCATAGCCACTATTTGCAAGTAAAAATCACCTGATGTATGGACGTAATTTTTATCAACAGTGCTTGATGTTTGAACAATACCTATAAAATTGTAATTCCCAGGAGCTTCACCTTCAGGGTAAACTGTGATAGTAAGCAACGGAGAACCTTGTCCAGGGTCATGGGTTTCACAAGTCGTATTTATATACCATTCATTTTTAGTGATATGAAATGATTGGCTAGTCTTCTGCCCCATACCAACTAACTCATCTCCGGAGCCACTCAAACTGTATATAAGGGTGGTGCTTGAAGCATTAGTTGGTGGCGGTGGTACTGATGGTTGACTTGTTGATGGCTGTGTCTGGGGTGTTTCAGTAGATGAATCCTCTTCAGGAATTATCCACCTTGTACCAGGGCTTGGTGGTGGCGGCGAACCTTCTCCCGTCCACGGTATTTCTTTGATTGGTTTATCTGTCAGCCCACCACAGCCGACAAGTAGACCGATGAGTAAAAAACATAGACCTAGAGATAATAATCGTCTTTTCACTTCAGCCTCCTTCTCACCTCAATTACCAGGGCTATCCCTTACTCGCTACTGCCACGCTGGGGCAGTAGAGGTGTGGTGTTTGAAGGAAGCCACCCACCCACTTGGGCTCACTGCCGATAGCTGTAATATCTTTAAGAACCTGGTAGATATTTCCGGAGACCACGGTATCTTTAACCCTACCTACTATTTTACCACTTTCTACCTTATAACCTAAGAGGACATTGCCACTGAAATCACCACCCAAGATGTTGCCCTGCCCGGCGCCCATCAGTTGCTCAATAACCAGCCCTTCCTTTATATCCTGAACCATCTCATCAAAGGTGGTATTACCCGGGGCAATAATGAAGGCACTGGGTGAGGGAGCCGGTAGTCCACCATGATGTCGGTTGCCGTTACCGGTGCTTCGGGTATGGGCTAGGGCAGCGGTTTGCAGGTCGTAAAAGAAGTTGGCTACTGCCCCCTGCTCAATGAGCGGGGTGCGTTGACTGGGTACACCCTCATCATCAGCGGGACGACTTCCCGGACGATAGGCTATAGTAGGATCATCCCACAGCCATAGCTTTTTATCAAAAACAGGCTCACCAAGCCGGTTACCTATGGGTGAAGCCCCTTGTAGAACTATCTTGCCATTGAAAGCCGCCATCAGGGGTGGGATTAGGGCACTAGCTACTCCCAGTGGGGTGAATACTACCGGCAGTGACTTACTTGGCACTGCGGCTTGGTCTTTAGCCAGCTCAAGCTGCTGGAGCACTACCTCAGTTACTGCCCTGGACTCAGGCAGGGGGTGGCAGGAGCTCTGGCTTTCACCAACAAAGAGCATGTCGGTGCCACGAATTAGAGTCCCCTCAATACCAAGACCAAAAACACTCTTCCGATAATTTGTCTGCCCACCTTGAGAATTTATGATATGGACCGAGATTATACCCTTGGTCACCCCTGCCTCACACATAATATCCGGGGTGTGGCTGGTAACCCTGGTTACGAGTTCCTCACCCAGCTTAACCATTTCACCTATGGATACGGACTCTACATCAGGGTCAAAGACTTCAATCTGGGGATAAGAATCCGGGACAGGAAACTCAAACTTGGCCAGCATGCCAAACTGGGCTGATTCCGCGGCCATATCAACCAGGTCCTGGCTGCCATCTAGCTCCGTAGTCGATGAATAGCCAATCTTACCCCCGCTGATAACACGCAGCACCACACTGCGGCTCTGCTTGCTCTGAATATGCTTCAGACGGTTAGCTTCAAATTGAACTGATGTCTCCTCTGAGGAGACCACAAAGACCTCGGCCGCCTCAGCTACCTTCCCAGCTTGAGCCAGAATATCTTCCACTACCTACCTCCGATTAAACAATGGCGAATTCTGATGTGGGGGCTACCATTAGAGACGGGCAGGGGCATCTGCTCCCCCTTGCCACAACCACCACCCTGATTCATCTCCAGGTCGTTACCAATAGCATCTATGTTCATCAGGGTAGTAAACACATTACCGGTCAGCACTACCGGTCGGAGTGGCTCAGCAAGTTTCCCATTATGAATCATATAGGCTTCGCCGGCCGAAAAGGTGAACATTTCCATACTGGTAGTGCCGCCGTACCAGTTCTTGACATATACCCCTTCTTTAATATCACCTATTATATCCTCAAAAGAAGCTGACCCTGGTTCAATATAGGTATTGGTCATGCGGACAATAGGTGGGTAGTGATAGCTAACGGCTCGGGCGTTACCGGTAGGCTTTTCCTTCATCCTGGCAGCAGTCTCCCTGGAGTGAAGCCTACCGACTAATTCACCCTCCCTAATAAGATAGGTCTTGGTGGCGGTTACCCCTTCATCATCGTATTTATAGCTGCCGCGCAGTCCGGGCATAACGGCACTATCAACAATATTAAGCCCGGCACTACCAAATCTTCTGCCGAGAACCATAATTTCACGCATGCGGTCGTTTTCATAGACGAAGTCAGCCTCGGATAGGTGGCCGAAGGCTTCATGGACAAAGACGCCCGCCAGAACCGGATCTAATACCACCGTATATTCCCCACCCTTTACCTGTGGCGCTGATAAAAGCTCCACAGCGTGTTGTGCCATCTGCTCTATCTGCTGGTGAAGCCCCTGTATTAAGCTAAAATCACCCCTACTCCCCAGGCTCAGTCCGGCCTGCTGCACATCGTTGCCTTCGGTAGCTACTGCGGTAAGGCGCAGGCTAATATCCGCCCTCTCCTGTTCAATATAGCTACCTAATGAGTTAGCCAGAATGGTCTTTTTATAGCTATCACTATAGCCGATAACTGAGGTCTGGAGTTTTGGGGTACGCCAGATAATATCATTATATTCATCTAGTAGCTGCTTCTTCTCGGCCAGGGAGATAGCCACCGGATTTTTATCTATCTCACTGGCTACAATATCCACCACTGGCTCAACTGGAGCTAACTTGCTCTGTTCACGGCCAATGAGTCTCGCCTGCTTTACTGCCAGCTCCACCTTACCGGGCAGCTCACCCAGGTTATTAAAGCTGACAAAGCCCCAGCCACCTCTTACCAGGGCTCGCACATTTCCCCCGATGGCAGTTGTCCGACCCGTAGACTCCAGTTCTCTCCCCCGGTAGGTAATGTGGCTGGTTTGGCTCTGCTCAAGCCGAGCTTCTATATAATCAGCACCGGTTCCCTTTAGTGCCTCCGCCAGTTGGCGACCAAAAGCTTCAATCTGTTTCATCTGCACTTCCCACTACTTTTCAAAATCATGGAATAGTCGGGCATTCTTTCATTGGCCAATATCTCTATTACCCTTTCCGAGACATTCTATTTTATCCCCACTTGGTTCTCTAATCTACCCGGCTGAGAAAGGCGCCCTAATGAGAGTTGCTTGGCTAGCTTCAGCAATCTTGCTCAATCAAGGTCAACTTGAAAAAGCCCCCACTACCCTCTTACCGCCCAATCATACACTCATAATGACAAGCTTGGCAAGCAGTTCTTACGATACGCTCATCCATCATCACTTCATTTCTTATAGCTTCTAAGTTTCTAATTAAGGTCATGTGTACTAATGTATTGGGCAAGAATGAGATTGTTTACTAACACCTGTTCTTCCACCCACCCTCCCATAGGAGCTAAGCTCATCAGCCTCAAAGAGTGGGTTTGTAGCTGACCTTTAAAATATGATATAATTAATAGTGGCTGTAAAGACAGTAGCTATCAACCGTAAGGCTTATCACGATTATCATTTACAGGATAGTGTAGAGGCTGGTATTGTCCTCACTGGCACTGAGATAAAATCAATTCGTGCCGGGAGAGTGAATCTGCGTGATGCTTATGTTAGGCCTGAGGGCGGTGAACTATGGCTATTGAATGCTCATATTGCTCGCTATGAGCCCGGTAGTTATTTAAGCCATGAACCAACGAGACCGCGGAAGCTCCTACTGCATCGGAAGCAGATTGTTAATCTCACCAGCAAAGTGCAGGAAAAGGGGCTTACCCTGGTTCCCTTAAAATTATATATTAAAGGCGGTATTGCCAAGGTTGAGATAGCCCTAGCTAAAGGTAAAAAGCTATATGACAAGCGAGAGTCTATAATTCGTCGTGAGACCGAAAGAGAGATTGCTCAAGCCCTAAAGAGAAGGAGGTTTTAAAGGGGGTAAGTTTCACCGAGGTTGTCCATAGCAAGTGGGGACGCAAGGGTTCGACAGAGGAGGTAGGCTACAGGATGGCAAGCCGAGGTGCCACTAACCTCGTAAAACAAGTGGCAAAAAATTAACTGGCGAACCAGTTCTTCTTGCCGCTTAATTAAATAAGCTGCACATCCAACCCGACCTCACCTCAATGGGTTGGGATTGGGTGCCGAAAAATTGAGGTGCCGCCGCCCGGATGTCGATAAGGACGGCGAAAGAAATTATCGGCTAGCCTGGCTAAACTCGGTCAGCAGAGGTTAGTCAGGTGAGATTAAAGAGCTGACTAAGCTTGTAGTATATTCTGGGCAGCTTCTTCTGGACGGGGAGTTCGACTCTCCCCCGTCTCCACCAGAAACACAGATGAGCCTTCAAGAGGCTCATCTAAGATATGAATTTCTGATCCTTCACGAGAAGCCGCCACTTGGAAGACAGGCCTAAATGGCGGCTTCGGCTTAACTGCGACTATAGATTTAAGTTAACCTTGATAAGCATGTTGCGGCACATATCTAAGAATAAGAAAAGGAAGGTAAAAGTTAATTAAAATGGGCATTCTAATCACTGATACCACATTGCGAGATGCGCATCAATC
>SDBT01005467.1_pt1 | contig 21313 bp, 20 predicted proteins | sample 2277101 | NCBI WGS metagenome assembly SDBT01 (sample SAMN10404973, study PRJNA504765) | marine sediment metagenome | isolation source: marine sediment core GS10_PC15, 103 cmbsf | place: Arctic Ocean: Southern Knipovich Ridge | collected 2010
CGAATATAGCCAAGAAGGTTGTGCTCCTTATCAACCACATAAATATGCAGGTGTATTTCGCGATTTGGCTGAACCCGCTGTAGGAGTTTGATTGCCTGCTTGACGGTGAAATCTTTCATGAGGGTGAGTACATCGGTGGTCATGATACCACCAGCAGAATCAGGCTCAAACTGGAGAAGCGAGAGTACCTGTTCCCGTACATCTTTTTGAAGGAGGGCAAGATAGCTCTTTAAATCTTCATCTGAAAGTTGATCAAAAAGATCGGTCAACTCATCGGCGGCCAATGATCGGAATGCGTCTACCTTTTCCTGATCACTCATCCCTTCCAAGGCCAGCCCCTTCATCAGATCAGAAAGTTCCTCAAACACGTCCATTTTTGCGCTTTTAGGGAGATTGGCAAAAAGAAGCGGTGCTTGTTCTCGAGGGAGTTCGCCTAGAAAGTCGGCGATATCGGCCGGATGCAGACCAATGAATGCTTTCCAGAGGGATTCCCCCAAAACCGATTCTTTGGTTAGTACGATGTCGATGTTGTCTCTGATTTCAGCTAAAAGCTTTTCTGCGTTCATGGCCGATTCCCTGCATTACATTTCTGTGACCAAGATTCTAGAGATTCCAGTCTACCCGGAGAGTGGATTTGACGCAACTAAGCGGTCTATTTGACTTTGGGGGGCTATGGGATACCCTAGGTTTTATCTATAATTCATAGAAGTGATTTGGGATATTATAATGCATACAGATGGTCTGATAGAGGCAGGAAGTCGTTTAGAGCTGCACGTTGCCGATGAGCAGGTGGGAAGCCGGCTTGATACGTTCCTTGCATCCCAATTTGTGCGCTACTCTCGTTCATTCTTTAATCGATTGATTGCTGAGGGAGCGGTTTCTATTAATGGGGTTGTGGCACTCAAATCAGGAATTTCGCTTCAAGAAGATGATTTGGTTGTGATTCAATTTCCATTGCCGCGGGTGGTGGAATCGAAAGATTTAGAGTTCGATCCGCCAATAGAGGTGATCTACGAACATCCGGAGTTTCTTATTGTGTCAAAACCAGCTGGTTTGGTGATGCATGCTCCATCAGAAATGAGTACGGTGATCACGTTAGTAGATTGGCTTGTTGCCCATTACCAGGATATTAAGGAGGTTGGCTATGTGGATCGGCCGGGCATTGTGCATCGGCTTGATAAGGATACGTCGGGCATCGTAATTATACCTCGCACCAATCAAGCACATGGTATATTTGGGACTATGTTTCATGATCGCAAGGTCAAAAAGGTTTATTATGCAGTTGTTGAAGGTCATCCTGATCGTTCTGGAACAATTGCGTTGCCAATTAGTCGCGATCCGATCACGAAAGTGAAGATGAGTACGCGAGCGCATGGTCAAAAGCAGCGCGAGGCAGAAACACGATATGAGGTTATTGAATATTTTGATAATGCAGCGCTCGTGAAAGTGATGCCGGTTACCGGGCGTACGCATCAGATTCGAGTTCATTTTGCAGCCATTGGGCATCCATTGATTGGTGATGCTACGTATGGAAAAAAATCAAAAAATATTAGCCGGCAGGCATTGCATGCGCAGCAGCTTTCGTTTGAGTTTGATAACAAGCCGTACACGTTCGAACAAGAGCCCCCAGAAGATTTTCAGAATCTGATTTCCACGTTGCGTTCAAGACCAAAAGAATAATTTTTCACTGTTCGACTTGCGTTTTTATCTGAATGACTATAGCATAATGCCCAAGCTAAGAAGGAATTGTAGTAATGAAGCGCACTTCTATTTACGAACGTGCGCTCTTCCTTCTTTGTCCGTATTGATAAGATCTCTTTCTCAATCGTCGAAATTGTTTCGAAAATACATCAAATATTTTTTGGTCGTCTAATATGATCGCATTCTCTTGGTTTGCGTCGCTTGCTCGTTTTGTAAAGTTGTATGAGCCGGTCCAAACGAGTGATTTGCCGAGATTGTTGGTGAATAGTGCGAACTTGTGATGCATAAGGCTTGTTCTGCCCTTTTTGTCGTATGAAGGATTATAAATGCGCACGCAGCAACCATGTTCACACAGTTCATTGATCTTGTTGGATCGTTCTTTGAGGCAGCCGACATCGGTTATCAGTTCTACCGACACGTTTCGGTTTACTGCATTAATGAGGCTTTTGGTAATTTCTTGATCAGTCATCATAAATATGGCGATCTGGATTTTTTCTGCTTCTTGTCTGATATAACGAAGCAGTTCCGCTTGAATATTATCGTCGGGCGTGAAAAAGACCTGCTTGGTGGGAAAAGAGGAGGTTGTTGCGGGAGCGGAGGTGTTGTTTTCTTGTTCAGCCTCATGCGTTGGTCGTCCTACAATAAAATGAGTTTTTCCAAAAGATGGGGAACTGTTCATGGCAAGTTCGAATGACTCGGGTTCATGTAAAAACGTTGATGGCTGTCCACAAAACTGTGTAGTGGCCATGAGAGATAATGATTGTATAAGGAGAATAAGGGTAACCGAGTGCTTCATAAACTACCTCACCCATACATATGGTTAAAATTTCCATTTCATTTCTACTTCACCTCCTACGTCGCGACGTTCGTCCCGAATCACCCGAAACGTTACATCATCTGATAACATATATTCAAGTTCAAAGCGAGTATCTTCTGTGAGACTGAAATTTTTCTCAATGAGTGCCCGCCATCGTTCGTTAACGGTAATTTCAAGGGCTCCTCGTAGTCCGCCACGCCCTGTTTGGTCGTTAAATTCAGGTTTTAGCTTTACGCTAATCTGCTTCATGAACGGTTTGATGTAGCTATCAAAAAAGTCGGATTTATGTGAACTAAAAATAAAGTTTGATACGTTTTGCATTAAAAGAGCTGGTATTACTGCGGTAAGTGATTCTTCATGAGCTCCGGTCAAAAGCAAACTAACAATTTGTTGATCCGTGAGTGGAGGGGTGGCCTCGAGCAGGATGGCATGATTTTGCACTGAGCCGGCAACATTGAGAGTGATGTTATAATTTTTAATACGATTTTTTGCAACGAGTTCCACTGCTGGATTAAAGAGTTGATCTTCCACAAACGTGATCTCTCCCTTACTGATTTGAAGCGGTTTGTAGGGGAAGTTGATACTGCCTGAGGAAATCGTAATGGTTCCTGATACGCGAGGTTTTGTGACGGCATCGCAGACGTGCAGATTCACTTCGGCATCTGCTTGTAAGAATCTGGTATCTACGCGAATGGGATCCTTTGTTTCGATCGAAATATTGCAGGTAAGAGGAATTTGGGGAATCTCTTGCAGTGAGCTTGCAGCGTGGAAAAGCTTTTTTTGTTCCTGTTGAGAAAACAGATTTTCTTTGAGCTGTGATCGATCAAACATAATGTGTCCACTGAGGCATCCCTTTTCATGGGGTTGTTGCGTAAACAGTAGATATCCAGAAATCATGGTGAAAAGATCTTGCTTGACGGTAAATAGACAATGATCAATTAACAGTGGTACGTGCGCAAACTGGAGCGCTCCTTGTGCATCAAGCCAGATGGTGGCGCATGGTGAGTATACTGACCCGCTATGGAGGGTGCATTGTATGTTGCGCAGTGTAATGCGTTTGGTGGATATATCAGCTTCTATTGATGCATCAAATCCATTAATGAAGTTGTAAGTTTGCGGTAAGCGAATCGTGGCATCTTTGAGCCCTATCTGTGCATACAATTTGTTTTCTTTTATGTGGCTGGTGATCTTGACGGTGCCCTCCCCATGCATTTCGTGATCGAATATTTTTGTATTAATAGTTCGAATCAGGGGCATAGCGATATGCGTGGTATGATTATTCTTTTGTTCATCATAGACCACGGTTACCAACGATTCCCCTTTTGCATCATAGAGTGTGAGATGCTGAAGATACGGTGGTGCCGGTGTGGATGTGACCTCATACCGATAGCTGCCAAATGAACCGTTGCCCTCTATGGTGTTCTGTTTATGAGTATGGATAGTGCCAGAGGCATCGAACGTGGCATTGGTGAGGCTATTGGTTGCTTGTGTGTGGTAGAGCAGATCAAATCTATTGGTTGGCTTATGATAGGAAACATCGATGGTTGCATCATGTGGCTGGATAAACCAACGGGATGAATACGGAATAGGATGGCTGATATTATTATACAGTTGGCAGGATCCAGATTCTTTTATGTCGTTCCAATCAAATAATCCGTGCCATGATGAACGTGTTCCGGTTCGTAGATTTACGCTACCGTGCAGATTGGATTGTTGTTTTTTGAAAGAGCAGGTGATGACTGATCGATCGGTAAACCATGGGTTGGTGAGATCTTCACATGCTACATATCCTTCGCATTGTCCTTCCGGATCTAAACTGCCCTGTGCATGCACTACGCAGGAACCTTGGATGGGAGATGTGCTGCTCTTAGTGAGTAGGTTGATAAAGTATGCAACGGGGAATGATGCTGAGGTATTAAATTGGAGCGTATTATCTTTTTGTGTGAGAATGAGAGGATTGATACGTAATGCTTTATCAATACTTTGCACATTGAATCGTCCCCGATCATTATGCCACGTTCCGGTGATAAAGCAGGTAGGATACTCGCCCAGTTGTGGCAAATCTATTTGACCATTGATCGCAATAACAGATTCGCTGTTTTTCGGATCGGTCTTAACTTCAGTGCTCAGTGTACCTCGTAATGAGTGTGCTATTATTTGTTGTTGATGCGTGATGGTGCCCTGTTTGAGATAGAAACGTGAGGTTAATGCGCTTGGAGTGCGTTGTGAATTACTATCCCAGCACAACCGTGCCTGTGTGTCCTCTCCTATAATCGAAAGGGAAACGTTTTTTATCTGTGTTGATTTTAAAATAATTTTGATAGGTAGATCGGGCACGCTCATGAGTGCTTTAATGTGCGGGGTTATTGAGGGGGTGCCATCATACATATCAGTGGTGACCGTGAGATTTTTTGCCGAAACCCACATATCAATTGTGCGGTGAAGCAAAAAGAATGGCCATGAAAAACCGGTGTGATATTGTTGCGCAGTCCACGCCCAGTTTCCTTTACCGTCTGACGATGAAAGAGAAAAATTGGAGAGGGTAATGTGTGGATGTACAAAATCTACTCCCTCCACATTGCCGGTGACTGTGCAGTGAAATGCGCGAGCGTAGATTGCCTTAAACGCATTCCCGATCTGTTGATGTACCCATGGATCGTTTTGGGCAACAAACAGGGTGCCAATGATGCCGCAGAAGAGAGCAAGGATAAGTTTTTTAATCATGGTATGGTAAGTTGTTTTAAAGTGATATCCAGCGACCAGTGTACTGATATTTCCGCAGATAAGATACTTGCGCAACGGCGCAGCTCAGGGCGTAGGTATGTTGTTGTTTTGCATCAGTTATATAGACGGCACCCGGTTCAATAACCCCATCTGGGTGGAAGGTGATGCTGTTGTTTTTAAAACTGATGGGATGGTGGATTGGCTGTAGTGGATGGCTTGGAGGTCCTTTGATACCGGGAGATGTGCCAAAACGTACCCGTGCGGGAAGCGTATGTTCAGTTTGATGATAGCGATACCGATTGTTCTGTATATCAAAGATGAGCTGTTGTGGTTTGTGCTGTGCCATGGCGCAGCGTTGTAAATAGGAGCAGGTGGTATAGAGCTGTTCAAGCTCATTACGCACGAGCATCCGATCTAAAAAGGTTGTTTGTGCTCCAGAGAGCATGAGGAGTAGTGCGATCAAAAGAAGAACGATGGAGATCTCGAGAAGTGAGAATCCTGGATTGCTATAGTGTGATCGTGGCAACGGCAAGCACTTCTTCAATGGTGGTAACTCCCTCCTTAATTTTACGAATACCATCTTGGAGTAATAAGCTCATACCATCCTGCACTGCTTGCTTTCTAATTTGGGACGTATCGGCTCGTTCCATAGCAAGACGTTCAATATCATCGGTCATCTCCATCACTTCAAAAATGGCAAGCCGCCCTTTGTATCCCGTATTCGAGCATTCATCACATCCTTCAGGATTGGCTTCGTAGAACGTGATTCCTTTTGTTTCTTCAGGTGTTAAGCCAAGCCGTTTGATTAGTTCTTCAGAGGGTGTGTAGGCTTTCTTGCATTTATCGCATAGTTTGCGCACAAGCCGTTGTGCCATGGCGATAACTACCGAGGAGGCGATGAGAAATGGTTCAACGCCCATATCGATCAACCGCGTGATGGTTGATGGGGCGTCGTTGGTGTGCAATGTACTGAGCACAAGGTGGCCAGTGAGTGCTGCCTGTATAGCAATTTTGGCAGTTTCTTGGTCACGTGTTTCACCGATCATTACAATATCTGGATCTTGTCGGAGGATGGAACGCAACGCGGCGGCGAATGTCATGCCTACTTTTTCTTTTACTTGCACTTGCCCAATGCCGGATAGCTGGTATTCCACCGGATCTTCTACGGTAATAATGTTGGTGCCTGGTTTGTTGAGCGTGGATAATATGGCATAGAGGGTAGTCGTTTTACCAGAACCGGTAGGACCAGTAACAAATATGATACCGTTTGGTTCTGCAATTGCTTTGCTGATTACTTCATAGTCTCGTTCGCTAAAGCCCATCGTATCAAGGGCTTGGAAGGATCGTGTTTTATCAAGAAGACGCATTACGATTCGTTCACCAAAGGCAACGGGTAGAACCGACACACGAATGTCGATTGCTTTATCTGCCACCTTAATATTAATACGGCCATCTTGCGGAAGCCGTTTTTCGGCGATATCAAGGTGAGACATGATTTTGATACGAGAGATGAGAGCTCCTTGAATCCGTTTGGGAATTGTCATGATGTTTTGCATAACTCCATCAATGCGGTATCGCACCCGCACATCTTTTTCGAACGGTTCAATATGAATATCTGATGCATCTCGTTTTACCGCTTGATACAGGATTTGGTTTACAAGCTTAATAATAGGTGCTTCAGTGGCCATTGTGAGAATGTCTTTTTCTTCTATTCCTTCAAGGGCAACCGATTCAATATCTTTATCTTCATCCTCAAGTTCCTCAATCATTTGTTTACTACCCTCAAGAGGATAGTATCGATTGATGCTTTCCAGGATAACGGATGCAGGGGCCACCGCATAATGAACTTCTCCGCCAATCAATGCGGTGAGTTCGTCGATTGGTTGAAAGTTAAGGGGGTTGGCGGTTACGATCGTTACTATTCCCTCTTTTTTGATAGGGATGATCATATTATCGCGTAAAAATTGAAGGGGGAATTTTCCAATCAACGTAAGGTCGGCCATTTTTTCTGAGATCTGATCGATATAATCGTAGGAGGCATACTCAGCATAGGCTTTGGCGAGCTGCTCAGCCGTAACAAATTTTTTTTCTACCAGGCAGTTTTCTATGGAGGTGCCGTTTTTTTTGAACTCTTTCTGGCACTCGCTCAGTTGCTGACTGTTTATCGTGTCCGCTGCCAGCAGGATATCTTCTATCGTTTTTTTTATCATTTATTTCTCCATCGATCTGCGCATCAATATGCCCCACCATATCACATGGGCAAAAAGATTGTGTATATCTTTTCTTTTATTATACTGGTTTTCATAGTAAAGTACGCGAAATTCAGCGTTTTTTTGAAGGACAGTTATGAAATACATACGCTCTTTTTTTGTGATAGTAGCGATTAGCCTGATTCATAGTGCGGTAATCAATAGTAATGTACGCACCGATGCACGGGTTAATATGCCTCGTGGCCTCACGGCGGATAAAAGCCAGCTTACTCCTCCGAAAAGACGAGAAGAGCGTCCGCGTAATTTGAAACATCGGCGTAAAGGGTTACAGGGATATAAAAAACGGTATACCTTTAGCGATCTTCATTTTGATGAGCTCAAAGTGGCGAAAAACAAACAGGTAGAGTCAAAAAACTATTTTGTTGCCTGTAAATACCTCAATAGGATGGTTACGCTGAGCGATGATATTAATGAGAAAGCGGAGTTGATGATTGAGCTTGCAGATCTTTTCTTTCTGCAGCAATCATTTGATGATGCGGCAAAATGGTATGCCGAGTTTGTGCAGCTGTATCCAGGAAATAAGCAAGTGGAATATGCCTCCTATCGGGCGGTGATATGTTCTTCAAAAAATATTTTGGGAGCTGATCGGGATCAGAGTCCTACTGAAAAAACGCTGGAACTATCCCAAACGTTTTTGAAACGGGAAGATCTATTTGTAACGTATAAGAAAGAGGTCAAGAATATTGAGCGAGAATGTTATCAGCGCTTAGCGGCGAGTGATATTCGGGTTGCCGAGTTTTATATCACCAAGCAGCATGATTATGATTCTGCCAAAAAAAGAATTTCCACTATTCGGGATGAATGGCTTGAAAAAGCTCCCGAGATTGGTGTGGAGGTGGCTCGCCTCGAGGTAACGCTTGCAGAGCGGTGCACTGATTTCAAAGCTCCCGAAGAATCGATCAAGCTTGCTCAAGTAGTGATACCTGCTCAGAAGAAGGTTGATATGGCTGCGCGGTTTTAATCAATGAACCCAGCCTGCGCTTATCCGGGCCTTCAGGCTCGGCAAGCTACGGCGGGCAGGCCCTTATATAGGAGATTATGTACAGAACGAGAAAGACCCAGCCTACGCTTATCCGGGTCTTCAGACTCGGCAAGCTACGGCGGGCAGGCAGGATTTAGGTATGAATCAAACAAAACAAACTGGGTTGCAGGGTGAGCAGCTTGTGGTTGATAAGTTGCAGAGTGAGGGATATGAGATTGTTGCGCGAAATTACTCTCGGCCATATGGCGAGATTGATATTATTGCGAAAAGTGCCCACGAGCTCCTTTTTGTGGAAGTAAAAACAAGGTATAATCCACTCTTTGATCCGATTGAGCAGATTTCCCGTTCCCAGCAGAAACGAATTGTTACCGTTGCAAAACATTTTCTGGCAACGCATACTGGAGCGGATAATGTGATATGCCGTTTTGATGTGGCGCTTGTGATCACGCAGCAGGGCACTACCAGTATCTCATACTTAGCAAACGCCTTTACTGAATAGCCTTTATGACTGAGTTTATAACGCGGGTAATAACTGCATTTGTTTTGGGATCCTGTTTTTGGATCTCCTTTATCTATCTGTCCCCTATTTATTTTTCCTGCCTTCTTGTGGGTGTTCTATTTATTATCATTCTTTTTGAATGGAGCCGCTTTTTTCCATTTCGCCGTATTACCTTTTGGCTATTGTGGCCGTTCTATCCGGCGCTCCCCTTTGTGTTGCTCATTTATTTAAATCAGCATCCGCTCTATCACAACCTTCTGCTTGAGCTCTTTTTGCTGGTGGCAAGCTTTGATAGCGGATCTTATATAGTAGGTAGATTGCTTGGAAAACATGCAATTGCACCTACGATTAGCCCGAAAAAAACTTGGGAAGGGGCAATCGGCGGCTATATCTTTGCGGTGATTGGTCTTTCATTTTTAGTGCGGTATGAGCAGGGAAAGATGATCTCGTGGTGGATCTTATTAGGATTTACGCTGATTATTTGCGTACTTTCATTTTTTGGCGACTTGTTTGAATCTTGGCTGAAGCGCCGAGCCCATATCAAACATTCTGGCACGATGCTGCCCGGCCATGGCGGTTTTCTGGACCGCTTTGATGGGATTCTATTTGTGGTTTTCTTTTTCTTTCTCTTTCGAGATCAGCTCGTTGCACTATTCGGGTAATCCGAGCAACTCGAGGGTTTCTATGCGTATTTTGTTGATTTGCCCCCCCCCGGTCGGTTATACTATTAGTAAATAGGAAGTAACTGTTTATCAAAATATCCACATAAGGAGAATGAGTATGAAGAAATCGTTATTATCTTTAACTCTCTTGATCGGTCTTTTAGGTGTTCCCTCGCTGGCAGCAGTGGGTTGGAAAAGAGCTTGGCAATGCAGAAATCATGTAGGTAATTGGCCAACCCGTAAGGAGGAAGAAAGACTAGCTAGAAATAAGTGTACCCAGATGGAAATACAACAGGGACAAAGTCTTTGGGAGTTTATATTCCTTCAAGCAGGGCCGTCAGTTGCGATTTTTGGAACTATAGCAGCAGTAGCGGGATTGGCAAAGAAATGGGAAAAGAAGGAAGAGGAGAGGAAAAAAGAAGAACGAAGGAGGTTTGTGCGAGAGAAGGAGAAAAAAGATGACTGGCGAAGAGCGGAAGAAGCTATGAAAAAAGGAAGGGGAGCTGTAGAAGGAAAAAAGGAGAACCCTCTCTATCAAGTTGCTGAATAATAATTTAGTCATCATAGTTGTGTTGGAGCTTGTTTTCAACAGAATGCATCTTAATATATAAATATAAAAATGCCGCATCACTTTGTCGATGCGGCATTTTTATATTGTAAAATCGCTACTCCAAAAGCAGCTTAGATAATGCTTATTGCTTCAAATAACCGACCAGATCAATCTGGGCAACCTGTTCCTGTTGGCCATTCATCATGTTTTTAGCCAGAACGGTCTTATTCTGTTGCTCTTCATCACCCAGGATGAGCGCGTAGGCCGCTCCCATCTTATTAGCCTTGCGCATCATGCTTTTGAGCGAATCTCCATCAAGGAGCGTATCCGTGGCAAGATTAGCAGCATGGAGTGTGTCTGCTAGAAGGAGAGCTAATGGATTTTGGTCCCCTGAAAGAGGCATTACCACGTAGAGCGGTGCTGGTTGGGGTAGCGACAACTTGTCCTTCATTGGCTCTAAAAGAAGCATGAGTCGTTCGATGCCAATGGCAGCTCCTAGGGCAGGATGCTCTTTTGAATCGCCCAGTTCCATCGAAAGGCGATCATATCGGCCTCCCCCGCAGAAGGCGTTTTGGGCTCCCAGATCGCTGCTTACAAATTCAAAGACGGTTTTGTTGTAGTAGTCGAGCCCACGTACCAGTTTGGGATTGTAGGAGAATGAAACAGAAAGCAGGGATAAATCCTCTTGGAGCTTTTCCCATTCTTTTTTTGATTCTGGGCTCAAGTGATCTGCGATTTTGGGGGCCTTATCAAATATTTCTTGGCAACGATCGCTTTTGCAATCGAAGATGCGCATCAGGTTGCGCTCTTTTCGTTGGAGGCAGGTTTTGCATACATTATCTATTTTTTCAAGATAGGCGCGCAGCACGTCGTAATAGGCAGCACGATCCTCGTATGAGCCCAAAAAGTTGAGTTGGAGGGCATAATTATTGAGCATCAATTTTTCATGAAAGAAGCGATCAAGCATCGTGATGAGCTGTGCATCTTGTGCGATGGATGCAGAGCCGATGATTTCCATGTTGATCTGATGGAATTGTCGGAATCGTCCTTTTTGGGGACGCTCGTAGCGAAACATGGGGCCGAATGAATATACCTTCCACGGAGTGATCGGCTTGAGTTCAATGAAGGCGCGGACGGTTGGTGCCGTTGCTTCCGGGCGCAGGCAAATCTGTTCACTTTTATCGGCGGTATCGATAACAAACATTTCTTTGCTGACTATATCTGTTTCGAGGCCAAGCGAGCGCTTGAATAGGTCTACTCGTTCTAAAATAGGGGTTTCGATGCGATCGAAATGATACAGCTGTGCCTGTTTTTCAAATTCTTTAACAATAAAACTATAGAGGGTAAGATCGGTAAAATCTTGTGTGCCTTTAACGCGAGAAATGGTTTGCACAGAGTTTCCATCGGGTAGTATGGTTCAATGATATGGTACAAAGAGGAGTGTAGCAGATATACCGCGCGGAGAAAAGGGCTTCTATGGGTGACAAAACGATAGATGGCCCCTATAGGCGAGATGGTGTAATTATAAAGAATTGACTCCTTCAGTAAAAACGTGTTAGATATTGATTAGAAAAAATACGATTGTTTCATTTACTGTAAGGAGAGTTGAATGAAAAGGTATCTTCACAGTCTGCTCCTGCTAAGTCTTGTCGGTACAATTTCTGCTAAAACAGAAGACGACTGTTGTCGAGTTGAGTACACGCCAGATGATAGCTGTGATTATGAGATCACGAGTAGATCATATCTTTCAGTTCGCCCACATTTTCTATCTGATTCACCGGAAAAAATTTCTGGTTTTCGAAGTGATCGTCTTCGTACTCCAGAAGATGGCAACGGGGTTGCTGCACAAGCAGTTCTCTACGGAAGTCAGTCGGTTAATGAGCGGGATATAGCGCGTTACTTCTTCCCATTGGGTAAGACAGTATTAATCGTTGATGAGCGCATCGAGACGACAAATAACTCGTCACCACCGCTACCAATGGATCTGCGTGCCTCGCATTTTAACATTTTCACGAATGATGGCGATTTTAGAAGTAAGATTTCGATTCGTCCCGAGCAAACGGTTATTGGTGTTGGATTCCATGCCAAAAAATCGTTCTGGGTTGATGAAGATAAGGGGCGCAGCTTTTATGGCAGTCTCTCCTTTGCCGCTGAACGAGTGAAGAACAATCTCCACTTTTTTGAAGAAGTTCTCGATAACGGTGGTGGGCCAAACTTGCTTGTTGACGACCATGTGATGGCAAATATGACTGAAGCGTTCATGCAATCAGAGTGGAAATTTGGCAAAATTGATCGCCAAGCACGGCGCAGAACCGGGGTTGCCGATATCGAATTTAAGATTGGCTATGAATGGATTCAGCAAGAGCCATTCCATCTAGAATCCTATCTTGGTGCGTTAATTCCAACCAACAGAAAACCTCAGGCAGAATATATGTTTGATCCAGTAGTGGGTCAAGGACATCACGTTGGGATAATTTTTGGCAACCATGTGGGTGTTGAAATTTGGAAAGATGAAGCCAAAGATCGCAAGTTGCGTGTTGAATACTCAGGCCATTCCCAATATCTTTTGAGAAATACGCAATGCCGTTCGATTGATTTAGTGAACAAGCCGTGGAGCCGCTACATTTCAATGTATAGCAGTGAAGCTCAAGCAACCATGGCAAGTACTTTGCCAACTGCTAATAACTTAGATCATAACTTTGCTACGCCAGGTATCAATATTTTGACTCTTCCATTAAAAGTACGCCCAGGATTTTCACACAATATGACTACTGCAGCCGTACTTAAAATGAAAAACTGGATTTTGGAAGGTGGCTATAATCTTTATTGCCGTCAAGCAGAATGCGTGGAATTAGAATGCCCATGGTGTGAAGGCCCTGCAATCAAACGAGATGATGGTACTAATGGCACCAACGATGGTCGAGGAAACACGAACCCGGTACGCGATATAACTGGTAACTATCGCCTTGAAAATGTAACCCAGAATGTTGCGTTGGTTAACTATAAGCAGAACATGATTAAATCAAGTGATCTTGATCTTCTTTCCGCAACAACGCCATGCACGATCACAAGCACGATCTATGGTACCGTTGGCTATCGATGGGATGATCGAGACTGGCCATTATTTGGTAACCTCGGTGGATCCTATGAGTTCTCCAACAGCCACAACGGTGTGCTGGAACGATGGACCATTTGGGCTAAGTTGGGTGTTTCTCTATAACGCTTGATCGTTTATTGAAAGATCTTGGATCCCAGCCTGCAAGGGCTGGGATTTCCTTTTGTAGAGGCATATATTGTGTTTTAAGGGGTCGATGTGCTAGCCTGAGGAGAATAGAAGGGGAACAGGATGAAGAAGAATTTCTACACATATATATGGTTCATACTAGCTTTGGCTTGCACTCCTAATCTGTTGGCCAAAAAGAATCGTTATCAATGGGTTGATCCAAGGATGGCGATCATTTCCACCAGTCCTGGTGATGTTGCCCAAAAGCAGGTGATGCAGGTTGCCGCGTTGCGGGATAAAAGCAAGCTATCTCCATCATATATCGAAGCTCTCAAGGCGGTGGTTAAAAGATTCCGTGCCTGTTTGGTTGAGGGTGCTTGTTCTGAGCAGGAACGAAGTGAAGCGGTTGATATGGCAAATAATCTGCTTGATCTCGTGTTGTTGACTGCTGGTGTTGGCATCGTTGAAACGGGAGAGTTTATCGAGAAAAAAGTGCACGAATGGAAATATAGCGAATAATAACCAGCGAATAATAACCATCGTTATCTACGCCGAAATTTTCTTTCAATCTCTGGTAATGAAAATAGCCAGCCGGTTGGCCGTCCATGAGGGCAGCTAAATCGGTTGGGGCATTCATAAAGATCTGAAAGCAGTTCCTGCATTTGTTCGTTCGAAAGTTTGTCTCCTGCCTTCACGGCGGCCTTGCATGCCATTTGTGCTCGGAGCTTATCATGCACCGTTTTGATAAATGTTTCTTTATCCACACTGCTATATTCTTGTATCCAGCCAACCACCTGTTTGATCAGTTCGGCAAGTGGCGCATTCTTAAGATGAACGGGCGTTGATTGAATCATAAGTTGATCTTTGCCGAACGGTTCAATAGCAATGCCATGCTCATGAAATAGTGGTAGATGAGGCTCAAGGATGGCAAGATCGTCTTTATTGCACGGGATGAGCTGAGGAAACATGAGCTGAATCGTGGGAACATCCTCAAATCGATGTGCAAAAAGTTCATATAAAATACGCTCATGTGCTGCATGTTGATCAATAAGATAGAGCCCTTCTTCCTGCTCAATCAGAAGATAGGTTTTATTAAACTGACCGATTAATGTGTACGGTTCGGCTTCTTTTGGGATGGCGGTTGTTTGGGCAGCAATAGCAGTTTGCTGTTCCTGCCTTGGAATCGGAGATGCGATCTGCTGCTCCATTGATGGAGGGGGCGTGTATGTTTGAGGATCTGGCGGCGGAGCAAAAGCAGAAACGGGCCTGTCCGCCGTAGCTTGCCGAGCTGGAAGGCCCGGATAAGCGTAGGAGGATGTAGATTCTACAAATGATACCTCACGTTTAATCTGTTGAGATACCCCCCTTTCCAAGGTCGTGCGCACCGCTTTATAAATGAGTTGTTCCACAATACGTGGATGCTCAAAAACGACCTCCTCTTTTTTAGGATGCGTATTGATATCGATTTGTTCAGGGTCAATGGTTATGGATATGCAGGCGGTGGGATAGCGGCCGTGTGGAATCACGTTATCATACCCCTTTACTAAAGCGCGCGCGAGATGATGATTGGTGACCCATCGATTATTGACCAAGAAAAAAATTGTTCTGCGGTCATACCGAAACCAGGCATGATTAGAGATAGCGCCGGAGAGGGAGATTCCTTTTTTGAGTTCTGTGGTTTCTAGTGGCATCATATGCTGTGCTGTTTGTGTTCCCCATAGCTGCGAGAATCGATTAATGATCGTTGGTTGGGCGGGACAATTAAGCGATAAATTACCATCAACAAAGAGCTGGAAGTGGTGTTCTGGATACGCAAGGCTGATTGCTTGCACGATCTGAAGGATGTTGCGCGTTTCCGTTTCCCGTTTTTTTAGAAATTTTGCGCGTGCTGGTACATTATGAAATAGATCCGTAATGGTGATATCAGTTCCCTCCGGGCAGGCAGCTGTTTCAGCAGTGATGTTCCCTTCATGGGAGGTTACCCTTGTTCCTTCGGTGCTTCCTGTTTCTTTGGTTAGCAGCGTAATGATTCCCACTGCTGCAATGCTTGCAAGAGCTTCCCCTCGAAATCCGTAGGAAGTGATAGTGGCAAGATCATTAATAGAGCGAATTTTGCTGGTGGCATGTTTTTCAAGACAGATTTGTGCGTCCTCATAATCCATACCATGGCCGTTATCCACAACACGAATGAGTTGTTTGCCGCCATCTTCTATGTAGATGGTTATGCGTGAAGCTCCCGCATCAATACTATTTTCCATCAGTTCTTTTATGGCATTTGCAGGACGTTCAACCACTTGTCCGGCGGCTATTTTATGTGCTTCATGTGTTGGCAGGCGTTTTATTTTTGGCATATGCTTTGTTGTGTTATGAGTAGAAACATGTTGCGGTAGTGTACTATGTTTGCAAGAGACTGTCTAAATTACTGTGGAGCAATTTCCCCTTTAAATATAGCGATAACTTGTTTCTGATTTGATTGCAACGAGGTTAATTTTACGGTGCGTATACGCATGTCTTGAAGGAGCTTTTGCAGACATATGGTGGCATGTTGTGCGTTTTGGCATATCACATGAAGTTCAAAACGATGTTTTGAGACCGTCACCGCTTGCAGGCCATTTCCCGTAATGGCATGCAAGGAACTAAGAGCGCTGACGGGGTTTTTGGGGGATGTTTTGTATTTCGCAAGTGAGTCCATTTTTTTTTGTAGCTGTTCCTGCTCTTCTGTTTGTGTTCGTTGCTGTTCCAATACGGTGTCGAATGAGCTGAGCTTTTGTTTGAGCAGTATCGTTTCCTGAAATAGGGAACGGTATAAAGACCATTGCATACCAGTATATATGGCGATAATACCGAGTGCTGAACTACTACCAATAATGGTGAACCAACTCCACAATCGTACCTCTCTCTCTCGGTGGGGAGGTACCGGCTTTATGAAATTAATACCGTTCATGAGAATCCTTCCGAAATAAAAAGACCACAGGCGATGAGTAATGATATTGGGTTTTCGTTTGCCACTGCTTGACTGGTGGGTATTGAAAGAACTTGTGGTAGATCATCTTTAGAGAACAGTTGCTCGATGTTGTTGTTTCGTTTGGTAAGTGCCTCTCCCAGCTCACTGTGGCGAAATGCTGCACCAGAAAGATAACGGTAGAGATGGAGGAGTGCCATATGTTCAGTGCTAATCAGGCGTAGCGGTAATTGAGCCGCAATACTTATGAGTTGGAACTGCAGGAGTATCTGTTGTGGTAATCCGCACACGTAAAAATAATGGCGATGCTCATGGGAATAAAGATACCGATGAGCCCATTGCATGTGGGGAGTGTGGGGGAGATTGAGCTGCTCAAGTGAGGGATGTGCTTTGCTTGATGATATAATCTTTGCAAAAAGAGATGGGCCATTAAGTGCCATCAAAACAGGAATGGATTGATTAGCCATTGCTCGATAATGATTTTGTATCTGATTGATTACGATTGTTGGGTTAAAAACAATCAGTTTTTCAAGCTCGAGCGTATCGAAGATTTCTATATCGTGTGACTGTAGCTGGATTTTGGGTTCATTTGTTGATCGTGAGAGGTGGCTGTAGGTTATAGTTCGTGGCGTAATAGTGATAACAAAGGCATCATGTTGCTTCGGCTTGTTCCACATTATTGCTATATCCTACTGCTATACGATCTTTGCCGTATTCATCCTTTTTTATCTCTACGTTCTTATAGCCTGCTTTCTGAAACGATCTTTTGACGCTCTCTCCTTGCGTGTGCCCAATCTCAATAATCAGTTGTGGAATGCCATAACTGGCTATTTCTGAATTTTTATCAAGAAACATGCTTGAGTCGGCGATAATCTGTTTTACCATCCCCAGCCCATCATCGGGGGCAACAAGAGCAATTGTATCTTCCCATGTTTTTACGGAAGGATCAAGCTGATGCCATTCATGCTCTGCAATGTATGGAGGATTGGAGACAATGATATCAAAAGTGAGATCCTGTGGAATATTTGCAAACAGATCCGAGGAGATCAGATTGATGTTTACCTCATTACGTTCTGCATTTTTTTGTGCAAGAGCCAATGCAGCGTCTGAAATATCTGATGCATAAATACGCGCGTGGGGAAATGCTTTTGCCAAAGCGATAGCAATACAGCCTGATCCCGTACACAGATCCAAAATGCGAAAATCTTGATGAGGAAGTTGTTCAAGTTGTTTAATAAGATCAAGACACCATTCCTCCGTTTCCGGGCGTGGGATAAGGACCGGTGGTTCCACCAGAATATCGCAATCAATAAACGGGACCGAGCCGAGCAAATATTGGAGGGGAATATGATGCTCAACTTGGCTTTTTATCCAGCTATTGAGTGTGTCGCATTGCTTTTGTGTGAGGGTGATTTCTCGCTGCATAAGCAGATCTGTTTTAGATTGTTCGGTGATTGCTTCCAGTGCCCACCAAGCATATTGGGTGCACAGAAACTGATCTTGATACTTTTTGTAAAGTTCTTTAGCGATAGCTTGTGCAAGTCTAGTAGGGATTATTGTCTGTGGTGAAAACATAGGTGCTGCCAGGTTATCCGATAGTTTGAAACGGACAAACATCTATTGGTTTGCGATCTTGACTATTCTCTAGGAGTGCTTGATATTCCCGTTCGGTTTGGTACATATCAAAGTTTTTTACTCGTTCATCGAGGTGCCCGTACCTGATTCCCACAAACGGGTAGTTCGCTGTTTTCATGGCATCGGCAACCGTTTCAATATTTTTTAACTTGTCATCAATAAAGATTATTTTTTTAGGCTGGAATTTAAGCTGTTCGAGCCAATGTTTAAGGACGTCACCTTTGTTGAGCGATCCAGCAAATATGATCCCATGAGAGTAGAGGGATTGGTTTTTTACGCCATAGGAAACTACTGCTTTTCGGGGGCTGGTGTGCGTGAAATCAATATCAATTTTATGTAGTTGTTCCAAAGTTCTATAAAAAAGATAGAGCCCTCTAGCTGTTAGTGCAATCACGGTAATACCACGTTGCTGCAACGATTTAACGGTGGAAACCGTATCAGGCTCAATGGGCACGAGCCACTGATGGTGTTGGGCGTAACAGTAGGGAGCAAGGGCAGCGCTTAGCGCTTCATCCACTGGACGGCCGTCATTCATACCCTGTTGGAAAAGGGCTGAGAACCATTGATCGCTTGCAAGGTCGGTGGGAGGTGCGCCTAATGTGTTGCAGATGTCGAAAATAACCAGTGTGTCTTTATTATACTCATCCGGCGTAAGGTGCTGATAGATGTCGGTGATGTTGTTGCTTTCTACAATGGTAGTGTCTGATTCTGAGTGCCAGCACCCAGGAAGGGATATAACGAGCAGAGCGATCAAAAGAGAGTGAATAGTTGTGCGATCCATTTTGCACCTATAGATGTAATAGGTTTTCGACGTATTCTTTAGGGTCAAACAGTTTCATCTGAGAAATCTGTTCACCAAAGGTAATATATTTTATGGGAATTTCAAGTTCATCTGCGATAGCAAAGACAATTCCTCCCTTGCCGGTGCCATCCATTTTGGTGAGAACGATGCCATCTACCTGTGTACATTCTTTAAACAACCGTGCCTGTTCGAGTGAATTTTGGCCCAGCATGCTATCGATGGTCAGAAGAACATGAATCCGAGGAGATGGAAGCTGTTTTTCAATGACTCGTTTTAATTTCGCAAGCTCATTCATCAGGTTGACCTTCGTTTGTAAGCGGCCTGCCGTATCAATAATGAGTATATCTTGATCTTGGGTGATAAATTGTTGGCATCCTGTATATACAACGGATGCAGGATCTTGCTGTGGTTTTCCGTGCACAATAGCGCATCCTGTCTCCGTTGCCCACCCTTTAAGCTGTTCCTGCGCTGCAGCGCGAAACGTATCAGCCGCAACAAATAAAACTTTTTTCCCCTGCTTTGTATAGTGGTGTGCTAGCTTTGAGGCGAATGTTGTTTTTCCACTGCCATTAATTCCAACCAAAATAAAGATCTGTGCGTTATCGGATGATTGCTTTGGTTTATTGAGGATATCGAGCAGAATTACTTGTAATGCTGCCTTGAGCGATTCCCCTTCGTGAATCTCTCCCCGCTCGTACTGCGTGCCCGGCGTAGCCCCTGGGCGCCGAAGCTCTTTGAGCGTAGGAGGCTTGGCGTAGACGGGTTCTTGTAATTGTTTGATGATTGATTTGGTAGTTGCTACCCCCGTATCGGCAGCAAGGAGGATGATTTCGAGCTCTTTGAGCGTGTCGGCATCGATCTTATTTTTACTAAATAAGGAGGTGAGCTTGGAGGTGACACTGGCATAAATATTGGTGAGCGTTTTTTTGATAAAGCTAAACATGGCTTATTTCGAGGTGCTAAAGGTTATTGAATACCGGTAGTATAGCCGATAATTGGGCTATTGTCCTTAGATAGTACGTTCAACCCGTTGCAAAAACAGCTTGATGCGTCGGTAGTCATTACCGGTGAGCAGTGAATAAGTATCCATAAACTGCATGATCTTTTCTTGATTCATGAGCTTGTTTTCCATCTGTTGGCCAATGAGAGCCAGGAGAAGCTCGTCGATATTGCTGATTTTATTACCGAGGCCAAATATGCGATGGATGTACTGATCGTGGGCAAAAAACTGCCGATTAAGATCATCCGATATTGGTTGCACGAATGAGTGAATCGTTGCTGGTTGCGATGGCGTGATATAGCGCATGCGATCCTGATGATGGTAGCCGAGGACTAGGCAGGAGAAGGTTGTTTTTAAAAACTCAAAGATTTGTGGCTGTTCTCTTAAAAGCTCTTCCTGAGTTTTTTGATACGCAAACGGATATCGTGTGGGATCCATCGAGCCGGTTCCCACCTCATACACGAGACCAATTAACGTCCTTTTTTCCTGCTGAACGGCAACTAACGATCCGTAATGAGGAGGCTGATTCCATTGCCAGCTTTGAGCCAGCCAAGTGTGAAGGGAGCTTTCGATAATCTCTGCAAATGGTTTATTCATAGTGGAGGAAAGTGTACTGCAGGTTCGGGGTAAAGACAATAGGGTTAAAACAACGTTTGTTGCTGATCATCATCCGCTTTGATCTTCGGACGAAATGAACCCAAAAAGCTCTCTCGGTGAATAATCGAATGGCGAAGTTCATGGATATGGCCTTGATGGATTTTGGTGGCATATCCTTTGTGTTGCTTGAGGCCGTAGCCGGGAAAGAGGGTTTCATATTTTTCCATGAGCGCGTCCCGCGTTACTTTAGCCACGATGGAGGCGGCAGCGATGGAGCTTGATTTTTGCTCTCCCTTGGGAAAGTGATAGACCGGAATGCTATTGAAACCGGTATCTGATAGCTTGAGCGGCATTGCGTCAACGAGGATGGCTCCAGGAGTTTCATTGATCTGGGTAAGGAGATTCACGAGTGCCTTTTTCATAGCAAGCATCGTGGCCTGATAAATGTTGTGTTGGTCGATGATCCGATGGTGGACGATCCCTATCTGGTAGCGGCAATGGGCGATAATCCAGGAGTAGGCCTTCAGGCGTTCTTCGGGCGACATGAGCTTGGAATCCCTCAGAAGGGGATTGGTGCGCCCAATTGGTAAAATTGCCGCTGCGGTGACCAAGGGGCCAGCGAGACATCCACGGCCAACTTCATCGATGCCAACAACGAGCTTTCCTTGCTCCCATAGGCTCTTTTCGAAGGAGTCCTTCAATATTTTGACAGATTGTTTCGAATTAGGAGTGGTAATCATTTCCATTTGACAAAATCACCTCGGTGCATACAATGAGAAATAAGCAGTAAAAAACCATATTAATTCAAGTCTAGTAAGAGGAGTGATTCATGGCAACCCCAACTCGGTTACGTGTTAAGGAGCTTCTTCGTGAGAAGGGATGGACAACC
>SDBT01005468.1_pt1 | contig 21313 bp, 40 predicted proteins | sample 2277101 | NCBI WGS metagenome assembly SDBT01 (sample SAMN10404973, study PRJNA504765) | marine sediment metagenome | isolation source: marine sediment core GS10_PC15, 103 cmbsf | place: Arctic Ocean: Southern Knipovich Ridge | collected 2010
CCGGAGAACCTATCCGTTTTATAAAAAATTAAACGTTCCCGAAAAAGTTACGATGCAACCCGCTGAACCGTCAGCCGTTGCGCGTGCAAGTTACATCAACGCGCGTGCCAATCAATCTTGGCTGGCCGTGTGCCAATTGTCTTTGGGAAAAAATGACTGAACTTCGGTCAGCGTCAGGCTGTCAGCCACCACCACAATCTTCATGAAGTGCTTGTCACCTTCAATCAATGCGGCCTGCGCGTTGCTGAAGTTCCCGGCCCACACGGCCGGGCCGGTGCTTTCTTCAGCCAAGCTGATCGGCCCTTGCAGTGATGCCTTCACGCTGTTGAGAATCTCAGCAGTGACGCTTGTGATGGTTGCTGGCTCGCCCCCGGAACTTTTTAATTTGAAACCCGACACGGCAACGCGGTTGTGACTGTTCAGTTGAAACTTTATGTGCATGGTTCAATCTCGCTTTCAATGTCAATGGCCGCGTCAACAGCAAGGGCAACGTCAACGGCTGCATCAATGCCAAGTGTCACGTCTTGTGCTGCATCAGAAGCCACGGTCACACCAAGGGCAGCGTCTGCTGCCAACGTCACGTCTTGTGCTGCATCCACTGCCACGGTCACACACAGCGTGTCACGCGGCACACACTCAATGGTGACCGCATAGATCGCTTCGGTAAGGTCCGCATAGTCTTCTTCTGTCAGGTCGCAATACGGGATCATGAAACAAGAACCACGTTGGTTGTTGCCCCATCGTCAACCTTGCGATACCAGTTGCCAGCCACATTGATGATCAATGAGCCCTTGGGTACGTCTGTTGCAACGGCTGTTGGGTCATGGTCAACCGTCACGGCACACACTGAATCACCTAAATCTGTTGCACCTGTTATAGCCATGGTTCATCTCAAACTGTTGATTGTGTGTTTGCAGTGCCAATTGATCGTTGCGCCATTCTGGCCCTTTACCTGAATCAAAATGTCGTCGCCTGAAGCCACTAAGGTGGCGTTCCAACTACCGGATGACTCACGCGTATAGACGGAATCGATTTGTTTCTCGCGCACCACACCGCCACCCGCTTCACGATAGAACAACGCACGCCGCGTATAGGCTGCACGCCCCGGCGCGTCTGTGCGCCTTGCAACGAAATGCACTTCAATATCAAACACGGTGTCATCGGGCACGGCTATGGTCGCAATTGTGGTTTGTGCGTTGCCCACGGTCGTCAGAATGCTGCCAATCAGACCATTGGCGCACCACACAGATGCACCGGGTGTGTCGTCTGTGCATGTCCAGAATTGCCCGGTGAAGTTGTTTCTGACCTTTGACCATTTATAGAAGGTGCCATTGCCTGATGTGTTCCCGCTGTCGTCATTGATGGTTGGATCACCGCCCAATTCAACAACCGGGCCAACGCGGTCTGCAAGTTCACGCATGTTGTTGTCAACCAGTGCATCGATGTCAGGATGCAATGGCAGATCACTGACCTGTAAACCTTTGTAATCAACAAGCATTCAAGACCCGATCAAACGTGGTTTGTTGTGTGGTGTGTTCAGGCTCTATCAATCGGGTGCGTACTGATTTCGATTGACGCGCCGCTTGCGGCACTCAATGTTGCCTTCAACTGACACGCGGCAAGGTGAAAATCGATATTGCCTTCATCGGTCAGCCTGCACGTCACCGTGCCTTCTGCGTTGATCTTCTGCACTGCCGTCCAACGTGACCCGCCGTTACGAGAAAAGAACAGCGTGACAATATCACCGCCCGACAGATCACCTTGAACAAACAGCGTGGAAAGCCCGCCACGATAGTCAATGATGTTGGTGTCACCGTTTGTGGTCCGTGTGGTTTCTATGCGTTGCATGTTTCGATTCCTTGTGGTTTTCGTGTTTTAAGCTCAAATGGCCGTCATGAACGTGGCTCGCTTCATTCTGGATCTTCCCAATCAAGCAAGTGGTCTTGTATCCACCGCCTCATTTTTGGTGCCCTGAATGGTCCCGCGATTACGTCCATGTCTCGGATATCCGATTTTTCAGTCACCTTCAAGACAACCTGAGTCCGTGCAATATTGAAGCGGTGTCGAACTTTCGCATACTGCCTGCGCCTGCGATCGCGCGCGTGCGTTTCAAATTGATCGCGGTTTCTTCCTGCCGCGTTTATGACGTAATAAATAGGCTGGCTCATGTCCCACCTCCGGCCACGTACACGGTCCGAAGTTGGGCGTGTGTCCTGGCCGTCTTCCAGCCAGCCAATTCGGACAAGCCGCCGACGTGAAAACTGGTGTCAACGTTTCTTCTTAAAACACCAATGGCTCTGCGGTCTATCGCAAAACTATTTGCATCAATCGCCCCGTCACTCTCTACATGCTCACCGCTAAGACCAGTCCCACCATCTGTTTCAAATGACCAGTTAGTTGCATCCTCTCTTATCGCCGCAAAAAAATGCCAAGCGTTGTCGTCATACGCGTTAACGCTTACCAATTGGTGTTGATGTCCCGAACCAGCCGCCCTATGCACAAACCTTAGTTTCCCGTCAGAGTCCAGCCTGATAAACATATGGGTAACAGATCCATTGTGCCCTTCCGAATAAAATGTAGAAGCTGCACCGACAGCGTTAACCTTGAACCAGCCCAATACCGCAAAGCCAACATCATTAAGAACCGCCCCGCCAGCAGGCAAGCCAATCGCTTCCTCTACGCCGCTTAAATTCGCGGCCAACGGGATGAGGCCACCGATGTTCGGCCCAACGATTTGATAATCCGGCTCATCTAAATTCTCAGCGGTTCCGTCATCAAGGCCAGCGCCCAAATCTATGAAGTTTGGAGCGCCCGAAAACGGGTCGTTCAACTTGTAATAAAAGTCTGGCAGGAGCGCCAGCGTGGTTGCGTTTGGTTCTAACGGTGGTGCTGGCGCTGCTGCTCCACTTCGGCCCGTAGGGGGAAACGGCACCGGAAACGATGCGGCATGTGAACCCGGCGTGATGTTGCTACGAAACCCCATTAAACCATGGCCTCAGCTGCAAGATGGGTCACGCCAGCTGCACGGTCAAGTTCTTTCAGCTTCGCTGCTGATTTCAGGTCATTGGCGTCAAACTTACCTGCGCCATCGCCCTTGCCCGGTGAGCTCTCGCCCATGTGGGGGTCACGTATGATCGCATCAATGTTCTGTGTCATCGCAATGGCTTTGCGTTTCACTTCAACGGTTTCAGCTTTGTTGTCGGCCGCATCGGTTTTGTGTTTCTGACCACGCAGCAAACTGAAAAGCAACGGCCCACCAAGCACCACTAACGTGCCATAGGGTGGCGGGATGAAATGCCCATACTGTGCAACCAAACCGGCAACAAGATCTTCTTGCGTTTTCGCTTCTTGAATCACCTTGTTGGTTTTCACAATTTCTGCGACGGCCTGATCTTTTATGGGTGTGTACTTTTCAACTGACGAATTCAAACCATTTAATTCGTCTTCCATCTTTGTCATCGACGCAAGCAACGCATCAAGCACTTTGCCGGGTTCAGCTTGTTCAATGTCTTGCTTGATCAGCTTGATTGATTCTTCAAGGGCAAGCGCATCAGCTTTCCATTGATCAATAGCACTGCTCAATTTGACAACAAAGGCCGTGTTTTTGGCCGAGTCTTCTTTCAGTTTTGTGATGTCTTGGCAGCTGGCCAGAAACGTCAGGCCGATCAATGCCACAATCAGAATGTGTGCGATCCGTCGCATGTTGTGCCCTTCCGTGGGTTCAGTGTTGTGTCAGAATGGTCTTGTGCCCTTCCAAGGCAGTCAAGTTAAATCTTTCCTTTCATTCTGTGGGCCGTTTCAGTAGGGTTTTGGGTTGCCTTTCTTTTCAATGGCCGGTGGCGTGTGTTGCGTCACCGGCTTTTTTCATGCTCGGCAACCAGCCGCGCCAGTTCCTGTGAAGCTGGCTTTGACCAAACGCGAATGTGATTCAGAATGAACTTGGCCGTGTTCGCATCACACGTCACTTGCTGAAACTTCTTGCGGTGCTTTTCAGACGTGATCACAAAGAACAGCGACTGAATAAGCCTTTCAACTTCTTCATCTGTCAGGTGTGCATCAAACATAATTGAATTCAATTCTTGTGACCCATTGGCCCGGTGTGCCGCCCATGTGCTTGCAGTACATGGCAACAAATTCAGCGGGTGTCATTTCGGGGAAGCCTTCAAGCTTCACGTCAGACTTCGTGATGTTCTTTAGCCGCACACGCATCACTGACACAACCTTGATGAAGCACAGCCCCTTGATGCGTTCACCCTTCTTCAAGCCTTGACACTTCACGCAGCCGTGAAGTAAATCACCGGCCTTCAGAAACCGCCAGCCGTTACGCCGGGTCACTCTCTTTGTGCGATTCTTGATCTGTTTCTGTGTCAGGAAGAAGCTGATGTTGCGCATTGCAGTTTTCTCCAATCGTGCAGAACATCATCATGATGATGAACTGCCAAAACAAAACCCACCCGATCCAAAAGAATTTTCTTTGTTCATGCTGAAGGTCAATGTCAAGTGGCAGTAATACGTCTGCGATCGTGACGCCAAACGCAAACAGGCCACCCAACAAGATGCCAGCAATGTTCATGACCACCACCAAGCCAAGCGTGATTGAAATTGGTTTGCTGTGCCTCATCAATCACCAATCACTTTCTCGATCAGGTCAAGCGCGTCAGGCTTGTCTTCAACAAATGCGGGTGCATACCATCGCACGTGACCGGGCGGGCACCAGCAATTGCAAAAGTCACGACTGCCCCACCGATCAGACCACAGCATCACGGTGGGTGTGCGCAAGTGTGTGGCCATGATGCCGCTGCCCGATGCAAAGCCCACAAATCCCATGGCACGTCTCTGAAGGGCAAGCAGCTGGCCCGTGGTGGTTTTGGTGGTCAGGTCGATCAGCCAATCGGGTGAATCGATCAGCGTGGCCAATTCTTCAGCCAAGGCAGAGTCCCAACCAAGCCCAATCATCACGCACTTCACACCATATTTGTGATTGATCGCATACATCAATGCGGCCATTGAGTCGTGACCGAAGTGCGGCAGAAAGCCTGTTGTGTAGTGGCCAAGGTTGTGCCATTGAAACAGACAGAACTGACCTGCCCGCAAATCGAATTCACGCCAACATGATTCAGCGTCTTGAGGATCTTCTGCAAGCGGATAGTTGAAGTCAGTGGCAAGTTCATTCATCACGCCAGTGACGATTGATGCACCGTGTTCAAGCGACGAATTGAAACCAAGGGCCACATCAAACGGCAACAGATCGGCGTGGCATTCTTCGCGTCCGATCATGTCGGTGCCCGGCTTGTGATATAGCTTGTCCCAAATCTCTTGATGTTGCTTGGCCGGTGCGTTGTGGTAACCGGCCCACGTCACGCCGGGAATCGCAAGCGCTTTCATGTATCCATCAACGCGCTTCTTGCCATCTGCGTTCCAAACGTACAGCAGAATTTCACGCTGCACCTTGTCACGCAACGCGGCAATCTTCAGCATCACCCAATGAATATCACCCATGCCCGGAGGCAACAAAACTCTCAACGGCTCGGCCATTTCACGTGCCTTCTTTCACAATATCGTTGTTGACTTTATAACCAAGGCGATCTGCCAGCAATGCGAACCGCTCCGAACATGAATAGATTTGGGGGTTGTATTCAACACGCGGCCGATTTGTTGATGCCGCATGTACGTGGTGCGTTAACGCTTTCCTAAATACTTCAATTGGCCCGACGTTGAACGCTGCCGAAATCGTTGCTGCTGTCACAGTGGGAGAATCTTCAAGCTTAATCATTATGGCTTGGGTGTTCCCTAATGCTGCTCCGACGTGTTCCGTCCACGTCTCGTAAAACTTGACCCAATCAAGCAACGGTGCAAATGAATTGCGAAGTGACACCCACGTTGCCCACGGGTCACGAACACAAACAATGAAATAAGCTTTTGGCCAAAGCCGGTTTAATAAATCGTCATCAACACAAATGCCATTCAGCTTTGCGCCTATCCAATCACCAACCAGCCCACGCAACCAAACCGATTCAGCAAAACCACGCACGGCATCTAAACATTCTGCATTGTTCAGGCCGATGTGGTGGTCATACCCCTTGCCCATGTTCGATTCCATGCCCGCCGCACCGGCCGCTGCCATTTGCTCATAGATTGAACGCAGCTGGTGCAGCGGCAACGTTGTGGGTTGCCCCGTGATATACACGCCATTCAGCATCGACAATGCCAGCTGCATACGTGTGGTGCCGCAACGGCCCGGCCCGCATGATGTCACAAACAGTGGATCACTCACGCCGTCACCCGTTCTGGATCGTCAATGATGATCCGATCTGCTTTTAAGATCTTGATGTTCAGCTTGCGGGCCATGGCTGCAAACAACTGTTCAGCCGTGACAGGTGGTTCAATCACAATCTGTTGGCTGTGGCCGCCAACTTCTTTCAGCAACCCATCTTCAAACTTGATCGAACCGTGTTGCAAATACGGTGGTTGATTTCGTTTGACTGTTGTGCCTTCTTGCTCTGCGTGTTTTTCAAAACAACGCAACACTTCTTCAGCTGATTCAAGAACTATTCTGCTTTTCATCTTTGCCGTTCCCTTCTTCAAATTTCCCATGAATCATGATGTGCCTTGCAACCGCTTCATCAAATGTCAGTGACGTTTCAATGCTTCCATCTTTCAAGCCTGCACACTTCTTGCTGATCATGTCACGCAGCCGGTCTGAGTATGCGTCAAGTTCAGCGTTGAAGATTTCTTCTGCTGTGCAATCAAAGATGATGATGGCTGATTGCCGTTCAGACCACACGGCAAACGTGCCGTCAGGTTGTAAAAGAATCTCACTTGCTGCCATTACTTGCCGCTCTTGATCTGTGCGTACAGGCCCAACGTCAGGCTCAAAGATATTGCGAGTATATAGCCCGCGCGTGGGGTCAAATTGATTAGGCGTTCTTCGGTTCCTTTGCCAACTTCAATCAGCAAGGCACATATATCGTTGAATGCGTCCATTTCCTCCCACGACATATCAACGGTCTTCAGTGCGCCCATCAAATCATCACAGCCATCACTGAAATCTTCAGGCACAACAGGTTCATCGGTCATTTTTTTGCGCCTCAATCATCAACAAGATGTGTGTGAACCCAACGGCCGCAAACCGTGACATGATTTCTAGTTCACGGCACCCACGATGTTTGCCCTTCATGAAATTTTGTTCCATGTAAAGCCACAGCTGTATCAGGTCATCGGTGTCGGTTTCACGCATCCACGTTTTGCCGTCTTCAACGTCTTGGTCTTGGCTGGCAAGAATTGTGCATATCTGGTCAGCGTTCATGACTCAACCCCACACGTCAACCGCATCAGGTGAAACGCCATCTGTGGGCCAACGTCCACGTTCACGCCAAGCAAGCCAACGGCCTTCAGCAAGCACACAGGGCAGATCAGCGGGCCGGGTGATTCATCCATCAGCTGCACCGCAATGTCAGGTTCAGCCCGGCAACTGAGGCACCACAGGTCATGATCTTTTGCGCTCAGAAGTTTCATCAGCCACCCTTTTCAGTGAACAACAACCAACAAATGAATTCATAACTGGCACCACCAAGGGCAGCTGTGAACAGCGCCCAAAACACGCGCCTGAACATGCCGCGCTTCACTGGCCTGTCATCACGTTCAGCACGTGGGTCGCGCAGCCGTTCACGTTCAAGTGCTTCTTGTTCATCAATGACTTCATCAACCACGTCACTTAATTCTTCAGAAGTTTCAGCGATTTCAGCAGCGGCAGCTGTCACGTCATTCATGGCTTTGGTGGCTTCTTCCATGCTGACACCCATGCGCTGCCAGAATTCAGCCTGATCAACGTCCACGTCAGTGGTGCCACGCAACACATAACCTTCAACCGTCATCTTGGGGATGCCGTCAAGGGGGTTGTCATATTGAATGGCAGTGACTTCAAGTTCATGCCAAGCACCGTGCAGAAACACGGCACACTTTTCTTCATGTTGGGTTGTGTTGCTGACTGCCATTTCTTTTTCCTTTGCACTGCCGTGGTGCGTCACGTCCATTGTTTCACCATCAATCAAACGCCGTTCTACTTGACTCAGTGTGAAATCCACCCACGCTTGATAATCAGTTCGCTTTGGTGGTGGTGCAGCTGGTGCCGGTGGCTTTTGCCCGGCCGGTGCTGGCGGATTGCCTGCCCTTGTCCCGGTATTTGGCGGCAGCGATGGTTTCACTGGTGGCATCGGTGGTGCCGTGCTGCTTTCCATTCTTCCGATGTGCCACCCCCTTGGTAACTCTGCAATCACCGCCTCAAGTTCAGCAACTGTGGTTGAAGCCTTGGCCAGTTCACGCAGCCGGTTCAATTTTCGTTGGCGTCGATAGGCAACAGTCATGCCAATAAAAATCATGGCCGTGATCGCATACGGTAAGTGCCAATGAAACCACGGGCCAAGGCTGTTCAGAATTTCGCCAATGGTTTCAGGTTCCATCAGCTTCTTCCGTCAAGTCGTGGTCAATGCGGCAACGGTTTTCTGAATCGTGGAATTCACTTGGGTCTTCATAAAACCCTGACCCGTTTGACACGCGCACTTCATTTTCTGAAACCTCTTGCACCGTGTGGCGATTCAGGTAACCACCACGCCCCTGATACAGAACCTGTCCAACAACGCACGGTGCGCCGTCGTGCGTTCTTGGTTGGTGTTCGGTCGCCATCATGAAGCCCTTGATGAACATGGCCCACAGTGAACCTTCTGTGTGCCGTCCATCGCTGTGCCTTGCCCACTTCAATGAATTTTTATATTCACCCGTCGTCTTGAATTCTTCCCACGCCAGAATGATTGAACTGTCTTTTGCCAACGGTGATTCACAACCCATGATCAGTCTTCCTTTCTTCGTCGGTCAAAGCGTGCCTGTTGTTCTTGTGAAACCGCTGACCGCCGAAGCCACAGAAGGCAATCACAGCCGTCAACGTCACAGCCGTCAGTGTTTGCTTGGCCGATGTGGCGTGTGTGTTCATCCTCGGCGTGACCACACTCTGCACAGCCTTCAGCGCGTTCAGCTTCAACGCACTTCTTGCAAAGCAGCACACCGTCAATGGTCAGCGAACAGTCACCCAATTCACCAAGCGTGCCGCCACAGCCGTGGCACTTGGTTTCAACGGTGTACGTCACGGTAGTGTGTTCTTTGTTCGCATCGCATCCACAGTGACCGCCACGGCACACGTGGTGCATGTCGCGTGGTATCCACACAAACCCAAGGCCGTCATTACTGACAACCATGTTGCCTTCAGCATTGGCGTGCGTGATTGCGTCGGCGGGCAGTGCGGCAGATGAAACAATCATGCCGCTTTCGGTTGCCAGCTTCAGAAACAAACCACGGATCTTGGCACCTTCTTCAAACAGCGCAACGGCTTTCTTCTTCAGATCAAGCACTGCATCTTCAACGGCCCATTCATCTTCTTCAAACCCAAAGCCCTTTTCTCTGACGCTGACGGGTTCTTTGGCAAACTTACCATTCAGCCGCTTGAACATTTCATTGCGGTTGCTGATTTTGTTCAGCAGAAATTCGATGCACTCTGATTCTTGGTGCAGATGGCCTTCAAGATGCGCGCCGCACGTGTCACAGATTCCGTCTTCATGATCGGTCATGGGTAAGCCTTTCAACCAAGGTGAACTGATGAAGATTTGATGCGTGTAGATTCACCAGTGGTGTGGCAACACGTCCAATGCTCCGGCGTTCCATCCTGCACAATGATGAACGGCACATCTTCGGTCACCCGTTCACCTTCTTTAATTTTTCCTTTGCGCTTCAACTTGGCGATGACCGCCTGATTGAAGTTACGTGTTGCAACTTCAACATCTTCTTCATGCTTGAGCGCTTCACGTTTGGCGTCATCGCATTTGTCTTGGCAGCTGGCAATCACGTCAAGCAAGTCAACAAGGTCAGCGTTGGTCAACTTGCCATGCACATTGTTCATCTTTTCAACTGCCATCTTTTTTGCCTTTCATTTCGACTAACGCACACTCTAATTCTTCAACGGCTTTCATCGCACGCTTTGCACACAGAACTTCTTGGCCCTGCAATATGTGCCGCAACAACTTCACGCGCTGTTCTATTCTTCCCCTGAACTTATCGTGTGCGCGTTGCGCCGCTTCAAGTTTTTCAACGTGGTCGTTATCAAATATCATCAACGCCACCCGTGGTCATAGCGCCGTGCCCTGAACTTGTCACCGATCTTGCCATAGTTCCCGTACCGATCAACGCGCGTGCCGTCAGGGAACTGCACCACGGTGTGCCAATCGTCTTGGCCGGTTTCTTCATCAAAGTAAACCTGAACAATCACCACGTCTTCAAGCGGTGGCGGTGTGCTTTCAAAACGACACCCACCCATGAACAACAAAAGCACGACAAGGGCCACCGGGAGCATCGACCCTTGCCGCACTGGGAATGGCACCAACCATTCATCAGACACGCTGCCCGCTGCGCGTTTGTTCACTGACCGCCTTGCGGCAAGCGACGCGCAACGCTTCGGTGCAGCAGCGCACCTGATGAAGTGGTTGGTGCCGTGTTGGGTATGCACGACGGGTGACAGCGTTGTGCCGCCACCCGCCGCAGGAACCCCATCCGTCACAGACCGTTTCAGGGTGGGTGGGTGTAGCGATGGACTCCACGCCATGACACGCGCCGTGCTTTCGTCTTGGTGATCATGCAAGCTAATCACGCAGCGCTGACAAATGACACCCACCCTGAAATGGCCCGGCTTGCGTTTCAGCGCACCGGCCAGCTGCTTGCGACCACCGGGCATGAATGCCCCGCACCGTGCGTTGTTGAATGGTCTGTCAACCGGGTTGGCCATGGCGGCAGTTGAACACACGGCCTTCAGCCGGTCAACGGGCAAGATCAGGCTGTGTTTGCCCTCAAATCTCACGTAACCCTTTGGCCTTGAATTGCTTTGGCCAGAATCGACGCGCGAGAAATGATAATTAATTCTTTTCATCCGGTTGTTGTGGATAGCCTGGGGGATTCATTCACAGCCCTTGAAGGCTGTTGGGTTTACGTGCGGCCGTGGCGTTTGTCTTGCCGTGTGCTTGTCGGTCTGATACAACCGGCCGCACAACCGCAACGCTTTCACCACTTGTTTGAAAGGCTGAACCGTGAGCGAAAAAGAGAAAACAAATCCGGTCGATCACTTTGCACAGAGCGTTGCCGCCAATCAGCTGATTGACGGTTTTGGTGAATCGAAAGAACAAATGTTCACACCGAACTGGCGGCATCGTCTCGGCCATCGCTTGTGCCCGGCTGGCCCGTACATTGATGAAGTAGAACACCCGTGGGTTCAAGACTGTTTGCACTTGAACATCACCGTGCGGTTGCGATTCATTGACCGCATCAGAATTTTCTTCAGCGGCCACATGATTGTGCGAACGAAGACAAGCATTGATCAGCAGATCATGCAGCATGAAACGCGGTCAGCGTTGACGATCAGCCCGCCAAAATTTCTTGACCCATACAGGGAAGGTTGAACCGTGACTGAAACCTGTGAACACGATTGGGCGCACGAAGGTTGGAACATCGGCGGGACGATGAAGCGTGTGCATAAGTGGGTCTGCCGGAAGTGTGGCGAAACTCAAGACGACCACCCGAACGCATTGAAGAAGTCACCGTTGTCTGATAAGGAAACAAGACGCCGTGCAAGACTGACCTGCGGCGCGTGTCAGGGCCGGTCACTTGAACACACGTGCGGTTACATGGTCATTGATGATCCGGTGGCGTTGTCTGACGACCTTTCACACATCGGCGGTGCGGCCGGATCAGGACCGGCACACCCGGAACAGATCGACCCACCGAACTGGTGCGTGCGTGCAGCGTGTCAGCTGATCGACCTTGGCCACATCACCAAAGGTGTGACCGGCCGTGAAGTGGCACAGATCATTGCGGGATTCATTTGCGCTGAAGTAATCGCACCTGACGCATTCAAAGAAGTGCCCGGCCAGCAGAAACCGATTGACGCATCTGAATGGTGGAAGCTGGCCAAAGCCAACAAGGTGCTTCTTGCCATGGGCCGCAACGCATTTCTTCTGACGTTCCCATTGGCGATCAGCGCACACGCGCATGACTTGCAGCTGCAAGCGATGGCCGAAGATTTCAAACACAACATCACCGAAGAAGAATGCAGCGCGTTGGAAGCGTTGGCCATCAAGGTTTGTTCAATCGTCTCAGGTGAACTGACATGAAGCATGAAAAAGAATACTGCTGGTCACGTGACTTTCTGAACAATGAGATTGACCAACTCGGTGCAATTGCTGTTTGCATCACACGTGAAGGTAACGCCGTGCATGGCACGCTTCACATTGGTGATTGCAGCCGAACCATTCAACTTGATCTGTTCTGCCACAAGAATGACATTGACGTGATGTTGCAACTGCGTTTGCAGAAGCTGGCCAAGATACGTGCTGCCGTTGATCTTGCTGAAGCGGCACTGCGGAAAGCTTGCCGCGATGCGCTCATGTACAAACCAAAGGAAACCTGACCATGATTTTAGATCGAGTCACAATCAGTGGTGCTGATGACCGCAACCAAGTTGGAAACCTGCTTGATTTTTCTAGGCATTATCCGTTTGTTGAATGGGGCATATTGTTTTCACGCAAGCGTGTTGGAACCAATCGCTATCCATCGCTTGAATGGTTGGCGACCTTGGCCCAATTTCAAGACCGGATGAACCTATCAGCACACATCTGCGGGTCTTGGATGCGTGACCTTCTGATCGGCCTAGATTCATTCTCTGATCTACTTCATGGCTTTAAGCGTATTCAAATAAACCTTGGTGCAAAGGTTCACGTCTGCAATCAAGTTCTGTTCAGGGATTCCCTGAAGAAGCTGCGTGATATAGGCATCGAAGAATTCATTGTGCAAATCAATGGTGACTTCGGTGAAGACGTGTTTGAAATCATTGCCGACACGTCATTGCCATGCGTGAAGTTCTTTGATTGTTCCGGTGGTCTTGGCATCCGGCCAACGTCGTGGCCATTTTCAACGCTTCCGTGTGGCTTCGGTGGTGGCATCGATCACAACAATGTTGATGAAGTGATCACAGAGATTGCGACGGCCAACAGTCACAACGTCCGAACATGGATCGACACTGAAAGCGGTGTCAGAATTGATGATGAATTGAATTTTGCCAAGGTCGATCAACTGTTGATGGCTGCCGCAAATTGGATTCTGAAACCAACTGAACCATTCATCAAATGAGCAAGCGAAAGAAACAACTTGGCAGGCCACGCCACGACCAACCGCGTTGGCCGTTCCCTTTGAAGCCTGACGGCAGCGGTGTGACCATGACCGCCCACAGATGCGGTCAGTGGTGCAAGAAGATCAAAGGCCGCGTGTACTACTTCGGCCGGTGGGATGATCCACAAGGCGCAATGCGAAAGTATGAACAACAAGTGCCCTATCTGCTGAAGGGCCAGCTGCCGCCCGGTGTGCAGACCGTGGCAGGCCGCACGACCGTCACGGCCATCACTGAACTTTATATTGAAACCGTGGCACGCAAGGTTGCGGCCGGTGAACTGGCCCCACGCACGCTGAACCGATACAGCCGCATCTGCCGCATCTTGGTTGAACAGCTTGGTGCCAATAAGTTCTGCCGTGATCTTGGGCCGTATGATTTTGACCGGCTGCGTGAACACCTTGGTGAAAGAATGTCACCGTCAACCGTTCAGCAGATGGTCACAATTATGAAATCAATCTTTGACTTCGCATGGCAATCAGAACTGCTTTTGAATCAGGTTCGCTTTGGCATCCTGTTCAAAGCACCAACGGGTGCGTCTATCCGAAAGTCACAACAAAGCGGCGCAAAGCGCATGTTGTTTGAACGCAGTGAAGTGATGGCCTTGATTTACAAAGGCAAGCTGAAGACACTACCGGCGCAGCAGCGGCAATTGCGGGCCATGATTCTGCTTGGCATCAATTGCGGTTTTGGTTTGGCTGACTGTTCACGCATGGTGGTGCATCAGCTGAAGCTTCAATCTGATCTTGGCCCGCACATCAACATGCCGCGTGCCAAAACATACGTTGATCGCTTCTGCCCACTGTGGCCAGAGACGGCCGCAGCACTTCAGACCATCGTTGATGAACGCACACCAGCTGAAGACGTTCATGAAGTGTTCACAACAGAAGACGGCCACGGATACATGAAGACGACCGTTGCAAAAACTCACGGCAAGGTGCCGGTGAAATACACATACAGTGATCGCATCAGCAAGCGCTTCAGAGAATTGAAGCGTCAGCTGATTGACCGTGACATTGTGCAAGCTGACTTGCCCCGCTTCTATCACTTGCGTCATACATTCAGCACGGTGGCCGATGAACTCGGTGATGACCACGCGGTTGCCCGCATCATGGGGCACAAACTGCGGGGCATGGCAATGATCTACGTTCACCGCGTCAACATGGCACGGCTGAAGGTCGTGACCGATCACGTGCATGATTGGTTGTTTGAAGTCTGACACTCAGGGGCAAATCCACCGCCCCACATAGCCCCGGCAATGGTTGCCGGGGTTTTTTTATGCGCACAAAAAAACCCGGTGAACGTCACCGGGTCAGATCTGCGTAATGCGAACCCACATACCAAGTGGTTGCAGATCAGAAAGGTATCGTAGGTTCACCATTGCTGGCCGCAATTTCATTCTGCTTAAGCAGAAGCCTGCCTGCTCCCTCGCTTCCCCACAGGTCAAGCACCGCTGTGTTCATGCAGTTCACTTGGCGACGTACCGCACCAAACTGGTCACGCAGCCGATTGTTTTCTCTCAACGTGCTGTCAAGTTCACCTGTCCGTTCTTTTAGAATCGCCGCCTGCCGTGCAATCGGTTCCTTCGTTTCTTCCAACGCCACCGCATTTGCTTCGGCCAATTCCTTCCACCTGCTCGAACGCGCTTCAAGGTCTTCAATTCGTTGTTCGCATTGTGCTATCGTTTTTCGTGCCATCGTGTTGCCTTTCTTTTGGTTATCGGGGCATAACATAGTTATTCCTATCGGACGTTGTTTGATTGGACGCAATGAAGGCCGCCGATAATCTGCCATTTCGTGTCAACTTTGGATCGGTGAAATTACTCAGGCGGCGGATCGTCACGAATCGGTAGGGTATTTTTGTGGGTGGCGTCCCCTACTAGATGTCTCTTCACGAACGAGTTATTGCACTTGGGACACCCCCACCACGACCGACCCCCTGCCCAATTGATCTCATCGCCGTAGATGTTGCGGTCGAATTGCAGTTGGTGGCGACAGAACACACGCCAGAACATTCGGATTATGAACCTCATGGGAACGCCCCGCAGTGCGTACACTTGACCCGGTCGGCCTCATGGTTGAATTGAAAGCAATGATCGCACTCGCCGCTTGGCCCCTGTTTGGGTGTTAGGGTGACCTGCGTCATCCCGTCGCCTGGGCTTGGATGTGCCGCATCTTCGGCCCGCTGAATGATCTTGGCCGCTGCCACAATGATCGCCTGCAACTTCTGCACCTTGGCCTCCAGGGTCGCAATGATGGCGTCGGATTCCCACCGCAGACAGACAATGCACTTGTCTTTGGTGGTGGCCCTATGGTGTGCATCGTCCGAATTGTCATGTATGCACTTATTCATCGCTGGCCCCCTTGGGTTTGGTTGGCTTTAAGAAAACCCTAAATGGTTTCCGTGCCGGTTCATCGCCGCTCGCTTCTAACGCCACCACGCGGGCGGTGAGGGAGGAAATTAAGCCGCGATTAGATAGGCACCCGTAGCACAGGGCCGGGCTGCCCGGCTTTGCCTTACATGTATCGCACTCTTGAAACTCACTCATCGCTCGCTCCAAAGGCAAATAGCTTGCCAGATAATGCCAACCGTCAACGCCACGTATATTCCCAAGATCATCAGTCCCGCTATTAGCATCACCACCGCCCACTTCCGACCATCACCCAGGTCATGGTGGCAAGGGCTACGAAGGCAGCGATCAGCAGAACATCCAACCATTTTCTAACGTTTTGCCACCTATTCATCGCCGCTGGTCTCCATAGACAAGCCGAGCATAGAACACGCCCGCCTATGTCGATCTTGGCCCATGTCGTGGTGGCTAGGTCCGTGCCGCAGCCGTCGCATGTCAGTTTTTCACTCATCGCTCGCTCCTTTGGCTTCGCCCATGCCGCCACCATCCCGCTCGGCTGCTTGGATGGCCGCCTCCTGCCCATCGCTCGCTCCTTTGGCGTCATTGATAAGCTGTCTCAACGCGACCTTGGCTTTCTCTATTGCCCCCTCCAGCTCGGCCACGCGGGCGGTGAGTTGCTTGATATATTCGACCGGAACGACCGGAACGCCGTCGGCGGTCTTGGGTAGGGTGGCTATGAGCGTGGCTGCACACTTAACGCAGTACGCTTTCTCGCCGACCACGACATGGGCCTCTAGGCCGAATGAGGATCGGCAGGTGTCGCAATAGATCCGTGTTGATTTCTCACTCATCGCTTGCTCCTTTGAGGGTGGCTATCTCGGCCTCTAGCTCACCGATCCGCCACTTGAGCGACCCGATGCAGCGGCTCTTGTTCTGGTGGCAGCAGTTCGGCATACCGCATCGATCTGGCTGAGGGACCGCTGTGCTACCGCTGACCTGCGGAGGGCCGTTGTGAACCATGCTTGCCTCTAACAAAGCCACTTGGGCAGCGAGGCAGATGGGGCACTGGCCCGCCTCCACGGCGATCTTCTTAACAAGGCTTTTGTGGTGACATTCAGACATGGCTGACCGCCTCTCGTTTTCTATCAGCTTCCGAAACTCTCTCCGCGATAGTGGCCATGCCTTCCATGTAGTGGTTGAAGGGCAGGAACATAAGTAGGGGAAATGTCTCACGGTTTTCGTTGTCTGCTGGTTTTTGGATTTCGATGATCATTTTCGTTTTCCTTGGTTATCGGCATTTAACATAATTATTCCTATCGGACCCAATCACGCGGCCGACTTCAAACGTTCAATCATTTTCTTCATGTGATTTTCTGCTGCCTGTGTGGCAAGTTCACGGTCTTCTTCTGTCTCTGATTTGTCGCCCATGATTTCATTGAACTGCCCGACCTTCAAACCCAATGCGTCCATCATGACGGCATCTGTTCCGGTCTGGCTGTACAGGTAATAGCACAGCAAAGATTCAACGTCACCAATCCCGATGCGATGCACACGGTCTTCACACTGCGTGTGTACAGCTGGTGACCAATCCAATTCAACGAACACCACACACGTGGCACGGCCTTGCAAGCCATCAAGGCCAGCCGTTGCGCGCAGACTCAAGATTGCAGCTGACGCCTTGCCTTCGGCAAACTGCTGAACCGCTGCCCGCTTGACGGCTCCGGTCTGCTTGCCGGTGATCATCACTGCATCTTTGATTTCACTGCTCAACACATCGTGAACGGCGTGGTGCCATGCGTAAATCAACGGCCGTTCACCGGCATCAATCAACGTCTTGACGAACTCGGCCGCGTGCGGTGCTTTGGCAACGCCGGACGCAAGCCTTGTTTCACGGTCAATCTCTGCCGCTGCCTTGCCCTTGTCAGACCACACTTTGATTCGGTCATATCGCTTGGCAATTGCAGCTGCGTTCTTGATCAGCTTTTTATAGATCGAATCATTGTGGTCAATGGCCTGAACTATTCGGCGCTTCGGTGGCAGCTGCGTTTCAACTTCAGACTTGCGCCGACGCAACATCAGCCCTTCACGCTTCAGGTGGTCATGCAACGCGGCCGGTTCAACAACGGTCTGTGTGCCGTAGCCCGAACACCATTCACGGGTGAACGCTTCACGATCACCAAGGCAGTGGTAATCAAGAATGTTCATCACGCACCACATTTCAATGCCATAGTTGTAAATCGGCGTGCCGCTCAAGCCCCACACATATTCAGCGTCAGTTGAAATCAGTGACGCCGCTGAATATTTCATTGATTCAGTTCTGCGCAGTTCTTGAATCTCATCAAAGATGACCACCGGGAAGCCATGATCATTGAACGTCTCTTGCCAATTCGCAAGTAAACCATAGTGGCAGATGATGATTGGTTTGTTGGAAAGTTTATACGGCGTGCGACCCTTGACGATTTCACAAACGTCAGAGCCGTCTTCTTCGCTGAACATGCTGCCCGGATCATCCAACCCCAAGAAGGCACCAACTTGCTGCTGCCATTGCACCTGAATGTTGCACGGCAGAACGATCAGCACCGGCCACTGATTCACCACGGACATTGAAGCCAACGCGCTGACCGTCTTGCCAAGCCCCATGTCATCAGCAAGAAGGCTGCGCTTGTTGGCCGTCAAGAAACTCACACCCGACGCCTGATAGTCACGCAGTTCACCCGTGAACAATTCCGGTGGTGTGGCCGGTTTCAGATTCATGTTGGCGTCACGGCGTTCTGCGTGGCCGGTAGCTTCTGCAATGTCGATTGCCCATTCATCTTGTGATTCAATCACCAGTGGATACCGCAACATCAACCAATTCAAATCACCAACAAGTCTGCGCGTCGCTCTGAAGCTGATGATTCGCTGTGACTTCTTGCAGCCGGGCAGCACACGCTTGGCAGCCTCGGCCACTGCGGGTGCCGCGTCGTGAATTTCCCAATAGCCTTCACGCTTGATCAGTTGACCATAGGTGTGGCCGGATGCGTCCGGGTTTGCAAGATAGGCAGAACTCAAATTGCTATGCCCCAACTGCTAGAAAATGAAACCACGTATACGCGCTTTTCATTCAATTCATTTGCTATGAAAAACACTGACCGTTCAACGGCCGCAATTATTGCGTGAACTTCCGTGAACGCCGTGTACCGCTCAAGCTGTGCTTCAAGTTTTGAACTGGTTGGCTTGCCCTTCTTTGCTTCAACTGCAACACCGTGGTCAAGCATGAAGTCAACGCGGCACCGTGGGCCGAGTTTGAATTCTTTTTCGTAGGTGATGCCGTGCCGGTCAAAGGCATCTGCAATCAATCGCTGCATGTCATGCTCTGTGCCGATGTGCTGCGGTTTCACATCACGCAACGCCTTGCACGCATTTATGATTGTGTCAATCATCATGGTTTTTCATCCGGCATTTCACCCATGTTGAAAACATCACGCACATAGCGGGTACACATGATGATTGGTTCAAGGTCATATTCGTCATAGTTCTTGGGTCTGAAATTCGTTTCAATCAATTTGTCAACTTGAACCGTTTGCGCCGGGTCGATCAGACTCAAGACCCTGGCCAAACAATGCGCCGGTCTGCGCACTTGATCTTCATAACTCATCAAGACGGTCTGATGATGCGCGTTCTGGTAAACCCACTTCATCATGAACCGGCACCACGCACGCGATTGCAAAATGACCCACTTTGACCACGCTGCTGTGTGTAGGCCACGGCCCTTGTGCCACTCCCACAAGCTGACGATTGATGAAACCGGGTGACGCCACTGCACCACGTGCTTCACGTCTGGTCTGCTGATCCAATGTTCAAGTTCACTTGTGCGGTGGTCATGGCATTTCTGAATCGTCACGTTTTCCGGGCACGGTATGCGCCGACAATGGCGGAAGTGTTCGCAATAACTGAACGGCCCGATGCGACAGAAGGCCGCTTGAATCGGCGGCAGCGGTTCATCACTGTGCTGCAAGTGATAGTGTTTCTTCAGCTGCTCAATCAAAAGGTGGTGGCCTGAACGTGGCCAACTGACGCCTTGGACCTGTGCCATTCTTTTACCTCATCGCAAGTGTGTTGTTGCCTTCTGGTGTCAACGTGTAGCCGTGGCCGTGCATCAGCAGCGCGGTGACGTTTAATTCTTCTTCGCGCGTCATGTGTTCTGTTTCGTAGATGATCACGTGTGGGGCAATGATGTTGAAGTTGATCTGCTGAATAATCCGTGCGTCATACCCTTCAGCGTCGATTGCAAGCACGTCCAGGCCGTGAAGATTGCGCCGGTGAATCAGCGTGTGAAGCGTCATGCACGTCACCATTGTTTTTTTAATGAACGGTTCAAACTTTCCGTGCCACCGTTCTGAAATCAGATCACGGTTGGTTGAACCGATCAGGTGCCAAAATGGTGGCGGTCGATCACCCGGCACATACTGCACATCCGGGTCAACGTGATAGAAATTGCAGGTGCCGTCATGGTCGGCAATGGCGCAGCCGTCATAGACGAACCGGCCAGCGTTGTCATGCAGCCGCCGCACACACTGAAGCAACCACGGCACCGGCTCAACGAACACGCCAAACCATCGCTGATTGTTTCTGATCAGATCAACGAGCGGGTCAGCTGTGTTGCCGTCACCGGCACCGATCTGCAAAAACTCAACAGGTCGATCATCAAAGAATCTTCGCACCTGTTCAGTGATTTCCATTGGTCACCTGTTTGATGTGTTCAAGTTGAATGATCTTTGCACCAACACCACGGCAAAAGTTGGCGTGATGCACCATGATTTGCGTGGGTGGCTTCAGCTGCTGCGGCTGGTCGTGATAGCCCGGCTGCCAAATTTCGTCAGCTGGAAGCACGCCCCACTTCAAACCGTGCTTGCGCCGCTTCAGAAATCGGTTCACTGCGGGCTGTTCGTCTGTAATGCTTTTTTCATAGCACTGATTTTCAATGACGTTGAACAGTTCACGCAGCTGCGGTGTGCAGCGGGCAATGAAGAAGCCCGGACACACCGGCCGCTGCCGCTCATCTTTGCCAAGCGATTTCTGAAACAGTATGTCAAACGGCCCGCCCTGTGCCTGACGCACGCCCATCTGCCAAGTCAAGAAAAACTTGCACGGCTTGATGAACTGCATGTCAACATCACAGCACACAATCAGATCTCCCATGTTCTTGGTGATTGCACACTGCCAGAAAAGAACCTTTGCGGCCATCGCTTCAAGCCAACCCGGTGAATTGTATTCACCCGTTGGGCACACCTGTTCCTTGTTGAATGCAGCGATCAATTCAAATTCACGGAACTTTTCAACCGATGGCTTGAAGTATTCTTCAAACAACACTTCATGGCTCGGTGAGTATTGGCAGAACAATTTCATTGCATCAACGCCTTCACGTGTTCAAGTTGTTCAATCTTTCCGGCCACGCCAACAATGTGGTTGGCATGGTGAACACGCAACGCCGATGGTGGCAGCACCTGTTCAATGCTGTCATACGCGCCGGGGCACCAAATCACATCAGGGTCAAGTGTGCCCCACGCCAATTGATGAAGGTTCTTGCGCGTCAGGTATCGGTTCGCTTCTGCCTGATCGTCCGGGGCTTGGTTGGTCTTGCACCGTTCCGCGATGCGGTGCCACATCGTGTAGGTGCGGTGGTTACAGCGCATCACCATGAAGCCCGTGCAGCACGGCCGCTGTTG
>SDBT01005469.1_pt1 | contig 21304 bp, 21 predicted proteins | sample 2277101 | NCBI WGS metagenome assembly SDBT01 (sample SAMN10404973, study PRJNA504765) | marine sediment metagenome | isolation source: marine sediment core GS10_PC15, 103 cmbsf | place: Arctic Ocean: Southern Knipovich Ridge | collected 2010
AATCAGGAGCTGTTTGGCTAGATGAGAAAAAACTATCCTACTTTGATTTTTATCAGTACCTAATCAGAGTGCTTGATACAGATGTTATAAAACTTTTAAAAATGCTTACATTTTTATCGTTAGAAGATATTAATGACATTGAGAATCAAATGAAAGCACCTTCTTACAAACCAAATACAGCACAAAAAATATTAGCAAAAGAAGTTACAGAGTTTATTCACGGAAAAGAAGGTTTGAAAATCGCTCAAAATGTAACTAATGCTGCTAAGCCTGGCTCAGATTCCACTTTAGATTATGATACGTTAAAACAGATCTCAAAAGATATGCCAAACATAAACGTAACTTTTTCCGACATCATAGGAAAAAAATATACTGACATAGCATGTCAAATTGGGCTTACTTCTTCAAAATCAGAAGCTCTAAGACTAGTTAAAAATAGTGGTGCTTATTTAAACAATAAAAAAGTTATAGATCCTTCAATTGTAATTTCAGAAAAAGATCTTATAAACGATACTTTTTTGCTTTTTGGAGCAGGTAAAAAAAAGAGAATTTTAGTAACAATTGAAAAAAAATAATCTTTTTTTAAAAAGTACTTGCTTGAAAATTAGTAAGATAAGACAATGACGTTAGAATAGATAAAAATAAGAGGTCAGATTATATGGGAACAATTACAAAGAAAAGTCTCATACATAAAATTTCACAAAAAAAGGGAATTCACCCTAATGATGTGAGAGTTGTTGTACAAGCCTTTTTAGATGAAATGACAGAAGTTTTAACTCTAGGAGATCGTTTAGAATTTAGAGATTTTGGTGTTTTTGAAATTGTTCAAAGAAAAGAAAAAATTGGAAGAAACGCAAAAAACCCATCTGTACCAATTAAAATTCCAGCAAGAAAAGCTGTGAAATTTACACCTGGTAAAAAAATGAAACAACAAATCGAATCTCCAAATCCTTCTTCTACGCCATCTTTCTAAACAAAGTTTAGGTTTATAAAGTTTGAAAACAACCCGATTTAATCGGGTTGTTTTTTTTTATTTAATGCAATTTTGAAACACATCAAAAAATAATTTCAAATAATCTTCTTCTTTAGTTGCAAATCTATTTTTCATGCTTCTTTCTGCATTAAAAAGACAATAGAAAGACAAAGACTCCTATAATTCCTGTTGCAATGGGTACAATGGTAGCCATGCTGTTTGTAAGCCAAAAGCTGTAATGATTCCTCTGCAAAGTTGTAATGTTACCTTTAACTGAGGTTTTATATTAAGAGGTGGTATTTGATCAGCGAAAAGAATGAAAGCTCAATGGGCTGTGTATTTTTGAGATAAAATACTTTAGATCGATAAATAAAAAAAACAACCCTAGTTTTTAGGGTTGTTTTAATAAAATTGTTTTTTTTTATTTTGAACAGTTTGCATAGGCATCTGGAGGGTTTGAGGAATTGTTTCCCATAGAATTTCCCATAGAATATGCGATGTTTAGATATTGATAAGATCCAAGTAACATTGCAGAAAGAGCAGCGTAAGCTCCAGCTTTTGCAATTATAGATATTTTTTTAGATTTTAAACAACTTGCACAAGAAGAAATAGCTGATAAAGTAGTACCTAGAAGTAATAATGTAGTTTGAACATTTAACATTTTCGGTGCATAAGCTGGGATAGCGTCATTAAGTAGTTCTTTTCCTGTAGACAATTTACCAAGAACAGATCTAGTGCCCATCAAGTCCGGTAAACTTAAGCCATTCTCCATTGGATGCTTTGCTATATTTGCTGCTAGAGTCCCCAATGTTTCAACGTGTGCTAAAGTTTGCTCTGGGAAATAATAATAACTAGCTGCTATAGAGGCGCCTATTAAAAGAATGCTTGCAGCTAATTTAGCATTAAAACAACTTTTATCCTTATTTTCTTGCCCATCTTTCCTCATTTTATCAATTTCCTTTTTGGGAAATGAAGGAGGGGCAGGGAGTGCTGATGGTGCTGATGCTGTGCTACCTGATGATGCTGACATATTTATTTCTCCTTTTTTAAATTATTATTTTATGTTTTTATTAACCTAAATTGTTTTATATATTTTTTTTGTTTTATGGTTATTGTTTTTTATAACATGCAACCAATTATGTAAATAATATAGCATATATTATAATTAAGCGCTATGTAAAGAATGTTTTAATTGCAATTTAAATAATTTATTATATTGTAAAAAAATAAAAATACCTTTTTAATAATATTTTAGGTAATTAAAATTTTTATTATTTTCTAGCATACCTTGAGTAGTTGAGTAGATGAGCACATAAGTTTTTTAGTTTTAATAGTGTGTCAGAAGAGATTAAAATAAATATTATATAGGGAATAATTTTTCGGATAATGACCCTCAATAGTTACTCATTTTTAAGTGATGATTTTTTTTAAAATACTTTTTACATTGAAGAATTTTAAATGCATTTCTTAAAAATAATGTAGTAAATATTCGAATATTTTCAGTTCTTCGTAATAATTTTTTTTGAAATTGCCGTTAAAAAATAAGGAAAAACCAGCCCAATTTAGGACTGGTTTTTAAGTTGAGATTAATTAGTGCACTCTATGAAGGCCTCTTGAGTCTGCTCAGGACATGAAGCTTGCGGATTTTGCCATGAATTAAATCTTTCTTTTAAAGTAGATGGATTAGATTGAGTGCACTCAAACGCACTAAAACATGAGATGGAATTTCTAAATGTAAGGATTTCATAAACTCCTAAAGATGCAGCAAGCATAGCCGTTCCTGCATATAGGACTTTTGCCTTCATCTTGTTAGTTTTATAAGCTGCTAAAATAAAAGTTGCAGATATTCCAAAAAGAGCTGTTTGAGATGCGATAGATCCCACTGCTATACCTCTAAATGGTATGAATTCAATTGCTTTATTCCAAGCTCCATTTGGACTAATATAAGAAGCTGCTTTCTCTATTAGAGGAAAAGCTATATCTCCAATAGGCTCTGCGATTGATTTAAATCTTTCATTTGTAAGAGCCTTTGCTAGAGCTTTACTTGGACTAATATAAGATGCTGCTTTTGAAAGACTAGAAATAGTACTTGCGACTATAGGCGCATTAAAAAAACCTTGTAAAGCATTTGTAATATTGCTTCCCATTTTTCCCTCCTTTTGGGTAGTTAAAATAAAAGCACTCTATTATTGATATTTTTAAAAATTTAGCAAGTTTTTTAGGGTTTAAAAAAAAGTTTATATATTTGGTAGAGGTAAAATAGAAGATTAAAAATAACTGATTATTTTTGCTTTTTGGAGATAACAACTCATTTTTTAAGATGAAGAGTAATAGAGAGGTTTTAAGATGAAGTCAGTCAATTAATAAATTTAATTAGGTGTAAAAACGTTTAAAATAAATGTAATTTGATGTAATATAATAAGTAATTATAAAAAAAATAGGAGTGCGTTTTGTCTACATCTAAAATTGTAACAATAGGCGCAGTAGCTCTTTTTGGAGTGATTGCAGCTTTAGGGGTTTTTAAGAAAAACCAAAAAAAGACAGATGTTGTTTTTGATACTAAAAATAGTAAAGTTCAAGAAGTCGTAATTGAAGAAAAAGTTAAGCCTGTTCAAGAGGTAAAAAAGGTTGAAAAAACAAAAGTCGTACAACAAAAGAGTACAAAACAAATAAAAAAAGCAGCTTCAAAACAAGCTAAAGATATAGATGAAAACCTCCCTGATGCAGATCTAATAGATAGGCTTTTTGTAACGGACTCATCTAGGCTTCCAATTGTAGATACTGTGACATATACATCTAGAGCTCCATGGATGCAAGGCAGGCCCGCTTGGATAGCAGATTACGCATCTCATTACTCAACTACAAGGCATTTTATTGCGAGAAGCTTAAATAGAAAAGCTGATTATTTTACTCAAAAAGTTGCTCAAGGGGATAGATTTAACGTACTTAGAGATGATAAAAATATAAAGTTTCATCTACTTATTGATATCAATAGATCAAAACTTTGGTTCTATTATTTCGATGAAGATACAAATGAAAGAGCTTTATTAAAAACATATAATGTAGGGCTGGGAAGAAAAGAGACTAAAAGGGAGTCAGGCTTTTTAACGCCAAAAGGTAAATATACTCTAGGCTCTAAAGTAGCTATCTATAAACCAAATACTATTGGTTATTTTCAAGATAATAAAATTGAGATGATTAAAGTTTTTGGAACAAGATGGATACCATTTGATCAAGAGGTTGAAAACTGCACAGAAGTTTCAAAAGGCCTTGGCATTCATGGAGCTCCATGGGTTGAATCTTCTTCAGGAGAGCTTGTAGAAGATAGATCTAAAATTGGAAAACAAGATAGTGATGGATGTATTAGACTGTTTGCAGAAGATATAGAAGAAATTTTTTCAATAGTAATATCTAGACCTACAACTATTGAACTTGTAGATGACTTTCATGACGCAAAGCTTCCGGGCGTAGAAAAAATAATAAAATAAGGTAAAATCTATGGAAATACTACCTCATGAAAAATCGATTTATGAATATGAAGAAACGATTAAACAAGTCGAAGAGCAGAATAAAAATAATGGCCTTTGGACTAAAGATGAAATCGAAAAACTAAAAAGCAAACTCAAAAAGCTAAAACAAAAGATTTATTCCAATTTATCTGTATGGGATAGAGTTTTGATTAGTAGGCATGCCAGTAGACCTCATACAATTGATTATTTAAAAAATATTGCAGATGAATATGAAGAGATTTATGGAGATAGAACTCTGATGAATGATCCATCAATTATTACAGCCTTAGCGAAAATAGATGGAAAAAAATTTGTAATTATAGGTCATGAAAAAGGAAATGATACAGATTCTAGAATTTATAGAAATTTTGGAATGACCCATCCCGAGGGTTTTAGAAAAGCGCTAAGAGCTATGAAACTTGCTGAGAAATTTAATATTCCCGTTGTAACATTTTTAGATACTCCAGGAGCTTATCCAGGGCTCTCTGCAGAAGAAAGGGGACAAGGCGCTGTAATCGCTAAAAATCTTTTTGAGATGTCTAAGCTGAAAACTCCTATAATTGTTGTTTTAATAGGAGAGGGTTGTTCTGGAGGAGCTTTAGGTATTGGTGTTGGTGATAAAATAGGTATGTTAGAGCATTCATATTATTCTGTGATTTCACCAGAGGGGTGCGCTTCTATTTTATATAAAGATAAAACAAAAACTGAAAAAGCTGCGGAAGCCCTAAAGATGCAAACTGAAGATCTTATAAAGTTAAATGTTATAGATGAGATTATAAAAGAACCTCAAGGGGGAGCTCATTTAGACCCTAAGACAGCATATAAAAACGTGAAATCATTTATTTTGAACTCTTTTGATAGCCTGAAAAACATTAAAGATGATAATCTTTTAAATAAGCGTTACGAAAAGTTTCGCTCAATGGGTGAATTTATCAAAAATTAGTAAAATATGAGACTACTTCTTAAAGCTGCTTTAAAAAATTCAAAGCATCTATCTTTAGCAATAATTGTATTAGTTACTTTGCAATTTATGAGTATTGCAAATCAAATGGAGATGTTTTCTTTAGGGTTTATTGCAAATACCGGAGCTGATTTTTTTACTCTTTTCGGTAAAGATAGAAAAAGAAAACTTCATTCAAATGATAAAGTGTCTCTAAAGGATGTTCAAGAAAAATGGAATGCTATAGATACTGATAAAAATGGAGTTATCTCTAAGAAAGATGCAGCGATTTATATAGCTGGTAGAAAGAATTCAAATCCATTAAATCGTATTTTTAGAGTTGTAAGTAATAAATTAAATTTAGAAGGTAATTTTACCGGGCTTATCTCCATTTTAATCTTTGTCGCACTCTTTAAAGCTATATTTTTATTTGTTTCGAGATATTGTACTCAAGTTTTATCTATTCGAATAACAAGAGATCTTCGTCAACAATTCTTTGAGCATATTCAATCGCTTCCACTAAGTTTTTATCAAGAGCATAATATGGGGAGTTTATCTACAAGAGCCGTAGGAGATGCTTCGCAAATTGCATCTTCAATAAATTCTTCAATCACAAACTATTTTCAAACACCATTTACAATTTGCGCAGCTCTGTCTGCTTGTTTTTATCTTTCCTGGAAACTATCTCTAATTATTTTTATCGGGATGCCGATGATAGTTTTGCCTGTTGTTTTTTTAACTAAAAGAATAAAAAAAGTTGCTCGACAAATCCAAAAAAATCAAGAGAGTTTTAACTCTGTTTTATTAGATTTTTTAGGAGGAATTCAAACGATAAAAATTTTTGCAATGGAAAAGTTCACACTAAAAAAATATAACGAGCAAAACATGCAAATGGCTTATTTAGAGAGTAAAAACGCAAAATACACTCTTTTAACTCGGCCAGTTTTACATCTTATTACAACTTCTTGCATGGCGACTGTTGTAATGCTTGGTCTTTATACTTTAAATATGAGCATCCCTGTTTTATTAGTTTTTGTAGCTTCACTTCATCTATTTTATGAACCTGTTAAAAAGTTTGCTGAAGAAAACTCAAATATTCAAAGAGGAATTGTAGCGGCGGAGAGAATGTTTGAAGTTATATCTTTAAAACCTGCAATCCAAGATGAAGACGGTGCTATTGCACTAAAAAGTTTTTCAGATCATATAGAATTTAAAAATGTTAGTTTTAGATATCAAGATGAATGGGTTTTAAAAGATATAAGTTTTAAAATAAAAAAAGGAGAAACAATTGCTATTGTAGGACCAACCGGCGCTGGAAAATCTACAATTGTTCAACTGCTACCAAGACTTTTTGATGTTCAAAAAGGGGAAATTATAATTGATGGTTATCCTTTAAAAGAATATACCCAAAAATCTCTTAGAGAAAACATTGCTTTTGTTCCGCAAAAACCTTTTTTATTCTATGATTCAATTATCGAAAATATCTCTTTTGGAAGAGATTTTACTTTTGAAGAAGTTAAAGATGCCGCGATTAAAGCGCACGCTCATGAATTTATTGTAGATCTAGAAAAAAACTATCATACGATATTAGCAGAAAGAGGAAAAAACTTATCAGGTGGACAACAACAAAGACTTGCAATTGCTAGAGCTTTAGTTAAAAAAGCTCCTATATTAGTTATGGACGAAGCAACCTCTTCTTTAGATGCTATAAGTGAGAGTAAAATTAAAGAGGCTATTAAAGCTCTGAAAACCCAGGTTACTCAAATAATCATAACTCACAGGCTCTCGACTATAGAACATGCTGATAGGATAATTTATATCGAAAAAGGAATAAAGCTTGCTGAAGGTTCTAAAGATGAACTTTTAGAAACTTGCCCTGAGTTTAAATATATGTGGGAACACTACCACAGATCAGAAAATTTAAAAAAACTATCTGTTTAAATTTTATGGAAGATAAATTTAGTGAACTTGCAAATACTCTAACAGATCTCATCAATATCTTAGAAGAATTTGAAAAAACAAAAGATGATTATAAAAAACCAGATATCAGAGCTTATCAAATAAAAATATCATCTTTAGCTAAAATAATCGGAAATACCACTCTAAGACATACTCAGAAACTATTAGATAGTATCGATGAGTATTTATCAAATTCTCAAAAAGAAAAGTTCTCATCTTTAATAAAAGATGCTATCAACCTTCAAAATGATCTTTGGGAGCTGTAACTCAAATATCTAAAAATATATATAAAGAGCTACTTTATATTCGATTATCCAATTGCATCAAACGATAGCCACATTAGATCTCCATTTCGAGCTATAGAGTTAGCCTATTTTCATCTGAACTATAGCTAAACAAAAAAGAAGAAATTCCCAAAAAAATTGTGATTTCTCTGATTTTCTATTTCAAATATAATTTTGGAATAATTTGTGTCAAATAACTCGATTAGGATGTTTAAATAAATAGCCCTTTTCTTTGATTCGGTAATTTGCAACTCTTTTATTATTATCTGGAAAATCAGCAAGATTAGGATCAAAGTTTGGTGGATCAAGATCTAGTTTAGCGCAGATTTTTTTCGCAAAATCTTCTCTTGTTGGATGCTCATCATCAGTGGCATTGTAAATACCTTGAATATCATGATCTATGAGATAAGATATTATTCTTACTACATCATCTCTGTGTACCATATTCGTATAATAATCACTGTGGCCTGGAATAACTTTTTTATATGACTCTTTAAAAAGATCTATAATTTCTTTATTAGGTCCGTAGACTTGAGAGAGCCTAAGGATCGCTACGCTCCAGCCAAGATTATTTAATGAAAATATAGTATTTTCTGTATCTATTAAAATTTTTGCAAAATGATCTTTTGCTTTTAGAGGAGTTGATTCATCTACCCACATACCATCTTGATTGCCGTAAACTGAGGTTTTAGAAGTAAATATTATCCTTTTTGGAGCATCGATCTCTTTAGCACACTCTTTTATAGTATGCGCAGTTTGAAGGTAGGTATTTTCAAATTCATCTGGATTTTTAGCTTCTAGTGTTACAATAATAGTATCATTATCTTCTAATATTAATGAGACTTCATTTTTATCAGTCCCTCTCATAATTAAAGACTTTTGAGTTGTTTTTTTTAGTTTTTCTATGGATTTTGGAGTTATTGTTGTGCAAGTTAAAAAATGATGCTTTTGATGCAGCTTTTCAGCTAGAGCTAAACCAATATATCCACATCCAATAATTGTTGTTTTCATCAAAATGACGGCAAGGAAACCCATTCCTTTAGGTATGGGAGGAAATGCCGACCCTCCAGTTTAAATTTTTTAAAAAATGCCTAGATAATATAGATATTAAAAAAAAATATCTCTGGTATAGGCTCCAGTAATGCTCAATTATCCATTCAATAGGAGCAACGAATAGATAACCAAGACCTTCTCTTGAAGAGTTAAAACAGGTTTTTTCCTGTGCAACACTAAGTTTTTGGACTTTGTTTAATTGCACAGAAAAGAGCAGCAAGCTGAGATGGCACTCGTTGGTCTGTTGTCTTTTTTCTGTCTTAACGTTTACAAACATTTAAAAAACTCCTTTGTTTGTCTTCCGGTCAACTGGTTACCCCTGATCCTCACGGCTCAAGCCCCTTTCTTTAGGGAGGGATGATTGACACGCTACAATTTTACTAAAAGATCTAATTTTTCAAAGCTTTTTTTCAAATTAGCATTTTGAGGTTTATCAAGAGCGTCATTCTCTTGTAGCCACCTAATATATCCTTTTGGTACCTCAGAGAGTTTCTTGCCCTGATGTTTTCCAAAAGGCATGTATTCAACTAAATCACTTTTTTTCTCATATAACAATTTTAAAACAGTCTCTATATCAAGATCATCAATCATCTTTTCAAAGACCTTATGTAAGACAATAACATCATTCAAAGCTCTATGAGCTTGATTAGCCTCAATATTATACATCTCTCTTAAATATTGAAGAGAATGTTTAGGAAGATCAGATCTATACTTTCTTGCCCATTTTAATGAATCTATAAATGGAATATCAAGCATTTTTAGATCAGCTCTATTAAATTCAGCTTCTAAGAAAGGTTTATCAAAACTATCATTGTTATGAGCTATGAGTATAGTATCAGATCCACAAAACTCAATAAATTTTTTCCCAATGATATCAAAAGTTGGAGCATCTTTTACCATATTATCTGTGATGTTACAGATATTGGTTGAAACTTCAGGAATAGCCATATTTGGATTAATAAGCTCTTCAAAAGTTCTGTTTTGCTCAGGGTCAAAAGCGGCTAACTCAATAATACGATCTTTTTGAGAACTGAGGCCTGTTGTTTCTGTATCGTAATAGATTGGTCTTTTTGTCATAAGATGTCCTTAAAATATATAAATGTTATTATCAATAAAAATATATTAGCAAAAAAAAATATTATGATTAAGAAACTTTTGATTTTTTTAACTTTTCTTTTTCTAAGTGGTTGCTATCAAAGGTTTGGATAAAAGATTTATAACCATTTTTTTCTAGCAAAAATAAAGACTGAAACCAACGATATTAAGATCGTTATAGTGATTAGTATTAAAAAAGCGTGAGGATTTGTTTCTAAAGGAAGTTTAACGTTCATTCCATAAATAGATGCAATGATCGTCGGAATTGTAAAAATTATAGTGATAGCAGTCAAAAGCTTGATCGTTTTGTTAACATCATTAGTAAATAAAATCTGATATGAGTCTCTAAGAGATCTAATGCTTTTTATACTAATAGAGCATAAATCTTCAGATTGTTTAACTGCAATCATTAGATCTTGAAGTAGATCATAATCTTTTTCATATAAAGATATGTATCTTCCGGAAAATATAGCTTCTAAAACGTTTCTAAGAGGTACTAAGCTAGATAAATATTGATTTAAAACTTCTTCATTTTTTGTTAATACTACTATTGCTTTGTTAGTGACAGCTTGCATTTGCTGCTCTTGGGCCAGCACAGCATTTCTAACTTGTTTTATCTTAGTTGTAAAATCTTGAGTTATTTTTAAGAGAATATAGAGTAAAAGTTTAGATTTTTGAGTAGTAGCTAGTTTAGATTTGCTCTCAATTATAGTTTCAATAATTTTACTTTTTTGTGGGCAAATAACTACGATATAGCTCTCTGTTAAAATTATGGCTACAGTTGTTGTATGCATCCCTTTTTCTAAGTCTGAAGAGTTTCTTGCATAGAGTATTATACTATTATTTACATGCTCAATTCTTGGAATTTCATATTTATCTAAGGTATCTAAAATATCATCAATCTCAATGTTTGCGATTTCAGAGATTTTTTTTAGGTCATCCATATTAGCATCTGAAATGTTGATGAGTGAACCGGGTCTAAAGTCATCAATCTTTTGAAATATCTCATCGCGAATTGCTTTATAATAAATCTGAAACATAACCATTCCCTCTTAATATTACTACTTATCAGTAAATAAGGGGTATTTCAAGTAAATTTAAAGATTTTTTGTTTTTTCTTCTAAAGTAGAGAGTTTGTCTTCTAGCTTTTTTAGAGTTTTAGAAAGATTTTTATAAGTGATGAATTGTCTGTTATAGTCATTTAGATCGATAGCAGGGGAGCCTCTAAATTTCCCTTTTTTAAGGTTTTTAGAAACACCAGATCTAGTAGCTAGCTGAACAAAAGATGCAATTTCTACATGGCCGGTTACTCCGACTTGGCCTCCCATAATAACAAAATCACCAATCTTGGACGATCCTGCAATGCCCGTCTGAGCTGCTATTGCTGTGTTTTTGCCTATCTCCACATTGTGAGCTATCTGTACTAAATTATCGATCTTAGTGCCTTTTTTGATGATTGTAGATTTGAATCTAGCCCTGTCTATACAAGAATTTGCTCCAATCTCAACATCATCTTCAATGATAACATTTCCGACCTGTTCTAACTTTTTAAATGAACCATCTTTTTGATGTAAATATCCAAATCCACAAGATCCAATAATAGCGCCACTTTGAATAATTACTCGATCTTTTATGATTGAAAATTTTCTTATTGTCACGTTTGAGTGAATGATAGTTTCTTTTCCAATAGAGCTATTTGGACCAATATATACCCCAGAACCAATAAAAGTTCCATCAGCAATATCAACCCTCTCATCTATAACTGAGTTGGGCAGTATTACAACATCTTTTCCTATCTTTGCGCTTTTATGAATAACAGCACTTTTATGAATAGCTTCAAACCCTGATAACTTATCTTCTTTTGAAAAAAAGATTATAATTTCTTGAAAAGTTTTAGATGCATCATCTGATACTAAATAGTTTTTGTTTTGTTCTAGCTTTGTATCTTTATCAACACAAATAACTCCTGCTTTAGATTTTAACATTGAATCAAAATAACGAGTATTTGCTAAAAATGAAGCCTCACTATTTGAGGCTTCATCTAATGTATTCACTCCAGATATTTTAAAATTAGCATCTCCAATGAGTTTACTAGATGTTAGAGAAGCTAATTTTTTTAATGTTATCATCTATTGTATCTTTTTTGCTGGAGCTTGTTTTGTATCAGCTATTATTTTGTTTTCATCTTTAGTAACTTCTTCATTTTTTACTGTCTCTTTATCAAAGTTTCTATCCATCTGTTTTATAACAAGTTCTGTAATATCAATCTTTGGGTTGTTATAAAAACAAGCTTCTTTGTTTAGAACAAAATCAAGTTTTTTATTCTCAGCTATTGACTCAGATGCTTTAGAAATGTTAGATGACATCTTCTGAATAAAAAAGTAATTTGCTTGATTCAAAATTTGATAAAGCTGATTTTGATACTTTGCTAAATCTTGATTAAGAGCGCTTTGCTTCATCTTTAGCTCTTCTTCAGCTTCTGGTGAAAGTCCATCTAAATAATCTTGATCTTCAAATTTTGCAGATACATCTCCGAGCTCTTTTTCGGTCTCTTCAATTAATGTTGACCACTGTTTTTTTATGTTTTCTAATTGCTCTTGCTCATTTTTGCCATATTTAGAGTCTGTAAGACAGGTCATGAAATTTACAACCCCAATTACTGATTTAGATTCTATTGCAAAAAGCGAACTTGAACATATTAATAATACTATTAAACTTAAAATAAAACGCTTCATTTTCATTTTACTTACTCCTTTTTGTTAATTAAAATTGTCCGCCCATATAAAAGAAGAGCGATTGTCTATCTTTCTTTCCTCTTTTAGGATTTATAGGGCGTCCCCAACCAATTGTTATTGGCACGCGATTCATTACCTCTAATCTAAGTCCTATCCCAACACTAGCTCTAGGTCTTTTAATATTGTATTTTTCAAAAGACACAGCTCCAGCGTCTGCAAAAAAGAAAATATCGGCTAGTGGTTTGATTAATTCTTGATTGTATTCAATAGAAAGTAGCATAGAAGAGATTCCACCTTTTGGATCATCTTTAGCATAATCATCCGTCATTTGAGGTCCTATGATATATGGTTTATATCCTCTAACTGTTTTTTCTCCACCTAAAAATAATCTCTCTGAAATAGGGACTTTTTCGTTGATTTTTTTTTCTCTGGTGCTAAATGGATTTAAAAAGGTTAAATTAAATCGATATTTCAGCGTTCCTTTTAGCCAAAGTGGATAGTAGTAGGTATTGTTAAAAGCTAGTTTTAAAAAGTCATATTTACCGCCTATTCCAACATATTCGGTATCCAAGTTTGAACGAAGACCTCTATGAGGTTTATACGAGTTGTCAGTTGAGTCATAAGATAGGAATGGACCTGCTCCTGAAATTAGTCCTTCAGAATCTTCTTGATTGTCTTTTATAACCTGCTCTCTTTTATCTACAGGTGTAGCTTTGATTATTTTATTTTTTACAATATTATCAGAATTTCTAAGTCTATATCTAAGTCCAACACTCCAATAAGTAGAAAATGGATATGCTGTATATACAGAGCCACCAAGTGTTCTGATTCTATAATCTTTAGATTGGAGTCTTGAATGTGTTCCGCTAAATTCAAAACCAAGTTTCCATAAAGTATCCCTAAAATATGGATTCATCCAAGTCGCTGAATAATTGCTTTGACGCTTTCCTAGAGTTCCTTTTAATTGAGCATACTCTCCTCCTCCTCTTAGGGCTGAAGGGCCGTGTCTAAATATTTTATAAAGGCCAGTATAATCAAAGTTGTTTTCTGTAACATCTACAGTTCCACTAACATTATCAGTTGAGCTAAGCGCTGCTGAAAAAGATAAATGGCCAGTTGATTCTTCATCAACTTCAATATGAACATCTCTGTAATTTGGTCCTAAAGATTCATCAGAAGATTGAACTGCATATACATTTACATTTTTGAAATACCCCATGTTTTCTAATTTTTGCTCTGTTGCTTTTAGTTTTCTTGAATCAAATTTTTGACCTGGAACTAAAAGAGATTCTCTTAAAATTACATTGGGTTTTGTGGTTTTATTGCCATAGATTTTAATAAGACCGATTTTATACTCTTCGCCTTCATCAATGTAAAAATTAACATTATAAATAGGCTCGTTTTCTTGAAGATAGGTGTCAAAGTAAATATTTGCATCAATATAGCCTTTCGTTCCATATGCATCTTTTATGGCATTTGTAGTTGCTCTTATTTTATCCGGAGAAAAGATCTCGCCCGGATGAACTAAAAAACTATTTATTACTTCCTCATTTGTAAGGAGACAGTTTCCCTCAAATGTAATTTTACCAAAGCGATATAAGGTGCCTCTATGAGCTATAATTGTGATAATAATTTTACCAGTTTGAGGAATCTCAAATATTTCAATATCTACTTTAGCATCAGCGTAACCTTTGTTTTGAAAGAAGTTGATGATATTCATTTTATCTTGCTCTGCAGCTTCTTCTTTATATGTTCCTGTGTCAGTTATCCAGCTAGTTAATAGATTGTATTTTCTGGTTTGCATTGCCTTTATAAGGTCTGTTTGTTCTTCTTTAGTAAAGCCTTCAAAGTAAATATTTTGAATTCTTCCAGATTTACCCTCTTTTACGTAGATATCTATTTTAACTTCATTTTTATAATCTAAAAGCTTTTCTTTAAATGATATTTGAGTTTCAAAATAACCTTTTTTTACATAGTATTCGTTTATTTTATTAAGAGCTGCATTGAATTTTGCTTTGTTAAAGACACTAAATGGTTTTACGCCAAGTTCCTTTTGAAGTTTACTTGTAGAAACATTTGTATTCCCATGGAATGTTATCTTGACAATAGTTGGTCTTGCCCAAAGCTTTATAGTTATATAAATTTTATCATCTTTTACTTCAAAGCTAGGTTCTATTCTATCGAACTCTTCTGATAGCTTTTTTAAATCACTATCAAAAGTTCTTTGTGAAAAGAGTTCTCCTGCTTTAGTGGTGAGTTTAGTTAAAATTACTTGAGTATCATATCCTTTGTCTTTTGCATTTTCGATTTTTATTTGAACATCAGCGATTTCTTTTTTTTCAAAACTGTCATTTGCAAACAGGAATGAGCTTAGAAAAAGCAACACTAAAGATAGATACCTAGATGTTTTTATCATTATGATTCCTTATTATTTTACTTTTGAGTTTTGATTATAAAAAATCAAAAGTAAAAAATCAACAAAGTCTAAAACGATTGTCTTCCAACAAAAGCCTGAGTTAGGGTTGTTCTGTCTATATAATCTAAAGAAGTGCCTATTGGAAGACCAAAAGCGAGTCTAGAAATATTAACTTTATAATCTAAAAGTTCTTCTTTTATATATAGAGAAGTTGCATCCCCTTCAATTGTTGAATCCAATGCTATAATCACTTCACTAATTGGAAAATTTTCAATTCTTTTTTTTAACCGAGTAATATTTTCTTCATCGATCTCTTTTCCTTCAATAGGGGAGATCAAAGTCTCTAAAATATGATAAAATCCATTATATGTTTTAGTTTTTTCAAGTACAAAAACATCTCTAAACGATGATACTATACATAATTTTTTTGAATCTCTCAAATTGCTATCACAATACTTACAGATATTTTCAGCAATTAAGCAGCCGCAAGTACTGCAATACAATATATTTTTTTTTAAATCTTTAAAAAGATTACCTAGATCATCTAGCTCAAAATCACTATATTTAAGTAATTCAAAAGCAAACCTCTCTGCAGTTTTTGCTCCTACCCCTGATAATTTCTTTAAATAATGGATAAGCTTTAAAAGATCTTTTGGATACATATATTTAGTTTTTTAATAACACTTCAAATTATAAATATAGCAAAAAAATCATTTTAAATGAAGAAAAGAAATTTTTTATAAAAATGTTTGTAGGATATTTTAATTTATCAATACAGAATCGTCATGTTTTTAAAAAAAAAGTGATAACTATCTCTTTTTTGCTCTCTTCTTTTTTCAAGTGCCAATTAAAAATATAGAAAAACTTATGCTTTAGTTTAGATGTCTTTTTTTCTCTTTTCTTATACAGCTAATGCTAAGCGCTCTTTCCGTGCTTGCATTGTTTCTTCAAAGGCTTTTAAAATTGCAGATTTAGCTTTAGCTATCGTGATTTTTTCGCTATAAGACGGAGCTGGTGAAGATGAAGAAGAGGATGAAGAAGAAGAGGAGGATGAAAAAGAGGAGACTTCGATAAATCTTTTTAATTCATCTCTTGCATTCTCTATTTGATTCATTGCAAGATATAGTTTTATTTTACCTAATGTTAGCGCGTTATATTCCTTGCCGTCAGATTCATAGAATCGGCTTAAAAGTTCAGTTTGCCGTTTGGTAAACATCTTTATCAAGTCACTAGAATAACGCTTGAAACGATCTGTATTATTTACCTTACTAAAGCTAATAAGAGTCTTAATGCCCTGAGCAATCTCTTCCTGACCACCTAGCCTGTCAATTGAGGTGTTAGGATTTTCTAACAAAGAAGAAAAGAACCTTTCGAATAAATCACCTGTCTTATCTATAACCCATTGCATTAATTCATCAAGTCTTTTATCTTCTGGTTTGCTTTCTCTATGTTTTCTATAAAAATTAAGTGCCTTGGAGGCGCTCTTATTAAAATCGAAATCATCATTTTTAATTAGACTTATTAAGTCTTCTGGTATTTTAATTTCAGGGGAAGGGTACATCCCTACAAATCCTTTTAAACATTCGATTCTAGCTGATAAGCGAATCGATTTATAGCTAACTCCAGCTATATGATCCTTAGCCAATTTCTGTTCACCTAAACAATATAAGAGCTCTACAATTTTAACGTCAAGAGACTCGTATCTTGGGTAGTCTGATTTTAGTTGTTCTATGAAGGTCCTTACATTTCTTAACTGTGTTTCAAAATCTTGTTCTTTAAAAGATCTTATCTTAACTAAAACTTTCTGTTTATCCTGATCGTTAATTATATCTTCTTCTTCTGAATCTAATTTGTATGATCCTCTTAAATTTTTTAAATATGAATCTAACGGAGATAGGCCTGAGATTAGAGGAGAAGGCATTCTGAAATGTAGGAATTTCCAATGATCTGCATGAGATGCTATTTCATCGAACCTTCTGCAAACTAACCTTGTATTTTCAAGATCAGAAGAAGGGAGGTAATTAAATATCGCTGTTAAAACTCCCTCAGGTACTCTTAGAGTTAGGTCTATTTTCTCAGCTGTATCTAAAGTGCTTTTTTTATTATCAGGAAGAAAATATTCCCCAAGGTCTTGCAATTTTCTTTTTACGCCTCCCAAACCTGACAAAATACTCATTTTTTTTCTCCTTATTTTTTATATATTATTATTATAAATAAATTGATTATTATAATTGTTAATGCTTATTAACTGTAACATATTCATTGAATAGAAGGCAATAATTATTGAAAAACAATAAATTGTTTTTGTATATATTATTTAAGAAAATAAAGATTAAATTTTAAATTATTAGGGTTAAATTTTTTTCATATAGATAAAAAATATATTTGTCTTATGCAACAAGCGAGGCACCCTATTTTATGAACAGTCTAAAAAAAATAGTTTACAGAAGGTAACTTTTTAATTTAACCCTTTTGTTTTAGACCAATTTTGAGTAAAATATCTATAAATTAAGACGTAAAGTAAGGATTAATATATCGTGGCAAAAGCAAAAATAATAGGTCTAGGTTCATACTATCCAAAAAAAGTTTTAACAAATAAAGACTTTGAAAAAATGCTAGAGACATCAGATGAATGGATTAGAACTAGAACAGGAGTTGAAGAGAGAAGAATAGCAGCTGAAGGTGAATGTGCATCAGATATGGGAGCAATCGCGGCTAATGAAGCTCTAAAAGATGCAAATTTAAATGGATCGAATATTGATTTTATATTAGTTGCAACATCTACTCCTGATTATATTTTTCCATCAACGGCTTGTTTGATTCAAGAAAAAATCAAAGCAAATAACTCAGCTGCTTTAGATGTTCAAGCTGCTTGCTCTGGGTTTATTTATGCTATAACATTAGCTAAATCCTTAGTAGAAACAAAAGCTTATAAAAATATTTTAGTCGTAGCGAGTGAAAAACTATCTTCTATAGTTGATTATGAAGATAGAAACACAGCGGTACTTTTTGGAGATGCAGCAACTGCATGTGTAGTTAGTTTAGATGGAAAAGGCTTAGAGATAAAAACTACTTTTCTAGCAGCTAGCGGAAAAGAAGCTGATCTTTTAATTCTTCCAGCGGGAGGCAGTAAATATCCAGCGTCATTAAAAACTGTAAATGAGAGAAAGCATTATATTCAAATGAATGGAAAAGAGGTTTATAAGCACGCTGTTAGAAGGATGAAAGAAGCGATTGAAAAATGTTTAGAAGATGCTAATTTAACAGAAAAAGATATATCTTGGCTTATTCCGCATCAAGCAAATGAAAGAATTATAGATGCTATTGCTAAAAGATTTAAGCATCTAGAAAATGATAAGATATTTAAAGAAGTTGTTCATAAATTTGGTAATACCTCAGCATCATCTGTTGGACTTGCTTTAGATATTTTAAAAAAACAAAATCGGATAAAGCCTAAAGAAAAAATTCTTTTAACTGTCTTTGGCGCAGGCTTTACTTGGGGAGCTTGTATCTTAGAAAATAATTAAAGTTTAATAAGGTAAATTTTCATGAAAAATATTGCTTTTATATTTCCGGGACAAGGATCTCAAAAAGTTTTAATGGGAAAGGATTTTTATGATAATTTTAGAGTCGCTAAAGAAATCTTTGATAAAGCAAATTCTCTATTAAATTATACGCTTACGGATATAATGTTTAATGGGCCCAAAGAGAAACTAGATCTAACTCAAAACTCTCAGTTAGCTTTATTTGTAAATGCGGTTGCTATTCTAAAAGTAATAGAGGCGAAATATCCAGACATCTCTCCTAAAATATGTGCGGGACTCTCTCTCGGGGAGTATTCAGCTTTATTTGCATCTAAGAAACTAGGTTTTGAAGAGCTTCTTTTTTTAATTCAAAAAAGAGCTGCATTTATGGGCGGGGCTTGTAAATTAAATTCGGGGGCTATGGCAGCTATAATAAATTTAAATATAGATACAATCAAAAATGTAATAAAAGATTTTAAAGATGTTTGGATTGCAAATATTAATACAGATCAGCAAATAGTAATTTCCGGAAAAAAGGAATCTATTGAAAAAGTTCTCTTAGCTTTAAAAGAAAAAGGAGCTAAAAGAGCTCTTTTATTAGATGTTCAAGGAGCTTTTCACACGCCTTTTATGAAAAGCGCAGAAGAGAATTTAAAAAATGAAATCCTACAAGCTAACTTTTTAGCGAGTAATATAGATATTGTCATGAATGTTACGGCTAAAGAACCTCAAGATACTAGCAATTTAAAAACAAATTTGATAAAACAAGTAAGTTCAACTATTAAATGGGCCGAGACAATTAAAAATATGGATGAAAAAGTTGATCTTTTTATTGAAATAGGCTCAAAAGCTTTAACTAATATGAATAGAACAATAGGTGTAAAAGCGAAGTGCATAGCAATAGAGAAAGCGTCAGATTTAAAGGAGCTAGAAAATGTCTTTGAAAAATAAAAAAGCAATAGTAACCGGCGCTACTAGAGGGATTGGGAAGGCTATTGCTGTAGCTTTTGTTAAAAGTGGCGTAGACGTTGCTGTTTTCGCAACAAATCAAGATCGCTTAAATCAAATGCAAAAAGAGCTAGAAGATATAAAAGTTGATCCAAATCAGAGAATTATTACAAAAAAAGTTGATGTATCAAAATACCTAGAGGTTCAAAAAGCTTGTTTGGATGTGATAACTGAATTTTCTCACGTTGATATATTAGTTAATAATGCAGGGATCACAAAAGATGCCCTTTTAATGAGAATGTCAGAAGAGGACTTTGATAGAGTGATTGATATAAATTTAAAATCTGTCTATAATACATGCAAAGTATTAGTTCGTTCTATGATGAAAAATAAGAAAAGTAAAATTATAAATATTAGCTCGATTGTTGGTATTATGGGAAATCCAGGTCAAACAAATTATGCAGCTTCAAAAGCTGGAGTGATTGGTTTTACCAAATCACTCGCTAAAGAAGTAGCTTCTAGAAATATTAATGTTAATGCAATAGCTCCAGGTTTTATAGAAACTGAAATGACCCAAACAATACCTGAAAAAATCCAAGAGCAAATGTTAAAAAATATCCCCCTTAAAAGATTCGGTAAATCTGAAGATATAGCAAATATGGTCTTGTTTTTAGCAAGTGATGAATCAGATTATATCACAGGTCAAGTGTTTACCGTTGATGGCGGGATGGGAATGTAAGTTATTTAAATAAAAAAAGTGAGGAAATATGGCACTAGAAAAGGAAGTGATAGATATTATTGTTGAGCAGCTAGGAGTAGATGTTGCGGATGTAACTTCAGAAAAATCTTTTGTAGAAGATCTAAATGCAGATTCATTAGATCTAACAGAGCTCATCATGACTTTTGAAGAGAGATTTGGATTTGAGATATCAGAAGAAGATGCTGAAAAACTAAAATCAGTTGGTGATGCAATCAAATACATTGAAAGCAAACAAAAAGAAGGCTAGTAGAATTCTCATATAAGCCGGCAATGAATATTTGTCGGCTATTTTCTTTTTTTTTATATAATAGCAACGTAAACGACAAACAAAACCATATTGTACAAAATTCTAACTTTTGATAAATCACTATTTTTGATAACTAATTTTTAGAAATGGTATTATTCAGGCTCGACTAAATAATCTAAGAAGACCATGGCCTTTATTTGGATTGGTTTTCTCTAATTTTTTAAGCCTTTTTTCAACAAATTTAAATGACCAGATTCTATTAAAATCTCGATAACGATGGTTTTTTCTTACTAAATCTTCCAAACAGATCATTTCAACTTGTTGCATAATAGTCTCCTTTTAAAAAGAAAATATTTTATCAAAAACTTAATTTAATTGGTTGCGTTTTCAATAGTCCCCATATTCAAGAGCCTCGCCATATTGTTTTACAGCAGCTAAGACAACCTCTTTATCTTTTTTAAGATCTTCGTGAGCACATTCAAGAGCCCCGCCCTCTTGTTTTACAGCAGCTAAGACAATCTCTTTATCTTTTTTAAGATCTTCGTGAGCACATTCAAGAGCCAAGCCATCTTGTTTTACAGCAGCTAAGACAATCTCTTTATCTTTTTTAAGATCTTCGTGAGCACATTCAAGAGCCCCGCCCTCTTGTTTTACAGCAGCTAAGACAAACTCTTTATCTTTTTTAAGATCTTCGTGAGCATATTCAAGAGTGTAGCCATTTTGTTTTACAGCAGCTAAGACAAACTCTCTATCTTTTTTAAGATCTTCGTGAGCATATTCAAGAGCCCCGCCATCTTGTTTTACAGCAGCTAAGACAAACGCTTTATCTTTTTTAAGATCTCCGTGAGCATATTTAAGAGC
>SDBT01005470.1_pt1 | contig 21300 bp, 12 predicted proteins | sample 2277101 | NCBI WGS metagenome assembly SDBT01 (sample SAMN10404973, study PRJNA504765) | marine sediment metagenome | isolation source: marine sediment core GS10_PC15, 103 cmbsf | place: Arctic Ocean: Southern Knipovich Ridge | collected 2010
ACAGCGCCAGGAGAAACATAGAGGAACTAATAAAAGGCATTAGTTTTAAAAATCAGAACAGCCACCGTAAAAAAATACTTAAAATAAAAGTATACAACCGAGGCAAAAAAAAATTTAAAAAAAAAAAAAAAAATAAATCCTGTGTATTTTAAAAAAAGAAAAATAATAAAAATATTATTATTCATACATCATGTCATTGGCTACCATGGTAGTGGCTGCAGAAGCAGCAGCTGCACTAACCACTCCATAGCTTGATTCTCCATTTAAGAGACGCCTAGCCACTTGTTGTGCACTCACACTCAGGGCCAACACAGAAGCTTCACTGTCCGGATCACGGATGCGTGCTTTCCAAGCACAATTAACAGCTATTTTTAGAGCCTGCCTTAGGTCATCGATGCTCTTATTGCCTGGCATGACTGCCGAAGTTTTATACACCAATACTTTGGCTTCATTGACTTCTTTCATGCGAAGGATGGCTCCAGGAAAAGTATCCGGCCTATAAGTACAGTAACTTCCACATTGCCTGCGTAATTTGCTTAAATCCACAAAAAAGGGAAGCACCATGCTGGCCACAATATTATCTACCGTGCTTTCGGCTGGATTGACTCTCAAGGGAATACTGCCAGCAGATCGAAGACTCTGTCCAAGTTTTCGTAAAGTCCAAGCCGCTTCCTCTGGAGATTTGCAACCCGTACTGACCACTTTCCCAGAATCATGCACCAAGCTAGCCGCTTTGGGGTGAACACTGCTTTTCCTCATGGCAGCGAAATAAGTGATATCATACCGAGCTCCTTCTGGAAACATGGCATAGACTAAACTTCGCAGAAACAGACAAGGTCTAGGCTGAAGTTCTTCTGCTTCAGGATCATCCAGAGGCTGAGGTTGCTGATACGGATCAAGACAAACCTGATCTGCAATTTTATTTACTCCTTCTTGATTCCCCGTCTCTGCATAAAGAACAGCTTGGGCCACATCCAAACAGCGGGGCACATTCCTTTCCCAAGGAAAATCATGAGATTTTGGAATGGCCGATGCGCAATACGTAGCTGCAGAATCAATCCGACCTTCCGAAACCATGCGGTCTGCCACCAATTGAAGCAAACTCTTTGCCTCAAATGATGCCTCAGCATCAGCAGAATAAAAAGATGCCGCCCATTTCATTAATTCTCTTTGTTTTATCATATCAATGCGGGCCTGTTTAATGGCTCGTTCTGCAGACAGACGATCCAATATGTACCGAACCACGTAAAGCCAATTTTGTATACGACAGATGATCCGAGAAAAAGGTGCTGGATTGGCTTCCACTGTCTTGTTTTCATTCTGAACTTCCAAGACATGATTGCATACTTTAATCCAATCGGCTGTTTTTTTTGGTTCTTCTTTTATTCCTGCTGCTGCTGCTGGCAATGCCAAGGAAGACAATATCAGTTGTTCCATATTTTCCATGGTGCTGCTGCTGGTGCTGCTGGTTTCTTGAAAGGATGATAAGTCTGCCTCTGTCATAAAATTATCGGGAAGTGGAGGGTATTCTTCTTTTTCGAAATCTTTAGCAAATTGATCCATGGCAATGGTAATATCGTTGACTTGGGCGTGATTTCGAATGTGTGCATCCTGAGACATAAATTCCTTCCTTAAACGTTCTCGTGCTGATATTTTGTTGTTGTTTGAAGTCACTGTGACAGCGGTTTTTAATCTTCGTTTGGCGGGCCTCAGGAAAGAAGAAGATTTTCGAAGCATTTCGTCGTTTTTTACTTCACGATGACGTTTAAATGAATGCATTTTTATTCTTATTATTATTATTATTATTCTTATTTATTATTATACAACAACTTTTATGTACACAGGTTTTTTTCACTGATTCATACGCACCCAACTGTCTGTGGTTTCTCGACTAAATTGCTCTAAATCTGCATCAGATGGGATATGCCTCCAAGCTCCAAGTTGCTCTGAATATTGTTGATGTTCTTTTCCAGTTAATACATAAATCATGGTGTCTTTCATTAATCTCCAGCTGAGGTTGTGCTTTGGATTGGAAGCATGGATTTTGTGTATCTCTTTACACATTCGAGAAATCAAATTGGATTCAAGTTTGGCTGTCTCAAAACAGACAGGCAAATGATGGCTGATGCTGCTGGCTTGTAAATTAGACCATTTCCTTAAATCCACCAAGAAAGCCCTGAAGGCAGCCACCAATAACATGGGTCGTTGACGACACATGGCTGCATTGGCTTCTGCTTGTTGTCCTAGGCTCCAAAAAGTAATGTGACCAGCAGTAGGATCCTCAGTAACTTGTCGCAAACACCCCTTTCGAAAGATAAATACCTTGACGGCTTCAATGACGCGTGCATCCAAATGTTCCACAGGAATCATCAAATACGGTTCAAATTCAAGTCTATCGGCTTCTACTTCTTTTATTTCTTCTCCAGTGGCAGGACCACCACCAAAGGGTAATAAATAAACTCGAATGCCTTCTCCTAAACTAAAAGCACCAGTACTGGCAGTACCCGTGCGATGAATTCGTATTTGGATATTTAGAGGAGCCCTTGCCAGATAACAAAAAAACCTAGCCAGGCGTTGCACAGGATGACAGGCCTTCAAATCCTTGTTGTGCTGTGCAAGGTCAAATTTTTTGAATGTTGGTTTCTGTTGAAACTCCCGAAACAACTGAGGAATCATGACGGCCGACTGTTTGTCGACGGTACGAAACCAGCCTCGCACAATGTTTTCGGCTGCCTTGGCATCGCCAAACAAGGCTCGAATCATTTCGACCACCAAACGCCGAGGATCGCAAAGGGCCACCCTCTCAATTTGTTTTAAAAGTCGCGCCGTTTCTGGTTCGTATTTTTGTTGTTGTTGTTGTTGATGATTGACTGCAACAACGGAATTTAACATTATGAAACGCCCTTTTCTTTTAAAATAATAAAATGAGAATTTTTATTTATCTTTACAATAAAAATCAAAAAAATTAATCGACTGCAGGCCTAGTGCCAACGAACAAAGAAAAAATATATAACATCGTAATAATGATCTGGACCACGTTGCGAAATTCTTCCCATGGCTGAGCCTACAGGAATTTGAAGGTCATCCTTATTCATTCGGTATAAAGTAGAAACCAAAGCACCTGTGCTTGGGACTAGAGACGTTTCCATTAGAATGTCATATTTTTTTATGATGGCTGAACCTTGCTTGATCTTGACCACCACATCGATATTGTCTGCCAACATCATTGACATTTTTCTGGAACTGGTGTCTCCGGGGCCTCCTGGTGATTCGGTCCATTCATAACTTGAGCCACCCAACATGTATCGACGTTTTCGTGTGTTGTTTGCAAATCCAGTGACCAAGACCGTTGTAGACCCGTCCCGTCTTCTTGGAAGCCCAAGTGGATCAGTAATGGTGAAACTTTTGAAATCCATCTCTACAGGTTTTTTTATTGTTATTTTTGCAAGTCTACTCGAAAATATTGTGGCATCGGCATCATCAAAGGTGATGATTAAGCTTCTTTCAAAAGGCCCTTCCAGAGGCACGTTAATGCTATTAATCCTCCCCTCAATCATGCTGGACATTTGTGCAGAACGTATTTTTCTCTGCATGGAATAAAACTCGGTATACACAGCATTTTGAACATCCATTTTCCTGTCTGCGGCAAGGCCTGCTGGCTTTCCCAGTTCTTTTTTTACATATGGAGTAATCTGAGTTTGATTAATTTGATTCAAAAGCATGGCTGGATTTGAGTGTGGTAAATTTATATCCTGAATCATTTCTTTGGCCCAGGCTGGCATCATGATCTCAAGCGTGTCTATGATTATGATTTCAGCAGCCTTCCTATCTACAAAAACATCGGGATACATCAATGAAACTTGGTCAAACACAATATCTATCGGCGTTCCAAATTCTACCCTAAATGCAGTTTCAGTCAGAATGATTATTTCTTTTTTATCCAAGACTGGGGCCACATAGGCTCCTTTTCGAATTTGTTTTTTTAAGGCTTCCACTGCAGCGAATTTTTGCCTGAACACATCAACCAACTTATTTTCATCTTGTATCCTTTTCAAAACATCCGTTACAGCAATAGTTGCCTCGTCTCTGGCTACATCCACATCGTCCTGATTAGATTTTATATCAGCGAATAACTTCTGATAGGCAGCTCGTTTGGTTTTCAGGTTTTTTTGTGATGCCCTGCGATCGGTTGTGGTTTGAGAAAGATTGAATTTTATTAAATTCAATTGATTAACAGCAACAGTTAGCTGAGCCTGTACTGCTGTCGGAGGAATTAACTCGGTTAAGGCAATTTGAATCACATCCCGTTCTTTCCTCATGCGCACCAGGAATCCTTCTAATTTCGCCTTTTCAGTATTAAGCTCAGTTTCAGAAGTCTGCATCGTGTTTGTATTTTGTTTGGTCAAGCCCACATTATCTGTAACAATTAAACCTTGTGCCCTTGCCGCAACCATTCGTTGATTGTCCAAGAAATTAAGCTTAAGCATGACTTTTCTCGCATCTCCCGCTTCTATAATATTTTGGTTAATGGTAACTGAGAATGTCTCTATTTCTGTTCTTTTGATAACAATTTCATTTAAACTATGGTCCATGGAATTTAAGGCAGTATCGAACCTGACCTTGGCATCGGTTCCTTTTTTCCTCGAGGCTTTTCTTTTTTTATTTTTTTTTCCAATCTTTACTGCCTTTAACTGGGCCATCAACTGCGTTGATGCTTTTATTAGAGCCTGTTTCTCGTTTTCCTTTGGTAAAACATTCGCATTGAGGTTGTCGAGTGTTGCTTGAATTTTTATAAAGGTTGGATCTAAACCCTTCATATCAGTTATTTCTTTATTGACCAACACTAAGAGTTTCACCATTTCAATGGCTTCATTAATTCTTCCTTGGTTGTCGATAAGGCTAGTTGTTGTTCCATTGATATCCAGCATGATGTTATCCCGTTCTGCCTGAGGAACTTTGAGCCACTGCGAATCATCATGTGGGTAAATATGTATAGGAGGATCAGTAAGAAGTACCACGACAACTGTTGGACTTGGAGTCGGAGTTGGAGTTGGAGTTGGAGTCTTAGTTGGACTTGGAGTTGGAGTCTTAGTCGGACTTGGAATTGGAGTCGTAGTCGGACTTGGAATTGGAGTCGTAGTCGGAGTCGTAGTCGGACTTGGAATTGGAGTCGTAGTCGTAGTCGGACTTGGAGTCGTAGTTGGAATTGGAGTCGTTTTATTGGCCTTATCAAAGGCATCTTGGAAAATGATTTGCATGGCATCTATCTGCACCTTTATCTGATTGCCTTTTTGCAATTGCTGTACGGCCTTGTTGTCTTTAATATCATCCATTTTCTTTGTCTCTGCAACGGTAAACGTAGCAATAGTGATGGAGGTTGCGCCATTTCCAGCAGTTTTTTTTTTTACTGTTCTTTCTGCATCTTTGAAAATACCCTCTACCTTTATTCCATTCTGTTCAATTTTCTTGAATATTTCATCCATTGCAATTGCATCGTTCTGAACCTCATTGTTGAGTATTAATAAGCCATTGCTGTGCCTTTCCATATTAGTATATGCAGCTTGTGTGGCAGAATCGAACTGGAGACTGTCAGTGGGGTCCTCTGTAGTTTCCAAAAGATTTGTGTTTGTCGTGAGCAAGCGGTTCACATAATCTAATTTATCTTTAATCTTTTTAGCCACCTTTGTATAACCCCTGACCAGACCACTAGCCTTGATGTGTGCTTCATGAATCATAACCATCGCCTTATTTATCCTGAACCAAGAAGTTTTCCTTCTGAGGTTAGTCACAGCAGAGGCTCTGCTTGAGGAGGCATTCAATTCGTTTACTACTTTTTTAAGGGCAATCTTACGATTTTTTTGTAAAGAGCCTGGAGACATTGATGCGTCGACATCATGTTGTTTCTGTCGCTCAGCCATGAACGATCCATAATCAAACCCAAGTAATTGGACAGTTGGCTTTATAGCTCTTATTTTGTTTAGAAGGTCCTTAAACCTCACGTCGCTCTGTATTATATCATTGAAATCAGTTGCAATGTCTAAAGTAAATCTTAGGGGTGCTGCGGTTGGAGATGTTGTAGTACTACTGCTACTAGATGACGTTGGAGAGGTTGTAGTGCTGCTAGAAGATGTTGGAGAAGACGGTGGACTACTACTTAGAACCACGTCAATATCAGTATAGATTGGAACTATTGGTCCTGACAATTTCCTCCTGTGCTCCATGGTTTTGGTGATAAAGGTTTGGATTTCATCGTCTGAAGAATTCTCGAGATTTTCTTGGTCTAGGGGAGCCAATGTATCCCAAAATTCTAAAGACAATGGAGTTGGATCAGGAGATCCTCCTACCGTTGGTAAAACAAGGGGCGATGGTGGTAATCCTCCACCACCCAGTGGTTGAATTGGAGAAGGTGGTCCTCCTCCTCCTCCCCCAGTTAAAACTGTTGTTGTTGTTGTTGTTGTTGTTGTTGTTGTTTTAGTAGGAGTACTAAGAACGGCAACACTGCTAGGATGAGAAGGGGTAGCTAATTTAACCGGTACACTTTCAGCCAAGGCAAGGTTTTTATAGTTTTTTAATATTTCTGTTTCATATTCTATGACTCCTAGTTCTCCTTCGTCAACGTCTCCCGTGATTGCTAATTCTGCGTTCTTGGCTGCTTCCCATATCTTTACGACTATATCTAATACATTTGCATAGGAATCTCGAACTACAATATATATAGCTGTGGCTCTTTGGCTGTTGGCAGCTGCAATCTTTGCTTGGTTTGCTGTTATTTTTTTAATTTCTCCAGAAATTAAATTATAGCTTAGCTGGGCAAGTCCTTGCTGCACTCCAACCGTATCAAAATTAAATTGGAATCCTGCTGCGTTATCCAGAATAGCTTTCATGAATCCAGGGGACACTTTGTCGGCTGGTTTTATTTTATTGGCTTCGGACACATACCCTTGAATTTTTTGATTAGATTCCGCAGCTGTGGCTATATTCGCAGCAATGCCTATCAACAGTTTATCGGCTTTCTTGACTTCATCTTGGATTCTTTCTAAATATCCTTTCACATGTCGTGGTTTTCCTTTAGCTGTAACATCATATCCAATTATGCGCCGCAACACGAAAACTCTACGGTCTGCTGATTCGTATTTCTTTTTATTTTTACCTTTGCCGTCTAATTCAGCTCGGATTTGTTTGATAATTTCAGCTTGTTTTATTTTATCCTTTCCAGCCGCAAAGGCAAGTTTATTATAAGTGAATCGCAGTCTCGTGCCAAACATCATCCATTCCAGGGGATCAATCACACCATCTAACCATGCCAATTTTTTCCGATCCAATACTGGAGTCTTGGAAGCCGATCGTTTTGGTGATTTTCCAATCGAACTAAAAACTGTAGTTTTTGGGGTTGTTTGTTTTGGGGTGGTTGGACTAGACATACTTAGTGGCGGTCCTAATGTTAATGTTCCAGTCACTACTCTGACTATAACACCGTCCACTAAATCCCTATAAGGCAGGGGATCAGTAGTTTTTTTATGCATTTCAGAAAACAAATCAACTATTTTGTTTTTTCCCTTCACGCCTCGGAAAAGATATTCCAAGCCAGTCTGTCCAAAATGAAGCATTTGTTTCCAAGCCTTGGTTTTTGGATAAACGTTTCCACTGACTATGGCTTCAATTTCATCCATGGTCAGAGGATTAGGTTGTTTTAGGCTTCCCCAATTGTATTGAATTGCATTCCCTAAACGGACCACAGGATCATTTAAGTAACTGTCATGGGCTGTGGCTAGTTCACGGACCCTGTCAATAATTCCTTTTAAGGCTCGTTCCACAGCATTGTTTTGGATTTTTTTTGACGGCGTCTGTTTTGGTTGTTTGTGGACATCAGCTGAAAACATATTATAATAAATCGAATTTCGGGTCCTGTGGACGCCCGATTCGTTATCATCAGGAAGTACATAAGTAGGTTCAAAAATAACGTCAAACAGCCATCTTGTTGATTTCCTATATAATGGCCAGACAGCATGAAGTGCTTCCTCGAAACCAACTTTATTTTGGCCTGTTTTAATGTCATTATTTAATTTTTCCAAAACATGTTCTATATGCTGTTCTCCACTATCTGACTGGAGGCCTTCAAAGGTGTTAAATCCATACCCACCTGCGGTCAAGGAAATTGCTTTGACTCCTGAAACAATCCCAAACAAGACTCGAACATTTTTTTTATTCAAGGCAATCATTTGATCCACCACTTCAATTTTATCTGCATTCCAAAGGGCGATGCTGGCAGGAGAAGTGGCTCGTAATAATTTTTTCCTTTCGGTTCTGTTTCCTTTCTGATCCAGAGTATTATAACGTAATCCTGCCAATTCCTTTCTACCAGGATCCGTGCTTGAAACTTTGGTTGGTTTTTGAGTTTTAAATACATACAATATTATTTTTTGAAACGTTAAGGCCTTAATCAAACCATCGGCCTTTCCCACCAATTTTTTTATGGCTGGCCCCTGTTTTCCGTATCGTGTCCACCAGATTGAATCGGCAGATCGCCATCCACCTGGAATGGAGGCAGCTTTGATTTTATTAAAGACTTTTGATGCTGTTAATAAATTCGATAATCTTATTTCAAAGGTCAAGAAGGCATAATAAAATTGGACATGTTGGCCAGCTGAAATCATTCTATATTTATCCGCGGAATCTTGGACCATCAATGGATTGATTCGAAGATATATATATTCTTTTCCAACCGCACCACTGACTGGCGTTCCAATTCGTGCTCCGACCACGCCTCCAAACACTCTTTCTGCCACACTGCCTTTCTGATTTACTTGATGATATCCAATAATCAGAGCATCCGTAGGCCTTCCAACGTTAATTTGGCCTTTTTTTTGGTCAGCCGACCATCGATTTCTGGTGTATTTCATGCCCCATCGCGTCAGTTGAACACGAGCATTTAAATCATGTTTTCCATCAATGTTCAGCTGACTTTGAAGGTCCAATAAATGTTGAATTGGACTTTTTGTTGAGTCGTTTAAATTCAATGTTTTCACAGCAGGAGAGCCTGGTCCTGATTTTGACATTTATTCTTTCTTTTTTTTTCTTTTTTTTTCTTTTGATGTTCTTGGAAATACACACTTCCAAGCACAACAGCAGTACACTAAAAAATTTCTTTTTTTTTTCTTTTTGTGAAAAACACGAAATATGCCAGCCTTTTCAAGACAACGGCGACGAGGACCACCACGAGGTGCCATGCGATTTCAAAGTTTGGTGCCTGAATTAATGCGTCTAGAAAAATTAGCCTTAAAACGATCTCGTCAGGCCAAATTAGCCAGGGACGTGTTGGTAGGGGCCGAGTCTCGCTCGGCTAGGCCGGCTCACTTGCAACAACAGTTTTCTGGAGATCAGAGACTCAACAGTCTGTTTGAGTGTTTGGCTCGATTCGATCAAACCGATTTCAAACGCAGTGATGAACAAATTGAAATGCACATTTTATGGGCCCAAGCCTGTGTGCCTCAAATCTATGGAAAGGAATATGCTTCTAGAAAACCAGCCATTTTACGACGATTTGGGGTCAGTTTACTCTGGAGTTACATTGCTATTTTCGCCACACGACGGTTTGGAAAAAGCATGGCCTTGGCTCAATTCATTGCAGCTTTTTTGTTAACCCAAGAAAAAACAGTGATTAATGTGTTTTCAATGGCTAAAGTGACCAGTACGGCCATGGCCGACAAGATTCTGATGATGCTGGATGTGATTTGTCCTCCCAGCCATGATTTGAAAACCAAACGAAACAAACAAACTGGACTCTTAAGTATCGTCACCCCAGAAGACATCCGATCTACTGTGTATGCTTTCCCGTGTTCTGAGATACGTTTTATATTTTATATTTATTTATATATTTATTTTTTTTATGTGCCCTCCCCTCCTCCTTAAAGAGACAGAGATAGAGTAGTAGTAGTAGTAGTAGTAAACACACAGATAGACATAAAGAGAGAGACATAGAAAAAAAAAACATGAATGATTTTTATTTTTTTTTTAAAAAATAAAATAATAATTGTAAAATTTGTTCAAGATCGTAATAAAATAGCATACTTGTCTCCAGGACGAGCCCCAGTTTCAGCGGTGGCCACGGTCCATTTCTTTCCAGCTTCCATAATGGCATTTTCAAGATTAGACATTAATTCTTTGACACCAAACTTATTATCTAAGAATGCATTCATTTTGGATTGTTGAAGATTGTAACCAGCTCCAGCTCCTCCAGGAAGACTTTGAGCCCCAGCAGCAGCAGGATCAAGCATGGCAGCCAAAACAAAATCAGCTCGACCAGAAATGATGTCTTCAATGCTTGCAGTAGTAGAATCATCACCAATATTATTACCAGCAGCATTATTAGCAGCACCGGCAGCTAAGCCGCCTGTGACTACCCTCATGGCATTCACAGAAGCATCTCGTTGGGCAACGACATTACCCCCATTTTGTTGTGCAAGTCTGGCATCCGTAGCACCTACAGCAGCTACGGCTCCCAAGGCAAACATCATTCGCATTGCCTTGACCAATGGTTCAGTAAAGCTATAATTGTACGAATGTGCTGGAGCATTGGCTGCTCTAGGTCCTGTAGCTTTAAACTTATTTACAATATCTTCCAAGACGGCAGCAGATAACTCTCCTTTTTTAACTGGTCGGAAAAAAGCAGTGTAACGTCCTTTTGGTACATTTCCATTGCCATGAGCGTTGCTGATGGATTGAGCAATAAGTTCAGCCTGCTCAGTATTTCTGGGTATATCCACCCTGAGACGAGACCCTGGTTGAATCATATGATTCCATCTGTTGGTAACGCTAATTCGTCCTTGTCTGGTTGCAGCAATGGCTGTGGCTGAACCACTTCCAATGCTGTGACTTTCTGCACTGCCATTAGCAATCCCACCAAAAATGAATCCATTTAACACCTTGTCTTTTTTGTCTCCAGGCTGTCCGAGTCCATTGATTACACTTACGACTTCAGTGTATTGTTGCACCACACCATCGTCGTCCATGCTGTTTAATCCTGATTCTGGAATGGGACTTAATAAAATATCCCCATCAAGAATCCTATTTTTTGTAGGCGTTGCGTCTCCTCCCACTAATCCCATTCCATTGTAGACTTGCTCATTAAATATACGTTCTGAAAACACTACATTAACATTCACTAATCCAATCTTGGCAGCTTCTCTTCGTCCATAATCAACCATTTTTTTCCCCTATGCCGCCGTTGTCAACACGATTATAATAAAATGTATAAAAAACAAAAAGAGAAGGGTACTTTTAAAAATCAGAAAAGAATATATATTTACTGTTGTTATTGTTGTTGTTGTTAAACTCTGCTGCTGCTTTCTTGTCAAGTTATGGAAAAACCCTGTCCTAAAGACTCAGCCATGGTTACACAAGATTAAAAAAAAAGGATAATTTAATTTTATTTTATTTTAAACAAAAGGCCAGACAGCATCAACAAAAAAAAAATACACAGTTTACCAACCGTCCCCGCGTTTTATAGATACGTACATATCCACAGGACCTAATCGGCGATCTACACTCGAATCAAACCAAGAAACCATGGCGTCATTATGATAGGTTTGTTCGGCTCCTTTTCGTGCATACCCTAATCTAATGGCTACTCCACACTTCTCTGTGCTGGGATCATCAAGCACGTCAAGGTATTTTAATTCATCGTAACCTGGACGAGATTTTCCTTCAGACCCAACCCATGGCACGATTTGGATAGGATTGGTTGGGTATATAGGATTACCAACTCTGGCTCCAATAAGTGGTGGGTGTTTTTGATGTTTAAACCCAGAAGTCATGTACACCGATGGATTCTCTGGATTTGCAGACAAGACATATCGGTTTGGAGCCTTATCCGGATCAACCCGTCTAATAATAAACCAAAGGTCAGTGCTGGGACGCACTTTTCCCCATAAATTCAAGACTCCTTCATGTCTCTTATCAATATTTACTGTGTATTCCCGGACATCACTGGCACGTCCGTAAATAGGATCATTGCTTTCATCGGTACTACTCACACAGACTCCATCCAATCGAAACATATCTGCGATGGCTTCGGCATCAAACAGAGGTTTGCCAGTTGGACTAAGTTGATCTAATTGACGAATTTTATAATTGGCCACTGGAGTACTGTAGAGGGCATACACACCATCTGGAGAAATCATATGTTCCACATCATTTGGATAATTTCCATCAAGATAATCTACGTCTGGCAAACCAATGCCAAAGGCATCAAGGTCGCCTGCCTCCATGGCAGTTTGAAGATTCTTATAATTCGTAACAAAATTCCAGACTGGATGGCCTGCTAATTTCTGACCATGAGAAGGATCGGTCTTGCTTACCTTGACCACCCTATTTTGATGAATACGAGTCCTAGAAGTCATGTACGGATTTTTTACATCTTGCAGTGGATTTCCAGACAGAGCACTCATGACTTTATTTCCAACATATGCAGCAGTCACACTGCGTCCAACTCGATTCGTTCCAGAAATATCATAAATAGGACGAAATTTTTCAATTTGTGTTGGAGCCCTTGCAGCTTCAGCAAAACTTCTGGCTCGTTTCATCTCAGGCACACGCGTACCAAATTGATTCATCATGGCGCCTTCATTGAGTAAAGGAGCATTCAGAGCCCTAGTAAATTTTTGCCTGCCTCCTAATTGTTGATTAAATCTTTCAAAGGGAGTATACGGGGCTTGAGATGGAACTCCTTTTCCATAACTTTCCGCCGTTTTTGGAATTCCAGACATTGGAAAGGTTCCACGATATCGTGGTGGAACTTGCATCGTTTTTTTTTTCTTTTTTTTTTATATTCTGGTTTTTTTTCTTTCTTTTTCTGGTTAATAAAAAGGCCTACCCGCTGTCTGGGTTTTAGGTTTCCACATATACTTTTTATTCTTCTGGGGCTCACTGCTGATTTAAAAACAAAACAACTGAATCAAGAGAATATATTTTATTTATTTATTTATTTATACAGAGACATCACATGATCCGGGTCCCACATATCCCAGATTAAACTCTGAAATGGCTGCGGCGAGATTCACCATGAGTTGACCCTCTACAGAATTTGAAGATTCAATAGTAAATGCACAATTATCAACGAGTGTTCGTTCGGCTAAAAATAAATCAACCGTTGCTGGCACACAGGCTCCAGAAAGTTCATTTACTTTGGCTGCAATCCATTGACGAGCCAAGATGCGTTGAGCGTTTCCAAATTCAGGTAAATCTTTATTTTTAAGCTGTAACCAGTTTATCCAAGAAATACCACAGAGTTCAGTGTCTTCAGCATTAGTTGCATCACCAAGCCAAGGCACATGGGTCTTCCAAAATCCTTGACTATGAGTACACCCATCAGTGGGACTGCAATCACCATCATCATCGAAAAATTCAACGCATTGTAGTGTTTGAGACTTAACAACATTTATTTGGGCTAGAGCACTGGTGACTTCTGGACCGTCAGGGTCTACCAGACTGAAATCACAGTTTGGGCCAGCCAAATTTGCCACCGGAACGAATATAGTATCAATCTTGTTTGTAATAAAAGAAATGATTAGAAGCTCCATAAGGCTGTATCGTTTTGCCACCGGTACACCGGAAGGAAATCCATCAGGACCTACAGGACATTCACCAATCAGTGCTTGATTATTAAACATGTAATTAATCATTAAATTATAATATTCCTGTAACATAAGAGCAGTTTTGTTGGTGGACGTGGACAGGTCTTGCAAGACCATATCTGCTCCTTGAAAATTTGCAAGACAGGGAGGTCCAATAATCTGATTTCCGATCTCCGGTATTGTTGACCGAAGATCACAGTTTTTCATTCCAGCAAGACCAATGGCTTTTGAAAAACTTGAACCAGGTGGGTTAGAAGCTTCTTTTCCGGGAGACCAATTAATGGCAGGATCAGAGAAACAATTATACGTTTGCCAGAATTTAGCCGTATGATAGCAAATTTCTTCCGGACAGGACGCCGCTTGAACCAAAGTCAAGGCCATCGTCATCACACAAAGCAGAGACAGGAAAATTAATTTCATTTTTTTTTCGAGAATATTTGATTCTTTTTGTATTAATTAACCCCCTTATCTGGGTTTCACATCTGAGTATATTCTTTTTTATTATTGATCCATGCATGAAACTCCAGAAATGGCCCTTCGAAGCAATTCCTCCCCATTCCCAGGCAATCGTAATTCTCCAGTATCGGCTCCAGATTCTGAGAAAGCAGGCATCCGGCTGCCTCTCTGGCCTGGCAAAGAAGCCACAGGAGCTCCAGCACAAGTAGGCTGTCCTGGCCGTACTGAACTTCTGCCAGTGGCTGCAATACGGCTTGGATGCACAATGTTGGCATATTGGGATGGATCCGTGCGAAATCCAGCATTGTATCCAAAACAGTTGGCTGGCACAACTTTCAACAGTTCCCTGTATTCTTTGCAGGCACTCAAATAAAACCGACCAACCTTCTCATCCACTTTCAATTTTCCACTTCGACGATCTCTGATAAGAATATGTTTTTGTATATTTTGAATGATAATCATTAAATCCTGAAGCATAATCGACAATCGAATTTGTGGTTCAGGAATGTTTCGAATATGTCGTTCCACCGACCAGGCAGGCCACCTTGGCATAGAACGTCCCAATTCTAAGGAAGGTTGTCGAATCGTAGCCTCATAAAAATCAGATACATCCACAGCCACATTAGCCAAAGTTGAAGCGCCTGCCAATAAATTCGTCACAAATTTCTTTACTAATTTTGCAATTTTTATATTGTCCACCGGTCGGAATCCTTCTGTGGCCCATTTGCATCCAAAACACCAAACATCTCCAGCTCTACTGACGCTTGAACATGGCACGATTATATCTCTGCCTTCTTCTATTTCATCAAAAATAGGATTGTTGTTTCCAGCCTCATGCCTAGCTGCCGCTGCTGGTTGTTCTTGATTCCAAGAAGGCTCTGGTGGCATATCACGAATTGCATAATCCCTTCGTGGTGGTGGTGATGGTGAAGATGATGATGATGATGATGATGGCGGACTGCCTATGCCTCCAATATCTGTATTATGCGCACTGCTTTGGTCATTTATGATGACAGGAGCAGCAGGCTGCCTCTCTTTTTTTTCTGGTGGCGCATAATGATGCAAAGGAGACTCATCTGCTTCTGCTTCTTCCTCCTCACTTTCTGATTCATCGTCTTCAGAAACTGCAACCATAGACATCAGGCGAAGGTATTCTTCATCTCCAGCCGCATCCGGATTGGTCTGATTTGATATTATTTCAGAATTGTGTTCTTGTTGACCCAAATTAGAGGCTCTGCGAATTTCGCGACTTGGGGTTTGACACACAGTTCGTATTATAGACGTAGGCCTGAAATCAGGTCCATCACTGTCTTCATCGTCAGCATCGTCATCGCCGCTACTAAAAGATGGAAATCGTTGGTTTAGGGGACGTCTCATTGGAACAGAAATCGATGGACGAGCCGAACTTGGACCATTTCCCATGTCATCTTGAAGGTATGAAAGAATATTTACAGGAATATCGTCCTCACTCGAATCTTCTTCTGCTTCCACCGGTCCCCAACCATGAAACGGGATGATATCATCCCGTTTTCGTTTATTATCATTCATTTCACCGCCGTTTTTTTTTTTCAACAATAAGAAATAATCTTTCGCAAAAGAAACCTGACTGATTATTTCCTCATATCCTTTTTGTTTTTTTTTGTTTTCTTCTTTGTGTTATAAACCACAACGATACTCTGATGCAATATTCTTCCTCGTCTGATGATGATCATGATGATGACGATGGCGGCGGCGATCAATTTAGGGATCATTCCAAAAAAACTGATCAATTCTGTATTCAAGGAGAAAATTTCCAAAATTTTGTACAACCAATACAAAAAAAACGTCGAGTCAATCAACCTCGAAACAACAACAACAACAACAACAACAACACCAGAGAGCTTCCTCTTCTTCACCCCCATCGCCCTATTTCAAAACAAAATCTTTTAGCCTGGAGAAATTTGCAAGAATTAATTCAGGTCTGGTATGCAAAACATAATTCTGCTTCAGCCTATGATGACTTGCAAAATAAATTATGCAATACAATGGATGATCATTCTTTATGCAGCAGCAGCAGCAGCAGCAGCACTGATGATCATTCAGCCATGCCTACTCAAAAAGAAATTGATCGCTCCTGGAATATGAAACAAAGGCAAGCCACCGCCACCTTTAAACAATTAGCTAAATGGGCAAAACCTTGTTTGGAAACCATTCATTTAACCCATGGTTTGGCGGTTCCGAAAAGCATGATGCAGAGCAGCAACAGCACAAAAACACAAGAATTAGAAGATTCCGCCAATGCCTTGAGTTTTTTGAGGTGTTTAATTCAATGCACTGAAATTGCTCTTCAAATATGTGTGTATCAATTGAGACGTGCCTTGATGAATCAAAAAGAAAAAGATAAGTCCATGGCTACTACTACTACTACCTTGGAACGAGCCAAACGTCTTTCAATTATGTTGGAAACTCGTGTGATTGGTCCGATGCGTTCTAGTTTATGGATTATTTTATCTGAACTAGAACCAAAAATTCTGTGGGACCCTCGTCCTTTTTGGAGAAAACAACATTTAAATACGATTTGGTCGGTTTACATGCGTGTCTTCTTGTTGATTTGTTTTGACAAATACCCCATTCTGAAAGCCAGAGGCAGCCAACAAAGAACAGAACCAACACCAAGTTGGCCAACAGCAGACTCTCATATTCGAAGGCCATTGGTGCATTTAATGGATTTTGGAATGAAAGTTTCTGGGAAAGAAGAGGCAACCAGCTTAGAGGCAGATGGCCTTGGTATTCCAGATGAAGGCACCACAGAAGCCTGGAACATGACCAATTTATTTGAAGCCATTGATATCTTGACCGATGCTTGGCCCATGATTCGATATAAAAATCCTGTGATTGAATTGGTGAGTCGAATGTTGCTTCGATATGCTCACCTTGGTTATGCTGTCTCAGAAGAGTCGTGTATTAGCCAAGAAATCGCAGCTGAAACTGCACACAACATGGAAGAATACATTACCTCAGAATATGAAACCTCGTCATCAAACCAGCAGCATCAAACGTGTATTCGAAAAGTTCGGAGTCAAACCTATTATGCCGATGGAGGAGATGCTTTTCGAAGCATGTTGTCTGATTTCTGTCTGCTGAGTAAAGCAGATGGTTGGATGTCTAGCTTGAGCATGGAGAATCAAAATCAACAAAACCATTTAAATGGGTATGCTGCTGACTTGGACGAAATGACAAGACAGGTGCGCCAAAACATGAAACAATTTCCTCTGGCTCGATGTCTCTGGAGAAGTTTACTTTGCGGCCCTGAAGACGATCCTTTACTCTGGCGATGCAAATCCACTAAACTTATTTTATTGAATGGGTTTCCAACCCCTACAGCCAAAACAGATTTAGAGCAAACCATAGAAGCCTGTAACTCCACCGTGATTGAATTTTTAAAACAAAGAGATTCTGAAGAAGCCTATGCTATTTTTCAAAAATCAGGGGCTATCTTGTTACTCAGGCCAGGTGAAGCATCTCGATTCAGTAGGCGCTGGCCTCGTCATGCATGTACACCTTTAAACATTTTAAATGGCATGAGAGATTGCGATATGATGCGCTATAACGAACGTGTGACCCAAGTCAGTGCGCCGTATACCTTACTGGAAAAACCAAAACAAACTTTGCCTGGAGATTTACAAACCCTGACCGATCATTTGGTGATTGAATGCATTCGGTACATGATGCGGACTTGCTGTACTGATAACGCCACAGACGCCTTTACTCGGTACTTGATTGATCCCCATCAAATTCGCACTGAATGGTCAGAGCAGTGTCCAAATCCTTGGTTAAATGATTTAAGTTGGTCGTTTCGTCTCTGTTCTAATATGAACCCCAGCAGCGAAGCAGAATTACAAATACCTTGGGAGGATCGTGTGTTGGAACGAATCATTAAAGGATGTGTTAGCATCATGGATTTACCAAGTTGGCCAAAGATTTTAAATTTAGGAGGCCGAGTTATTCTCTGGAATCCTATGGGTCCCCTATGTCTTCAACTCTTACTGACTGCAGTTAACGAAGACGGAGATTTAAGGATAAGCGAATACACTGAAGATCAATACAAAGAAATGGAAAGGGTCTGTGCTGAAGTCTTGGACCTTTCTGGGATTGCCATGCTGGGTACGATTATTTTATGGTTGGAAGCACGCATCCTGTTGGTGGATATTCTAAAAGAAGGCCTTTTAAATACAGCAGCCAAAGGCGCAGCTTCTTTAGTGCGTCTTGCACAACATGGTAATTGTAAACAGAGGGAACTGGTGGATCAAGTTCAAGATTTATTGGTGATTACCACAGAACGCTTTGAAGGGTATCAGGAACTCTTAAAATGGTTGATTGGTAGCCTGATTACTGAAGAAGCAGAAGCAGAAGAAATAGGAAATCTGCCACCACCAGGACCAGGAGAAGATATATAAAAAAAAAATAACGCAATCTGCTTTTATACCTTTCTTCATGTTCTGTATTCTTTCAGCAGCAGCAGACAACAGTAATAATAATAAAGTTATAATTTTTTTTTTAAAAACGATTGTCGTCAATCATGTACGGGAAATCAAAGAATCCATCCGCCGAGGAAATAAGAAAATTAATCAAAGTCCGTGAATTCGTGCAGATGTTGGTCAGCATTCGAATGCAGGCAGCTATTTCTAAATCAAGCTACAATACACCAAAAGGCGTGATTCCTATTATTGAACGCCGAATTCATGCAAAATTGGACACTGAATTATTTTTCGCTGGTCCTACTGGTTCCCTTTTAAATGTAGACGCCACCACAGCCGGAAGTCCATTGACACAGACTCAGCATCTTAAAGTTCTCAGGGTTGTCGATGAAATTACCAACAATTATATTCTAGATTTACAACAAGCTGAGGCAAACAAAAAAAAGAAAATGAGCAAAGACAAAGAAAAAGTGACGTCCGGGGTGCGTATTTATGGATTTTAAACATGTGAATAAAAAATGTATTTACTAAAAAAATACGTGAATTATTTATATAAATTCACGTATTCTTTGCTGTAAACTTTGGAGATGCACTCGTTGGTTGGCTGAAAGGTTTGGATTCGTTTTTAAGGATTCATGAATCAATCGATGTTTTTGCTTTAATTCTTTCATCTTTTCCGTTTTCGTTGATTTAGCCACAGGAATTCTGTTGCCTGAAGCCGACGATGATGAGAACCTAATCTTGGATTGACTTTCCTTGTATTTACCCGGATTCATGAGCATAAAGACGCTCATGATCTGCTCATAAAAATCCAACAAAAGAACATCTTTGTCGACTGCCTGACGAATTCTCACATTTCGCGGAGGTTGATCCTGATGATCGAAAATATATTGTCCAAGACGACCCACACCAGCCAGACTCGCAGCAGCCATATAATATCCTCCCCAAACCGATACCATACCAAAATTTAACAAAAGACGAAGGGCCGTGTCTTTACTTACGTAATCTTGACTTGTAGATTCAGGTATAACCAATTGTTCTGGTAATGAATTAAGAACAGATTCCTCTTCTTCCTCTTCTTCTTCACGACCTTGTTGCCTCAAAGCAAGGGCTGCAAGACTGAGTACCTCGGTCATTTCATGCATACTTTTCATTACATTAATTGTATATTCCATTGTGTCTTCATCCATACTAGAAGCTCCACGAAACATATTAAACACAGCTTGTTCTAATTCTTCCTTAATTGCAGGCATTACACTCAATAAATAATCAGGTAAACCATCAATGTTCTCAGATTCGACATAGAATAAAATAATAGCCATGATGCCTTTCATTTTATAATAGGTAATTTTTCCAAACAAAACATCTAATGTTTCAGTTGGAGCATCATTCTGTATCCAATTTTCATAAAAAGCCTGTTGTTTTTTAGTCCAATCTCCTGCATCTATTTCCCTTTTCCATTCAGTAAATTCAAGCTGGCCACGTAAAAACTCATCAGTGTTTTGACTCGATCCTTGTTCTTCGACGTCATAAAAATCCTGCTGCATGTCATCGCCATCATCATAAGGATCCATAATTTCTATTGCTGTCTTGAATAAATAACGGAACTCTTGAAATCTGAATACAAACCAAGACACAGAAAAAAAAAAATGTTTCGTGCCATGTTTAGTGGTGGCCAAGCCGCATGGAAAGCAGGTGGTGGAGCAACTGGTGAAAACGGCGGTGGAACCACGGATCCTGCTTGGCAAAGTGTAATGCGAGATGGGTCAGGAAGTTATGCTCCAGGACGCACAGCACCTCACGTTTGGAGACCTTTAGGCCCTTCTATTTACTATGAATTAATGTGTCAATTTCGTGGCTCCACAGAAATCAATATAGTCATGCGTACTTTAATGACTGAAATCTTTCGAGGTGGCCTGAGTATGGTGCATCGCAAAGAAACCTCCTCAAAAAAAACAACCACTGCTGCTGCTGCTGCTAAGCACAGCCAATCCGATTGGACTTCTCCCGATGACCTGAGTCCACGAGAACAAGGCCATCTTCAGGCCACTTTGGAAAAAGTGGTGATTTATGGACATTTGCTGTACGGCCTGATTCCTTACATGGCAGACCCAGACGACCCCACAAAAATTTGGGTGCCTCCTCCAGACAAGGGTTATTTCGTGACTCGAATGAGAGATTATGGAAAAATTGAAGTGGGATGGAGATGGATTCATGGAGGCAACAAAGGAAATCGGGGAAGTTCTGCTGCCAGTACTGCAGCTGCTCCCTTTATGGGTCTTCAAGGTCAAGCCTACACCAAAGACCCCATGGTGAGTGTTTTTGTATGGGAAAACAATTGGCCATGGACCAGTGTGGATGCTCCCTTCAATGCCATCATGCAGAAATTATTGGCTGGTCAGGTTCGTGTACACAACATGAAAGAAAACGATGCTCAAGCCGATTGGGAACGCAGTCACAGTACCATGGTGGTACAGGCCATCCCTAAACGAAGTGAACCACGAAAAGAAGATAGGCGGGTGGTGGAATTGCTTTTTGGACAATATTTGTGTGATCCCTCGGGTCGTCAACCTGGAAATGCTCCAGGGGGCCTCATGATGGGTCGAAACAAAAACAGAATGGACAGCACCCGAGCTACTTCTATAATGATGGCCAACGCCAGACACTCGGCAAATCGATCGTATGCTGGCAGCATTGACGCAGTTCAGAGTCGTGTGGATCCATGCACAGGCATGATGGAGCGTAAAACACGTACC
>SDBT01005471.1_pt1 | contig 21299 bp, 36 predicted proteins | sample 2277101 | NCBI WGS metagenome assembly SDBT01 (sample SAMN10404973, study PRJNA504765) | marine sediment metagenome | isolation source: marine sediment core GS10_PC15, 103 cmbsf | place: Arctic Ocean: Southern Knipovich Ridge | collected 2010
AGAAGAAACCGAGCAGTAGGTCTAGTAAAATGCTTTGACACTAAAATTTCTATTTGCTAGAATCCTCCTGCTTGATTTTAATTTATTTTTAATAAACTCAAATAATTATGGCTGAAGGAAAATTTGATCGCAGTAAGCCACACGTAAATGTAGGTACCATTGGTCATGTAGATCATGGAAAAACCACTTTGACTGCCGCTATTACTGCCGTTGCCTCTGCAAAGTTTGCTGGTAACAATAAGTCTGTTGCGTTTGATGCTATCGACAACGCACCGGAAGAAAGAGAACGTGGTATTACCATTGCCACCTCTCACCAGGAGTACGAAACCGACAAACGTCACTACGCTCACGTGGACTGCCCCGGGCATGCTGATTACGTAAAGAACATGATTACGGGTGCCGCTCAAATGGATGCTGCAATTCTTGTTGTATCTGCTGCTGATGGTCCTATGCCTCAGACTCGTGAACATATCCTATTGGCTCGTCAGGTAAACGTACCTTACATTGTCGTCTTTATGAACAAGACCGATATGGTAGATGACCCTGAGCTTCTTGACCTTGTAGAGATGGAAATTCGTGAACTTCTTACTAAATACGAGTTCCCTGGTGATGATGTTCCTGTTATTCGTGGTTCCGCGCTTAAGGCTCTCGAGAATCCAACTGGTCCTGATGCTGAGCCTATCCTTGAACTTCTTGGCAAACTTGATAGTTACATCCCTCAGCCAGAACGTGCTCTTGATAAGCCATTCCTGATGCCTGTTGAAGACATCTTCTCTATCAAGGGTCGTGGAACGGTTGCTACCGGTCGTATTGATCAGGGTATAATCAATATTAACGAGGAAGTTGAAATCGTTGGACTTCGTGATACCAAAAAGGTTGTTGTGACTGGTGTTGAAATGTTCCGCAAACTTCTCGACCGTGGTGAAGCTGGTGATAATGTCGGTCTGCTCCTTCGTGGTATTGAGCGTGATGAAATTGAGCGTGGTCAGGTACTTGCTAAACCAGGTTTCATTACTCCTCATACTGAGTTCACTGCTGAAATCTACGTCCTTACCAAAGAGGAAGGCGGAAGGCACACTCCATTTTTTAAGGGCTACAAGCCTCAGTTCTACATCCGTACTACTGACGTAACCGGTGAAGTTCATCTTCCTTCCGGAACCGAGATGGTTATGCCTGGAGATAACATCAAACTTGATATCAGCCTTGGTAAAGCCATTGCTCTTGATGAAGGTACTCGCTTCGCTATTCGTGAAGGAGGCCGCACAGTAGGTGCTGGTGTAGTAACCGCTGTAAAAAAATAAACTCTTAGGCCTCCCGATTTACTTCGGGGGTCTTGTACAGTTTATTTGGACCAATGCCCTTGGGTACGTCCTTTACAATTAGACAACCTCTATTATGGCTGACAAAAATAAGAAGGAAAATACCCAACGAATTCGCATTACTCTCAAAGCTTTCGATCACACGATTATCGACAAGGCTGTTGAGACCATTATCCAAACTGCGGAACGCACTGGGGCTATTGTTGCTGGACCAATTCCACTCCCTACCAAAATCAAGAAGTTTACAATCAACCGTTCTACCTTTGTGGCTAAAGATGCTCGTGAACAGTTTGAAATGAGGATTCACAAAAGATTAATTGACCTTCGCGAGACAACCTCAGCAACGATTGATTCTTTGACCAACTTGTCTTTGCCAGCTGGCGTGGATATTGAGATTAAGATGCTCTAATTAGAATTTCTTTTATTAGCTGAAAGGCGAGTCGAATGTTAAGTTCGACCCACCTTTTTTGTGGTTCCCGCTGTTTAGGTGGCTAGTCCTCCTTATTCTCGTTGAAAGCATTGCAGAATGCGTTGCCATCCTTGAATGCTTCCTTGATGATCTCCTGCACTTCGGGAGTGCAGAGCTTCGGATGCTCGTCGCAAAGCTGATCGGCCTTACCTTCATCTGCGTACTTGCAGGTCGTGCGAACTGCTCCCACGAGAAGGGCAGTGCAGCCCTTACGTCGCCATTTGCCCTTCGGGTACTTTTCGAGGCACTTGGCTTCGATCTTGTTTTTGAAGGACCTGCCGCTTTCGGCTGGCGTGGCCGGTTCAGCAGTTGGTGCCGGCTCTGGTGGGTCGTCCTGAGTGACTGGCTCCGTTTCTGGTGAGGAAACGGCCGTTGTTGCAGGTGTGGCAGGCTCCTTCTCAGAAGAGCTTGGCGTATCCTTTTCTGTCGGTGATTCGGCAGGTGGAGTTGAAGAACATCCAACCAATGCCAGAATCAATCCTAATAGCACTAGTGCTCTCATACCTATACCTTTCGCTGGAGTTACCCTTACACTAAGGGGAACCAAAATCCAAATCCTTGAGCTGCAAGCAACTCTTGGACATAGGTGTCCTTAGTGTATCTATGATGTAAATGGACAGCTAGATGCTAATTTTAAAATAATTCTGTATTTGTGTCAATTGTTTTGGAGTTTAAGCGGGGAAGAACCTAGGAAGGAACTTGATTTTATTTAAGCCACGCCGCTTGTGGGCGACGTGGCTTTTTTGGACACAAAGGAGGAGAATTTTCAGACTGCTCCTTTGTGTTCTTCCTGTTGTGTCTGATTAGTCGGATCTGTGCCTGGGCCACGTTTCCTCGGGTGGCCATTCAGGGCTCATTTTACGTGCGCAGATGCCTCCGTTACACTTCATCGGTTCGGGTTCTCTGGTGGCGTAGATACTGCCGTCGGCCCTGAGCGTGGTGCACTTGACTGTACTTGTGAAGACCTCGTTCAATCGTGGAGTGCAGTATTCTGGGTGGTTCGTGCAGAGCATCTCGAACGAGGGTTGGCACTTGTGCGTGACTACGTAGCAGTACGCGCCATACATCTCTTGGTAGGGCTTGTACGACTTACAGTGGGTCTGTACATCTGCCACGAGCGTGTCCACGTCCTTCACTTTGGTGTGGGCGGTTTCAGCGCTGGTGACTCCTGCATTCGGCTGCTTAGAGCAACCCGCGAGAATCATCGTGAGAATCAGTATGATTCCGAGTCTCATAGTTTTCATTTTTCTGACTTTCCTTCCTTTGTGTGTCATCTAAGTCCTCAAGCTGTAAACAGCTTTTAGTCATTGGATGTTGAAATGTAAAAGAGCAACAGGATGCTAATTTTAAAATAATTCTGTATTTGTGTCAATTGTTTTGGAATTTAGGTGGGGAAGAACCTAACGAGCAGTTGCTGATTAGAAAGTCCCCATTGCTTTAGTATTCAAGGTGGAAGTAGATCACCTTGCGCTTCGGTTCGTTGATCGGCATCATGGGTGTCGCTTCCACTTGGTACGTCTTTTCCAAGACGGCTGCTACGGGTGAGCCGGCGGAGTCGTGTCCGATGAAAAATGCTAGCGTTGCATCATCTAAATCGATCTCGATCTTACAGCGGTCGAGCGTACAGTCTTCGCGAAAGGCCTTGTAAACTACGTTTTGTGCGCCTTCGCAGACGGATACTTTTGCACCATCTTCACTAATGTCGAAGTTGGAGCAGCGGAGGATTTTATCAGTCCTTTTTAGGTTATCTGCCTTGGGTTTGCAGACGGACACCTGTGTACCATCTTCCTTGATGTCGAAACTGGCGCAGTAAACGCTTTGTTCAGTTCTTTCTACCTTGGTTGGGGGTTGGGGTTGTGACTGGCCAGAGGCACAGCCGATGGAGATGATGATGTTGAGTGCGATTAGCACCAACAAGTAACTTGTACTCTTCATATTCTCTCACTCCTTCTTAGGGTTAGGTTCTCCACCTAATTTCCAAAACAATTTGTAAAAGAACATGGAAGCGTAGCGTAATATTATTTTGTACATCTGTCAATTTTTCTTTTGGACAACTTGTCTAAAAAAAGTCCACATTTTCCTTGACTTTAGACATCTCGCGGGTAAAATGGACAGGCAAATTTATATTTATGTTAGTTGCGAGGTCTAGCTAATGAGCAAAAACCTCCTTAACCTCTAAAAAACTATGTCTGGAATAATCGGAAAAAAATTAGGAATGAGCCAAGTCATTCAAGACGATGGTCGTGTGATCCCTGTCACTTACGTTACTTGCGAGCCCAATGAGGTTGTCCAAGTTAAGACGGAGAAGACAGACGGATATCCGGCGATAGTCCTAGGCTTTGATGCGTATAAGAATCCTTCCAAGAACAAAAAGTTCAAGGCTACTAAGGAATTCCGTGTCGAGAATGCGGATGATTATAAGAAGGGCCAGAAAGTATCCGTGGAAATCTTTAAACAGATTGAGAAGGTTACTGTGACTGGCGATTCAAAAGGTAAGGGCTTCCAGGGGGTCATCAAGCGTTACAACTTCTCCCGTGGTCCCGAGACTCATGGCTCAGGGCATCACCGCGAACCTGGTTCCTCTGGTACTTGTGCCAAGCCTGGACGAGTTATAAAAGGGAAGAAGTTTCCCGGTCAAATGGGTAATGCTCAGACAACTCTCAAAAATCGTCCTTTAATTTCAGTCACTACCGATAAAAATGTCCTGGCCATTAAAGGTTGCGTGCCAGGTGCCAATAATTCCTATGTTTACATTAAATTCTAAATTCAAGATTCAAAATTTAAAATGAAGATTGATCTCTACTCACAATCAGGGGAAAAGAAGGGAACTGCTGAAGCGTCTGACGCTATGTTTAAGGTTGTGGTGAACGATGAGCTTATTCGTTTGTCTGTCATCCGTCAGTTAGCCAATAGCCGTCAGGCTACTGCTCATGTAAAAACCCGTGCCGATGTTCGTGGTGGTGGTAAGAAGCCCTGGAGGCAGAAAGGAACAGGCCGTGCAAGATTCGGTTCCTCTCGTAATCCTATCTGGCGTGGTGGTGGTGTAGCCTTTGGCCCCCGCAATGTTCGCAATTTCTCTCTTAATATGCCTAAGAAGGCCAGACGTTCAGCTTTATTCTCTTGCCTTTCTCAAAAAGCAGCTGACAGCAAAATCTTTGCACTTGATTCTTATAAGGCTGATGGCCCCAAGACTAAAGATTTTTCTGTGATGGTTGGAAAGCTTCCTGCCGGTCGCAGTCTTCTGATTGTTCTGGAAGAAAAGAATGAAGTACTCGAAAAATCTGCTAACAACCTTCCCGATGTTAAGACGATATTGGTAGATTATCTTAATCCTCACGATCTTCTGACTTACGACAACATTATGTTTATGGAACCTTCCCTTAAGAAGGCTGAAGAATTGTTTCTAAAATAATTATGCAGTTTACAAAAGTTCTTATATCACCGGTTGTCACTGAAAAAAGCAGTAATGCTCAGACCAAGCACAAATATACATTTCGTGTGAATGCTGATTCGAACAAGGTTGAAGTAGCCAAGGCTGTGAGCAGGGTATATGGCGTGGACGTTACCTCAGTGAATATTATTCCGGTTCGTAGAAAAGAGCGTTTGGTAGGGCGCGGCAAAGTGATGACTAAACGTCCAGCCTCTAAAAGGGCTATTGTTACGATTAAAGCTAAGCAGAATATTGATTTCAATAAACTAAAAATCTCCAAGTAATGGCTATCAAGAAGTATAAGCCTACAACACCGGGACGGAGAGGTATGACAACGGTTGACTACAGTGAGTTGTCCCCTGCGGAGCGTCAAAAAAGTTTGACCAAGGCTACTCACAGTAAGGCCGGTCGCAACAATCAGGGGCGTATCACAGTTAGACACAGAGGTGGTGGAGTCAAGAGATTATACCGAATTATCGATAGCAAAAGATTCGATAAGCTCGACGTGCCTGCCAAGGTTGAATCAGTTGAATATGATCCAAATCGCACAGCTTTCATCGCTCTTCTTCTTTATTCTGATGGTGAAAGACGTTATATTCTTTCCCCTGATGGACTCAAAGTCGGTGATAGGATCATCTGCAGTCATAAGGCAAAGATTAAACCAGGTAATCGCATTCTAATCGGTAATATTCCTGTAGGATTCAGTATTCATGACTTAGAGATTCAGCCAGGTAAAGGTGCTCAGATGATTAGATCTGCTGGGTCTTCCGGTCAGGTTTCATCTCAAGATGGTAAGCTCGCTCAGGTGACTTTGCCTTCAGGATCTGTCCGTTATATCTCTAAAGAATGCTACGCCACGATTGGTCAGGTTTCTAACCTTGATCACAGTAATGTCACTATCGGTAAGGCTGGTCGAATGCGAAAAATGGGCAGACGGCCACAAGTATTAGGTAAGTCCATGAATGCTGCGGATCATCCGCATGGTGGTGGTGAGGGTCATTCACCTATTGGTCTAAAAACTCCTAAAACGCCTTGGGGCATGCCTGCACTTGGTGTTAAGACAAGACGTCGAAAGAGATATAGTGATCATCTAATTATTAAAGGCCGACGTAAGAAGAAAAAATAATTTATAAGTTATGAGCAGAAGTTTAAAGAAAGGCATTTACGTAGACCCAAAACTCCTTAAGAAGGTCCAGATGATGGAAGCTTCAGGGCAGAAAAAGGTAATCAAAACCTGGTCTCGAGCTTGTGCTGTTGCTCCAGAATTTGTGGGCCATACGTTCGGTGTTCACAATGGTAAGACTCACATTTCTGTTTATGTTTCTGAAAACATGGTTGGTCATAAACTTGGTGAATTCTCTCCAACACGCAAATTTAAATCCCATGGCGGTAAGTTAGCTAAATAATAATGAAAGCACACCTAAGACAAATTCGGATTTCTCCTAAAAAGGTCAATCTAGTGGCTGGAATGGTTCGTGGGATGAAAGTGAGTGAGGCACTGGACCTTCTCAAATTTATGCCTAAAAAAGGTGCTGATATCCTGTATAAAGTCGTTCATTCGGCTGCTTCAAATGCAAAGAATAACTTTAAGCAGTCGATCGATGAGCTTTATATCACTCAAATTCTTGTCACAAAAGGAGCAACGTTCAAGCGCTCACTTCCTATCTCTCGTGGACGGGTACATCCTATCCGCAAGCGAACTGCTCATATCACCGTTGAAGTCGGCTTGGCTGATGGTAAAGAGATTCAATCTACTGTAAAAGAAGAGAAGGTAGAAAAGCCAAAGAAGGAAGTTTCTAAGAAGGAAACACCGAAGAAGGCTGTAGCTAAAAAAACTGATACGAAGAAAAAAGTAGATGAGAAAGACTAATTTTTTAATTTTCAATCTTCAATTTTGAATTAATATACTATGGGTCAAAAAGTTAATCCTACATCATTGCGCATTGGTATAATCAATACTTGGCCATCCAAATGGTATGCCGAAGGAAAGGATTATGCCAAGATGTTTCATGCTGATCTTGAGCTCAGGAAGTTCCTACGCAAAAAGCTGAAAACCGCGGGTGTTGTAAAGATTGAGATTGAGCGTTCTGCCAAGAAAGTTGTTGCTAACATCAGTGCAGCTAAGCCAGGTTTGATTATTGGTCGACAAGGTGTGGCAATCGAGGATCTTCGGGTATTGCTTCTCCGTAAATTTAACCAGAATATCGAAGTTAACATTCATGAGGTTTCTGATCCGGATCTCTGTGCTTCACTCATTGCGGAAATAGTCGTGCAACAGATTGAAAAGCGTGTGGCTTATCGTAGGGCTGTAAAAATGGGTATCAAAAAATCCATGGAGGCTGGTGCCAAGGGAGTTAAAATCCATATTTCCGGACGCTTGAATGGTGTGGAGATTTCTCGTAGTGAGATGTATAAGGAAGGCAATATTCCTCTGCACACCCTTCGTGCTGATATCGATTATGTCCACATGCCTGCCCACACCACTTACGGTGTTATCGGCGTCAAAGTGTGGATTTACCGAGGATTGATTTTTAAACCCACAAAGATAGGTACAGTTAAGAAGGAAGAAACATACGAAGAAGAAGAAAAATAATATATCTTACGTAAATGCTCCAACCTAAGAAGCAAAAATATAGGAAGTTACATCGCTCCAGATCAGCCCTAAAGGGTCTGTCTAAAAAGGGCAACTCTGTTAGTTTTGGTTCTATCGGGCTTAAAGCTATTACAGCTGGTGAGCTCACATCTCGTCAGATTGAAGCCGCTCGTCGTGCCATGACTCGTGCTATCAAACGTGATGGCAGGGTCTGGATTCGTGTATTCCCTCATACTCCGATTACCCGAAAGGCTTCCGAGGTACCGATGGGTTCCGGTAAAGGTTCTGTGGAATTCTATGTGGCACGTGTAAAGCCTGGAAAAATAATCTTTGAAATGGATGGTATTCCTGAGCCATTGGCTCGTAAAGCTCTTAAATTGGCCGATGCAAAATTGGGTATCAAGACAAAGATTGTTCTAAAACATCATTAAAATGTTATCAAATCAGGAACTTAAATCGTCGACTCGAAAGGAACTCATCAAAGAGCTTGAAGAAGCCCGAGAACTGAATATGAAAAAACGTATTACGGTAAAGACAAAGCACGAAAAGGATACAAGTGCTGCATCTAAACATAAGAAATATGTTGCCCGCATTATGACTGCGATTAAGGAGCTGGATCTGGAGGAAGCAGTAGCAAATGCCATTACTATCGATTAATAAGCAAATTTAAATATTTTCTATGCGAACTAAGACAGGAATCATCACCAGCAACAAAATGGCTAAGACGCTTGTGGTTAAGGTTGACTCCTATAGGAATCACCCTAAGTACAAGAAGAGATATAAAGTTTCAAAGAAGTTTTATGCTCATGTGGAGGATGCTTCCAAGTTCAATATCAGTGATTCCGTAACTATTGCAGAAACGAAGCCTGTAAGTAAGCTAAAAAGATGGAAGGTGGTCGCTAACGCTTAAATCCCCAAGATAATTATTAGTTAAAATGATTCAACCACAAACATTACTTAATGTTGCAGACAACACCGGCGCGAAGAAAGTGATGTGTATCAAGGTATTGGGAGGATCTAAAAGAAGATATGCTGGTATCGGTGACCTTGTCGTGGTAGCCGTTAAGCATGCTGCTGTCAAAGGTGTGGTTAAAAATCATACAGTGCAGCGCGCTGTGGTCGTCAGAACAAGGAATAATATTCGAAGAAAAGACGGCTCATACCTTCGTTTCGATGACAATGCTGTCGTGATTGTAAATACTGATGGTATTCCCAAGGGGACACGTGTTTTTGGTCCCATCGCCCGCGAGCTACGAGGCCGCGGTTATCAGAAAATTATTTCCCAAGCACCTGAAGTTCTATAAATTATGAAGATTAAAGTTAAAGACAAAGTATTGGTTACTGCTGGTAAATACCAGGGTAAAACCGGCATTGTGATTCGCGTTCTGGATAAGCAGAATAAGGTAACTGTTGAAAAAGTTAATATCCGAACCCGTCATATCAAGAAAACTTCAACGCATGCTGGTCAAAGGCTCCAATACGAGGCACCTTTCGCTGTCTCGAATGTAAAGCTGATCTGCCCTAGTTGTAGTAAGGCTACCCGATTGGCTTACAAAACTCCTGAAAAAGGTAAGAAATACCGAGTCTGCAAGAAGTGTAATGAGTCTGTTGAGCAGGCAAAGTCTAAAGTCGAAAAGAAGAAGTAATATCATTTATTTATGTCCTACTACGATACGTTCAACAAAGAGGTAATTCCAGCGCTCCAAAAAGAGCTCGGTATTAAGAATAGAATGGCTGTTCCCAAGATATCCAAGGTTAAACTGAACGTTGGTATTGGTACCTTGACCAGAAATACTAAAGACTTTTCGGATGTTGTTACCAATGTGGCAAAGATTTCTGGTCAACAGCCAGTTGTTACTAAGGCTAAGATGGCTATTTCTAACTTTAAACTCAGAGAAGGTATGCCTACAGGTATTACAGTCACTCTTCGAGGGAAAAAGATGTATGAATTCATTTATCGATTAGTTAATATCGTTTTTCCTCGCGTGCGTGATTTCCGTGGTCTTAATCCAAAGTCCTTTGATGGTAATGGTAACTATTCTGTAGGTTTCAAAGAGGCGCTTGTGTTCCCCGAAATCAATCCTGACGATGTATTGAATGTTCATGGGATTCAGGTAACAATTTCTACAACTGCCAAGAATGACGAAGGGGGACGTGCCCTTCTGACTCAAATTGGGTTTCCCTTTAAAAAAAGTGAATCAATAATTTCTAATTAATTTATTCAGATGGCTCGAACAGCACTGATAGTCAAAACGGCTCGAAGGCAGAGAAAGATGAAGAACGCCCTTGCTAATGGCAAAAAGCCAGCAAAGTGGGTGAGAACCTACAACCGCTGTAAGCTTTGCGGACGTTCACGCGGATACATAAGATATTTCGAAATTTGCCGCATTTGCTTCCGAGAGCTTGCTTCTAAAGGTGAGATTATGGGAGTCAAAAAATCAAGTTGGTAGTATGAGTTTTCAATTTTCAATTTTTAATTAAGTTAATATGGTTACTGATCCGATTGCAGATCTTCTCACAAGAATTCGGAATGCTGTGAAGGCAAAACACTCCAAAACAGTGGTGGCTTACTCAAAGCTTAAAATGGCCATACTTGAAGTTCTTAAAAGGAGTAAATATGTTGATGACTATAAAGTTATCAAGGTGGGGAATTTTGATCAGATTGAAATTGACTTGAATGTGGAGCATACACAGCTACACCTAAAGCGCATCAGTAAGCCCGGGCAGAGAATTTATGTAAAAAAGGGTGATCTGAGGCCAGTGCTTAACGGTTACGGCATCGGTGTCATTTCTACTCCTAAGGGTGTTATGACAACAAACGAGGCACGCAAGACCGGCCTTGGAGGGGAACTACTATGTGAAATTTGGTAAAATAACTAATCAATTACATCTAAATGTCTAGAATCGGTAAGCAAATCATCGTCATCCCTTCTGGTATTGAGGTAACTCTGAGTGACAATCATGTCAAAGTAAAAGGGCCAAAAGGTGAGCTCGAAATGGACTACAGTCCTTCCATTCAGGTTATTAAGGATGATGCTGGCGTTCATGTAAAAAGGTCTTCAGATGAGCCTCATGTGCGAGGATTGCACGGCCTTACCCGTGCACTTATAGCCAATATGGTTACAGGTGTTTCCACTGGCTTTGCAAAGCGCTTAGAGATTATTGGAGTAGGTTACCGAGCTCAGATATCCGGCAAGAAGCTTACCCTGAGCTTAGGCTTTTCTCATCCCATTGAACTTGAGGTCCCTGAGGGGCTAACAGCAGAAATGGATAAGGAGGCGAAAAATACTTTAGTTATCTCTGGTATCGATAGGCAGCTTGTTGGTCAATTCGCTGCCAACGTAAGGAGTTTTAGACCACCTGAACCTTATAAGGGTAAAGGTATAAGATATTCAGATGAACATGTGGCCAGAAAGGCAGGTAAGTCTGCGGCTGGTGCTAAGTAAGTTTAATTAAATATAATGAAACCATCTAATTTACAGCTACGAAAAAGACGACAAGCTAAGATCCGAGCTAAGATTACCGGAACGGCAGTTCGTCCAAGACTTTCTGTGCATCGTAGTCTCAAGAGTATTTATGCTCAGTTAATTGATGATACGACAGGTACTGTTATTGTTTCCAGTTCAAGTCTCAAAGAGAAGGGTGGTGCAGGAATCGAAGCTGCCAAGAAAGTTGGTGTAGATTTGGCAAAAAAAGCTAAGACTAAAAAGGTCGTAACTTGTGTTTTCGATCGTTCTGGTTATCTTTATCATGGTCGTGTGAGAGCTTTGGCGGATGGTGCACGTGAGGGTGGTCTAAAGTTCTGATTTTTAATTTTCAATCTTAAATTTTCAATTTAATTTAAATGGCTAAAAAGAATTCAAGAAGGGATGGCGGATATAAAAAAGAACCTAAAGAGTTCGAAGAAGAAGTACTTCAAATTGCTCGCGTAACCCGCGTGGTTAAAGGAGGACGACGTTTGCGTTTCCGTGCAACGGTAGCTATTGGCAATAGGAAAGGTCGTGTTGGGGTAGGTGTTGGGAAGGCTTCAGAGGTAGTCTCTGCTATTCAGAAGGCAGTTTCCAGAGCTAAGGCCAGTTTGATTGATGTGCCTATCACTAAGGGCGATACCATTCCTCATACCGTCAGAATGAAGTATAAGGCGGCACAGATGATCATTTTGCCAGCTTCTCCTGGTACTGGAGTAATCGCTGGCGGTAGTCTACGAAAAATCCTCCATTTAGCTGGAGTAAAGAACGTACTTAGTAAGAATATTGGTTCACGCAATACTCTCGTTACAGCTCAAGCTGCTATTAAGGCACTTCAGGTTCTCCGACCTGTTAAAGAGTCACATGCAAAAAAGGTCGAAGATAAGAAGAATAAACCTCTTGATGACCAAGTCCTAAAGGGCGAAGCCGGTGAGGAAAACAAGAAGGGAAAAAAGCCAGTAGAAAATATGGAAAAGAAAGAAAAAGCTCCAGTTGATGACAAACCTAATAAGACTACTAAGAAAGATATACCCCAGAATGATAAATAACGATTGTGCGAAGCTACGATTAACTGTAATAAACTCAAGATGAAGCTCAATGAAATGAAACCAAAGGTAGGTTCCACAAAAGCGCGAAAGCGTGTTGGACGTGGAAATGCTTCAGGTAGCGGGACCTTTTGTGGCCGTGGCTGTAAGGGGCAAGGTCAAAGAAAGAGCGCTAATGTGCGCCCTGGTTTTGAAGGGGGACAAACTTCCTTGATTAGTAGACTTCCTAAACTTCGAGGTTTTAAGAACCCCAATAAAGTATTTTTCCAGGTCGTGAATGTTGGCGATCTCAACGTTTTTAAAGACGGGGAAGAAATAAATATTCAGACTCTACTTAAAAAGAAACTTGTTTCTAAAAAGAACGTTCCTGTGAAGGTTCTAGGTAATGGAAAATTGACCAAGAAGGTTGTACTTAAAGTACTAAAAGCTTCCAAGGTAGCCAAATCTAAAGTATTGGCCGCTGGTGGTAAAGTTCTTTAGGTTGAGCAATCAATAACTCCCATATTTTGTTTAAATATCTACATCAAATCTGGCGATCTAAGACACTGAGGAAGAAAATTCTTTTTACTCTATTTATCTTGATTGTTTTTAGGTTGGCTGCGCATATTACAGTACCAGGTGTTAACCTTGATGCCTTGGATAATATCTTTCAGCAGAACGATCTTCTTGGCGTCTTTTCAGCTTTGACTGGTGGATCCATGGAAAGTTTTTCTATTGTACTCATGGGTCTTTCACCTTATATCAATGCATCCATTATTCTCCAGTTGATGACTGTTGTTATCCCTAAGCTGGAAGCGCTTTCTAAGGAAGGTATGGAAGGGCGACGTAAAATCAATCAATATACTCGTATGCTGACGATTCCTTTCGCTTTGCTTCAATCATACGGAATGATTATTCTTCTTAATCAGAGTTCTCAGAGCGCTGGTACACCACTTATTGCGAGTGTTACTGATCCTGCCGTGGTTATCCCTATCATGATTATCGTTACAGCTGGTACACTCTTCATTATGTGGCTGGGGGAATTGATTACCGAAAATGGTATTGGGAACGGTATCAGTCTTTTGATTTTCGCCAGCATTATTTCTGGCATGCCGACCATTGTGGGTCGAATGCTTGGTATCGCGCAAGGTGGAGATACCACCAAATTGAGTTATTTCATTGTTTTTATTGTGCTCACCATTCTTATGCTTATGTTTGTGGTGCTCATTACAGAAGGACAGCGAAATATCCCCATTACTTATGCTACTCGTGCTACGGGAGGCAAAGGTGAAAAGGCAGGGTTGCCAATCCGCGTAAACCAGGCGGGCATGATTCCGATTATCTTTGCTATCTCAATGATGACCTTTCCATCAGTTGTTGCGCAGTTTTTTCAGGCCTCTACATCTACAAGATTACAGGGGGTGGCTGATTTTATTCTGAAGTACCTCAATGCGACCAATCCTTCCTATGCATACATGGTCATTTATTTCCTTCTTATTGTCGCTTTTTCTTATTTCTACGTCAGTGTAACTTTCAATCCTGATCAGGTTGCGGAAAACATTCAGAAGCGAGGTGGATTTATTCCCGGTATTCGCCCTGGCTCCCAGACTGCTGATTTTCTTGCCAATGTATCCAGTCATTTGAATCTCTTTGGAGGTACTTTCCTTGCTGTTGTGGCAGTTATCCCTATTTTGTTTACGAAATACACCACCTTATCTTCCAGCGACCTTATTATCTCAGGTTCAGGACTTATTATCGTGGTTGGTGTAGTTCTAGAACTAATTCGTCAGATTGATTCACAACTCGTAATGCACGATTACGATAAGCTCTACTAGCTTTCGGCAAATCTTAAATTTCACCTCCATGGATATTATATTATTTGGAATGCAGGGGTCCGGAAAGGGGACTCAAGGCAAGATTTTAGCCGAGAGATATGGACTCAAGGTTTTTGATATGGGTGGCGCGCTGCGTTCCATGATTTCTTTCGGGAGCGAGTTGGGACATTTAATCAAAGACACTGTTGAAAGCGGTAATTTGGTCAGTGATGATATTATTATGAAAGTAGTTGAGCAGTTTTTGGCAGGTGAAGCAAAAGGTAATAATGTTCTTTTTGATGGCATCCCTAGGACCATGCATCAGGCTGAGGCGCTTTTGGCCTTACTCACTTCTAATGGTCGTGATGCGTTTGCTTTGGATATTAAAATTTCTGAGCCTGAAGCTATAGATAGACTCACAAAAAGACGTATATGTGTGGGCTGCAATGAGATTTATCCTGCTTTTTTTAAGGGTGATACTTGTAGTGAATGCGGTGCTGATTTGGTGACCAGAAGTGATGACAGTAATTTGGATAGTATCAACCAGCGGATTCACAATTTTACTGCTGAAACCATGCCTGTCATTGAAGATTTTTATAAAAGAGATCGTTTGATAGAGGTGGACGGTGAGCAGGCTATTCCTGATGTAACGGAAGAAATGATCGAGAAGGCAGGTTACCTCTTTTCATAAATGGATTCTATTATCATCAAAACGCCGGAAGAAATTGATGTCATGCGTCATTCTGGCATTATTTTGACAAAGACGCTTGATTTGCTAGCGAAGTCAGTTAGGATTGGCATTTCAACGAAGGAGCTTGATGACATTGCTGAAGAATTCATTAGTAGCCATGAGGGTTGTACACCGGGTTTTAAGGGCTATAACGGCTTTCCGGGTTCTTTATGTACATCCATAAACGAAGAAGTGGTACACGGCATACCTTCGCCTGACCGTGTTTTAAAGGATGGAGATATTATTGGCCTTGATTGTGGGGTTTATTACAATAGATTTCATACAGATGCCTGTAGAACCTTTATTGTTGGTGACGTATCTCACGATGTTAGACAGTTTGTCAAAGTTACCAAGGAGGCTCTTAGGCAGGGTGTGAAGCAAGTGCGTTCCGGAGGACGAATAGGCGATATTTCAGCGGCTATTCAGGAGACTTTGGAGCGTTTTGATTATTCACCGGTTATCGAGTGTACGGGGCATGGTGTAGGCCATAATCTTCACGAACCTCCCGAGATCATGAATGCTGGCGTCAAGGGTACAGGTCCTGTTATGAAGCCAGGGATGGTGTTGGCTATTGAACCTATTTCTGCCATGGGTCAGGGAGACATTAAGACAGACAAGGACAAATGGACGCTTATTACCGCAGATAGAAGCCTGTCTGCTCACTTTGAAGAGACAGTACTTGTTACTGAAAAAGGCTATAAAATATTGGCAGGATAAAATAAAATTGTTTTTTGTCTATATAAAATGAAAAAAGCTCTAAATTCGCTTGATATCGCAGTTTCTATTATGTAAGCTATTACAGCTTACGTTTAAGTAAAACAATTTATTTATGGCTAAGGAAGTAATTGAGGTGGAGGGAAAGGTCATTGAAGCCCTTTCTAATGCGAATTTCAAAGTAGAACTGATTGGGGAGAATTACAAAGGCCATACTATCAGTGCACACATTTCCGGCAAGATCAGAATGAATTACATTCGAATTTTACCAGGAGATGTGGTGACGATTGAGATGACCCCTTACGATCTTACAAAAGGGCGCATCATTTACAGGCAGCCTACAGTTAAGAGGGATAAATAGTTTTTTTTCATCAATATTGCAAGACCCTATGAAAGTTAGAGCATCAGTAAAGAAAATGTGTGAATACTGTCGAGTAATCAAGCGAAAGGGGGTCGTCCGTGTGATTTGCCCTAGATCCAAAAAACATAAACAAAGACAGGGCTAAACAATTTAGCGCTTTTACTTAATCTTTACTGAGCTTTATGGCAAGAATTGCTGGTGTCAATCTACCCAAAGGAAAACGCATTGAAGTTGCTCTTACATATGTTTTTGGGATTGGAAGAAATACAAGTAAGCAGATTTTGACTCAACTTAAAATAAATCTGGATACGAAGGTAGAAGCTCTGACTCCTGATCAGGAGCAGAAAATTCGTGATGCTGTAGGAAAGCTTATTATCGAGGGTGACCTCCGCAGACAAACTAGTGACGATATCAAGCGTTTACAGGAAATTGGCACCTATCGTGGCTTTCGCCATCGAAGGCATCTGCCTGTCCGTGGTCAACGCACTAAGACGAATGCCCGTACCAAACGTGGCAAGAAGAAGACTATGGGTAGCGGAAAGCTCAAAGTAGCTAAGAAGTAATAAAGGTTAATTTTACAATCAATTATTATGGCTGATAGAGTTGTGAAAAAGAGTTCAAAGAAGGTCAGGAAAAGTGTTCCTGAGGCAAATGTGTATGTGACAGCTTCCTATAACAACACACTTATGTCCCTGACTGACCTTGATGGTAATGTTTTGGCTCAGGCAAGTTCTGGTGCCAGTGGATTCAAGGGGTCACGAAAGTCCACGCCTTACGCGGCTACTATTACAGCAGAGAAATTAATGGAGAAGGCTACTCCTTATGGTGTAGAAAAAGTAAAAGTATTCATTAAAGGGGTAGGAACTGGCCGTGAGCAGTCTGTTCGTGGACTTCAGGCGGCAGGTTTGGAATTGATGGCTATTTTTGACACAACCCCAAAGCCTCACAATGGTTGCAGAAAGAAGAAGGCAAGACGCAATTAATTAATTTTGAATTTTCAATTTTGAATTGTTATGAGATATACCGGACCTAAAGCAAAGTTATGTAGAAGACTGGGAGTCAATCTCTTCGGTACTGAAAAGTACACCAAGATTCTCAGAAATAGGCAGAGTAAGCCTGGAGTGCATGGTGCCAAATTTTCCAAGAAAAGTGAGTATGGTCGCCAGCTTGATGAAAAGCAGAAGGCTCGTTATATATTCGGAGTTTCAGAGAAGCAGTCATCAGGGTATATGAAGAAAGCTATTTCTCAGTCTGGTGATACTGGTCAGAACTTCTTACGCCTTTTTGAGCGCAGACTTGATAATGTTATTTATGTGTCTCAACTGGCTGTGACAAGGCCTCAGGCACGTCAAATGGTAACTCACGGTCATTTTAAGCTCAATGGCCGACGTGTAGATATCCCTTCTATTCTTATTAGAGTTGGGGACAAAATTGAAATTGTGGAGAAATTCAAAAAATCTCCCCTTTATGCCGATTTGGATTCAGTTAAGGATTATTCACCCAAATGGCTAAAAGTTGATTTGAAAAAAATGTCTTTGGAAGTACTGGCTCTTCCCGATCAAGATGATCTAGAAAAGAGCATCGATAGCCAGCTCATTGTGGAGTTTTACTCCCGCTAATTTTTTAATCATAATGCTATGCACATTATCCAAGAAGAGATCGGTTTGCCAAAAATTAAAACCGAGTCAAGTGATAAGAATCGCGCAGTTTTCAGCATTAGCCCATTGCCATCCGGATACGGAATGACTCTGGGAAATGCGTTTAGAAGAGTACTTCTTTCGTCTTTGCCTGGTGCGGCTATTACCGCTGTAAAGATTGATGGAATTACCCATGAATATTCCACGATTTCCGGTGTGCAAGATAGCATCCTTGATATTCTTCTTAATCTAAAGCTTGTCCAGATTAAAAAGCATTCCAAGGATTCTGAGGCAATCAAGCTTTCTGTTACTAAGGAAGGACCTGTTACCGCTAAGAATATTGAACATTCCAGTGATATCGAGATTCTGAATCCTAGTCATGTTATCACCCATATTACTAAAAAGGGTGTGAAATTGAATATGGAATTGGTGGTTGAGAAGGGTGTGGGCTATCTACCTGCCACACTTCGCAAGAAGGACAAGAAAGACATTGGGCTAATTCAGATTGATGCTATGTATTCTCCTGTTATTAAAGTCCGATACGATGTGACCAGTGCTCGTGTGGGTAAGATGACCAATCTGGATAATCTTATGATTGAAGTGGAGACCAATGGTTCCATTTCTCCTGAAGAAGCTCTGAAGTTTTCTTCAAGCGTTCTAAAATCTTACTTTGACTTGTTTCTTGTTAGCGGTGATGATGTAGAACCTGATTTCCGTTCAGATGTTGATACGGTGAAGGAAAAGGAAGTGGAAGAACAGGAAGAGGAATCAAAGAAAGAGACTTACACGCCTATCGAAATACTGAATTTCTCTCCACGAACGCTCAATGCGCTCATCAATGGAGGAATCGGGTCCATCGAACAGCTCGTAAAATGCACACCAAGTAAGCTGGCTAACTTCCGAGGTTTCGGTAAGAAGGCCATGACAGAGGTGGCTGATGCGCTTGCTACTCGTGGACTTGCAATTACGGACGATGGAAGTGACATTGAATTATCTTAAGACCCTAGAACTTAATATTCCATGAGACACAGAGTTAAATCGACAAGACTAAACAGGAATGAGGCTCATCTTAAAGCGATGACCAGGAACCTTGCTACAAGTATTATCCTTTACGAAAAGGTGAAAACTACCCAAAGCAAAGCTAAGTTCATCAAGCCTATTGTTGAGAAACTGATTAGTAAGGCTAAGACTCAGGATTTATATCTCGCTACTCGTACACTGAATGCCTATCTGATGGATAAGAATGCTACCAAAAAGCTCACTCGTGAACTTTTAGATCGTTATAAAGACAGAAGTTCAGGTTTCCTCAGAATTATTCCTCTTGGATACAGAGCGGGTGATGCGGCTCCTATGGTTCAGATTGAATTGGTATAACAGATTCCTCAATTATTATGACTCAGAAAACATTTACTCCAAAGGTGCAGTCAAAAGCTGATAAAAAGTGGTATATCGTGGATGCTACCGATAAGGTACTGGGGCGTTTGGCAACAGAAATTGCTGTTATCTTGCGCGGAAAAAACAAACCAATTTTCACTCCTCATATGGATATGGGTGACTATGTAGTAGTTATCAATTGTGAAAAGATTCGTTTAACCGGTAACAAGGAATCTCAGAAGGAATATATTCATCATACTGGTTACCTTGGTCACCTTAAGCGCAAACCTTATGCTGTTATTATGGAGAAGAATCCAAAAAGAATTTTGACTGAGGCTGTGGAAGGTATGATTCCCCACAATCGACTAAAGAAATTCATAATGGCCAAGTTCCATATCTACGTTGGTGAGGAACATCCGCATGCCGCTCAAAATCCTATTACTCTTAAAATTTAATCTCAATCATGGCTGACGAAAAGACTGATGAAAAACAGGGAATGGAACTAATGAGACGAGAAGGGCATTATTTTTATGCTAATGGTAAGCGTAAAACTTCCGTGGCCCGAGTTCGTTTGTACGAAAATGGAAAGGGGGAGATTGTTGTGAATAACAAATCTATTACGGATTATTTTTTTGGAGAGCTTATTCCCAGTGTGAAGGCTCCACTTAAAATTGCTAATGCACTTAAGCTTTTTGATATAACAGCTTTGGTGTCGGGTGGTGGTGTCAGCTCACAGGCTGATGCAGTTCGTCATGGTATTTCTAAGGCACTGCTTGAATATGATCCAGAGCTTCGATCTCAGCTTAAAAAGGCTGGCTTCCTAACTCGAGACTCAAGAGTGAAAGAAAGGAAGAAGCCAGGTCTTAAAAGAGCTCGTAGAGCACCTCAGTGGGCCAAACGTTAAACAGATTATAAAAACCCCATCCAATCGGATGGGGTTTTTTGTTGTGCTACAATCTGGGCATGCAAAATGAACAAAAAGAATTGAAAAAGAATGTGTTTAGACTGGGATTGACCAGTTTTTTTACGGATATGAGCTCGGAAATGATTTTTCCGGTCTTGCCCATCTTTTTGACGACGGTTTTGGGGGCGAATATGGCGGTGATTGGTTTGATTGAGGGGGTGGCAGAGAGTGCCGCAACAATACTGAAACTTTTTTCCGGTTGGTTTTCAGATAAGTTCGGTAAAAAGAAACCACTTATTATGGCGGGCTACTCCTTTTCTGCGGTCACCAAGCCCCTACTGGCGCTTACGACGCATTGGTGGCAGGTGTTGGCAATCAGGATTGCCGACAGAGTCGGAAAGGGGCTTAGAACGGCACCACGGGATGCTCTGATTACAGCTTCGGTAGATAAGAGCGAACGTGGAGCTAAGTTTGGACTTCATAGGGCAATGGATACAGCTGGTGCTATTGTAGGAACTTTGATTTCATTTTTTATTCTTCAGCAGTATCTGGAAGGAGCTTTCAGAATTATTTTCTTATTTTCAATCATTCCGGGCTTAATTGCGATTACGGTTTTAGGATTTGGAGTGAAGGACACACCACAGAAGGTGGAGACTAAGAAGATCAGTTTTAATTTTGGAGCTTGTGATCCTACCCTTAAGAGATTTCTTTGGGCTATTGCTTTCTTTAATCTGGCTAACTTCAGTTATGCCTTCTTTATTCTTCGGGCGGATGATATCGGCCTGGCTCTGTTTATGATTCCACTGGTTTATTTTGTTTATAACGCGGTTTATGCGGCCTTTGCTCAGCCCATTGGTAAGCTTTCTGATAAAGTTGGCAGAAGACCAATTTTGATTGTTGGGATTTTACTTTTCGGGCTGACTTCGTTAGGATTTGGATTTGTGGCGAACACAACTACTATTTGGTTCCTCTTTGCTCTGTATGGGCTGTTTATGGCTGTCACAGATGGTGTTTCACGAGCTTATGTATCCGATTTAGCTGCCTCAAATAAGCGTGGTCTGGCTTTTGGTACTTATCACGCGATTGTCGGGATTACTGTGCTTCCGGCTAACTTTATTGGTGGTGTTTTGTGGCATTCGGTCAACGTGCAGGCCCCTTTCGTCTATGCGGCGGTACTTTCAGTTATTTCGGCTTTGTTGTTGGCGTTTTATGTGAAGGGTAATCTTTAGAGTTCAGTTGGTGGCCGTTTTAATGGCCACTAACGTTTGCGGTATATACGAAGAAACGCAATGTTATAATATCATGAACATTGCGTTATTTGGTCGATACTGAGTTCATCGAGGGGTAGGCGTATATACCGCTGTTAGGCGATGTTAATTTTGTATCTGTGCAACCTGCGCAAGAAGAGCTCTGAATTCTGTAAGTAACGCTTTTTTTTCAGCATCTGATAACTCAACAGTTG
>SDBT01005472.1_pt1 | contig 21296 bp, 13 predicted proteins | sample 2277101 | NCBI WGS metagenome assembly SDBT01 (sample SAMN10404973, study PRJNA504765) | marine sediment metagenome | isolation source: marine sediment core GS10_PC15, 103 cmbsf | place: Arctic Ocean: Southern Knipovich Ridge | collected 2010
CTACCGAGGGCTTCCACGAAAAATATGTCCGAAAACACAACGAACAGGGCCAAACCGTCTTTCAGCTCGCCGGCGGACCACACAAACACCAGCGACACCCTGCTGATACCACCTTACTGGCCGAAGGCTATATAACCATAACCGCGCTCAATCCTGATATGACCAACCGCCAAGAAACAAAACGCCTCGAAAAAATAAAATGGTAACTAATTTCAGCCGTCCCTGGCCCCCTTGATGCCCGTGCTTGATTTGGTGAATGCCTGAGGGCACACGCCGAATAAAGCTCAATTGCCCCCGGTAACGCATGTCTTGCCGCCCAAAATCCCCCTTTCGTGGAAAAAGCGCAAAGAAAAGTCGCAAAAAATTGTTGACAAATCTGCTGTTTTCTGGTTTCATCTCGGAATTAACACAGGCTGGTCCCTATTCCTCGTGGGTCTTGTCCCGGTAAAAATGTAAAATACGAGGTCGTGCATTACGGGTCTGTATACAGACCTAAGGAGATGAACAGTTGGCTACTGGAATTGTAAAATGGTTTAATGAGAAAAAGGGATTTGGTTTTATCGTTCCCGACGATGGCGGTGAGGACTTGTTTATCCATCATTCCAACATTGCAACCGAGGGTTTCCGTGTCCTCGATGATGGGCAGAAAGTCGAGTTTGAAACAAGACAGGGCCGCAAGGGACTTGAAGCGGTGGACGTCAAACCCTGTTGATACTTGCAAAAACGGCAAAACCAACGGTCACATCTTCCGGTGAGACCTTTTTAGCTTCTGAAAAATTAACAAAGTGGTTCGTTAATAAGATTCGTTTGTCGGCACAAATCTTACGTTGCCGATAGCTTCAAAAGCGCAGTTGCACAGATGTTTAACCTTTTCGAACAGCCGTACCTGTTGCTGTTCACAGCGATTTTCGTTTTGATTGTCACGCTGGCAGTACGCAGCCTGTTCCCTCAGATTCCGCGCTGGCCGCAGTTGGTTATGCCGTTGCTTCTGGCAGCTTCCGCTTTTGGTATTGACTACCTGGTCCGAACCGACACCGAGAAAATCAAAACCACCATAAAATCCGCTGCAAAAGCCGTCCGTAACGAAAATCCCCGCGCAATAGAGCCTGTGATTGCACCTGGGTATTCCGATTCGTATCATAAAACCAAGGCCGCGCTTATCGCCCATTGCAGCGCCGTGCTTTCAGAACCGTTGATTGATAAAAACATCACCAGATTTTTCCGGATAGACATACACCCTCACGATGCAACTGTCCTGTGCACCGCAAACATAGTTTTTGACAGGCGAAGTTACGTCTATCAAAGTTACAAACAGCTGATGCTGGTGAAAATGAAAATCCACCTGCAAAAAGACCCCGCCGAAAAATGGCTTATCAGCCGTTGTGAACTACTCGAAATCGACAGAATGCCCGCAAAATGGCACCATATTTCTTATTGACATGCACTTATGCCGGAATTGCTGTACGCAATGGTTTACCGCCTCAGCCGCTTTTGCCGGCATCTTCAATGTATATTAAACCGCCCGGCGCATAACAGCCTGCCTTTTCATATCCGTAATCGCGCCGCTGAATGCTGAATACAGCCGAACCTACATCTTCACGGGCTTGCAGAGGTTCTGTTCGCTGGCTGCTGCCCTGCCGCAGTTCTCGCACACAAACCTGCCGTCTTTTACCAGATTCTGGTACTCAGCCTGGCTGCTTTTCAAAAAGCCGATGTTCGCTAAATAGCACAAATGTTCTTCGTGACCCGTATGCGGCATCTTTGCTTTTGCCATCGTTCTGCCCCCATAAAAAATGTTTACGCGTTATAAAAACTGTATGTAAAATACCACTTTAGTTAAATTCGGTCAATACCCTTTTAACATACCAAAAGTAAAATTATTCACCTTGCCACCCGCTTTTTGCTTCAACAAACATAACAACCGCACTCACACACCGGCAAACACCGATAAATCATATAAGTAAGTAAAATCAATCTTAGCTGCCAAACCGCTTTTTCCCTGCTGTATTCACCGAAATTTGCCTTTCCCTGACCTGATGACCTGTCGCGTCCAGCAAAACATTTTCTCGACTCCCCTGGCGCATTCTGATACACTTTGTTCAGTAAGTGCTTATTTTTTTAACGACGCATTATTTAGGAAATACTCAATATGGATTACAGAAGAATCATCCCCTGCTTGGACGTGAAAGATGGCCGGCTGGTCAAAGGTGTTAATTTCGTAAACTTAAAAGATGTCGGCGACCCTGCCGAAAATGCCGCCGCTTACTGTGCTGCCGGTGCCGATGAGTTGGTTTTCCTTGATATTACCGCTACGGTCGAGAAAAGAAAAACACTTATCGATGCCGTAAAACGCACTGTCGAGGCCGTTTCCGTACCGCTGACCGTTGGGGGTGGAATCGGCAACTGCCGCGACATAGAGGAATTGTTCGATACAGGGGTATCGAAGGTTTCCATCAATACCGCTGCTGTTAGAAACCCTGATTTTATTAAACAGGCAGCCGATGAATTCGGCAGCCAAAAAATCACCGTCGCAATAGACACCAGCGGTAATTCTGAACTTTCATCGGGCTTTGAGGTCATGGTTGAGGGCGGTACACGCGGCACCGGAATCGACGCTGTCGTCTGGGCCAAAAAAGTCCAGGACCTCGGTGCCGGCGCAATTCTGCCCACAAGCATGGATACCGACGGCACTCAGGCAGGCTATGATATCCCTATGACAAGGGCAATTGCCGATGCCGTAAAAGTGCCCGTGATTGCTTCCGGCGGCGCCGGGGAACTTGAGCACCTGTATCAGGCTGTTGTCGATGGTCACGCCGATGCCGTTCTTGTGGCCTCTATCGCACACTTTGGAAAATTCTCCATAAAGCAAATGAAGCAGTACCTGGCCGACCGCAATATCCCTGTGAACCTGTGATTCTGGTATCTGCTGCACGATTTTGCTTAACCTGCTGCTCTTAACTCAGCAATCACACAATTAGTCAAAGTCCCACCCTTATTTGGTCGATACCAGCATCCGGAACCCTGTTATATGTACTTTGTGACCGTAAAGAGAGTCAAAAATGGCCGGGAAATTGAAAAAAAAGTCCCTCCTGTCGAATATAAAGCCGCTGACTATTCGCTGGTATCCAAACAGCAGAAGCTGTGTTTCTGCTGGCACCCGAAAGCCAAAACCTCAGGACATGCCCCCTCTTATGGTTCGCAAGGCTGAATGGCGCCGATAAAATCTTCTAAAAAAGTCCGTAATTAAACCATGATTTGTCATATTGTGCCGAAAATACCCACACCAAATCTTTTTGGTAAACAGCCTTGTTTTTCTTTCCGATACATATAACCGATATCCCTGAAGGTAGTTTTTTGCCTGGAGAGCACTGATATGTTGACACCGACCGTTAAAGACATTCAACAAATGATAGACCAGCCGCAAAACCTCTTGACGGTCACCGAGGACGCAACCGTCAAACAAGCCGCCAAACTCATGAGCGACAACAGCGTAGGTTGTGTTTTGGTCTTTGACGCAACAGATAAGTTCGTCGGACTGCTTACCGAACGCGATATTCTCGCAAAAGTCGTCGCAAACGAAGATTGCTCACCGGCCAGCATATCCGTCAGCAATGTTATGACCCCCAAGACCATATCCTGTACCGCCGAGACCACCGTTGAAGAAGCCGAACAGCTTATGGCAGAACACAAGATTCGCCATTTGCCTGTTGTCAAAGATGGCCGTCCCGTGGGAATGGTATCAAGCAGGGATGTTATTGCTTTCAGATTATTTGCCAATAAAGCCATGCAGACCGCCGCAGAACAGCTTGCCAAAGTCTCAATCGGTTTGAAAAACCTCGATTTCGACAACTTTATGGCATCGTCTATAAACGACGTACCTAAAACCTTCGCCGCCCAGCAGGCGGTTCTGTACCTGGTTCAAAAAGATTCTCAAAGTCCCATAATTTACAGAAGGGCCTGTTACAACTCCGAAGAAAATCTAAAGCAAATAAAGCAGTTATGCCTCAGCGGCCAGGTTGTTTCCGGAAGAATATGCCAGGAATGTAACAATCTCGACGGACACGCTGAAGGCCTGCTGATTCCGCTTGGACTCGATGCCGGCGGTAAGGATAACCCGCACGGCAAAGGCTTTATCTGTATGTGTCAGTTCAAACCCTCAGCCGACAACTCAAAACAGCTAAGGCTTTATAAGGCCTCCTTGCTGCGTGAAATGTTAAACGTCAACCTTACTAATGCAAAACTTTCGCAGGACTACCACGATGCGCGGCGCGAAAGTGAAATTGATCCCCTCACCGGCGTTGGCACACGACGCGTGCTCAACCAGGTCCTGTCCGCCGAATACAATCGTGTGATGCGATACGAAAGCTGTTTTTCAATTGCTATTGTGGACATCGACAATTTCAAGCATATAAATGATACGGCCGGCCATGTCGCTGGCGACGACATCCTTCGCCAGTTTGCAAAGATTATGCGAGACAACGTGCGGACCCCTGATGTGATTGTTCGTTATGGCGGCGATGAATTCGTTTTGGTAATGCCTGAAACAAAACTTGCTGAAGCAACTATGCTTGTCGACAGACTGCGAAAAACCGCGCAAACTATCTCCGTGCCCAATGTCGAATCGGTCACCATCAGCTGCGGTGTGGCCGAATCAAACCAGGATTCAGGCGACAACTTTCAGACTTTACTTGCCCGGGCCGATTCCGCCCTTTACGAAGCCAAACAGGCTGGCCGAAACCGCGTCACTACCGCAAATACCGCATGATACCTGCTGGGCGGGTTTATACGAACTTATCAGCAACAGTTCTGTCTGTCTGGTTTACGCTGCTTAAGAACATATTTGTTTTGAAATTATCCCCGCCGCCAGATAGCACCCCAGCGAAATCGCCATTAGAATCGTAAAGCCCACCGAAACCGCCAGAAATGTCCCCAGAACCGCCGCCGTTACCGAAGCAAATCCGTTTACCCCCCACGCCCATGGTACCAACCCCTGTCTGTCCGGCACAAGTTCCCTCAGCGCCGTGGGCATCGGCATCCCCATAAAAAACGAAAGAACACCCGTAAGTGCCACACCCAGCAGCATACGACCTGTAAATGAAAAACCCATCAGCCAGTCAAACCGCGTTCTAATAAACAATATCTCTGCCGTACCAATAAGAATAACCGCACATACCGCTGAAATTATAACTGTCCTGCCAGAAGGTCGCTTGTGTTTTTCGACTGCAATTTTCTTTTCGAATCTTTCTAAAAAATGTCCCGCAAACATTGACCCCAGGCCTGAAAACACCAGAAAGCCCGTCAGTGTCACCATTACTCCGAAAACCGGATGTCCTATCAGCAGCGTCATCTTCTGGATAAAGCCCATCTCAAGAAACATGTAACCCAGCCCCACAAAAACAAAAAAACACGCCGTCCACCACTTGCCGCCAACGACGCTTTTTACCGGTTTTGCCGCCCACAGGGGCAGCAGGATAAATACAGCGCTGGCGATAATAGCCTGAACCAGCGTTGCCGCCAGAACAAGGTAACCCCATTCCGTGAATATCAGCCATTGTCCCGGTATTGTACGAATCATATACGGCAGAGACTTCCACTTGAAAAAATCCGAAAAGTAGGGACGGTCGTCCGTGGCAGGCCGGATATTATAGCCGTAATTGTTGTAGAAATCCTCTCTCTGCCGCGACAGAATCTGCTGAACACTGTTATAGTAAACAGGTTCTTCCAGAACGTAGTAGCGGTTGACCTGTTCAGGAACAATCCCCGGTACGTGAACAAGGTCGAAATTCCGTTCCTCGGCAAACCTCCGTGCCCTGGCGATTTGAGTATCAGAAAGCGCCTGTTTCGAGACCACAATCGTCGCCGTTGCCCAGTTCCGAATCATTATAATGTGCTCGCCCGCCTTACTGATACCTTCCCGGCCAAGTGCCTCCACCGCTGTGGCGAACATCTTTATACTGTCCCGTGCCGGCGTTTTCAGCATACGCGTAATACTCAAAAAACCGTTGTTGCTGACTTTCCTAAGCGCCTGCCGAACCGCTTCGACAGTATAAAGGTGGCTTTCACTAAGCGCATAGACCCCGGCAGCCGAGCCCATAAACGACTCCAGCAGCGATATGTTGATAATATCGTACCGCCGTTGAGTGGTTTGAAGGAAGCTGCGTCCCTCCGCAACAACAACCTCCACATCGTTTCGTCTGTAAAGTCCCCCTGCAAATTTATTGAAACGACCCCGAACAATCTCCACCACCTGCCGATTCATCTCCACCGCCGTAACAGATTTTGCGTTCAGTGCCAGCCCGCCCGCCACGTCTGTACCGCCCCCAGCCCCGATTACGCACACCCGGGGCGCATCTACCAGGTGATACGCAAGCGCAGAGGTGGTATAATCGTAATACCGCATATCTTCTTTGCTGTCGAACCGGTTTATTGCCGTTATACCGTCGGCGTCGGTGATAATCAGCACCTGCCGGCCGAGCTGTCCCCTGTATCCGATACCAAGTCCAGGGAAATACCTGATTGCGGGACCCTCCAGACAATCGAGTCGGCCTAATGGGCTGTAAGTTGCCGCAACTGTCTCAACGTTCGGCAAAGCCCTGTAATAAGCAAGAGATTTGTTCTCGTTGATTTCTATCTCAAGTGCCCCTTCCCCCGACAGACCGAAACCGAAAAATAACACCCACGAAGTTCCAAGAATTACGGTCGCTGCCGCACACCATCGTGAAATTGCCGACGCCGGCACCATCGCCGCAATAAACGTAACTGCGCTGATTATTAAAAGAAGTCGCTGCGGACTGTTTCCGTACATTAACACGATAATCAATCCTGCCCCAAGTCCGGAACCAGTCATGTTGCAGAAGTAAACACTATGGGCCTTTTCTCCGGCCACACCAAATGCCAGCGCTACACATACTCCTCCACAGAAAAACGGTACGAAAAAAAGCAGGTAATATGCGAACAGGTAAAATATCTGCCGCCGGTCCCATACAAGTTGAAGTTCGTCAAAAGGTACTTTCTGGCTTATCCAGATGACAACCGGTATTGTCAAAGCCATCCCCAAAGCAAAACACCAAAGACTGCCCTTGAAATGTTTTGCCAGTGATTTTAACCCTATGGTCACAAACGTACCGCCTGCCGCAAAACCCAGCAGCGCCGTACTGATAACAAGGTATGAAAAATGGTGCCAATGCCCGATGGAAAGTATTCTCACCAGAACAAGTTCCAGCCCAAGCACCGCCGCTGATATGATAAAGACGGTAACCTGTACTACCGTCATTTTACTGTGTCCGCTTTCAGCCGGTGTGCTCGCCTGGGATGTACTGTCTATCATTTTTACTCTTTGATGGAATTATTTCCCCTTGTTGTGGTCTTTTCGTATTTGCCCGACCATGGGAACAAATCGAACCGGAAGCAGTCTTCTACTTCGGAGCCGGCCCTGCTTGTCTTTAATTATCAGAACCAGGGTTTGCACTCCGAAAGGGCTGCCCAGAGGCGCAATTATCTTACCGCCGGCCTTTACCTGTTCGATTAAAGGCGGCGGAATAAAACCTGCCGCGCACGTTACTATAATTACATCGTAAGGCCCCTTCTGCTCCCAGCCGAAGTATCCGTCACCAGCTTTTACAAAGACGTTCCCGTACCCAAGTGCATTCAGTCGCTGCCTGGCTGCTCGGGCAAGCTCCTCGATAATTTCTACCGAATACACCTCACCGGCAATTTCTGCGCAAACCGCCGCCTGGTACCCAGAGCCCGTCCCTATCTCGAGAACTTTACACTTTCTGTCCAGCTTCAAAGCTTCGGTCATATACCCCACAATGTAAGGCTGGCTTATCGTTTGGCCCATACCTATTGGAAGAGGCTGGTCACGGTACGCCCTGCGAAGGTCTCGCGGCCGCACAAAAGCGTGTCGAGGCACCGAAAACATAGCGTTCAGTACTTGAGGCTGCTTTATGCCCCGCTGCTTTATTTGCTCGGTCACCATATCCGAACGCTCAGTGACATATTGCCCAAATGCCGGGTGTGTGTGCTGGGGGCGGGAAATCTTTTTCTTTTTCGAATCCTTCTTTTCTTGCTGTTCCGGCGGACAATTCGCATCTGACGGTCCTTCGTTTGCATCGGAATCAGCCTGTTCAGCCCCAAAAACAGCGGTACTTCTTCTTGAACAGTCTAATGGTAACACTGCCCAGACAAGAATAAATACTAATAAAAGGCTCAGCCCTGCGACCTTGTATGTATAACCTGATGTCATTTGCCCACGCCCTTTCCTGCTGCTTTAATAGCCACCCGTTATCCCCGGCTGCTTTCTGCTGTTGTACCGGCTGACAGATGTTTGTGATAACTATTGTAATGGCCGAGGATGCCGGACTACAAGACCAATTTTAACAAATGCCGTTATCGCTCTTGCCCTGCCCTCAATAATTCCGCTGCACTCGATAAGCACCCCTGCCTCTGACGCACCTGCTCGACGAAAGCCTCCAGCCGCGTGGTGTATGTAAGGTCTTCCTGCCCGTCGAAGCTTAAATCAAGTATCGGCATATGCTCGCAGTCGGCGCTTACGCGGGTCGATTGGCTGCTGACCACTGTCGACGGCATACAGCTGAACGGCATTACGTTCACTACACCCCCGAAACCCTGGTGGTAGTATTCGATTGTTTTGCCTATTGTCAGTATCGCTTCCCCCTCAAAAGAATAATGCATATAGGGCCGCGCCAGTTTGATTACCTGTTCTACCGGCTCTTCAGCCAACTTACCGAACCTTTCCTCCAGGGGCTCTGCAAGAATCCGCTCAATTCGGTGTTGGTATATGTCTTGAACAATGTTGGTAAGCAGATTCCGCACCTGTCCGCTGCGTCTGGCGGTTTGCTTCCGCGTAAAATTAGTATAATAAATCCACTCCGCAAGCGAAGCCAGGTCGCATACCGCTCCGAGTTTCTCTAATTTTTTAACTACGTGCCTATTGGCAAACGGATGATTCCGAACGTAGATTTCACCTACTATACCTATCCGCGGCTTTTGCAGTTGCGTGTCCAGTTCCACCGCCGCAAATTCATGCGCGATTGTTCCCATAAGCTTGCGCATTCGCCAAAGGCTTTTCCGCTGTTCGACAGCAGTCAGCCACTGCTTCAACGACCAGTCATAAACAAGCTGGACGCTTTGTGTGTCTTTTGCGAACGGCCGAACGCGGAAAACTACTTTCCCCAGCAAATCCAGCCCAACCAAACTCATCCACGAGTCTTTCATAAACCCCCGCACTGCCGACCTGCTGACACTTTCAGCCATCTCCCTGTAAAAGCTGCTGTCCTGATTTGGCGCTATCACCGCCGCAGTTCCCGCACCCGCATACCGCAATACCAGCTTGTGCATGCAGTTATACATCCCGAACCTGCACGGCCCGCTGGCCCCAGGCATAAGGAAAGCCACCTTGTGCCCGGCGTTGCCTTCGCTTTCCATTACTTTCAGCATCTCACCAGCCGTTGTTACAAGCGGAAGGCACTCTTTGCCTGTGGTAAATGCCCTGCCTCGCAGAAGACTGGCCTCATCACATATTGGCATTACCTCTGCAGGCTGCCCGTAAGCCCGCAAACAGCTTGCCAGACCGTAAGAGCAGTCGCTCATATATGGTATGTACAGTTTGCGCTCGCTGCCGATACTTTTTACCTGCTCGGTTCTTTGCCGCGCCGGCTGCTTTTGTTGTCGACCGGCGTCATAGTTTTTCAGACTGTCCAGAAACGCTTCCAGCCGCGTAATGACCCCCGCGTCTGCAGAATGCTCATCCAGCTCCAGCTGCAGGCAGGGCTTTTGACCCATTATATCCTTGAAGAAAGTCATCAGAAATGAGTCCGGCCCGCAGGCAAAATTCGACAGATATATCGCATAAAGACGCGGGTCTGTTTTGATTATTTCAGCCGCTCGTAAAATCTTCTGCCCGTAAACCCAGTACGTGCTCTTATGCAGGGATTCGTCACTTAGCGGCGCCTTATCCAAATCCAGCATATCCATTGGTACGACCTTAACACCAAGTTCTGCAAGTTTCTTGGGCAGTTGAAGATTGACTCCCTCATCACAGCCGTTGTATGGCCGTGAAATCAGTACCGCAAGCTTGTCCTCCGGCCCCACCTGTTTAAGGTACTCTGCACCTTTGTTTACCAATGACTGCTCAAAGCCCGCTTGCGCTTCCAGCGATTCATCAATTGCCCTGCAGACAGCGCGCCGCGAAAATCCCAGCTCTTTGCCCAGCTTCGAGAAGCTCTTGCGCAGAAGCCTTTCCCCCTCGCCAAGCCGAAGTACCGCCGTAAGTATTTCTGTTTCACCAAGCCTGTTTGCAAAAGCCGCCCCCGCCTGGTAAACAAGCGATTGTACGTACGGACAAAGCTGGTTCTTTCTGCTTTGCGAATAATTTGACCGCATTGAAACAATGCTCGGAAGAAAAATGTAATCCACCTTTTTCGCAATCAGCTCCGCGATATGTCCGTGCGCAACTTTCACCGGAAAACACGGCTGAGTCGTCACCGACTCTATCCCTTTCCGCACCACCTGCTTATTGGTCGGACCGGAGAGAACTACCTCAAAACCCAGTGACCTGAAAAATCTCCCGAACAACGGCAATAGCTGCCAGTAAGTCAAAGCCATCGGAATACCAATCTTTGTGCGCGCGCCGGAACACGATTCGTCCCTGTCTTTCTCCACCCTCTCCGAAAGCGTTGCGCGAATCTGTCTGTCTTCGAGGCCTGCATACCTCAGTAACATCTCTGTACGGTATTCGAACGCCCCAAGTCCCTTATTCTTTTGTTTACTTTTCTTGATGTTGTATCTGTCGCACCTGCTGCCGTAATACAACGGCTCTGACCCCGGCAGTTGGACCTTCTTTATCTCACAGTGATTCGGACAATGTCCGCACACAAACGATTCCTGGCTGTAGTTGACATTGACTATTTGCTCAAAACCCCTGAATTTGCTGACTAAAGTCTTCTGTCCTGGGTCATCACCCGCTTTTTGCATATGCTCAGCCACAATCGATGCCGCTCCGAGCGCACCGGTTACCTCATGGTGGTCGGGTACCATCACCACCTTGCCCGTCACCTGCTCGAACGCCGACCACACCGCCTTGTTGAACGCTGTGCCGCCCTGGAAACAGATGTTGTTGCCTATCCTGCGGCGCCCCACCACACGGTTAAGATAGTTGTTAACTATGGAATAACTCAACCCCGCAACAAGTTCTTCAGTCTTGGCACCTTGCTGCTGATAGCTTACCATATCTGATTCCATAAACACCGTACAGCGCTCGCCCAGCTTTAGTGGTTTGTCGCTCTCAAAAGCCTGCTGGGCAAACTCTTCGTTGATATTTATACCCAACCGCTGCGCCTGCTCTTCGAGGAAAGAACCCGTACCTGCTGCGCAGGCGTGGTTCATCTCGAAATCCACTATTACCCCGTTTTCCAGCGATATGTATTTACTGTCCTGGCCGCCGATTTCAAAAATCGTGTCCACCTTCGGATTTACTATGGTTGTGCCCGCCGCCTGTGCCGTAATTTCGTTTATCACAAGGTCGGCGCCTATGAAGTCACCCGTCAGGTAACGCCCCGAACCCGTCGTAGCTGCTCCGAGAATTGTTACTTTTGCCCTCACCTTGTCACCCATCAGCTTCAGACCCTTGCGGACTGCCTCTAAAGGCCGGCCTGCCGTCATCAGGTATTCCTTGGCAAGTACCCGTTTTTCCTCGTCCATCACCACCACGTTTGTGCTTATCGACCCTACATCCACGCCAAGGTACGCATTTATCGGCTCACGTACATCGCTGAGCAGGTGCTCATAAACAATGCTTTCAGGTACCGGCAGGCTTGGTTTGCGCAGTGCCGGCCGCCTGGCTGCCTTTTCCACTGCCGTACCCTCCTGCTCGAGATAGCTGTCGATTTTCTTAAGCTCTATCTCAACGCTGCCGGCCTCACATTTGCCTTTAACTGTCAGTACAGCCCCGATAGCGCCAGTAAAAAAATGCTCCTTCGGTACAATCAGTTCACTGTCACCAAGTTCGAACACCTCTTTAATCGCCCTGACAACACCGTCATTGGCTGCCACGCCGCCAGTGAACACTATTGGTCTGACAAATTCCCTGCCGCACCCTAAGCTGCTTTTCAGATTCCTCGCCAGCGCCACGCACAACCCGGCTATAATATCGCAGTTGGGCGTTGCCTGCTGCTGAAGGTGTATCATGTCTGTCTTTGCGAACACCGCGCAGCGACCAGCCATACGAGGAACGCTTTTGCTTTGCAGCGCAAGTTCACCGAATTCGCCTTCAATCTTTATACCCAGCCTTTCAGCCTGCTGGTCCAGAAACGACCCTGTCCCCGCCGCACAGCCCCAGCTCAGCGAAAAGTCAGACATTGTCGTTTTCCCCTGCCGGGTCGATAGCAATATCAGCTTGCTGTCCTGTCCCCCCATCTCGATTATTGACCCTTCCCGCAGATGTTTATACAGATGACATATGGCTGCCGCCTGGGCCGGTACCTCGTTTACAAACGCCAGGCCCAGCAACTCCGCAAAAAGCCGCCCTGCAGACCCTGTCACTGCTGCAGCAGCGATATTATTGCCCCCGAAATCCCGCAAAACATCCTCCAACTGCTTACGAGCCGTCTTTATCGCCGCGCCTTCTATGTATTTATAGTCACTGAAAACAATCCTGTTATCGGCATCAAGCACTACAACATCGCTGCTGGTTGAACCTATGTCTATACCCACATACAACTTACGCACACCGCGAATCTTCTCCGTACGGCGGTGTTTTGCCTGACGCGGTACCGATACATCGGCCTGCATACCCTTATCCATATTTTACCTCCTGATGTCTCAGTGAACACAGTATAGATACTTAGTATGTCTTATATTGCCTGTACGCCCATTGGTAAAGACTTTTTTTGACTTTGCTTTGTAAAGACCCTGCCCCTGGAACCGGGTTAATAGTATTTTTTAAGGTGAATCTGTATTACCGTTATATCAGCTGGCGTAATACCGCTGATGCGGCTTGCCTGGCCTAAAGTCCCGGGTCGGAAAGCCGAAAGCTTCTCCTTTGATTCCGCCCGAAGATGTATAATACTGTTGTAGTCAAGCTCTGACGGCACCTTCTTTTTGTCCAGTGTCTGCATATTTGCTACCAGCCGATATTGTCTGGCCAGATAACCGGCGTATTTGGCGTCTATACGCACCGATTCCACTATCTGCTCGCACATACCATCGTACCCCCACTGGGATAAAACGCCTCTGGCTCGCTCTGAAATCTCATCGCAAGCCTCGTTGTCCGGAACCCGAAGCTGCTGCCACAGGCTAAGACCCCTTGTACGGTTATTTTCAAGGTAATCTTTCAGCCTGTTTATCCCTGCCAGCTTTCTCTCGAATTTCTCCCACCGACCTGCCGTTACCAGGCCCACCGACCTGCCCAGCTGAGTCAATCGCCTGTCTGCGTTATCCGCCCGCAGCAAAAGCCTGTATTCTGCCCGCGAAGTGAACATCCGGTAAGGTTCGTTAAGCGTCCCGAGTTGCTGTCTGCCGTCTTTAGCGTCGGCAATACCACCGGTCAGCAAATCGTCTATCATCACGCCTATATATGCCTGGTCTCTGCAAAGGACAATCGGCTCTGCCGACTGTAGTTTCCGCGCAGCGTTTATGCCCGCTATAATCCCCTGACCAGCCGCCTCTTCGTACCCGCTGGTGCCGTTAATCTGGCCCGCCAGAAAAAGTCCCGATACTTTTTTTGTTTCCAGGCTGCTTTCAAGCTGTATCGGCGGACAATAATCATATTCCACGGCGTATGAGTAATGGACAATCCTTGCCCGCTCGGTGCCTGGTATGACCTTAAGCATCTGTTCCTGAACGTCTGCGGGCATCGATGTAAAAATCCCGTTGCAGTAAATTGTCTTTATGCTCTCTTCTTCCGGCTCCAGAAAAATCCGGTGCTGCTTCTTATCTGGAAATCTGACCACCTTGCTTTCTATGCTCGGACAGTACCGCGGGTCCGCAGCCGTTATCCTGCCCGAAAATAGCGCCGCGCGATGCAGATTTTCCCTGAGCAGCTTATGCACCTTTTCATTTGTGTACGTTATCCAGCACGGCACCTGAACGGTCTCTATTTTGTCGGTCATAAACGAAAAGGGCACTGCCGGCTGTTCACCGTGTTGTACCTGCAGTTTATCGAGGTCGCAGGTACCGGCATCCAGCCTTGGCGTAGTATCTGTAGCCATCCGGTCGAGCCTAAGGCCCAGCCGCCGCAGGCTGGCCGACAGCTCGGTACTCGCAGGCTCACCAATCCTGCCCCCCGGAAAAGCCTCATTGCCCATATACAATACCCCGCCCAGGAATGTCCCGGTCGTGACTACGACACATTGCGCGCTATACACATTCCCGTTATTGCAGCGAACCGCCCTGACCATATTGCCTTCGGTCTCTATATCCGTGGCTATTGCCTCCACGATGGTAAGGTTGGGCGTTTCCGAAAGCTTTTGCTGCATCCACCGTGCGTATTTATGCCTGTCCGCCTGGGCACGCGGTGATTGTACCGCAGGACCTTTTGAACGGTTCAGCATCCGAAACTGAATACCCGTGGCGTCTGTCGCCAGAGACATTAACCCCCCAAGCGCGTCAACCTCACGCGCAATCTGGCCCTTGCCGATACCGCCGACCGCCGGATTGCAGCTCATCTGTGCGATTGTGTCTTTACTTATGGTTATAAGGCAGGTCCTGGCACCGATGCTCGCTGCCGCATAAGCAGCCTCAACACCGGCGTGACCGCCGCCTGTGATTATGCAGTCAAAATCGTTTGCTTTCATTTTATTGTCTTATTGCAACTGCCGATGCAATCGCGAAGTTTGAAGTATGGGTGATACTGACGCTTATATCCTTAATCCCCAGTTTTGAGGCTATTTTTTCTACCTCCCCGCTGACACTGACTTCCGGTTGACCAGCCGCGTTATTGGTAACCTCGATATCCGTCCACGCTATTGTGCCCCGCCAGCCCGTACCCAGCAGTTTCAAAACGGCTTCCTTGGCCGCAAAGCGCCCCGCCAGCTTTTCTGTGCGGTTCTTGTTCTTTTTCGCATAGTCCTGCTCAAGCGGCGTAAAAACTCGCTCTACGAACCGCTGCCCGTGACGTTTTAGCATCTTTTCTATCCTCGGGCAGTCCACAAGGTCTATTCCATGTGCTATTTTTCCCATCCGGTATTCCCGTATCGTCGCGTACTATAATTTCTGTATTTTATTTAGCCCCACCCTCTGGGTGGGGGGTATTACTCTGCCGGGCCGTCATCTTATTGATTACAGATTCGGTAAATTTCTGTAACACAGAACTCAATAAACTGACCCTTTTCACCCGCGCTTGCACGTTCAGCCAGCTTATAACCAAGCTGGTCTATTGCCTCTTTTCGCCGCTGCAAAAGAATACGGGCCTCTATCTGTTCCTGGACCTTTTCGAAAGGCTGGATTGTCTTGCCTTGCTTTTCCAGCAGCTTCATTATGAAAATATGGTCTTGTGCCGCCACAGGACTGCTGACCTGTCCTTCCTGCATTTTTTCCGCCTGCCTGGCCAGAATATCATAAGGTTTCGCCAGCGATTCCGGCTCGAGCGTCTGCCATTCGCCTCCGAATTGCGCCCGGTGTCCGTGCGAATATTGCCTGGCCAACTGCCCGAAATCTTCACCATTTTGCAAAAGCCTGTATATGCTGCCGGTCAGGGCAACGGCTTGTTGTTCCCTGCTGGTGTTCTTGTCCGTTACTGCCAGCCTTGATGGTTGAATATCTATCAGCTGAAACTTCAGCTTCGCCGGCGTGGCAAAAGATTCTTCTTTGACTTTATTGTAGTATTCAAAAAGTTGCCTGTAGGTCAACGCTGATTGCTCAGAAATCTGCGACGATAGGTAAGAATGGCTGACAATAAGCTTTTTCTGATATTCTCGGAACTGCTCCCAGTCCATACCCATACGCTTTAGTTCCTCTTGGGCTTTGGCATAATCGCCTCCGAAGCCGACAATAAACTGCCGTACCTCTGCGTTGACCGCCTTGTCTATTGCTTCGTCTATATTCTTACCCCCTGTTTTTTTTGCTTCCTGGTAAAGCAGAACACTTGATATCTTGTTTATAAGGACTTGTTCGACTTGTCTGCCGGCATAGCGTTTGAACTGCTCAAAATTATTCTCCTGCGCAAATTTCCTGAAAGGTCCGATTAGCGGCTCTACCACCTCCTCACTGGTTATAGTCTCTGTGCCTACCGAAAGAACGAACCCTCCTGAATATCCCGGAAGTTCATCTTGTGCCGGCAGTACCGCCTTTGCCATCTGTTCTTCGGTGAGCCAGGTTTTTTTACCATCCGCGCAGCCGAACACAACTAAAAGCGACAATACCACCGGTAAAGCACCTTTACGCATAACCTTATCTCCACAAATCATCACTGCAGGGCAAATCAGCCGTGCCCTGCAACCCGTAACCCGCCGTCCCGCCTGACCGGTTACAAATCACAACTCAGCAATTATGTCTGCCTTATTCTTGAGCTTATATTTTTAACCCCGCAAATCTGACCTTCCTTGTATCCTCTTCTAATCCTGTTGGAACTGCAAGGTCCTTGTACAAGTTGGGCCGGCGGGTCTTTATCCATCTGACACCTGTACAGTTATCTCTTAGCCTGCTGTCCAGTTCTGCCGTAATCATCATATCGCAGGCCCGCCAGGTCTCCGTTATGATACGCCCGTAGCAATCGATAATCATTGCGTTGCCGGTCCTTATTTCATTATCATCGACCCCTACGCCGTTACTGAATATCACGAACATCCCGTTGTCGTGTGCCCGTGCCGGAAGCCACGTCACCACGTAGCCTCTGCCTTTCGGCCCCTTGAATTCTGCCTCAATCGCCGCAGGGTCTTTTTCCCTGTTCTCCCACAGCCGTTTGTCTATTACTCCCATGCAGTGCGGACTTGGCGTCGCACAGCCGCCCGTCTGATGCGGAGCAAGCAGTATCTCTGCACCCTTAAGCGCTGTCAGCCGGACATTCTCGCCTATATTGTTATCATAGCATATCAGAACACCTAATTTCCAGCCCTGCGGTGTCTCAAAAACCGTGTACTCCGACCCGCTGCTGATATGCTCACTGATAAAACTGTGAATCTTTCTGTGTCGTGCGAACCGTCCGTCGGGCATTGCTGCTACGTATGTATTGTAAAGTTTTTTGTCTTTGCTGATTTCAACAAGCCCGGCCCCTATGGTCATATTATGTTCTTTGGCCAGCCGCGAAAGCTCCTGGCAGCTCTGGCCTTCGAAGACATCCTCTGCCAGTTCAACTAATTGTGCGCGCGAAAGTTTCCGCAAAAACCAGTAACCTGTTATGCAGCATTCGGGAAACGCTATGATTTCAATCTTTGCCTTCGCCGCCTGTTTTACAAAATCGCCAATCTTCGCCAGGTTGGCTTCTTTATCACCTGCCGTGTGTTCGAACTGCACCGCTGCGACACGAACGTTGCTCATTTATCTGTCTCCGAAAGCATTACTTCAAACTCCGAAACTATCGACAACCGCCCCCCTGAAAACCACCGGTAGGATTCTATCCCAAAATCACCGTATAATCCACAAAAACGTTTCCAATTTTTTGTCACTGCCTGCCGGTTTTTTATACCTGCAGATGTGGACCGAACTTACATTACCTCGAAGGTTACGCAAATACAAGCAGTTACGTGCCAGTCCGCACCTGGCCGCCAGGCTGTGTTTATTGCTGATAAAATTTTATCCTGAAAACGGTTAGGTTATTGGTCTTTGCCGAACTGGCGCTGCGGGCCGATGTATTGCCGCTGTGCGTGATGTATTTATGGCATTTTATTGACCCCACCATCCGTTGTTTTATGTTTAGCCCCGCCCCACGGGTTACCGTCAGGTGTTTTGTAGAATTTTTCTCAGAACGCTCATAAGCGTTTGCTGCTGGAAATAGTTCTTCTCAAGTCGCAGATATACCGTCCTGGCGTCCGGAATTTTCACCGTGCCGGCCACCTTTGAAAACAAAGGTCTGCTCTTGTTGGGGTGCTTTTCAAAGAATGAGAATATCAGGTTTTGCCCTGATGTCACTATCGACTTTATGCCTGCTTTATAGGCCTTGATTCGCAAATCAGCCAGTTCCAGCACCGTTTCCACTTCTTGCGGCACCGGCCCGTACAAATCAGCCAGTTCATCTTTTATCTGCTTGATGTCTTCTGCATTTTTCGCTACCGCAATTTTGCGGTAAACCTCCATACGGTTTCTATCGCAGCTGATATAGTTTTTCGGTATGTATGTTGCAAATCCCAAATCGATTACCGTTGTCGGTATCGGCTCAATCGGCTGCCCTTTTAATCTCCTGACCGTGTCCGCCAGCAGCTGGCAGTACATCTGGTATCCGACCGCCTGGATATGTCCCGATTGTTCGGCACCGAGTATATTGCCCGCCCCGCGTATCTCCAGATCCCGCAGTGCTATCCTGAACCCTGCCCCAAGCTGCGAATATTCCTCGATTGCCTTTAATCGCCGCGCTGCAACAGGCGTAATCGTTTTTGTTCTCGGCAGCAGCATATATGCGTATGCCCGGTGTTTATACCTGCCCACCCTGCCTCGAAGCTGATGCAGCTCCGCCAGCCCGAACCGGTTGGCGTGGTCTATGAAAATCGTATTTGCGTTCGGAATATCAAGACCGGATTCGATAATCGTCGTGCAAACAAGAACATCGATTTGCCCCAGCACAAAATCTATCATCACTTTTTCAAGTTGATGTTTGGCCATTCGCCCGTGTGCCACACCGATTCTTATATTGCCGTCACCGACGAGTTTGCGAATCTCCCACGCCTTCTTATCGATTGTCTTGACGCGATTATGCACAAAGAAAACCTGTCCCTGACGGTTCAGTTCCTGAAAAATCCCCTCCCTGATTAGCTGCTGATTATACGCGCTTACGCTGGTAACGATACTCCGCCTGTCCAGAGGCGGCGTCTGCAGACTGCTTATATCGCGCAGCCCAAGCAGCGATATATGAAGCGTCCTCGGAATCGGTGTAGCTGTCATTGTAAGAACATCCACATTCACGCGCATCTTCTTGAGCTTTTCCTTGTCCCTGACCCCGAACCGCTGTTCCTCATCGATTATCAAAAGACCCAAATCCTTAAACCCAACGTCCCCGCTTAAAAGCCTGTGCGTGCCGATAAGAATATCAACCTTGCCCTGTTTTGTTCTGCTGATTATGTCCTTTGCCTGCCCGCCGCTTTTGAACCGGTTCAAGACCTCTGTACAAACAGGAAAATCCGCAAACCTTTCCGTGAACGTCCTGCCGTGCTGAACGCTCAGCACCGTTGTAGGAACAAGCATCGCCACCTGCTTGCCCTTTTCCACCGCCTTGAACGCTGCCCGCATCGCAAGTTCGGTCTTGCCGTACCCCACGTCCCCGCACAATAGCCTGTCCATCACAATCGCCGTTTTCATATCCGACTTTATCTGCTCACTTGCCGTTATCTGGTCCTCAGTTTCCTGGTAGGGGAAGGACTCTTCGAATTCCGATTGCCATGTCGTATCTTCTCCGAAGGATATACCCCCCATCGCGCAGCGCCTGGCCTGTATATCTAAAAGTTCCGCCGCTGTGTCCTCGACAGACCTGGCTGCTTTTTCTTTTTGTTTCTGCCACCTCTTACCGCCCACCTTGCTTAATTTAGGCCGTTTCGGACTGGTACCTATATACTTCTGAACCAGCCCTATGTTGCGCACCGAAACCTGCATCTTTACCCCCCCGTCATACTCGATTGTCAGGTACTCGTTCTTGCCGTTCTTTTCCTGTATGGTCTTTATCCCCACAAACTTACCGATACCGTATCCTGTGTGTACAACATAGTCCCCCTCGTGCAGGTCGCTGAGTGTCTCCACCGCCGCACTTGCCGGCATCCGCCGCTGTCGCCTTCTTATCGCCAACTGCCCGAACAGCTCGTGATGACTTATAACAATCGTATCCAGCGAATCTATAATAAAACCCTGATGGATAAACCCTTCCACCAGGTGCAGATTTGACGGCACCGTCTTGTTTATATCTTGTATTATCTCTTCCAGCCGTCTTATCTCTGCAGCCCGTTCGCAGTAAAGGTCCACTTTCTTCCCGGCCATTGCCGTTTCCACAAGCTCCTGCAGAGCCGCCTTATGCCCGCTCCAGACGGAAATGCTTTTGTGCTCGAACTGCTGTACGCTCTTTATCCCGACCTTAAGATACTCTTGCGATTGCTCTTGCGCAAATCTGGAAATTCTAAGCTGCGCAAACCTCTCCGCCGCCTTATATATCTGTGACCACCCGTAAAGACCCCGACGCTGCTGTGTTCGTTCGGCGAATATGTTCGCAACTTCTTCGATGTCCCCGATTTCCTCGAATATTATTATTGTCTCCGGCGAAAGTATATTTATAAAAAGCTCCCTTGTTCCTTCACTTGTCCCGCACACAATCGGCATTATATTCACTTTTTCTATCTGACTGCTGGACCTGTGAGTATCGAGGTCTATTGCACGGATACTTTCTACAGTGTCACCGAAAAACTCTACCCTCACCGCCTGGCTGTCTTTTGATAAGGCCCGTGCCTCTGATTGCCCGCCCCAAACCGTCCCCGTTACCAGCGGAGCGTATATATCCACAATCCCGCCTCTTCGCGCGAACTGACCCGGCAAATCTATACGTTCTACACGCTCAAAACTGTTATCGACAAGCCACTCGACAAGCCTTTCCAGCCCAGCTGTGCTTTCAACCTGCAGTTGAAGCGACCTTTGCTGTATCAGCTCAGCCTTCGGTATAGCCTGGCAAAGTGCCTGCACAGATGCCGGTATAATGATTTGCCTGCCCCTTAGGGGCCTGCTGTCTTCTTCCTCACTGCCGCCTGGACAAATGCTCGATACGACCCTCAGCCTTTCAGCCCGAATCTCATCTGTGGCGTCTGCCGCCTCTTCAGCACCTTCCCACCCAGGCAGGGCCTCGATTCGTTCAGCCCCGAACGTCTGCAGGTCATCGCAGGCCTTATCCGCATCGTCGATATGCGCACAGACGTAAAGAATCGGCCTTTTAAGTGTCTTTGATATGTATGCCGCCAGAAGACGCGCGAACGACCCCCATGTCCCTTCGACTTTTACCGGCCCCTTACCGGTTCTCAGCCGAGAGATTATCTCTGCAACCGTCTTATCTCGCCCTGGTTCCATTACCACTTGTGACACTGCTTATTATACCGCGCAGCAGCTCATCAGGCGAGACTGTTTTTTTACCCCATCTTCTTGCCCCTCTTCCCGCAGCC
>SDBT01005473.1_pt1 | contig 21296 bp, 18 predicted proteins | sample 2277101 | NCBI WGS metagenome assembly SDBT01 (sample SAMN10404973, study PRJNA504765) | marine sediment metagenome | isolation source: marine sediment core GS10_PC15, 103 cmbsf | place: Arctic Ocean: Southern Knipovich Ridge | collected 2010
TTTTATTTTTCAAAAATGTCTGAAATAATAAATAAAATATCTGATAAATATGATTATGAAATTATTTTAATAGATGATGGTAGTGAAGATTCTTCATTTAAAATATTACAAAATATTTCAAAACTTAATCCTAAAATAAAAGTATATAGTTTTTCTAGAAATTTTGGTCACCAAAAAGCTATTTGGACCGGTTATGTCAAAGCAAAAGGAAATTGTGCTATAGCATTAGATTGTGATCTTCAAGATCCCCCTGAGTTATTATTCGAAATGCTAAATTATTGGGAAAAAGGTTATAAAATAGTTTATGGAATAAGAAAAGATAGAAAAGAAAACTTTATTATTAAAAATTTACGTAAAATTTTTTATAGAATTTTATCCTCAATCTCCAATTTAAAAATTCCAAACGATGTTGGAGATTTTATGTTAATTGATAAACATATTATTAAACTTATTTCAAATACTAAATTACATAATCCCTATCTTAGAGGATCAATTTTTAGTTTTGGTTTTAAGCAAAAAGGAATTGAATACATAAGAAATAGCAGAATTAATGGTACAAGTAAATATACAATATCTAAATTATTACAATTGGCCACGAATGGTTTTATAAATACCTCTGTCTTTCCTCTAAGGATTGCTACATTTATTGGAATTGCGTTAGGCATAATTTCTTTTCTATTTTCAATATATATAGTTATCGATAAATTATTCCTTAATTCTCATGCTGCAAGAGGGATTACTTTAATTATTATTTTAATTTTATGGATAATGACAATAAATTGTTTGTTATTTGGATTAATAGGAGAATATATTGGAAAAATTTACTCACAAATTTCTAATGATAAAATCACTATAATAGAAAAAAAAATTGAAAATGGAGAAATAAAATATGAAGATTAATATTTTAAATCAAACTTCTATTTCTTTTAATTTTATATTTAAAAGGAAATTTTTTTTTAGTTCTTTATTATTTACTTTTTTATTTTATTTTCAAGCATTCAAATTTTATCCGTTTTATCTTGTTGAACAAGATAATTCTTTCTGCTGGTTGCCTCAACTAGTAAATGTTATTGCTCTATTAAAAAAAGGTGGTTTTTATGGAATTGATTTTTTTACTTGGGGAGGATCTTCTGAATTCTTTTTAAGGCCCAATTTGTTAATTTATTATCCAGTTCTTTTATTTTTAGCAATAATCCCTATTAAATTTTTATCCATTTTTAAAATATCTTTCATGATTACACTTATTTATTCTCTACATTCATTTTTTTGTTGCTATTTTTTACAAAAATTATGCAAGAAATTTCTTAAATTTGATTATTCCTCTTCTCTATTCATTTCTATAGGCTATACATTTTCATTTTTATTTATAAGTAAGTTCATTTTTTTTACTTTTAATTTACATGCTTGGCTTTTTCCAATTGGAATTTATTTTGCTTTGAAACTGTCTTATAATTTTTCTATAAAAAATTTATTATTTTATTCATTACCATTTTTAATGATCTTTACTAGTGGATATCTTCCTTTTTCTATTTTATCAATAATAATTATTAGTTTATTAATATTTTTATATCATTTTTATTTGTTCCCAACTAAAAATTATAAAAAAAATATATTAATTTCATTATTACCTATTTTAGTAGCTTCAATTATTGCATTTCCTTTATATTTAGAAATTACAAAATTTCATAAAATTGCTTTTCCAGGAAAACATTCCTTATTTGATACAGCTTATTTTACATCATTTAGTCCTTCTGCGTTAATAAATATGTTATCAAAAAGCTTAAGTTTACCTTTACATGGCAGGAATCTATTTTATTTAGGTCCCATAGGATTTTCAATTCTAATTTTATTTATTAAAAATTTTAAAAAAGATTATTTTATTAAAACTACTCATTATAAACTTTTTAACATAAGCATTATTATTTATTTAATATTTCTTTTAAGCTGTTTTGGGAGTTATTCTGCATTTAGTGATTTATTTTATTATTTTACTGGACCTATTGGCAAAATGCATTCATACCATAGATATTTAACTATGATTAATTTATTTTTATTTTTTGTTTTAGCTATTATGTTAAATCATATCACCGATATTAAAAATTATCCCAAAATTAAAAAAATAATTTTTGGATTTTTATCCATATTTATTATTTTATTATTTTTAAAAAATTTTACCAATGGCTTTATTTCTAAAATATTTAATGAACAATTTTTTATTGAATATTTTTTAGCATTCATTTTTTTAATGTCCTTATTAATTTATAATAAAAACATTTCTAAAACATTAGCTACTATATTTATATTTAGCATTTCATTAACTACTATGTATAACCATTCAAATAATATCTTATCGTCTAATAAAAATAATCTTGAAGTCTATAAAACAAGTTTTTTAAAAAAATATAATAATTATTTCAAAAAAAACAGTACTAAAGAATTAATTAGATATATAAATATTGTACCTGGATACAGAATTGCTACTTTTCCTAAGAATTATCCTTGGTTTTTTAATCATCAAAAATCCTTCACAAAAATTTCTTCTTTTTATGGCTATGATGCACATTTAGCAACTGATTTTAACTATAGAATGTATCAATTCATTAATGTTATACCTGATTTAACTCCAGGCTTTATTGAAAAATATCCAATTACTAAGCCTCAATCTAATAATGAAGTAAACTTTGACGATTATTGTTTTTTCCCAAATGTATCTGTTTTAAAAGATATAGGAACTGATTTTATTATTTTTCAAGAGGATTTTAAATATAACGATTTGAATCTTATAAAATATGTAGATTTTTCAGATAAAAATAAAATTCTAAAAATTACTGATAATCAAATTATAGCACCTTTAAAATTTCCAAAAGATCCTTTAGAAAAGTTTAATAATGGATATATTAAAATTTTATCAGAAGGAAATAATATTAAAGTTCATAACTTTAAAACAAATCAGTCTAATTATCTAAGATTAAATTATTATAGCGATAAACCATCTAAAATTTATTATTTATTTTGGCCAAATAAACATTTAATATTTTATATCAATAATAAAAAAGCTCTCCCGAATATAGAAAATAATATTATGTCTATTAAAGTAAATGAAGGAAATAATAAGATCCTCATAAAATATTATAATCCTATTTTATTTTTATTTTTAATTTTTTATTTTTGCTATTTTTTTATTTTATCTTTTATATTAATCCTACAAATACCTTATTTAAAAAATTATTCAAATAAGATAAAATTAATTGTTTTTATAAAATTAAATCATTTTGTAAAAAAAGTTACTTGAGCTTTTATAAAAAACCTATTATGGAATTTTGCCACTTTTACTTAAATTTCAACTAAGGATAAATTAAAATGAATGATTTAGATACTTTGTTTAATAAAATTAAAGATGGATATGAAAATAAAAATGGTGATATAAAATTTTTAAAAGCAATGAAAAATGAAGCTCTTTTTGGGTTTTCTGAAATTGAACAATTTCTAAAAAAATCTATAAAAATTTTAGAAATCGGATGTGGTAGTGGCTTGCTAAGTGCAATAATTGGTAATAAGGATCTAAATATAACATCTTTGGAACCTATTGAATCAGGATTTTCTAAAACTGAATTATTATTAAATTCCACTCAAAAATTTTATAGTAATAAATTTAATCTTGTAAGAAAAACAATTGAAAATTTTGATACTGAAGAAAAATTTGATTTAATTTTTTCAATAAATGTCTTTGAACATATTCAAAATTGGAATCTTGCTCTTTTAAAATCTATAGATATGTTAAATAAAAATGGTAAACTAATTATTTTATGCCCTAATTATTGCTTTCCATATGAATCACATTTTAGGATTCCTATTATATTTAACAAAAAAATAACCTCTATTATTTTTTCAAAATATATTAATAATTATGAAAAAAAATACGATTCTTTGGGACTTTGGAATAGTTTAAACTTTATAAAAATTACTGAAATAAAAAAACATTTACCAAATAATGTCACTATAGACTTTGATAAATCAATTTTAATCCGAATGGTTAATAGACTTTTTAACGATAAATGCTTTAATGAAAGACAAAAATTTTTAGGTTATTTTACAAAATTATTTTCTAAAATGAACTTACATAATTTTTATACTTTATTACCTATGAATTTTCAACCTTATCAAAAAATAATTATTCAAAAAAAATAACCTAAGTTCAAGAAGTGACTACACCACTTAATTAAAATAATAATTAAGTATATAGTATCTAAATGAAAAATCTCAAGAGGTAGAAAGCAGGAAGGTGATCTGATTATGGAAAAAGATCATAAAACAGCTTTGGTAGTATTAATTAGTTGAAAGGACAACAGAATTTGTGATAATAACGCCATTAAAAGGCAAAAAAAGCTAAAGATGTTTAGAGAAGCATTTACAGATTATTTTTTAGAAGTACCGGATAGTTTAAAGATGAGATTAATTTATGATAGAGGCATCACAGTATATTTTGCAGATCCACATTCTCCATGGCAAAGAGGTGCCTGTGAAAATACAAATGGATTGATTAGAGATTTTTTTCCGAAAGGAACAGATTTTTCAAAAATTAGCTATGAAGAGATAAAACATGTTCAAGACATTTTAAATGAAAGGATAAGAAAAACCTTGAACTGGAAAAGTCCAGAGTATGTATTTAAAAACTTAATCGGTGCAATTAAAACTTGAAAACCAGCTAATTATTTCCATAAAAAACTTACACCTAAAGTAATTAAAATTATTCCAATAATTTTATTTAATGAAATTGATTCTTTAAATATAAAAAAACTTAAAACAATTATTAATATATATGATACTGCTATTGTAGGGTATGCAATAGACAAATCAATATTTTTTAAAGCTAAAATGTATAAAATCGAAGAACAAAAATATAGAAAAAAACCAGCGATAAGTTTTATATTCAAAATACTTTCCAAAAATCCGTTCGGGGGTGTTATTGATTGATTTATAGTGTAAAATTTAAACAAAATTTGAGCACAAGATGCAATAATTATTGAAAAAAATAATAAATATATATGCATTCTTTTTTCCTTTTTTACTTTTTTAATAAAAATATTCATAAATTTTATTTAATCATTTCAAGACTTTGATAATAATGCATTAAATCTCTTAGTTTCGCAGCATCTTCAAATCTCATTTCTTTTGCTGCAATTTTCATTTCATTTTCTATTTCTTTTATTTTTCTTTCCAAATCTTTGGTTTTATGAATTTTTTCAAAGTCAAGCTGCTTTACATCTTTTTTAATATCTTCTTTCGGAATAATTCCAAAAGTCGCTTCAACAGTTTCAATTTTTTCTTTTTTAATTGTTTCGGGAATTATTCCATGGACCTTATTATATTCCTCTTGAATTTTTCTTCTTTTATTTGTTACTGCAATTGTATGTTTTATAGCCATCGTTTCAGTGTCTGCATACATTATAACTCTACCCTTTACATTTCTAGATGCTCTTCCACATGTTTGAATAAGAGCTGTCTGTGATCTTAAAAAACCTTGTTTATCTGCATCTAGAATTGCTACCAAAGTAACTTCTGGAATATCAAGCCCTTCTCTTAAAAGATTAATTCCTACTAATACATCAAATTTACCCAATCTTAAATCTCTAATTATAGATATTCTTTCAAGGGTATCTATATCTGAGTGTAAATATTTAGCTTTTACATCAATTTCATTTAAGAATTTAGAAAGATCTTCTGATAATCTTTTTGTCAAGGTTGTGACTAAAACTCTGCCATTTTTTAATATTTCTTTTCTTATCTCTTCTAAAACATCTTCTACTTGATTACTTGCCTTTTTAACTTCGATTAATGGATCTAAAAGACCAGTTGGTCTGATTATTTGCTCGACTATCTCCCCTTTTGATTCTTTTACTTCAAATTCCGAAGGCGTTGCAGATACATATACAACTTGATTTATTTTTTCATAAACTTCATCAAATTTAAGAGGTCTATTATCAAAAGCCGATGGTAATCTAAATCCAAATTCTATAAGTGCGGTTTTTCTTGCTCTATCTCCATTATACATTGCATGCATTTGTGGAAGGGTTTGATGGGATTCATCTATAAACATTAAAAAGTCTTCTGGGAAGTAATCCAATAAGCATGGTGGCGCATCTCCTGCATTTCTATTAGAAAAATGTCTAGAGTAATTTTCTACTCCTTTGCAATACCCCATTTCTTTTATCATTTCAATGTCATATAAAGTTCGCTCTTTTATCCTTTGTCTTTCTACTAATTTATTATTTTTTTCAAAATAATTCATTCTATCTTCCAGTTCTACTTTAATAGTTTCGAGTGCTCCATATCTTACTTCTTCAGGCGTTACAAAGTGAGATCCTGGATAGATCGAGATTTTATTCACTCTTTCGATTATCTTACCTGTCAAAGGATCAACAATTGATAATCTTTCAACTTCATCACCAAAAAACTCTATCCTATAAGCAATATCATCTTCATAAGCAAGTGCAACTTCTAAAATATCACCTCTTACTCTAAAATTTCCTCTTGCTAAATCATAGTCATTTCTTTTGTAATGCAATTCAACTAAATGAAGTAAAATATCATCTCTTCTAATTTCTTGATTAACATTTAAAGTTAAAACCATTTTTGCATAAAATTCAGGAATACCAAGACCATATATGCATGAAATAGATGAGACTATTATTACATCATCTCTTTCAATTAAAGATCTAGTAGCTGAAAGTCTCATTTTTTCGATTCTATCATTTATTGATAGGTCTTTTTCTATATAAGTGTCGGTTCTTGCTATATATGCTTCAGGTTGATAGTAATCATAATACGAAACAAAGTATTCAACTGCATTATTTGGAAAAAATGATTTAAATTCTTGATATAATTGAGCGGCTAGCGTTTTATTATGAGCAAGTATTAGAGTTGGTTTTTGAACCTTTTGTATAATATTTGCCATTGTAAATGTTTTACCAGAGCCTGTAATACCAAGTAAGACTTGAGATCGTTTTTTATTTTCAATCCCATTAGATAGGAAATCAACTGCTATAGGCTGATCCCCTTTAAGAGTAAAATTTGTAGTTAAGTCAAATTTTCTATTTAACATACTTAGCTATTAATTTTTGTAATAATCCCGCTTCTTCAGCAATATCCATAGCTATTATATATGTTGATATTACAAGAACAGCAATTATTAAAGTTCTACCCCAAAAACTATTAAATTTACAAGGTTTTGGAAGCGTCCAAGTCATTAAAGCTGGCATTATGCATAAAATAATTACAACAAATATTGCAGCATATTGAAGCGCTAACATAAATCCTCTTGGATTTGCATAAACAAATATTAATGGAGGTAAAAATGTTAAAATGCATGCAATAAATCTGCCACTATGTGATTTTTTAATTTTAAGACCATCTCTTAAAAAATCTGTAAGAGATAAGGATACTCCCATAAAAGAGGTAATTATAGTAAAGAAGGTAAGTGATGTTGCAGCTTTTGCAATCCATGGTTTATTTAACACATTTGTTAAAGTAACAACTAAGGGACCTGCCCCCCCTTCACCTTTTATGTATGAAGTAGTTAAACTATCAGCTCCAGAAAGAGGGATGATGCCTAGGGTTATCATTTCCCACACTAAATAAAAAATTAAAGGAATTATACTTCCTACAATTATAGCATATTGTAATTTTTTCTTATCATGGTCTAAATAAGTGGTAAGTGTTGGTATTATAATATGATACCCAAAGGAAGTCACTATTACAGGAACTGCAATAAATGATGCTTTAAAATCAAAATGATATATTAAATTTAAATCAATATTATTTGGCACAAAAAATGCTAAAATCAAATAAGTTATTACAAGTCCTGCCATCAAAAATCTATTTAAATAATCAGCCGATTTTGAACCTAGATATATAAAAATAGAAAAGAAAATAAGTAGTGGTAATGGCGCTGCCCAAGCTGGCATTTGTGTTTTAAAAATAGAAAAGAAAAATGATGAGAAAAAACCTGCGCTACCTGCAATATATGCAGCATTTAATGAGTACATTAAAAGTAAATATGCAATCCAAGTAACTACTTTCCCCCATTTTCCAAGAGTTCTATCTGCCATAGAAATTAAATTTGTTTCATCTTTGTATGCAATATTTGCTTCTAGGTATAAAAAAGCTGTTGCTAACATAAAAATCCAGACAAAAAATAGTTGAAATAGAGCTGGGAAAAATCCACCAAAACCTGTAATCGTTGGAAGAGCTAGCATTCCAGCTCCTATAGTTGTTCCAGATATTAAAAGTACCGCTCCTAAAAATTTACTTGTCTGTTTCATAAATTTACCTATGTAAGTTTATTTTATAAAAGAATTAAAAATTTCATTAATGATAATTATTAATGAAAAGAAAATTACTAAATAAAGTGATAATTTCCCACCTTTAACATGATATGCTGAAGTTTCTTTTTTTATATATCTTCCAATGTAAGCCATTAAAGCTGGAAAAATGCCAAATAATATAACAGCGCAATATGCTCCGGCAAAACTAAGCGCTTTAAAAAAAATAGTAGGATAGCTAAAAGCAAAAATGCTAGGTGGTAAAAGCGCTAAAATTATTAAATACATACTGTGTTTTCTATCAGGATTTACCTTTATACCATCTGCTATAAAATGCATTAAAGAAAGACCTTGAGCTAAAAAAGATGTAACAATTGCAAACAGAGCAAATCCTTGCGCAAAAAATGTTAATTTGGATATCCCTACTATATTTTTAAGGGCAATTGTCGCTTCTTTTCCATATTTATAAGAATATAATAACCCATTGCTTCCATTTACAGGCACAATCCCAAGCACTAAAATAATCCAAACAAGATAAATAATTAATGCTAATAAAGAGCCCAGTAAAATTGATTTTTTAACTCTTTTTAGATCTCCTTTCATATAAGCTGTTAAAGATGGAATTACATTATGAAAACCAAAAGATGTAATAAGCACAGCAATTGGAAGTAAAAAATATTTAAAATTCACATGAGAATATAAACTTAAATCAATTTTATTGATCCCAAAGAAAATCATAGCAAAATAACTTGCGATTAATCCAAACATAAAAATTCTATTCACAAAATCTACTGGTTTTGTACCAAAATAAATAACCAAAGCAAATATTATAACAAAAAATATTGATGAAATTTTGCTCGATAAAAATGGAACATACGATGAAATTATTGAACCACTTCCTGATATATATGCCACTAATAACGAATAAAATAAAAAAAGATATAAAACCCAACTAACTATTTTAAAAGGCTTGCCAAGAGATTTGTCAACCATAGAAATTAAATTTACTCTTTTATGAAACCATCCATTTATTTCAACAAGCAAAAGACCAGTAAATGTCATAAAAGCAAAAGCAAAAAAAAGTAATATAAGTGAAGGCCAAAAACCTAAAAGCCCAACTAAAACTGGAACTCCAAGCATACCTGCTCCGATACAACTACCCGATATTAATAAAGTCCCTCCAAGTGTACTTCCTGGAATAAGTTTTAAATTTTTCAAACCCCAACCCTTGATTTTTCTTTTTCTACCCTTTTAACTTCTTGATTTATTCTACCAAGATCGTGTCCTTCAAAATCAACAAATTTGAAAAATCTTTCAAATTCTGGAAATTCCTTAATTACTAAATTTGCCATTTCTTGAGCCACAAATCTATAATTAGGATGACCTTGTGCTTGAGATCTAAGTTCGCAAAGCCATTGAAGTGCTCTTAAGTTAATAGTAAAATACCATCTTAAATTATAAGCCATTGGAACAATATATTGAGCTTCTTCAGGTAGTTCTTTTGAAATTTGGTCAAATACATTTTTACCTACATCCATCGCTTTTCTATAATCCTTTTCCATTTCAGTATTTAATATTTCTTTTGGAATGTAATAGCCTAAATTACAATTTAGCTGCTGTCTTTCTTGCGTTAACATTCTATGTCTTTGTAAATCTCTATAAATACCAAAATCAGCTACAATTTCAAAAGTAAAATAAGCATTTTCCAATGCTCTTGGAGACTTTTCTCTTCTATTAGTCCTGTGAATAGCTGCTGTATCTAATATTTTATCAATATCTTCTTTTGATAAGTTTTTAGTTAGCTTTTGAATATCTTCTAATGGCCCTAAACTATTTTCAAATAAAAGAGCTGAAGTTACTTTATTTACAGCTTCTTTATCAAAATTTATCAATCTTACTTTCTGATTTTCCTTTTTTAATAAATCTTTTGTATGATTATCAGATGCATTTTGAATATCTTCTTTCATTTTTTCGAAAAAATCACAAAAAGCAACTTGATACTTACTTGTAATTTCTGATCTTCTAACAAAAGATGGGATAATTTTAGAAAGTTCTACGTAGCTTTTAGAAGCTATATCTTGAAGTTCAGATAAATTATGACAATGTAATTTTTTAATCATAGTTTCAAAAAATCTTCCATTCCCAAAAAGACCCAAATTAGTTAAAGCTGACGATGGAAGAAGCCCCCTTAAGCAATCTAAAACTTTAGCTCTAAGCGCTGCATTATACGCAACTTTGGAAATGTCATTTTTTTGTGGAAAAGTAGCTGCTATTTTCTCTGTTAAAATAGGAATAAGTTTATTATATGTGTCAAATAGCATGTTACATGTATTTAAATATAGCTCTCTATATGCTGATGTCATTAAAATTGGTTCTTTATAAAATTTATATTCCCCATTTACTTTTTGATCAAAATAAATATATCTAGTTGATTTTTCAAGTGGAGATCCTCCTATTCTAAAATCTTCTATAGCTTTAGCAGCTATCATAGAAACATTTTCTATGGCTAAGTGAGCACCTCCTAATTCTCCAATTGAATCATCGCCAAATCCATCTAATATTCTATCATAAAAACTCTGTGCTTTTTGAATCGCCCTCATTTGTTGCTCTGATGAATCATTTTCATTTTTTGTAATATCTGAAAAAGATGTATCTTGATTTAAAATAAATTCTTTTAACAACAAGGCCCTAAGACCTAAAGACGACCTAGAGTATCTAGAAAACAAAGCCCCCTTAATTACTTCAGGAAGGTTTTTTAATACAAAAATATTTTTATTAATATTTGTAACATATTTTTCTAATAATTTTATTTCGTCATTTGAAAATTCTTCTTGTATATCCACAAAAAATCCTTTTTATATTTTAATTAAAAATAATGCCTTTCATAATAAAATATTATTAAATTAAATTCACATTTTTCTTTCATTGTGAATTATTTCATATAATTCATTCCCCGTTTTAGCCTTAGCTCCAACATCTCTAAGCCATGGAGACATTGAATAATTAAGTCTAGATTTAGAACTTTTATTCATAAAAATATCTAAAGGAATAGAAAACATAAAACCTTTATCAAAATACCTTTTATTATTAACAATATCTTTAGCATTAGTAAATGTTGAAAAAATAGAAACTTCTGTTCCGCTTTTAAAATATTTAGTAATTTCAATTTTAATTCCTTTATCTTTAGCTAAAAATTGACCTAAACTTGTTTTAAATATAATTTTTAAAGGATCTAACTCATAATTTAAATTCAAAAAATACTGCACCCCTATAAATTTTTCATATGTTCCTTGCATATTGTTTAATTTTCTAACTTTTTGAAAACCAATACCTGAATATTTTCTTTTTAAAATACTAGAAATTTCTAAGCCTATGGATAAATTTTTATTTGCAGGATAATATATACCCTCAATTGCTAATCCAGCATATGCGATTTCAAAAAAACCTAAAGCAACCCTCGAAAAATAACCATTTTTTAAATTGTATGCTTTTTGAAAATAAAAATTTTCTAAATGAAATGAATTAGATTGATAATATTTTATAAAATCGGATCTAACATTAATAATTTGAGATGGATTATAAATATCTTTACTTCCCACATCGCTAGAAGAAGATTTTAAAATATAAGATGTAGATAAATTATAATAAATATTATCAAAAAAATATCCTTCTATATCAGTTTGAAGACCAGAGTCAAATTTAAATTTTCCAGTAGTGGACCCAAAATAACTATTTAATCTTGGTCTAAATGTAAAAATAAAAAGTTTTTTATTTTTTTTATAAATCTCATTTAATTCATATTTATTTTTTTCTTTTGAAATGTCTTGAATTGGTGATAATACATTAAGTTCATAGTTTGATATTTTTTTTTCTTTAAACTTTTCTAAATCTTTTGATTTATATATGAATTTTTCAATTAAAAGGCCGTTTGATTCAACATATATAGTCGTTGTAAAAATGTTTTCAGCAAGTAAGTTTACTAAAATATCTTGGATTCTTTTTTTTAAAATTTCCTTTTGTCTATATTTATAATTTATAATTTTTAATATTAAATTTTTTCTGTCTTTATCATCTAAATAATATGATGTATCAATCAATTCAAATCCATTTTCATGTAATGCATATGCTAAATCAATGGACATATCTAAATAAGATCTATCAACAGATATTTTTTCTGTATTTTTAGGTGCTTTATAGTAAAGAGGATCTAAATATTTTGGAAATAATCCTTTACTTTCCCCTAAATTGTAATTTGCAGTGATCGAAGATGCTATTTTTCTTCCCCTAATTGAAGAAACAGCTATATCCAATATGTTAAATGGCTTTAAATGCATTCCAAAATTTACAGGAAAATTTACTTTTTTAGATTTTGGATGCTCAAAAATATTTTTTTTATAGTTATTTTTATCCAGTTCTACAGCAAATGATAAATTGTTTAAAAAAAAATCTTTTTTTCTAAAAGGAGTATAGGCAAGTCCTGAAAAAAAACCTTTTATCCTTCCAACCGAATATCCTAAAGTCATTTCAAAATTTAAATCTAAAAATTGTTTTGTAAAGACTATATATTTTGAGTTAAATCTTTTTGAGCCCATAAAATCATTGATACCAATAGCAATTTCCGGCAGAGACCCAAAATCATTTTTTTTTAAAATAGCTATTTTAAAGTTAGCAGCTCTTTCGGCATCATCACCATATCCCATATGGCCAAAAGTGCCTTCTTTTATTCCTTTAAAAATATAATAATTCAAACTCAGTTCTAATCTAGATAAAAACTGAAAGTAGCCAGAGTATATATCGTAAGGATTTACTTTTGCATATGTAAAGGCTATTACCCCTTCATCATTTACTCTAGCAGATGGCATTAAAAAATAGCCTACCTGAGAAGTATAGTTGTATAAAAACGGTAAATTGTCTTTATTTGAATTTCTTATATTTAAAGTTTTTTCTAAATCAAAAATAAAATCATTTTCTTTTTCATAAGAAAATAAAAAATTTAAATAAAATAAAATAAAATAAAATTTATATATTAATTTCATCATTAAATGTAAAAAAAATTAAGACAAAATTAATAACAGAAACCTGAAATCTATTTCAATAATCAAAAATATTAAGCTGATAAAAAAAATTAAAAAAATAATTTGTTTTTAATTTTTAAATTAAATTTTTTATTCTTTTCTTTGATACTTATTCTTACTTATAATATACTTTTTTACTGATAGAAAATAAATTTATTTAATTATTTTAATTAGGATACATATGAGTTATTTAACAGATCTTGAAAAACAAATAACTAAAGAAGATTATCAAGGTTTTTTAAAAATTTTCGAGGAATATTGCTTCAGCGATGAAATTAATCCAGAAGAATTAATAGAAATATTGATACTTTCTAAAAACTCCAGCTTAAAAATTCAATTTGGAGCGCATGTAATAAGAGCTCTTACTTTATTAGATAAAATTTCTAATAAAAAACAAAAACATGAAGTTTTAAAACTCATAGTTGATATTCAAAATAAAAACGATGAAGATTTAGCTAATTTAATATATCACCATTTAAAAGAATATTATCCGAATGATAAGAATTTTAATGAAAAAATTAAATTGATTGGATTAAGAACTGACGGAGATTTTCAAGGATCGATAAGTAAATATGAACTTCTCTCCCATATAAACAAAGGTAAGTTTGTATATCATAAAGCTGGCTGGGGAACAGGAGAAATTTTAGACGTATCACACTTAAGAGAAGAAATGACCCTTGAATTTGAATACGTTATAGGACAGAGAAATCTTTCATTTTCAAATGCTTTAAAAACACTTATCCCCCTAGATGATAATCATTTTTTATCTAGAAGATTTGGAAATCCTGACCTTTTAGAAAAACAAGCAAAAGAAAATCCTATTAAAATTATTCATCTGTTATTAAAGGATTTAGGGCCTAAAACTGCTGCAGAAATAAAAGATCATTTATGCGAATTAGTTATTCCTGAAGATGAATGGAATAAGTGGTGGCAACAAGTAAGATCTAAAATAAAAAAAGATACTTTGATTCAAAAACCAAAAAAGTTTAGCAAACCCTTTTCTTTAAGAGAAAAAGAAATTTCATACGAAGAACTTTTACATAAGGATTTAGAAGCAAACCCTAGCCCTAAAGAAATTATAGAAATGGTTTATTCTTTTTTAAGAGACTACCCTCAAACATTAAAAAATGAAGAATTTAAAGGGACACTTACTGGAAAGCTTTTAGATGTTCTTTCATATGAAGACCTTCTAATCGAACAAAAATTACAACTTTATTATTTACTAGAGTTTTTAAAATTCAACAAAGAATCTGAAATAAAAAATATTATTTCATCGTATCCATCTATTAAGGAACTCCTTGAGAAAATTTCAATTGTAGCTTTCAAAAAAAGAACTCTTATCGAAGTTAAAAAATATTTAGAAAATTTTGAAGACATATACATAGAGATATTCTTCAGAGTAGATCAAAATGTATTAAGAGAATATATTTTAACTGAGCTTATAAAAGCGTCTAATAAGGTAGAGGGTAAAATAAAAGAACTTTTAAATAATCCTATTCTATATCCTCACTGCTTTATATGGTACTTCCAAAAATTACTAACAAAAAATTTCAAAGAACTTCCTTATTTTGATGAAAAAGGAATTAATTTGTTTTTTGAAAGTTTTATGATATTGCTAGATCATTTGCTAAATAAAATAGAATATAGAGATTTAGCAAAAAAAATGATAAATTTGATTACTCAAAAGAGATATCAATTAATCAGAGATCGTTTTAGTAATGCTTCTATAGAAGAAGTAAAAGAGTATTTATTATTAGCAACAAAATGTGGACTTTTAGAAGATCATGATATAAAAATCATTCACTCCCTTGCAAGTGTTGTTTATCCTGTTTTAGCTTCTAAAGATTTAGAAGAAGAACCAGAAGAAGTTATTTTTATTACTCAAGAATCTTACCAAAAACTAAAAGAAAAATTAGAATATATATCAAGCGTTGAAATGATTGAAAACTCAAAAGAAATTGAAGAAGCTCGATCACATGGAGATTTAAGGGAAAATGCAGAATATAAAGCAGCTTTAGAAAAAAGAAATAGAATTCAACAAGAAATTAAATACCTTTCCGAAAAATTCAACCAAGCAAAGATATTAAATAAAAATGATATTATAACATCTAAGGCTAACGTTGGCTGCATTATTAAATGCAAAAGCTCTAAGAAAGAACTCACATTTACAATATTAGGCCCCTTTGAAGCTGATGCTGATAAAAACATTTTATCTTTTCAATCAAAATTAGCTAAAATAATTATTGGAAAATCCATTGGAGAAAAATTTGATTTCCAAGATGATGAATTTACATTAATTGACATTCGATCTTATTTCGATTAAATTAAAATTAATTTTTTTATTTTTAAAATAGGAACCTAAATTATGAATAATTTTGATGAAAAAAAACAAAATTCTTTTCAACTAGTAATAGCTAGTAAAAATGTTCATAAAATTCGTGAATATAAAATTATATTATCCTCTCTACTTCCAAACATTGATATATTATCTCTAATTGATTTCCCTAATTATATTCCACCAAAAGAAACAGGCAAAACTTTTGAAGAAAATGCTCTTATCAAAGCAGAGCATGCCGCCAAAGAACTAAATAAATGGACGCTAGGCGATGACTCTGGTCTTGTTGTTCCGGCTTTAAAAGGAGAACCTGGTATTTTTTCAGCAAGATATGCAGGCGAAAATGCTAGCGATAAAGATAATAGATTGAAACTATTAAAAAATATGGAAGCCTTAAATGAAAAAGATAGGTCTGCTTACTTTGAGTGTTGTATAGCTTTGGCATCTCCTGAAGAACTTAAAAAAAGTTGCTGTGCTTACGTTGAAGGAGAAATTACATATAAAGAAATTGGTGGTAATGGTTTTGGTTATGATCCTATTTTTAAAAAACATGATTATAACAAAACATTTGCCCAATTAGAAGAAGCCTTAAAAAATAGAGTGTCTCATAGAAGAAAAGCTATTGATAAAATTCTATGTGCAATTGAACGCGCTATTTCATGAAATATTTTATAGATGGATATAATTTATTATTTTATCTTTTTCATACAAATGAAAAATTGGAAGTACAAAGAAATTTAGTTATTGATTTCATTAAGGAAAACTCCACCTTCTTAAATGGTAAAATATATTTAATATTTGATGGCCACAAAAATGTTAATGTAATACCAAGTAGAAAATATTTAAATAATATTACGATAATATATACCCCTAAAAATCAAACTGCAGATGAATATATCATAGAAAAATTATCCTTTTTAAGTGAAACAGCTAACATTACAGTTGTAACTTCTGATAGATCTCTTAAAATGAATTGCGTTAATTTAAATGCCCAAACTAAATCCATTGATGAATTTTTAGAATTTTTAGATAAAAAAAAGAAAACCTTTAAAAAAAATGAAACTTTTAATTTTGAAGAAAATGTTGAAGACACAAAAGAAGAAATAGAAAGACTTTTAAAAATTTTTGAAGAAAAATATAACAATCTATAATTAATATCTAATTTCAAACGAATAAAAAAGCTTTTTAGTTTCTTGAAACCTTACTTTTACATCTTTCAAATGAGCTTGACCAGAATTTTTCTTTATTTCGTCTAATAATTGTTCTAAATCTTTTTTTTCACCAACAGCTATGAGTTCCACTGATAAATCTATATTATTTTTAACAAAACCTTTTATTTTTAACTTATCAGCATTTTTTTTTATTAATGCTCGAAAAAAAACACCTTGGACAATCCCTGTAAAAATAACATGCATTTCATAAACTTTAATCATCAATACTTTCCCAATCAAAATCATTAATTAAATTTATTACTTCATCAATCGTTTTAGCTTTATTAATATTTATTCTCAAATATTTAATATTCTTTAACCCTCTTAAATACCATCCACCCATCCTTCTACAATCTAAAACAGCTTTTCTTAATTCATTTTTTTCCAATATATATTCAATATGTTTTAAAAACATATTTTTTTTAAAATTCACATCCACTTTTGTATCAGAATTTAAAAAATAATTACTTATATCTTTAGATATTTTTGGATTGAAAAGCATTCCTCTAGCTATCATCACTCCATCACAATTAGTATAATTAAACATATTTTCGACATCTTTTGGATCAAGTAAATCTCCATTACCAATAATTTTAATATCTTTTGCAGTCTCTTTTGCTATTTTAATATATTCCAAATTACTTTTCCCACTATACCCCTGTTTTCTAGTTCTACCATGTACAGTAATAGCTTTGGCCCCCAACTCTTCAGCTATTTTCACAACATCACTAACCACTATGCTATTATCATCCCAACCAGCTCTTATTTTTATTGTTACAGGAATTTTTACAGCTTTAATAATATTTTCTAAAACACTGCGTATTGAATTAATATCTTTAAGCATAGCCGAACCACTTCCATCTTTAACAACTTTATTAACTGGACAGCCACAGTTTAAATCTATTAAATCAAATCCTAAATCTTCAATGATTTTAGCAGCATCTTTAGCAATTGTTGGATCACTACCACATATTTGTGCGCCTATTGGCTTCATATTGTCTTGATATTCTAAAAGTCTATATGATTTTTCACGTACTAAAGCTTCCATTTTTGTCATTTCACAAAAAATAAGCCCTTTATGAAAATCCCTTAAGAGCCTTCTAAAAGCAAAATCTGTGTATTCAGCTAATGGAGCATATAAAATATTATCAAAGAGATTTAATGAACCTAATTCAAAATTTTTTTTATATTTCATCTAAAAAAACTAAGTACAATTTTTTCTAAAATTTGAAGACAGAAGAAACCTATCATAGGACTAATATCGACAATTCCACCAATAGGAGGAATGATTTTTTTGAAAATATTTAGATATGGGTCTGTATAATGCGCTATAAATCTCATAAAATTATGAGCTCTAAATTGAGGAAACCAGGAGCCAATAACTCTAATAAATAACATTAAAGTATAGCATGTAAAAAGTAATTTTAGACTTTGTGCTATCATAATTAAATAAAAATATTTTTTGTATCTCTAATAGGATACATCGTTTTAGATTTTACTCATAAGAGATTTTTTTTTTCAAATTTTTATTTAATCTTTCAACAAATCTCAAATAGTAATAAAATTAATACCGTTATTAAATTTTAGGATTATGAAATGAATGTAATTGGTATAGATTTTGATTCTCAAATCATTAATATAGCTGTATTTGATAGCAAATTAAATTTAATAAATGTTAGATCTATCAATTTAAATAATAATTCGACAGACCATGTAAAGCAGCTTTACAGCTTAATAGGCAATAAAAAAAACAAAGTATCCTCTTCTTTAGATTCTAAATATGTATTAATTAAAACTTTTTTTTTAAAAGTAAAAAATAAATTTACTTTAAAAAATGCTATTCAAAATCAAAAAGAATCAATCACTTTTATTGATATTAAGGATTCAATAATACTAGATAGATACCACTCTAACATATCTATTGTTCAATTTTATATAACTACAAAAGATTTTTTACAAAAACATCTATCAAAATTGAAACATATCCAAATTGACCCTGAATATGTCACTTCTAATACAACATCCCTTTTTAGATTTGCAAATGCATATTTAAAAACCCCACCCAGTTTTATAATTATTAATTTAGGAGAGTGCAAAACAACTTTAGTTATAATTGAAGATGGAGTTATAAAATCATCGAATACAATTAAAATTGGGTTCAGTAAAATCAAACTTTCTCATTTAGAAAATAAAAAATCTAATTCTTTAGATCAAATTGATTTAACCAAGCTTCCAAAAAAATCTTCCCTTAAAATTCTTTTAGATGAATTAAAAACTGAAATTGAAAAATCCATTAATGTATTTTATAAAAATAAAAATTTTGATGAATTAACATTGTTTTTTACAGGCTCAATTTCAGAAATCAAAGATTTAGACGTTTTTTTGAAATTTGACAAAACTAAAGTTGTAGATATTGATAAAAAAATACTGCTTAAACAAAACGATATTAAAAAATATGCTATAGCTATTGGCTGTGCCTTGGATATGGAAAAGAGGGATCTAATTTCTACTCAATTTAGAGTTAATGAATTTACCTCTAAAAAGATAAAACAAGCTATAGGAGCTTTGTCTTTTATTTCTTTTTCTATTATTTTATTTTTCACAATGTTTTTTCACTTTTATTCAAATAAATTATTAGATTCTAAGGAAAAAAGACTTTTTGATTTAGTTCAAAATTTTGAAAAAAAAGATTTTTTAAATATGAATAAAAATGTTTTATTAGAAAAAGCCTCCGCTTATCAAAAAATTGATCTTTTATCATCTATAATAAAAAAAGAGGCAAAAGACTTTCCCTTTTATCTAAAGACTTTAAAAGTAAGCTCTTTTTTAAAATATTTAAATAATTTGGATGATGTAAAAGATATTGAAATTAAAAAAATTCATTATGTTTTAGAGGAATTCCCTAATTTATCTAATAAATATTCCCCTTATTTACCTAAAATTGAAATTGAATTTTCAACTTCTGATATTTCTAATGCAAGAAAATTTCATATGTTATTATTAAATGAAAAAACCATTATAGATACTACAAAAGATATTAATTTAGATATTTTAAATAAAAATTTCAAAATCATTTTTTACTTAAAAAATAATATAGGATCTTAAAAATGAAAGATTTGTTTTTAGAAAAGCTTGGTCTGTATTTAATAAATAAAAAAAATAGATATATCATTTTTTTTACTATTATATTTCTTTTTGCGGCGAGCTTTACAATAAGTTACATGAAATACATGAAAATAAAAGCTGCTGAAGATAAATTTATTGATATTTCTTTATTTGCAAATGATACTCTAATAAAAAGAAAAAACCTTAAAGATTTTATCAATTCTAAAGTAAACAGCGATTCTAATTATTTAGAAGTTTTAGAAAAATTAAACCTTAAACAAAGCACCGTTTATTTTTTAAACTCTACTAAAACCCACATAGCATTTGAAAATAATAGCTCTCTCGAAAATAGATTAAACTTTTTAACTTCGAAGGAAAATAAAATTAATTTTAAAGAAGAAAAATTTAATTCCACAGAGTTTATCAAAGAAACGTTTCAAAAATTAATCTCTAAAGTTGAAGTTGATGAATCAGATTTAATTAAAATATTATCAATAATAGAAAATGAAAGCGAAAATAAACCTCAATTGATAATAACTGATTTTAAAATCGATAAAGCAAATTCTTCATCTTTTTTACTTGATCTAAATATTTTAAAAAGAGAGTTTTATAAAAAATTATGAATAAGAAAGTATATTTAATTTTATTTATTTATTTTATTGCTTTAAGTTGTTCCAATAAAAATCAAAACGACTTGATAAGCTGCTTACAAATAGTAGATAGAAACGGCCTTTCAGAAACTATTTCTTCAAAAGAAGAAATAGTTAAATATCAAAATACTGATTTTAATAAATCTCAACCATATCAAAAAGTTTTACGAATTTATAAAAATTCAAAAAACAAAGATTCCAAATCAATTTTAACTTCTTATCATCCAAATGGCGAACTTTTTAAATATTTAGAAATTAAAGATTCAAGAGCCTTTGGAAAATATATGGAATATCATCCAAATGGCATTTTAAAAGTTTTAGCAAATGTTATTGGAGGACCCTCTGATTTTGATGCGGCTAGTGATTGGATATTTGATGGTGAGTGCCAAGTTTTTTTAGAAAATCAAAAATTAGTCTCTAAATTTAATTATTTAAAAGGAAGCTTAGAGGGCAGTTCTTTTTTTTATTATCCAAATTCAAAAATCAAAAAAATTATTCATTATGAAAATAATAAGATAAATTTAGATATAATAGAATAATTAAATAACGAGAATTTAAATGCTAAAAGTACTTATAAAAATATTGTCAGGGGCATTGTG
>SDBT01005474.1_pt1 | contig 21294 bp, 15 predicted proteins | sample 2277101 | NCBI WGS metagenome assembly SDBT01 (sample SAMN10404973, study PRJNA504765) | marine sediment metagenome | isolation source: marine sediment core GS10_PC15, 103 cmbsf | place: Arctic Ocean: Southern Knipovich Ridge | collected 2010
TTAGGTTAGGTTAGGATTTATAGCTCATAGAGGTCAAACTCTATGAGCTATTTTTCAATTTGACTATGTTTGTCTTTAAAATATTCATTAACACTCTATATATTATGAGAACATTTGTAAAGTATGTTTTTAAATTATTCCCGCTTATTCTCCTGTTGATATCATGCAACGGGACTCAGACAGATTTATATAGCAAAATCACCAAAGTGGATGCCCATGTGCACATCCGGACCACAGATCCGGGTATTATGGAATTGGCCAAGGCAGAAGGGTATAAATTTCTTACTATTAATACACGATCAAGTAGCCAGGAACATATTGATAATCAGATGAGGTTTGCAAAAAGTGTAAAAGAAAACTATCCGGATAGGATATCATACATCACGACTTTTTCAATGGAAAACTTTGAGGATCCATCGTGGACTGAAAAGGTCATCAGCACAATAGGAAAAGATTTCGATGAGGGAGCCGTTGGCCTCAAAGTCTGGAAGGATATTGGAATGACCTTCCGAGACAGCCTTGGGAACTTTATTTTTATTGATGATCCCCTGTTTGATCCGATATTTGACTTTGTTGCCAGCCAGAAGAAAACGGTCATTGCCCATATTGGTGAACCCAAAAACTGTTGGCTCCCAATCGAATCTATGACTGTAAATAATGATAAAGAATATTTCAAGGGACATCCAGAGTACCACATGTATCTGCATCCCGATTATCCATCCTATGAAAAGCTTGTTGAATCGAGGGACAATTTACTGTCCAGGCATCCGGACCTGATATTGGTCGGGGCGCATCTGGGAAGCCTGGAATGGGATGTTGATGAGCTGGCTGCGCGCCTGGACCGTTTTCCGAATTTTGCTGTTGATATGGCTGCCAGGGTATGTCATCTCCAGGTACAGGACCGGGAAAAAGTCAGGCAGTTTATTATTAAGTACCAGGACAGGTTGCTATATGCTACCGATCTGGTTATTTCAGACGATAATTTCGAACAACAGATGGCCTTTATCGAAAAAGAATGGAAGGCGGACTGGAAGTATTTCGCCACAAATGAGCCAATGGATTCTCCGAATGTTGACGGATCTTTCACTGGATTGGGATTGGATAAAGAGATATTGAAAAAGATCTATCATGCCAATGCGGTAAAGTGGTATCCCGGAATATTTGAATAGCAATTGCCATCCATACAGTAACTGGGGACCAAAACCTTGATGAACAAAGATGGAAATACCGGATACCTGGCCATGGTTTGTGTTGTTGCCTCCATGGGTGGTTTGCTATTCGGGTTTGATACGGCGGTAATTTCAGGTACGGTGGGAATGGTGGAAACCCAGTTTGAATTGTCAAAACTTGAATTAGGATGGTTTACCAGTTCTGCACTGGTTGGCTGTATTTTGGGGGCTATGATGGCAGGGGTACTGGGTGACAAATACGGTCGTAAACCGGTACTGATAATTGCGGCGGCCCTGTTCTTTATATCTGCATTGGGGTGTACCATACCACCCTCATTTAAAGTCCTTTATTCCGTGAGAATTATTGGTGGAATTGGTGTTGGCATCGCATCTGTCTTGTCTCCTCTTTATATATCCGAGTTTTCCCCGCCCAAAATAAGAGGTCGTCTTGTGGCGATGTACCAGTTATCGATCGTAACCGGAATATTGCTGGCATATGGTTCAAACTGGATTCTACAGAATTATTCAATACATCATACTGTGATAACCGGGGGATCCGGATTTTTATACAAGATCTTTGTGGGAGAGGTATGGCGTTCCATGTTTGGCATGGAAATGGTCCCTGCTATGCTGCTCCTGGTCCTGCTCCTGTTTGTCCCCGAGAGTCCAAGGTGGCTGATCCAGGCGGGCAGAAGGAAAAGTGGCAAAAGGATCCTTGAAAAGATCTCCGGGATCAAGGTTGCGGAGGAGGAATTTATGGAGATTTTGTCATCCCTGGGTCAGGAAAAGGGCAAGCTGAGAGAATTGTTCAGGCCGGGTTTACGGACCGCACTTTTGGTTGCTGTCGGACTTTCAGTATTTGGACAGCTAACAGGTATAAATGCAGTAATTTATTACGGTCCTGAGATATTGAAACAGGCGGGAATACAGTTTGAGAATGCCCTGCAATTCCAGACAATACTTGGTATTATAAACCTGGTATTTACCATATTGGCCTTATTGCTGATTGATAAACTTGGCAGGCGACCGCTGCTGATCGGGGGGATGGCTGCAGTCGTTCTGACATTGTTCCTTGCAGGTTTGTTATTTCTGACAGATACTCCCAATGGGACATTGATTGTTGTCGTACTGGGGGCCTATATTGCCTGTATTGCTTTTTCTATTTGTGCAGTGATCTGGGTTATAACCCCGGAGATATTTCCCAACCGCGTCAGGGGAAGGGCCATGTCCATTGCCGCCTTCAGCAACTGGGGGACGAATACCATAGCCGCCTACCTGTTTCCCTGGTATGTAGCCTCCTTCGGCATGCATATAGGGTTTTTTACTTTTGGAGCCATTTGCCTGGTAGCCACACTGTTTTTTTGGAAATTTGTGCCGGAAACCAAGGGTAAGAGCCTGGAACAGATAGAACAACTCTTTCGTCCTGTTTCCTGAAATCGAAACGGGATAATATTTATTAATATCTTGTTAATCTGTCAAAGTTGAATAAGTATGAGAAATTATTTGAAAACATCCATTCTTCTTTTTTTCTTAATCATTTTTCTTACCGCGGGAACAGGGCTGTCACAAAACCAAAGTATTAAAATTTTGTATGGAGGAATATCACATGAGTCAAACACCTTCATCCCCTACATGACTAAAAAAGAAGACTTTAATCAAACCAGAGATATTGAAGAAAATGAAATAACCAAGACGTTAAATAATTATTATAAGGAAAAAAATGTTGAATTTGTTTTCACACTAGTGGCGAGAACAGGCCCGTATGGAGTAGTTACTAAGGAAGCATATGAATCATTCCGGGATGAGATACTCCAAGGAGCCAGAAGTGCGGGGAAACTGGATGGCATTATGCTACAAATGCATGGTGCACTGCACGCAGAGGGTTACGAAGATGCCCAGTTGGATTTTATCAGATCTCTAAGGGCGATCGTGGGTAATGATATAATTATTTCGGCAAGTTTCGATCTTCACGGAAATATGTCGAAAGAATTTGTAAGTGAACTGAATATATTAACAGCCTTCAGAACAGCTCCGCATGTGGATGCCAGTGAAACAATTGAGAGGGCAGTCGATCTGCTATTTCAGGCTATTCAAAAGAACCAACACCCGGTAATAGCCCATATCAATATCCCTGTATTAATTCCCGGTGAAAAAGGCATTACCGCGGTGGAACCACTCAAGTCCTTGTATGAATATCTGCCGGCAATCTCAAAGAAAGAAGGATTACTGGATGCTTCGATTTTTGTGGGCATGCCCTGGACAGATGTTTACAGGGCCGGCATGAGTGTTCAGGTGGTTGCAGAAGATGAAGAATATTTAGCACAGGCACAAAAAGAAGCTCAACATCTGGCTGAGCAGATCTGGGCAAAAAGGAAAGAGTTAAAATTTGATGTTCCCACCGATGATATTGATGGCGCCATCCGTACAGCAATAGAGGCTCCGGAATCCACGGTTTTCATAACCGATTCTGGTGATAATACCACAGCCGGGGCAGCAGGTGATGGCACCCTGGTAATGGAAAAGCTTATGGAATTGGGTGTTGCGGATGCAGTAGTAGCCGGCATTGTGGACCCACAGGCAGTTGCGGAATGTGAAAAAGTGGGTGTTGGCGGTATAATAAATATGGAGATTGGTGGCAAACTTGATACGGTTTTCAGTAAGCCCCTGCATATTAAGGGTAAGGTTATGAAAATCTCGGAAAATGGTCCTGCATTGGATACTGAACGAAAACCGGCGGTGGTTGATGTAAATGGGATTTTGCTGGTTTTACTGAATCAAAGACGGTCATTTACAGCTCCTGAAGATTTTGCAAAAGTTGACATAGATCCGCTTAAGCATAAAATTGTGATCGTGAAACTTGGATACTTATTCCAGGGTTTGCGCGATATTGCTCCAAGAACCATTATGGCCCTTACCCCTGGATTTGCCAACCAGACGATTGAGAATTTACACTATAACAATGTTCGACGTCCCGTCTATCCGCTTGATCCTGAAATGTCATGGAATGTTGAGATTTGGTAGGTTACTACTGCTCATATGGGAAAGAAAATTCATCATCAACAAAAATGTCTGCATTCGGGTTCCTTACTAAAAAGTAAGTTGCCTGACACCCAGGGTCGGCATATTCAGTAAGTAGTAATTTGATGGGCGCTTTAGACTGTGCTTGATAATTATTTGGATCCCAACAGTATGCCTGACAGGTAACACCATTGGGGCGAATGGAACTATCCACATCAGATAATTCCACCGAAGTCGGGTCAATGTAAAAAAGCTTCATTAATTCAGGGTTGAAATTCTCCTGTCGATCCGGGTTTAAACAAAATAACTGTGGTCCCCTCATTACAGCTATACGTCCCGCCTGAGTTTTTCTGCCTTTAACCAATCTCAAAGGCATTGACATTTCAAATTCTACTTTATCACCCTTGCGCCACTTTCTATCAATAGTAATAAATGAACCGCCTTGTTTTTCGACATCAAAACTTTCGCCGTTGATACTAATATATGGTTTCCGGCACCAACCAGGAATTCGCAGCCGTAAGGGAAATTCGGTTGTTTTTTTCGGATTGATGTGGATTACAACTTTACCGGAATTCGGATAATCGGTTTCCTGGTGAACATCCAGTATTACATCATTTTTGAGATTAAAACTTGCTGTGGATTCGGTATAAAGATTGATTGCCAATCCCTCATTCCATTGATAATAAATCATACCGGGCAACTCAGCGATTATGCGCCGATAATTGCAGGGACAACAATAGGTATCACCATCAAAATATACACGATCTCCTTCAAAGGGTGAATAATAACGAAGGTGACGACCATCGGGAGATTGAGCTGCAAACAGCCCGTTGTAAATAATACGTTCCATGATATCTCCATACTGTGATTCACCTTTCATTTGAAGAAGCGTATTCAGCCATCTAAGCATATAGGCCGTTGCGCAGGTTTCACCTAACTTGAAAAAACCCTGCTGGTTGCTGTGCCAGCATTCGTGGTAACTGCATAATCCCGGTATCAATAACCCATCCTGACGAGTCAGGAAATCCATTGCTTTTTGGGAATTCGCCAACAATTCTGAATCTGGCTGGATGTTATGTAACTGCAATTGAGCCAGGCAACGGCACAGATAATGATACGCATGTCCTTCAAGATTACCCCATCTTCCTTCAATAATTCCTGCATTCCACTCTGGTAGCTTTCTATCCTTAACACAGAAGTCAAGATATTGCTGCTTATTCGTTTGTCCGTAAAGAGCAAGCATCGCTTCCTCCAAACCTGTCGTAGTCACATTTACTGACACCCAGCTGTTGGTAATACGATTCGGGGTAACTGACCATCGATTAATGATATATTGAGCTAATTTTTCAGCAGCCTTCAGGGATTTTTCCTCTTTAAAATATTTGTAGTTATTGGTTAATCCTAATACGAGATAGCCCATTTCATGAATATCCCATAAATTCCACATTCGATATTCTGAAGCCAAAATTCCAATATAGCCATCCTTCTCCTGGGTCTTGATAGTTTCGCTAATAATATGCTTTTTAAATTCCAGCAGGTTGGAGGTGTTAGAATATGCTGCAAATCGAACAACACAATCAATGAATTTACCCAGTCCAATATAACCTTCCTTGAGATTTCTAACCTGGAATGGACGTAAGAAATCCTCGTCTGCATTAAGCACTAACACATTATTATTTATAGTTATGTCAATACGCCTGCCAATCTCACCATTAACTTTTACTTGCCGAATATCAAGCGGATGCCAATTGTCAGCTAAACATTTTTGAGCATCCACAGTACTAACCGGGACAATAATGCAACATAAATGTATAAATATCCAAAATCTCCAATCCATAGTTTAAATCCCTTATAATCAATTAGCAGAAATTCATTCTCCCGGGTAGAGAAATTCTTTCGTCCTATTTCCTGAACGCACCGATACCCGGAAATTCATCTGAAAGCCGGTATACCGGATCCGTAAAGGCCGGTCCGCCACCAAATGGATCTTCTTCAGGATCGAGATGCGGATCCAGGTCGATGAAACTGAATCCACCCAGTCCCGCGGCAAGATGCACGGCGCAGCCTAAAGCCAGCCTGGTTTCCAGCATACATCCGATCATCAGTTTTATATTGGCACTCCGGGCTATTGCTGCGATATCAAGCGCTTCTATAATTCCTGATTTCATGAGTTTGATATTGATCACGTCTGCACACCCTGACCGTACAATATTTATGGCATCGGCACTTGTAAAAACCGATTCATCCGCGCCGACCGGTACAGAAGTATGATCTTTTACGAATCTCATTCCCTGCAGGTCGTGTTTTACTACCGGTTGTTCAAATAGCAGCGGCCTGATATTGTTGGTTTTCAATTCTTCCAGGAAATGAACGGCATCCGGGGGAGAATATCCCTGGTTTGCATCCAGTGTTATCTCACAGCCAGGAGCTCCCTCCTTTATGGCCAATAATCTGTCAATATCCTCCAGGAAATTTTTACCCACCTTGGTTTTTAACACCCTGTAACCTTTTCCGGCTAATTTAGCGGCATTCTTTTTTGCCACGGGAGGGGTTACGATGTCTACCGTATAATCCGTTTCTATGCTGTTCCCAGATCCTCCCAGGAATTTGTAAAGAGGAATATCCAGGGATTTCGTAAATGCATCCAGGAGAGCCATCTCAATGGCACAACGTGCCGTTACCTGGGCCCAGAAAACAGTTTTAAGATGCATGGATATGTTGCGGTAATCGGAAACAGATTTGCCAAGCAGGAAATCTTTGCATGCATTCAATGTAGCCAGGGCAGTAGCCTGATTTTCACCATTTATCGGTTCCAGGGGTGCCGCTTCACCAAATCCTTCTATGCCATTTTCGAGTTCTATGCTTATGAGTGCATTTTCAATATTGTATTTTGTTCCAATGGCAATTGTAAATGGCTCGTCCAGTTTAATATTTATGGCTTCAATATTTACCTTTTTAATGTTAAGTGACTCCATGTTTAGATCTCCATTGTTTTAATAAAACTAATAATTCCTCTATCTGATCCCTGCTGTGGCTTGCAGAAACCGTAATCCTGGCAATAAATTTGTCCATTTTTACCGGGTAATGAACGCAGGGAACAATCAAGCCGTTTTCTTTAAGATAATCGGATAATTTCCGGGCTTTTTCCATGGAACTGAAAAAAATCGGGATGATGGGGGTTGGTACCTCGGTTGTATGGAAACCAAGTTCGACAACTCCCTTTCGCATTTCACCGGCATTTAGGGTTAGCGCTGCCCTTAATTGGGGTTGTTGCCTGATCAACCTGAGCGAGGTGCAGGCTGCAGAAACAATAGGAGGAGGCAATGAGGTGGATGCAAGGTAGGCTCTTGAGTCTTTCCTTATCCTGTTTATGATTGCCTTGCTGGCTGAAATAAATCCGCCATAGACGCCAAGTGCCTTGCTCATTGTTTCGGTCTGGTAAATATTGGCAGTCTCATGCAGGTGGAAATGTTCAGGTGTCCCTGTCCCATTTTCTCCAAGCACTCCGGTGGCATGGGCATCGTCAACCACGAGAATGACTCCGTATCTCTCTGCCAGTGAATGCATTTCATCGATGGGGGAGATTTCCCCCGTAAGCGCAAAGATCCCGTCTGTAATGATCAATGCCCGGTTGTTTTTATTTTGTCTTAAAAGGTCTTCCAGGTGCCGGACATCGCAATGTTTAAAAAAATGAATATGCTTGATATCCCGGGGAATTCCGTCAAGGATGCTTGGATGGGCTGCCTCATCAGTGAATATTGTGGTATACTGATCTTTGAGGGCATGAAGCAGTATGCTGTTTCCCAAATAGCCTGAAGCGAAAACTACAGCATCTTCCTTGTTTTTAAAGTCTGACAGTTCCTTTTCCAGTTCCAGATGGATGACAGCTGTCCCGGTAGTTTGTCTTGCGGCAGCAAAATTCAAACCATACGCTTCAATTGAATCTTTGGCTGCCTTTTTTATTTCGGGATGGTTGGAAAGTCCAAGATAATTATTGCCGGAGAAAAAGGAATATCTTTTACCGGCTAACTGGATATAATTACTTACCTCACTATTTAGCTTAATCAATGCCCGGCACATCTACCCAGTCCTCCGTGATCACAGATTCTTCTAGTGCTTCCAACACTGCTACACCGGCTAATATGCTCTGATGGCTCCGGGGTTCCTTCCCGGTCCTGAACATTTCAACCATATCCACATAATTCCTGGTAGGGTCTCTTTTCTCTACACTGGAATCAAGCTTTATGAGACCTTCTTTCGTATCAATAAAGGTTTCCCATCCGGAATACAGGTTGTTAAATATCAGAGTCGCCAGTTTTCCATCATCATATGCAAGACTGGCGGAGGCATTTTTACCATTCCTGGAGACCCTGACCCTGTTGACATTTTCACCGAATAAAAACAGCATGGGCTCAATGATGTGCACGCCATAAAAAAAGATCCCTCCATATTTTGATTCTATATCTGCCGGTCCGAGGCTAACAATATGATTAAACTCGCCCAGGGATTCCAGCTGCTTTTTCATATCAAAAGTTGTATCGCTCTGTCTGACCGAGCTAAAAGAAGTCACTGGAGTTCCAACTTCCCTTGCCATGGCTAAAAATTCCTTCCCCTCTGAGACCCGGTAACAAAAAGGCTTATCGATGAATGTCGGGATACCGGCTTTCACGAACGGAGTAGCTGCTTCAAGGTGGTATTTTGCGTGCCTGTGGTCAACGATCAATGCATCGATCTTGCCCAACATGTCACTTGGGTTTGATACCATATTGGGTATATTCCCTTTTTCCATGGCCTTCATGGCAAATTCTTCCGTTTCACCCCATACATATTTCACCTCGAAGCCCGGGAATTTTTTATCTGTATTGAACATTTTTCCAAATCCAATGGTATGTGAGTTTTCAGCGCCAATGATTCCTATGCGCATGTCACTGCCTGTTTTTCCCCGTTTGGGTATCAGGCTGAAGGGATAAGCAGACGATGATGCCATAACCATACTGGAAAGAAGTGCGCTTTTCCCGGTTTTTTTTAAGAATGATCTTCTTGATTCCATGTTAATATATTTTGGATTTTATAAATATCTACAATTTCATTTCCCAGCCTTTTTCATAGGTCCTGCCCCAGTATTGATTTGCTTCTTCATCTCCTGTAATATGCCCGGTATCCGGGTCAATTTCCAGGGATCTCCCCACTCTTTGTGCAATGTTCCCCAGTTGAACCAGCAGGGTGCTTTTATAGCCTGTATCAACATCTGCATTCACCTTGCTCCCGCTTGTGATTCCTTCAAGGAAATTACGGATATGTATGCCATCGAGGCTTTCAGCGGGATTTACCGTATTTTTAGGATCAACTTTCTCAGCATCGCTAACGGTTTCTACAATATTGCTTTTTAGATCGTATATTGTATAACCGTTGCCTCCCGCTATCAGCATACTTCCCTCATCACCATAAAACATGGTGCCAACACCGTGTCCGTCAACATTTTTACCATTGCAACTCCTCCCTTCCCAGGTCATAGTGACGCCCTCATTAAATTCTAAGCTGATAACCTGGGTATCGGGTGTTTCCCAATCATCCTCATACCTGTACCTGCCTCCATTCGAGCTCACTTTCACCGGGAAATCCACACCCATCCCCCAGCGTAACAGGTCGATGGAGTGTGTACCATTGTTCAGGGCCTCACCTGTTCCCCAGTTCCAGAGCCAATGCCAGTTATAATGCACAAGATTATCTTTATAAGTTTTTCTGGGGGCCGGACCCTGCCAGAGATCCCAGTCAAGCCAGTCCGGGACCGGAACAACTTTGCCCCTTCCAATGGGTCCACGGTTATTGGCATACCAGGCTTTCCCGAAATAGACACGGCCAATGGCCCCATCCTTTAATTTCTGGATTCCTTCCATGACGTTCGGCCATGAACGTCTCTGGCTGCCCATTTGAATGACTTTGCCATAATGCTTGGCAGCTTTTACCAGCATTTCCCCCTCCTGCGGGTTATGGCTCAAAGGCTTTTCCACATAAACATGTTTACCAGCCTGGATGGCAAGGAGTGATGCGGGTGCATGCCAGTGATCAGGCGCAGCAATTACCAAAGCATCGATCTCATCACTTTCCAGTGATTCACGAAAATCTCTGTAAGCGTCTGGTTTAAATTGTTGGATTTCAGCGATACTTTTAATACATTTTTCGGTGGCCCGGGTATCCACATCGCAAATATGTCTTACTTCGCAATTTTGCTGCTTTGCAAAATTCATAGCAAGAGCCCTGCCGCGTGAATTTACACCCATTACTGAAATCCGTACCATCCCATTGGATCCGGCAATACGGTTATAGCTTTGGGCACTGAACCCTGGTAAAACACCGCCTATTGTTATCGCTGCAGTACCTGTGGCAGCTTTTTTCAGAAAATCTCTTCTTGAGTTCATATCAATCATTTTTATAACTCTAATTAGGTGTATATTTTGAATTTAATTGTTTAAAATAAGATATATTCTTCAATATTGATATAGAATCATTTTATTTTCTTTACTTTTAGTACTTTCATTGCATATGAAAGAGAATATATAAGGTTCTGAAAGCAGGGAATATAAAGTATTTAACAAGGTATAACAAACTTTGAATTCAAACAATTTAATAAATAAAAATGGATCGATCATCTAATAAGTCGACGGTTACAAGAAGAGCTAAAATATTGGATGAGCTCGATGCGAAAGGGCAGGTAACAGTTAGTGAATTAAGTGACAAATTCAGTATCAGTGCCGTAACAATCAGGAATGACCTCGCCCATCTTGAAAAACAGAATATGTTGATCAGGGCAAGAGGGGGAGCGATTAAGGTTAAATTCTACAGGATGGAGATTGATCCTTCAATTTCTGATAAGCAAAAGGAATATCAGAAAGAGAAACAAAGAATTGCTAAGGCATCTCTGAAGCTCATAGAAGATGGAGATACGATTGTTCTTGATTCAGGAACGACTACTACTGAAATTGCCAAAAGCCTTGAACAATTTAATAACCTGACCATAATAACGAATGCCCTGAACATTGCAAGTATCCTTTCGGAGTATGAGAATTTTAATATTTTCATGCCGGGCGGGGTACTGAGAAAGAGATCCCTGTCACTTGTCGGGGCACTTGCCGGTGAAAATTTTAAAAAATTCTATTGTGATAAATTATTTCTCGGAGTAGATGGATTTGATACACTTCATGGACTATCCACTCCAAATTCAGAAGAGGCTCATGTGAATTCTATCATGATAGGGATGGCCAAGAAAGTTATCGTGGTTACTGATTCAAGGAAATTCCTTCGCAGGCGTTTTGCCTTCATAGGTCCTATTTCTAAAATCCACGTTGTTATTACAGATTCGGGTGTAAGTGAAGAAGATAAAGCGAGATTAAAAAATTATGGGGTTGAAGTAATTATTGCTTAACCCCCGTCATTATGTTTAAAAAGCCCTGGTTATTATTTGCCCTTATCACGACCGTTTTCTGGGGTACGTGGGGAGCCCTGATTGAAATTCCGGAACAAGCTGGATTCCCTGCTACCCTGGGATATATAGTCTGGTCTCTTACCATGATTCCAACTGCCCTGGTTGGATTGGCTCTGATCAAATGGAAGCTTGATCGTGATACTATGTCAATAATTTATGGGATGACCATAGGATTGCTGGGTGCCGGGGGACAACTGGCATTGTTCCATGCACTGGTTGATGGTCCTGCCTACCTTGTATTTCCGATCATTTCCCTGTCACCAACTGTGACGGTTATCTTTTCAGTGATTTTTTTAAGAGAAACAACATCCAGGCGGCATTGGATTGGAATCGCATTGGCCCTGACAGCGATACTTTTGATGTCATTGCAAAAACCAGATGATAGCATAGTCAAGGGTTATCTATGGTTTGGTCTGGCCATATTGGTTTTTGTTTCCTGGGGGACACAGGCTTTTTTTATGAAAAAGGCAAATATGACCATGAGGGCCGAAAGTATTTTCTTCTATATGATGGTAACCGGAATTCTTCTCTCCCCTATAGCTTTTCTGATGACGGATATGAGCCAGGATATTAACTGGGGCTTCAAGGGACCCTACTTCGCTGCCATCATACATACCCTGAATTCTATAGGAGCATTAATGCTGGTCTATGCAATAAGATACGGAAAGGTTATAATAGTTGCGCCAATGACCAATGCGGTGGCTCCGATTATTACGGTGATACTTTCCTTGCTGATCTATGCTGTTATCCCTAATCCAATCATTATTATTGGGATAGTAATTGCCATGATCGCTGTCTATCTAATTGCTGACTGATACATTAAAGGGCTGGTGCCATTGACTCCATCCTGATCATTTTCCATTGCTGCTTTTCTGGTGGATACAATGCTGTTGTATTGCGAAACATTATCATTTTTACTATATTTGAGCAGAGATATCTGACTGCAATAAAACAAAACACTAAACTGCATCAATTTACTTTCAAATAATTATTCTTAGATAAAAAATTTAATATTATGAATACTTTATCAAAAATATGTATCCCGCTGTTTTTGTGCCTGTTCACAATCAGCAGCGGTTCATGCCAGCCAACTAAAAAAGCCAATATTGCCGTGATCCAGGCAACAGGACTACCAAGGCAGGACCCCTTTATGGGGGACTATGATCCTGACATGGTCCGGCCCCAGATGATGGCCCATTTTGATAAATTGTTGGGCCTTTTTGAAGAAGCCGGTGAAATGGGTGCGGATTTGGTTTGCGGTCCGGAGGACATGCAACACATCGGGGCATACGGACTGCATATTGATGTGCTGGATCCGGAAACAGGAAAAATATTTGCTGATGCCCTGGCAGTTCCGGTTCCTGGGCCTCTGACAGAGCGGGTTTCTAAAATAGCCAGAAAATTCAATATGTATATCATCGCGCCAATCTATGAGATGGCGGGCGATAAAGTCTATAATACTGCAGTTGTCTTTGACCGGAAAGGAAAAATTATGGGGAAACATCGCAAAACCCTTTTACCCGTGATGGAAACCTGGCTGGTTTCCGTGGGAGATGAATTTAAGGTGTTCGAAACTGATTTCGGGAAGTTTGCCATCGCTACCTGCTGGGAACTTTTCTATCCTGAGATTTCAACTATTTATGCATTGAAAGGGGCAGATATTATTTTTAATCCGACCATGGCCAAGGATAACCTTCCCGGCCAAAGCCTTTCAACTGCTCATACTTTCATCACCCGGGCAAGAGATAACTCGGTTTATATCGCACCTGTTGTTCTTGGGGATGATGGAAACGGCATCATTGATTTTGATGGAAATGTGGTTGCTGAAGCCATAGATGAAGAAGACGTGGTGATAATGGCAGAAATTGACTTTGCCAGGGAAAGAATAAATGAAAGCAAATGGTGGGAAACCATTAATGGAACAAACAATATCAAGGCAATACATTACAAATCCAGGCGCCCCGAGATCTACCAGATGCTTACTGACCCCCATCCCCCCATCCTGGACAAGTATAAAGACATTGAATTGACAAGCGGTGACCGGGAGAGGCAATTGAAGGCAGTAAGAGAGGTCGATTATGGTCCGAACAAGAAATAAATAAATCCTGAGTACAATGACAAGAATGGTTTTCCTTTGGTTGCTGGTGGCAATTATGGCTGTATCGCATGCTTTTGCGCAGACTGAATCTTCTGCCATTGAGAAACCTGTAGATGATGCTGAGTATCAAAGAATACTGGAGTATTACAGTTACGATCCCGGAATGCCTTCAGATCCTGAATTCTATGGAGAATGGCCATGGCGGGGACCGCATGTATTGTATAAGCTATCCTATGCCAGTGTACGTGGACAAAGAGTTTCGGCATACCTTGCCATACCCAAGGAAACTGCAGGTGAAAAGATCCCGGTGGTTGTCCTGATGCATGGATGGAACCTGTTCTGGGGCAAGAATGAAGATTGGGTCCTGGAATGGATCCCCCTTCTCACTGCCCGGGGATATGCGGTACTGGCACCGGATCATTTTATGTATGGTGAAAGAAAAAAGGAAGACGGATTTGACAATGGCAGCGATAGGGGACCTTATTATTACCGTGACTGGATGTGCCAGTCTATTGTTGATCTGAGAAGGGGTATCGATTATCTTGAATCACGCCCCGATATTGATCCTGACAGGATAGCTGTCTTCGGCGGGAGCCTGGGCGGTTGGATTGGTTCCATCCTGGCTGCCGTTGAGCCCAGGATCAAAACCACGATTCTCAGTGTTCCTGCGACAGAGTTTGCTACAGCGCAAACTCCTCCCGGCCGGATCATTAACTCGAGTAATTTCTTCCCCCACTACAAGGATCTTTCCCTATTGATGGTACTGGCAAAAAATGATGTACCCCTGCGAAATGCCAGGGCAAAGGAATTCTTTGATCTGGTACAGGTAAAGAAGGATATGGTCGAGTATGATGAATCACATTTCCTGGATCCACAGAAGTATAATAAAGAAATTCTTGAATGGCTGAAAGAAAATCTTTGACAATGACATATCGCAAAGTATTTATCCCTCTTGCTTATCTCTTACTGGCTCTTCAATATTCTTTTGCGGATGTCAGGCTTCCAGCATTGTTTTCAGACAATATGGTTTTTCAGCAAGAAATGAAAGCTCCAGTTTGGGGATGGGCTGACCCCGGTGAAAAGGTTATCGTTGAAATAGGGGATCACAAGGCTGAAGCGACAACGAGTGCTGAAGGGAAGTGGAAGGTCCGGATCGGACCTTTAAAGGCCGGGGGCCCTTTCGAATTGTTAGTGTCCGGAAAAAACAACCTTAGAATTATCAATGTGCTGGTGGGAGAAGTATGGGTTTGCTCAGGGCAATCGAATATGGCCATGGAGGTTCGTAATTGCCTGAACCCTGATAAGGAGATCTCAGAAGCAAAGCATCCCATGATCCGTCATTTCCAGGTAAAAAGGACCAAGGCTGTTGAACCGCTCGAAGATGTAGCCCCGGTAGCCAACAGCAAGGCTTCCTGGCTGAACACATGGGAGATTTGCGATCCTTCAACAACCGGGCACTTTAGTGGCACCGCTTACTTTTTCGCCCGTAGTATATATGAAAAACGAAATATTCCGGTTGGCATCATCCATACTTCCTGGGGAGGGACTACTGCAGAAGCCTGGACACCACGGGATACCCTGGAAGATGATCCAGGGCTAAAAGCAATCCTGGAAGACTGGCCCGGCTATAATGATGATGAAGAATGGTTGGCCCGGGAATATGAGGAATTTGTACAGGAACTTAAGAAAGCACGCGAGGAAGGGAGAGCTGATCCTCTTTATTTTAACCAGCCTTCTGTACTTTATAATGGGATGATAGCTCCGCTTATTCCATATGGGATTCGGGGTGTAATATGGTACCAGGGTGAATCAAACGCCTATCGTGCCTGCCAGTACCGTGAATTGTTCCCGGCTATGATCAAACAGTGGCGAAAGCAATGGGAGCAGGGAGATTTTCCTTTCCTCTTTGTGCAATTGGCCAATTACCATTTTGAACCCCAGGTTTTTCCTGAATTGCGCGAAGCACAAACCATGACGCTAAGCCTGCCTCAAACTGCCATGGCCGTGACCATTGATATTGGTGATTCGACAGACATACACCCTAAAAACAAGCAGGAGGTGGGCAGGCGTCTTTCCCTGGCTGCTCAGAAAACTGCCTATGGTGAAAATATGCTGTTTTCGGGTCCCATTTACAAGAGAATGTTTGTCGAGGGCAGCAAATGCTGGTTGTTGTTTAATCATGTGGGTGATGGCCTGGTGGCCAAAGGGGGTGGAGAATTGCTCGGGTTCAGTGTGGCCGGGACAGACAGGAAATTTCTGAAAGCCAGGGCCCGCATCGATGGAGAACAGATCATTGTCTGGAACGAGGAAATCGATCAGCCGGTTGCGGTAAGATATGCCTGGTCAAATCACCCGGTTGCCTGCAACCTGTATAATCAATCCGGGGAAAACCCGCACCTTCCGGCATCACCCTTTCGCACAGATAAGTGGCCCGAAATATCCTGCAGTGCCGCACAGGTCATCACGCAAAAACGCGCAGAAGTACCTTCATTGCATGATACCAGTAAAGATGAACTGGCCAGGACCATTGAGGATAACCTGCAGAGGATGGAACTTTATTCCTTTTCAAAAGATATTATCAATGGTACCAAATGGACATATCAAAAAATATATAAGGGAAATCCTTTCCTGTCTGAAGCATACTGGCCAATGGCAGACCTGGTATACAGGGGGATCCTATATTCAGGATTTAACATGAACTATGACCTGTATAATAACAATCTCATATTGTTGTACGACGATAATGACATCAAGAAATTTATCGTGCTTTCCAATAAATACCTTGAATCATTTTCCTACACAGATACTCTAAGCCGTCAGGAGCACCGTTACGAGTTTTTCAGGATCCCTGGCACCAATGGGAAAGAATTATATGAAAAAGTATATGAAGGCAAAACTTCATTCATTATCCGGCCAAGGTGTGAAATAAAATATGGAGCATCAGGTAGGTTTCCCGGAGAATACCTCAGAAGCTATGAATATTATATTCAGGTTGAGGGTCAGTATGAGCGTATTCATTCAAAAAAAACACTGCTCAATGTTTTACAAAGGAATGTCCCGGAAGTTAAAAAGTTTATCCGTAAAAACAGATTGAAAATAAACAGGAAACATCCTGAAAACATTGTTCCGGTATTGAGATATTACGATGAGATAGCATGACTGAGAACGTGAAAATGGGTGGTAAGAAAACATACCTGATATTGTTTTTTCTGGTATATGTGCTAACATTGAAGTCCCAGGATATACCAATAAGCGGAAAATTCCAGGATGTGCCTCTCCTGGAGGTAATTGAAGCATTGGAGCAAAAATATCCGGTCCGTTTTTTCTTTGATCCGGCAACCATTGATGGTATCGTGGTAACAGAGGATTTTAAGGAGGTCTCACTTGCATCCTGCCTGGAATCCATTCTGAATAAGGAAAGATTAAACTTTTATATCTCCCGGGATAACCTGGTAAGCATCTATAAGGGAGCGGACTTAAGGAAATTATTTCCTGAGGAAGAACAGGTTGAAGTTGTTCGAAAGGAAAGCTCACCGGAGGATAAGATCTCAAGAGAAAGGCTGAGACTTCTCCAGTACCAGATGATCAATATCGGGACACCCGGAAACAATGTCACCGGTACCGCTAATGTATCGGGATACCTGACAGATTTTGAAAATGGACTGCCTGTTGCCGGCGGAAATGTTTACATCGCAGAAACGCAGAGAGGGGTGATCAGCAATGGTGATGGTTATTATGAGATAAGGCTGCCACTGGGAAACCAGACAATAAACTTCAGCAGTATTGATATGCATGCCACCAGCCGCATTATTAATTTATACTCGGATGGAAGATTGGACGTGGTGCTGGAAACAAAGTATAACCTGCTCGAGGATGTGACCGTGGTCGGGCAAGGGAAAGGGAATCTGGGACAGATCCATATAGGATTGGAAGAAATTAATATTGCCAGGTTGAAATCAATTCCGGCCCTGCTCGGTGAACCGGACATAATAAGAAGCCTGATCATGCTCCCTGGCGTGCAGAAAGTTGGAGAAGGGACGGCCGGATTTAATGTTCGCGGGGGCAAAACGGATCAAAACCTGATCCTGGTTGACCAGGCCACGATTTATTATCCATCTCACTTTTTTGGAAATTTCTCAGCAATCAATGCAGATATCATAAGCGATGCAACACTATATAAGGGTAGCATGCCTGCAAGGTATGGCGGAAGGGTCTCTTCTGTACTGGATATAAATACCCAGGATGGTAACCCGGACAAATTTTCCGGCTCCGGGGGGATCAGTCCCGTGTCAGCCAGGTTCAGCATTGATGGTCCGTTATTTTCTAAGAAATCAACTTTTCTGTTCAGTGGCAGGACCACCTATTCAAACTGGCTGCTGGATTTTATCAATGTCCCGGATTTGTATAACAGCAAGGTCAGTTTTTATGACATCCAGGCAAAACTGAATCTTTATTTAAGTGAAAAAGACAGGCTGCTGCTCAATGTATACGGGAGTATGGATAAATTCCAGCTGCAGAGTGATACCATCTATAATTATGAAAACAATATTGCTTCCCTGTCCTGGCAACATCAGATCAACCAGCGGATGAGTTCCAACCTTTCATTGATATACAGTGGTTTCGGCTACAAGATCTCAGATGAAAGCAATATCAATACGGCTTATAGCCTGACTCACAGCCTGAGAAATTTAAATCTGAAAAGCCAATTGGAGTATTTTACGGGGCAGGGCTTAAAATTTGAATTTGGTGGCGATATAATTTTTTATTCGGTGAACCCGGGTGAAAGGGAAATTGGTGATTTTTCTAATATACTTCCCATTTATTCTGAAGATGACAGGTCTGTAGAGTTTGGGGTATACGCAGGAAATGAATTTCTCATATCAAATCGCCTCAAGATTGAAGCCGGTCTCAGGCTTTCCGGACTGCTTTCCCTGAGCAATGGGAAAAGATACATATATGACCCGGATCTGCCCCTGGATGTAGATAATATCATTGATACAGCAGAGGTTCAGAAAAACAGTATCGAAAAACTTTATTTTCATCCCGAATACAGGCTCTCTGCAAATTTTTCGGCAAGTAGATACAGTTCTATAAAACTCAGTTATAACAAAACGGTACAATATATTCACATGCTTACCAACACTACGGCAATTTCACCTACCGATACCTGGAAACTCAGTGATGAACACCTGCTTCCGCAGATTGGACACCAGGTATCTGTTGGTTATTTCAGGAACTTCAGGAATGATGCCTTTGAAACTTCAGTTGAAGTATTTTACAAATTGATCAATAATATCAAGGAATATAAAGCTGGTGCGGACCTTTTACTGAATGATCATATTGAGACAGAAATCATAAATGGGAAAGGCAAATCATATGGAGCCGAATTTTCTGTAAAAAAACCCGGGGGCCGGATTAATGGACGCATCGATTATACTTATTCCCGGACCCTGATTAAATCAATCAGTGATTTTCCGGAAGAATTAATGAATGACGGGGAATATTTCCCTGCGAATTACGACAAGCCGCATAGCTTGAATGTACTGCTAAGCCTTAAAGTTTCCCGCAGGTTTATTGTATCGACGACGCTGGCTTATTCTACCGGACGGCCTATTACCTATCCGGTAGCAAAATATAAACTAGGCGAACAGGTTATCCTTCATTACTCAAAATATAACCAGTACCGGATCCCGGATTATTTCCGTATGGATCTGTCCCTCACCCTTGAAGGTAACTTGAAAAAGAAGAAACCATTTCACAGTACGATCACTTTTGCCCTCTATAATATCACCGCAAGGAAAAATGCATATTCGGTATATTTCAGGAGTGAGGGTGGGAATTTTGAAGCCTATAAACTCTCAATTTTCGGTACGGTTATTCCCACGGTTACCTATAATTTCAGGTTTTAATGCAACAAAATAGAACATATAAATACATCAGACTGATTGCCATTGGTATCATGATTCTTCTGTTTGACCGGTGTGTTGAACCATTTATACCGCCTCTGGATGTTAATGATGCAGTAAATTTACTGGTGGTTGAAGGGTTGATCACAAATGAAACGGGACCATTCGGTATTCGTCTGACATCTACTGTTCCTGTGTATGATTACCGGAATATTCTTACAAATTCCCTGCCGATTAAAGGGGCAGCGGTACAAATAATAGATGACAAGGGAAATATTTATCCGCTATATGAGAATGATGCAGGATGGTATGAAACTGCAGAAAAAGATTTAAAAGGCATTCAGGGTAATATATATACTTTAATGATCACTACCCTGGATGGAAGAGAGTACGAATCATCACCTGTCTTGATGCAGGAAGCGCCTGAGATTGACAGGGTGTATTACCAGGAAATCAAACGTACTCATTTTGATCTGGAGACTCCCTACGAGGAAAACTGGCTCAATATCCTGGTAGATTCAAAGGCTCCTGGTAAGGAAATTACCTATTTCAAATGGGATTTTGAGGAGACATGGGAGTTCGAGATGCCGTCATATGTTCAGGTTACACATGGATGGGACGAGGGTGCTCCTCCTCCCACCTGGGAATCAATAGATATCGACTACGAAAAAAAATATTGCTGGGTTACCGGGTCTTCCAGTTCCATCCTGATAAAATCAACGGTAGATGATCCTTCCAATGAAATCAAAAGTTTTATCCTGCAATCCATTGGTCCCCAGCATGACCGGCTTAATATCAAATACAGTATCCTGGTGAAACAGCATGTGATAAGCAGGGACTTCTACAATTACTTCAAAAGAATTCGTGAATCGAATGAGGAAACCGGGGGGATTTATGAAAAGACCCCGACCCAAATACTCGGGAATATTCATTGCTGTAACGAAGAGGAGGTTGCGCTGGGATATTTTATGGTCTCTACCGTTAAAACAAAAAGGATATTTATACATCCGGACGAACATAGTGTTGCTGCTGGTTCGGCATATGAAGGTTGTGGCTGGCACTCTGTGCATCCAAGGTATACCACGGATTATTTTTATGGGACATATGACAATGGAAGTAGCAATGCTTATAGTATCAATAAATATTGTACTGACTGCAGGGTCAGGGGAACCAATGAAGAACCTGATTTTTGGGAGTAAGGGGGCATTTATAAACTGAAAGAAGCAGATATTTTATGAAGGAAATTGTAATTCTACTAGCAATCTTTCTCTTTTATCACCCGGTATACGGGCAGGAGTCTGATGATCAGCTGGTTATTCAATACCCTGAAGAAGAAATACAGGTACATCTTACCCAGACCTTCCTGTTCCCGGGTGAAGTATTAGGATTTAAAATTTATTGTACCAATCCCCTGTTTCCTGAACTGGAACTCAGCCGGATTGCATTTATCGAGTTGGTGAGTGACAGGAATACCTCAGTTCTTAGAAAGAAAATACTGCTTGAACAGGGAGCGGGTGGCGGTGTGTTTTTATTGCCCGATGACCTGAGTTCAGGGATGTACACGGTCCTGGCCTATACCAACTGGTTGAAGAATTTTGGAGAAGGATCCTTTTACAGGCA
>SDBT01005475.1_pt1 | contig 21291 bp, 20 predicted proteins | sample 2277101 | NCBI WGS metagenome assembly SDBT01 (sample SAMN10404973, study PRJNA504765) | marine sediment metagenome | isolation source: marine sediment core GS10_PC15, 103 cmbsf | place: Arctic Ocean: Southern Knipovich Ridge | collected 2010
AAGTATTCTTGTTTGTTTGCTAGTTATGGACGGAATTTTCATGGCTCTCTTTTGAAGAGCAGAGGACAGAAGTAGGAGCAGAAGGTGTATTTAAAACCCTCGTAGTTTTGATTATATCACGCCCTCCCCCTTTTTAAAGGGAAAAGAGGCAAAAGAATTTAGAAAAATAGCTTTGAAAAGGGCGAATTACTGTGGCCAAGCGCGGCCACAATTTAGAAGCATAGAAAGTTCTAACATCACCCCCGCCTTTGCTAAGTCAGACTTAGCTTCGGGTGGGCAAGTATGACGCGGAGGCGTTCCTTTTTACTCTTTAACGTAGAAGTTAGTGTTCGAGTCAGGCCTCGAAAATCGTAGTGAAGACCCAGATTGAGGCAATTCCTAAGACAAAAATTAAAGCAAGGGGGACTTTACGCTCCCTTGAATGAGTTTCCTGCAGTTCTGGTATAAGGTCACTAGCCGAAATGTAAATGAAATGCCCGGCCGCAAGAGCGAGGAAAATGTAGATATATTCCTGAATAAAGCCGGCAAAAAAGAAGGCGATCAAAGCCCCGGCCAAAGCAGTAAGAGCGGAAAGGAAATTAAAGAGGAGAGCCTTTAGCTTTGACAAGCCGTTTGCAAGCAGCACACCCATATCAGCAATTTCTTGCGGAACTTCGTGAGAGGCGACTGCTAAAGCAGTGATAATTCCGACCGGAATAGCAGTTAAAAACGCGGTTGTGATAACCACTCCATCGACAAAGTTATGAACCCCGTCGCCAAAGATTACTAAGAGTGTACTGGGTTTAGTGCCTGCGTCATCTCCGTGGCGATGATGATGAAAAATCCGAATTACACGTTCGGCAAAGAAGAAGGCAACAAAACCAATTAGTGCAGGTAAGAAAACGTCGGATTCTCCTGCCTCTTCTACTGCTTCTGGGAGAAGATCAAGGAAAGCAACTCCAATCAAAGCCCCAGCTGCAAAGCTAATCAAGCTGCAAGCAAAGTTTTTACTAATGTTCTTTTTAAGTAGCAGTAAAGCACCACCGATTAAGGATAGGACGCTACCTAGCAGAGTGAAAGCTATGATGTAAGCTAGAATCAATTGGATCCTCCTTGGCAAGACTTCTTAAGACCAGTCAACAAACATATGCAAATAGTTACGATTTGTCAATAGCTTGGTACGGCTCCTAGCCCCTAATTATCAGGAAAACAATATAGGCAAAGAAAAAGGTAAGCATGATTCCGCCTTCAAGGCGGATGATAGTGTGTCTTTTGAAAACAAATATGAAAAGGAAAAGCAGAGCAGTTGCGGCGAAGAGAACTAAGATATCTTGTAAGTTCTGACCGTTGACTATAATTGGTCGGAATAAGGAGGCACTGCCGAGAACAAGGAAAATGTTAAAAATATTTGAGCCAACGACGTTTCCCACAGCTATATCAGCATTTTTCTTTATTGCGGCATTGACACTAGTCACTAGTTCTGGAAGGGAGGTTCCAAATGCTACTATCGTCAGGCCAATAAAATGTTCACTCACACCCAGATTTCTACCCAAAGAAACTGCATTTTCCACCGTAAGAACGCTTCCCAAGGCTAGACCAACAATCCCTAAAAGAATCCAGACATACGAGATTGGCAAAGAAACCTTTTTTATCGGTAGTTTATTATCAGTGTCATTTCTAGCAATGCCGAAGGCGTAGTACATGAAAATAATAAAGAATGCTAACAGTACCAGCCCATTACTAAAACTAATTTGTCCTGTTACCTCCCCAGTCCCAATAGGTAAACTTGAAAAACCTCCCTGATCTAAAATATTCTGAAAACCTAGGATCACTAGCATAGCTGCGGCCAAAAAAGACATCGGGATTTCTTTCCAGATAGTGTTTATGTGAACCCTTAGTGGAAAAATAATGGAAGCAACACCTAAAACCAACAATATATTGAAAATATTTGAGCCAATGACGTTTCCCAAAGCAAGATCAGTGCTACCCCGAACCGCACTTAGAATTGAAACTACAAGTTCAGGGGAAGAAGAACCAAAAGCAACAACAGTAAGACCAATCACCAACGGACTTATTTTAAACCTTGCGGAAATGGAAGATGCACCATCTACAAGAAGATCAGCACCTTTGATCAGGATGCCCAGCCCAGTTACTAATAATACGATAGAGAAAAACATCTAGTTTATTATAAAGTAGAAGCGAAAATTAACAAACCGTCTTTTTGCGGTAAAAAACACCATTTTCGCGCGGGTCCGGTTTGAGTATTAAGATTTAAAATGAGAAAACGTAGGAATTGACATCTGGGGTATAATAAAATTAAAGCTAAACCCCCTGGGGGTGGGTGTATATGAAAAGAGTTGAGAAAAAAGAAGTTATAAATAGGTTAAATTACACCATTGGCCACCTGCAAGGAAATAAAAAAATGGTGGAAGAAAACAAATATTGTGTAGATATAATCCGCCAAAATCAGGCAGCTGTAGCTGCCTTAAACAAAGTTAATAAGCTTATTCTTCAATCTCACCTGGAAACTTGTGTTGCCCCTTCTATAAAATCCAACATTAAATCTAAGAAAAACAAAGTTTTTGATGAAATTGCTGAGATTTTTGAAGTGGAACAAAAATTACAGAAAGGAAACGACAAATAATGTCACATGTTTTTGCGCACGAAGGCGCAGCAACCAGTTCTGGAATGGCGGCCACAGGCATAACGGGAGAAACAGTAGAGGCGGCTGCCACCCATTTTATGGGAGATATGATGAGCTTTCATTGGGGAAGCTGGTCGCCTTTCTTTATCATTCTTTGGGGGTTTACCTGGGTTTTAATAATTATTACTTTGATTGTTTTAATAAGATGGTTTTGGATAAAAGGAGGTAAAAAATGATAAATACTAGCCAGAACGGTAAAGTCGATCCGTTCATCCTTGGAATACTTGGCCTCTCCATCCTTGTAGTAGGCGCTGTTTTAATTTTTGCTTTTCAAACGACTCCAGAAAACAAAATGACTACTTACGAAACAACACAATCAGAGAGGCCGAAAATAAAAATTGAGAGCACAAATATTGACCTGGGGACTATGAAAGTTTCCGATACAAAGAGTGAAGAAATTAGCCTTGAAAATATAGGCAAGAAACCGCTTCAGATTACTAATGTATCTACTTCTTGTGGTTGTACGTCAGCCCAATTGGTGATAAATGGGGAGGAGTCACCAGTTTTTAGTATGCATGGTAATACGCCTTGGATAGGCGAGATAGCGCCGGGGGAAAAAGCAACCTTGAAAGCAATTTATGAGCCTGCGAAGCATCCAGTTCAGGGTAAATCAGAAAAAACGATTCTTTTCAAAACCAATGATCCTGAAAATTCCGAAGTTCAGATTAATCTTACGGCAATAGTAGAGTAAATATGCTTCCTTTAGTGATCACAAATGGCTTAATTGATTCTTTTAATCCCTGTGCAATTGGGGTGTTGCTTCTTTATATCTCCATTCTTTTAGGCACCAACTCACCTAGAAGATTTATCCTAGCTTTTGGTGGTTTTTATATTTTAGCTACGTTTGTGACCTATTTCCTTATTGGTTTAGGGATTCTTCAGGTCGTCCATCTTTTTGGTGTTCCGCACTTCTTTGGGTGGGTAGCAGCCTTTTTAGTCCTTTTTATTGGTCTTTTCTACATAAAGGATTACTACTGGCCACTTTGGCAAATCCCAGTGGTTTCTCCGTTTCTTTCCCGTTGCCGAATGGTTACTTGGAATAAAAAGATCACGGTTTTCTCCGCACTTGCTTTGGGAGTCTTGATTGGGCTTTGTGAGTTCCCGTGTTCAGGAGGTATCTATTTAGCCACTGTAGCCATGCTTAGCCTAAAAGAAACGTTTTGGCAAGGGGTGCTTTATCTTCTTGTTTATAACCTGATGTTTATTCTACCTCTAATAATAATATTTGCTTTTGCTACCAACAAAGCTGCACTGGACAAAATAAAAAGTTGGCAGTCAAAAACCGCTGGTAAGGCTAAATTGGTGTCAGGTACTTTAATGGTTCTTTTAGGGATATTACTTCTGGTATGGTTAATACTTACAGTAACTTAATAAACTTAAATTGAAAGGAGTGCTAAAAATGAGTAGTTCTGAAGACAAAAAGAAAAATAAATACACCTGTCCAATGCATGCAGATGTAAAATTAGATAAACCTGGGAAATGCCCAGAGTGTGGTATGAGTTTGGTCGAGGAAGGCTCTGCTTCTCACGAAGATATGGAACATGGAGGCACTGAGCACAGTGCAGCAAAACATAATGAGCATAAAATGGATCAAAAGAAGCAAGTGAAGGGGACCCTTTACACATGTCCGATGGATCCAGAAATAGCGAGGAAGGAGCCTGGGGAGTGTCCGAAGTGCGGTATGAAGCTTGAAGAAAAGAAGGTAGTAGAGGGACACGATGACCACGGTGGCCATAAAAACATGGAGCAAGATTTCAAGCGGCGATTCTTTACTGCGCTACCGCTTATAATAATTGTTCTTACACTTTCTCCTAAAATCCAGCAATGGTTTGGTTTTTCAGTTGACTTTCCTGGCATAGATATAATCCTTTTTCTTCTAGCCTCAATTATAGTTTTCTACAACGGCTGGCCCTTTTACGTGATGGCTAAAGGAGAGATCAAGTCCCGAATGTATGGGATGATGACTCTGGTTTCTTTGGCAGTTCTCTCTGGTTATGCTTTCAGTGTTGCGGCCACCTTTCTTTTCGAAGGAGAAAGTCTGTACTGGGAAATTTCTACCCTAGTTTTGGCCTTTCTTTTTGGTCATTGGATGGAGATGAGGGCGGTGCGAGGTGCGACAGGAGCTCTTTCGGAACTTGCAAAACTAATACCACCAACGGCACATTTAATTAAAGGCAAAGGCGTGGTTGATGTGGGTACTGAGGAATTGAATAAGGGCGATAAAATCCTAGTCCGCCCTGGAGAGAAGGTACCAATTGATGGAAAGGTAACTGACGGTGAAAGCTCCGTCAACGAAGCGATGGTAACTGGTGAGTCCAGACCTGTTTCTAAGAAAAAAGGCGCTGAGGTAATCGGTGGAACAATTAATCAAGATGGCTCTTTAACTATCGAAGTAACAAAGACTGGGGAGGAAACTGCAGTTTCTCAAATGATGGAACTTATACGGGCGGCTCAAGAATCTAAACCTCCAGTTCAAAAACTTGCTGACAGAGCTGCTGGATGGCTCACGTTTGTTGCTTTGACGGTAGGGATCGGCACTTTCGTTTTTTGGTTTTTCATCAATCCTCAAGGAGCAATCTTTGCTGGTACTTTAGCAATCGCTGTTATTGTAATTGCTTGTCCTCACGCTCTTGGTTTAGCTATTCCAACCGTAACGACTATCACGACTTCACTAGCGGCCAAAAACGGTATTTTGATTCGTGATATGAGGGCAATAGAAATCGCTCGCAAGCTTAATTATGTTGTTTTTGACAAAACTGGTACTTTGACACAAGGAAAATTTGGGGTGACACAAATAACCCCTCTTGGCGAAGTTACTGAAGAAGAAGTACTAAGGTATGCTGCATCTGTAGAGTATCATTCACAGCACTCTATTGCTCAAGGGGTTGTTGAGGAAGCAAATAAGAGAAATGTATCTTTGGAGCAAACGAAAAAATTTCGCTCCTTTCCAGGTAAAGGAGCTAGCGGTTTAGTGGAAGGGCGAGAAGTAATAATAGGGAGCAGAGCATTAATGGAAGAAAATAAACTGGCAACTGCAAAATATGAAAATTTAATAATCGAAGCGAAACTATCTGGTAAAACTTTCGTTTGGATAGCAATTGATGGAAAAACAGCAGGGATTTTGGTACTAGAAGATTTGGCAAGAGAGGAATCTAAACAAGCAATTGAAGAACTGCAAAAAATCGGAGTAAAGACGGCTATGCTTACTGGCGACACAAAACCAATTGCAGGCCGTGTAGCAAAAGAACTAGGTATTGATACTTTTTTTGCCGAGGTTTTGCCAGAGGATAAAGTAAATAAAATCAAAGAACTTCAAGAAAAAGGAAATGTTGTGGCAATGGTGGGCGATGGTGTGAACGATGCCCCATCGCTTACTCAGGCTCACGTAGGGATCGCAATTGGTGCTGGGACCGATGTAGCAATAGAGTCTGCTGAAATTGTATTAGTCAAGGATGATCCACGGGATGTGGTCAAAGCAATCAAACTTAGCCAAAAAACTAATGCAAAGATAAAGCAGAATCTGGCTTGGGCAACAGGCTACAATTTAATCGCTATTCCTGTGGCAGCTGGTATTCTTTTTCCTTTTGGAATCGTGCTTAGGCCTGAATGGTCAGCCCTTATTATGAGCGCGAGTTCGATTATTGTCGTATCTAATGCGCTGCTTTTAAGACGTGAGACTTTAGATATCAAGGCTAGTTAAACAAAAAATTCCAACGTTATCAAGTTCAAAAACCTACTGTTTTTATGTTAAAATTTATAAGTTCTAACTTCGCTTGTTAAAGTTACGAGAATGTGTTTAGCCACACCAGTAAAAATCGTTAAACTTAAGGACAACAAGGCCACAGTGGATGCTTTGGGCGAGAAAAACCAGGTTGATGTGAGCCTCCTCCAAAATATCAAAGTAGGCGATTATCTTTTTGCCAGCCGTGGTATAGCGATCAAAAAGGTATCTAGAAGAGAGGCTGAAAAAGTTTTAGAATTAGTGAGAAAGTGGAATAAGCAGTCTTCTTGAGGGTATGAGCAACCAAACTTCCAAAGGCATAATTTTAGTTTTTGGTACAGCAATTATTAGTGGTTTTGCGATTTTTCTCAATAGTTTTGGTGTAAAAGGCTTCGATCCTTATCTTTACACTTTTCTCAAAAACGTGCTCGTAGCTTTGTTTTTAGTTGGGTTATTGTTGGGAATCAAAGAATTCTCTGGGTTGAAAAAACTAAAAAGGAAAGATTGGTTTCTTCTGGCAGTAATTGGTCTTGTTGGAGGCTGCATTCCATTTCTGCTTTTCTTCAAAGGCCTTTCAATGACTGCAGCAGCAAGTGGTAGCTTCATTCACAAAACGATGTTTATTTACGTAGCGATTTTGGCGGTCGCATTCTTAAAAGAAAGAATTCCAAACAGGTTTTTCATTGCTGGAGCGTTGCTACTTATGGGCAACCTTTATTTTTTGAGGTTTTTGCCAGTTAGTTTGCAAATTGGAGATTTGCTAATACTTACGGCCACGTTTTTCTGGGCAGTCGAAAACGTCATCTCAAAATATGCACTAAGAACGCTTTCTCCGCAAGTTGTTGCTTTCGGACGGATGGGAATTGGCTCTGTTTTCATCACTTTGTTCCTGATTTTCACTGGCGGATTCAGTGCTATTTCCACCCTGACCGTTCTTCACTGGCAATGGGTTTTGATCTCGGGGGTTATCCTTTTTGGTTATGTGACAACGTGGTACACAGGCTTAAAATATATAAAAGTCTCAACCGCCACGATTATTTTGCTTTTAGGCTCACCAATTACTTTACTGCTCACCTTTATCTTCCAAGGACAAGGCTTTTCCGTGCCTCAATTAATTGGGACTGGACTTTTGGTATTTGGAGTTGGTTTAGCAGTCGGTCTACGTGTAATTTGGGAAACATTGAGGAATCTGCCCAGAGTATCTTATGCATCTCGGACTTAAAACCGCCGCTGTCTATTCCTTGCCATCTTTTTCTCTCGGTTTCTGTGGGCCGCAAGACGAAACCAGCCGAAAAACTTTATCCAATTATGCTTCTGGCAAACCCGCTTCGGAAAAAGCGGTAAGGGAAATTTTTGAAAAATTTGAGGCTGCTTACCGGTATTACGAATTAATTGCAAAGAAAAATACTATCGCGGATCCTTTGAATGAAAAAGTAGTTAAAGCCTTTTGGGTGGGGAACCCTCTTTTAGAAAAAGTTAACGGGAGTGATCTAAGAAACCTAATTCTAACCCATTTTTGTCGGCCTGGACTCTTAACCAAGAAAGAGGCTGAAGAAAAAGCGGCCCAAGTTCCGGACAAAGCTCGCCCACACCACAGCTTCCATGTTTTGATTTTAGGAGCAGTCAGCGACCAAGTAACATTAAAGGGAGCGATGCTAGACCTTTGCCGTACTGGTTGGGGGGAAGTGGGAAAAATAAAGAAGAATAAGTTGGTAGTAAAGTATAAACCACTTATCTTGGGCAAGATAGTTAGTCTTGGCAGGAAAAAAGAAAAGGAGATCGAGTGGTCAAGCCAAATCGTTCAGAACGTCAAAAAAGGCGATTGGGTCTCTTTCCACTGGGCCCAAGCCTGTAAGGTTTTGACTCCACGAGAAGTTAAAAATCTTGAATACTATACACAGAAGACGATTGATTTGGTCAATGCACGGAACAAGTGATACAAGGATCGTAGGCGCGGACAAGCATCTCCATTAGTTCCTGTCTTCTTTCTTTACTTTGCCCCTCAGTCTGATTCAAAACTGCTTGGGCACTTTCTTCGATTGAACTAAGGTTCTGGACAGTTGGCGTGATGATATTACACTGTGTGATTAAACCTTTGGTGTCGACGTTAATTTCATAATAAAGACCGCCTCTAGGCGCTTCGACTACACCGACACCGCGAGAAGCTCTCTTTGGTTTGTACTCCTTGGGTAAGCTTGTTGTTTTGGAGTCAATTCCGTCTTGAACTAATTTTTCCAAAATTTCATTGGCCTCCTGGACAAAATGGTAAGTTTCAAGGGCTTGAGCGAGGTTGTTATGAAATGGATTTTGGTAGTCTATATCAGCAGCTTTGAAAAACTCTTTTGATCGTCCCTTTAACAGATGGCCTTGAAGGTTTAGTCTAGCCAGAGATCCGACCATAAAACCCTTTCCTTTGTGTTTGCCGAATTTGGCTGTCGAGTAAGGTTTAATCTCTTCGTCAATCACCGTTTTATAATCAGTAGTTTTTACCTTCAGTTTTTTGTTGGTTGAGATAGACTTTCCCTCATAAACATTGAAGGTTTTCCCATTGGTTTGCGAGAAAAATACAAGGCTGGTTTTAATATCTGGGTAATTAAGAGAAGAAAATAGATGCACCGTGCCTTCAGCCGCCTCAAGCATTTTTTCTGCTTCTTGCTTCAGGCTTTTAAGTTTTTCTACCGAGGGGACTTTGTGGAAGCCGCCGGCATAGGTTGCAGTGGGGTGAATCCCGCGTCCCCCAACTGTGTCAGCAATCAAATCCGAGATTCTTTTTAGTTCAAGAGCTTGGTGAAAATATTTTGGGTGGGTTTTAATAATCTCCACTCCTGAATCCAAACCCAAATAATCCGGCGCGACCAGAAAATATAAATGCAGCACGTGGCTTTGAATCATTTGTGCATCAATCATGAGCTTTCTTAAGAGAACTGAACTTGAGGAGGGTTTTAGGTTTAGCGCGTCCTCAACCGCTTTAATAGCAGCTAAATTGTGAGCAATAGGGCAAACACCACAGATTCTAGGTGTGATCCAATAAAGATCTGTAGCTGGTCGTCCAACGACCATTCCTTCAAATAGCCGCTCACCTTCGTGAACTTCCAAGACCACTTTACTCTTAGCCCAATTGGTATTTAGAGTGCCGTGGCCTTCAATTTGAGCGATAAAATCAGGTTTTTCCATTTTTTCCTTTAATCTTTCTAAATAATCTATCGTATTCTGGCGTTTTTTTCAAAAACATCGAAAAATACCTCTCGACTTCTTTCGAATCAGAGAATTTATACAGAGTTGTCAAAAGATTATCAATTTGTGGTTCGTCGCGTAGGCCGAAACAGCCATAGCAAGGAGAGCCACCGGAAACACAAATCGCATCACAACCTCCTTGAGTAATTGGTCCGAGACAAACCTTTTTATCCAGCAAGCGACAACGATTGCCAGCTTGTTTGCATTCAAAACAAACCGAATAACCTCGGGCTCGTGGGACTTTACCGGCCAAAAGTTCCTGCATTACTCTCACGATTTCTTTTTTCTCGACTGGGCAGCCGTGGATCAAATAATCAACCTGGACATAGGCTGTAAGGGGTAGGGCGTCAATCCCTTTGGGTTTGTATTTTGGCCCGTAGATTTTTTTGTACCAGAAACTACGTGCACTTTTATCAATTATGCCTGGAATTCCTCCTAAAGTGGCGCAGCTTCCAAGCCCAATTAAAACTTTAGTTTGCTCACGTAGAAACCTAAGCATGTCAATCTCATGTTGGGTAACAGGTGCCCCTTCGATAATAACTACATCGTAGGGGCCTTCGTCGGCTCTTTTCTGAGCCAGTCGCCAATTGACGATTTCGATTTCTCCGGCTAGCTCTAAAAGTTTTTCCCGCAGCGAAACTAAGGCTACTTCGCAGCCTTCACAGTCAGTGAAATCAAAAATTGCTACTTTTGGTTTTGGTTGGGCTTGGCTTACCATAAAATGCTAATCCCAATTTCCTTGAACTTGGTCATAATAAAAGACAGGCCCATCAAGGCATACGTATTTATCGCCAGTTGTACAATGTTGGCATTTGCCGATCCCACAAGTCATTCTTCTTTCTTCTGAGACAAATATTCTTCGATCTGAAATTCCTAGTGGGCGTAAAATGTTTTCCAGAGCAGCTGTCATAGGTCCCGGGCCACACATCGCTACCGCAGTATTTCGGGGTTTAATGTCTATCTCACGGGTTAACTCACTGACCAGGCCTACGTGGCCTTTCCAGGTAGGGGCGGGTTTATCAACTGTTAATATTACCTTGATGCTTTCTCCCCAACGCTTGTAGCGCTTTTCGAACAAAAGATCTTTTGGCGATAACGCTCCGTACAATAGGTAGATTCTACCGAAACGTTTACGCTGAGCGATAACATATTCAATTAAAGAAGCAATCGGTGGGATTCCACAACCACCAGTAACAAAAACTAAGTCCTTTCCAGCAAAGAAATCTAGCGGGTAGCCATTACCATAGGGCCCACGGAGGGTCATTTCGTCGCCTTCTTTCAAACGGTGGAGAGCGGTGGTTACATCACCGACTATGCGCACCCCGATTTCAATAAATCCCCGCTCGAACGGAGAAGAAGCTGGCCCAAAAGGCGCCTCACCATAACCCCAGATGCCAGCTAAGACAAACTGGCCAGGATTGAAAACCAAGCCACCCTTACCCACAGGAAATTCCCAACCAACTGGCTTTAAGCGAAAAAGCTTAACGTTGGAGGACAGCTGCTCTAGTTTAATTAGTGTCACTTTTTTCGGATGAAGCTCACTTCCCATTTAAAATTTCCTTGTTGGATTAGCTTTTTGAAAAGCACCAACTATTTCCACAAGAACTTTCTCGATATCAATACCGGCCGGGCAATATTTCTGACAACGTCTGCAAGCGACACACTGAGCCTGACCAAACTCTTTATATGCTCTTACAAATTTATGATAAAACCAGTTGAAATAGCGATCCTTTTGGGTTCCTCTAAAATTATGACCACCGGCTATTTGAGCAAAGCCAGGCAAGGTACAAGCATCCCAGAAACGACAACGAGAACAAACGGACCTGTCAAAACTAGTTTTGTCCTCGGTACTCGTGCAGTAACAAAGCGGGCAAACATAAGTGCAGATTCCACAAGACAGGCAAAGTTTTCCTAGTTTTTCCCAGATTTGAGGATAGTTTTCCCTAGACCATTCCACCGCTTTAGCAACCAGCTCACTGTCAAGAAGCATCCGATCTAGCTTTGAAAGGGGTTTTGGAGGCTTTGCTTTTCCTCGGACACCCCTATCTTTGAAAAATCCCAAAGCGGCAATTTTCCTGCCTTTATCGGTTGGAGTAATAGCTTGATATTCGCTGCCTGAGATTTTTTCCAAAATTAAGTCACCTCTGGGGGGAACTCCGACCTCTTCATCGGAGACTGCAATCAACGTTGAGGCTGCTCTTCGCTGCTGGTAAAAGGGATCTGCCGGGGGTTTATTCATTATTTGATCAAGTTGAATTATGGCTGTAAGGTCTTTGATGCTGAGGCCGAAAATGATGAATTTTTTTTCAACTCGCGTTTCTTGGACCCGACCGTCTGTTACTTTGAATAACTCCTCGTTTGGTGGTAAAAAGTAGATTTTTGGTGGTAGAAGAGTAGTTTCGCAACCTAGTATTACGTTGCTAGATTCTTTCAAGGCATCGTAGGCGATTTCGCCATTTTTGGATTGGGGAGCGAAGACAGCATGAGTTTTTTTAAAATGATCTAAGAGTTTCGGAATGTCGGCTTGAGAAATCAGCTTGGGCATCAAAGATTAGTATAACAATTTTTGGTAAAGAGTAGAACTATTTTAAGTGAGTTCTTGACGTGTTCTTGGCGGTGGTGGTATATTAAATGTAATCATGAGGAGCAAATTTAGACCCACAAAACTGATTACTTTCGTTAGCATCTTTGTCATTTTTGCTTTTGTTTTCGTTACGTTTGTTAGTGCAATTACGCCTGCACAACCCAGAGTGTTGCCTGCTGACAAAAAAGCAACCCCTTCAGCCAAAGCTAAGGCTAAAGGGAGAGATAAGATGAAAGATCGGTTGACTGAAGTAAAACTAAAAATCTGCGAGAAAAAAGAGGCTACTATACAAAGACGGTCGACTAGATTGGTAGTCAAGGTGGAAAAAATACTTAACAATTTTGATCGGATTGTCCAAAAAGTAGATGATTTCTATGTTGATAAAGTAGTACCTAAAATTGGAGAAATGGAAAATTATGAGCAATTATTGAATAAAAATGAAGCTAAAAGACAGGAAGTTTACGTTGCTCTTGGTGCGGGAACTGAAACCGCAAATAATTTTACCTGTGAAGGCGTGAATCCAAAAGATCAGATCAAACAGTTTAGGGTCGAGATGCAAAGTGTTGTTCAGGCACTCAAAGAGTATAAACATACACTAATAGATTATCTTGTAGCGGTTAAAACTAAAGCTAAAAATATCAAGGAACGAACGGCGACTAAATCGGCTGAACCAGCAACGAGTTCGGCTGAAGAGGATTAAATTATGGCGATAGATATGCAGACACCACAAATGAATAATCCGGTAACGCCCAGTCCGGTTTCGAATGGGCCTAGCAGCAAAGGTAAAAATGTTGCTATTGTAACGATTGTCGTGCTAGTGATAGCAGTAGTGTTTGTGGCCATTTGGTTTGCTTTAAGGTCGCTTAGCACGGACGAAACAACGACTCCTGTTACAACTACAACAACGGAAACAGTTCCAGCTGTGAAAGATGCCGACGATATTCAAAAGCTAGAGAATCAGGTTAGAAATACCGATGTCGGCGGATTATCTGACGACCTTGACGCTAACGACGAAGACGCCGTAGGGTTTTAATACCTCAAACTCCAACAAACTTCTTCCGTGAGTTCCTTGACCTTTGGGGTACAATTGATTTGTTATGGCAGCAGGAAAAAAAGAAGTTTCGTGGGAATTTATCCACGAAACAGGACGCAAAAAATATTTTTTGGTCAAAAAAAGCGAAGCTGAATATTTTATTTTTCGCACACCTAGCGTGTCTTCTAAGGAAGCAAAAAGCTCTTACACTTTGGTTGATTGGGAAGGTGAAATCGTACCTTGGGGTGGTGTACCGGCAAAAGTACGCAACTGGTTACCGCGAAAGAAAATCACTCCTTCCTTAGAAAAACCAGGAAATCTCATCCGCAAGTCCTAGCTAATCAGTACACAAACGCTTTCTTTTCTGCTATTCTTTCTGCGACGTGATCCAAATTAAAGAAATCGCTGACAAATCTACTTGGGAGGAGTTTAATTTATCAGGCACAAATCCCACTTTTTTGCAATCGTGGGCCTGGGGTGAGTTTCAAAAAAAGCTTGACCGGGATATTTACCGATTGGGTGTATTTGACGGCAAAAACCTTGTCGGTATCTCGTTACTAATCGAAGAAAGAGCTAAAGTAGGGGCTTTTCTTTACTGCCCTGGTGGCCCGGTCTTTTCTGATTGGAAAAAAGAGTATCTGCTTTCTTGGATAGATAGTGTAGAAGTAAAAGCGGTAGAGAGTAACTTAGGTTTTTTAAGGGTCGAACCAAGAAAAATTGAAAAAACAACAATTTCCTCTCTAAAAACAGTCGGTTTTTTGGAAGCAACCGATACCCAACCACAGTGTACTGCCTTTATAGATTTAACTAGAGGCGAGGAAGAACTTCGACATGATTTAAGCGCATCCACTCGGTACAATATCAACGCAGCTGAAAGGAAGGGGGTAAAGGTAAGAGAAGGAAAACGTTCTGAAATAAATGTTTTCCTTAGGTTTCTAGAGGAGACTGCAGACCGCAAAAAACTTACATTGCCCAAAGAAGCCAACTACCACGCCAAACAATTCGCAACTTTGAACGGCGAAGGAATAATGAAGCTTTTTGTCGCCGAAAGAGTGGACCAATCATTAGCAGCTAGTTTAGTAGTTCTTTATGCCGATACGGCCTACTATTTGCATGCAGCCAATTCATCGGAGCAGCCCAAACTAAGAGCCAGCTACCCTTTGGTTTGGCAGACTATTTTGGAAAGCAAGAAGGCGGGACTGAAAAAATTCGATTTTTGGGGAATAGCACCAACTAATGATCCAAACCATTCATGGGCTGGTGTAACTAGCTTCAAGCTTTCCTTTGGAGCAAAGAGAGAGTGCTATGAGCCAGGATTTGATTTGCCGTATAAGGGAAGTTACAGGCTGACGAGGCTGTTAGAAACCTGGCGCCGGCCGTTGCAAAAAATCCTTAGGTTTGGACGTTAACTAAATAGAGTCAATGAGTAAGAAATATAATCAAATACTTACCGATGACAGGTTAAGTCAATTAATATTAGTAAGTTTAACTATAATTAGCGTCTTTCTAGTCTTTCTTTTTTGGCGCAACCCTTTAACAGTTTATGATGTAGCTGGTCATGCCTCTTTAGTGCACACAATAGCCAGTGACTTCTGGCCGAAAATGAGCGGTTGGAATGCAAATGAACTATTAGGCTGGCCGCAAGGAGTTTTTTACCCGTCCTTTTTCCATTGGCTAGCGGCAGGATTATCGTTTTTAGTTGGAATTCCTACTGCTATAAAGCTGCTCGTTTCAGCTGCGCTGGTAGTATTACCAGCCTCAATCCATTACTTTGCCACTTCTTTTACGAAGGATAAACGTTGGGCAGCTATTATCACGATCATTATATTTGCCTTATTGCTTTTATTTCCAAATTTTTTGGGTACGGGGGTGAAGGCTCTATTTCAAATAGGGCTGCTGTCCAATTTCTTCGTCTTACCGCTGCTGTTATGCTTTTTAGCCTCGCTCCATAGGGAAGACAATTATTTACTCTGCTCAATTTTACTTTCCTTAGTTATTCTTACGCATCTCGTCGCCGCTGTGGTGGCAGGGATCTACCTAATTTTATTTGTCGTTAATAAATCTTTGGTGCGCGACCTGACCAGGAGGCTGCTCGTTAATTATTTAAAAATGATTTTTTTGGCTGCTGTTTTGACTGCATTTTTCTGGGTCCCGTTTATTCTAAACCTAGAATACACCTCGGTTTCACGTCACGTGGCTTCTTACTTTTTGCCAAATATTGCCGTTTTCGCAATTTCGGTCGGTTTAGTAATTTATTCATGGAGGAAAAAGGACGTAAATATTTTAACATTGAGTAAATTTGCCGTTTTTGTGTCTTTTTTCGCCGTAATCGATGCTTTTCTGATTAGGAACAACGGAACTAGTCTCTTTCTTTATCCAGTTCATATCTACCGATTTCAACCTTTTGCTTATCTTTTGCTAGCGGCTGCGATAATACTAACAGGAGCAAAATATCTAAAATTTGATCGTTGGGGGCTCACACTGCTGGGCGCCTTTTTTGGCGGACTGGGTTTGATCGTCGTGATTTTACTGGCCAAAAACCCTGCTCAGTTGCCAGATGCAAACTTTGAATTAACGAACCCAGAAGCTGTTTCGGGTAGGTTTATTGAGACTTTTCGGAGAACAGAGAGCGGCCCTTTTTGGTATGGATTGCAGACGCAGCTAGGCCGCGAAAGTCAAGATGCAGCTTGGGCTTACGGTTTGTTTACTGATTCAACTCCAACAGGTCCATACCTTGGTTCATTAATTAGATCTTTACGGCCAGAGGCTTATCCTGAAGGCGACGGGCTTTTTGTTGAGACAAAAACTGTTGATCCTACCAAAGTCCTGCAGCTACTGAAGCTTTTCGGTATAAATTATTTAGTAAGTATAGAGGATAAAAAGGAAAATGCGATTGGAACTCTTCGGCGGGGAGAAGAAAACAAGTATTTTACAGCAGAAAAAAACGCTGAGACCGCAGTTTTTGAAGTAACACAACTTCCTTTGGACCCCGTTAAACATAATTGGAATAAAGAGGTAGAGGAATGGTGGTTGCAAGAGGATGAAGTAGCCATGCTTCCCTACTTAGCAAGTGGGAAAGAACCTGGCGAAGTCTCTAAAGAAGATTTACAGACAGCTAAAGTGAAGATAGTAAGTGTAAACAAAAACCAAACCGAATACGAACTCAAGGTAGATTCAGAAAAACCAGTACCAATTTTAGCAAAAATTTCGTACTTTCCATATTGGAAGGCGATTGTTGACGGACAGGAAGTGCCTGTGCACCGCGCAGCAGCAAATTTAATGCTTTTTGAGGCAAAGGGGGAAGCGGTATTGATTTACGTGGAACCAACCATAAATAGAATCGCATTGTTTATATCGTTAATTGGTTGGATTGCGATCCTGGGATTTTTTGTAAGAAGATTTGTGAAACGGGTCGCTTGAAAGTATCTCCTGGTCAGAAACCATCAGCTCCGCTGCTGCTTCGATTTAACCCTCCGGTTTTGACAAAAATTGCCTGTCCCCTTATTATTTCTGGGCGATGACGCGAAACAGACGGCTATTTCTTTACAGCTCCTTGATGTTAACTATCCTGACAGTAATTGTTATTTATCCCCAGCTGAACGAACCTGAAGATCCACAGAAATCGGATAGTGTAATTCAAAAAATATCGAATATCAATTTCAACAGAGTTGATTACCTTTCAATCACCGCAACAATTAGTGCCCAAAAAGCCACCGAAGTTTCCTCTGGAGTAGTTATCACGGAAAAAGGAGATGAGTTGCTGGTTTTAATTAATAAAAACATTCGCTTATTGGAAAGTTATGAACCTGCGGATTTAGTTTCAATTAGTAACAAAGCTACTGCCACCACTAAAGGTTTAAGACTGCGAGAGCAAGCAGCAAGCTCTTTAGGAAAAATGACAAAAGAAGCTAAAAAAGAGAGGATTAACTTGACTGTTTTATCAGCCTACCGTTCTTTTTGGAGCCAGCAAGCCACGTTTTCTATGTGGGTGGGTTCGGCAGGATTAGCATCAGCGGAGACTTTTTCCGCTCGTCCGGGGCACTCTCAACATCAGCTTGGGACCACTGTTGATTTCACTTCTGAATCAGTAAATCTTGGCTTAGCCAAAAATTTTGATCAGAGTAAAGAAAGCAAGTGGCTTACCGAAAATGCGTATAAATTTGGTTTTGTAGTTTCTTATCCAGAAGGTAAACAAAGTATCACTGGTTATAGCTACGAACCTTGGCATTACCGTTACATCGGTAGCGAAAACGCACAACAAATGATTGATTCCGGACTGATACTTGAGGAATTTCTGCGAAAGTACGGTGTGGTCTAACCGAATAAAACAACCTGCGACACTCTTGTCTATTTGATACCCAAGTGCTAAATTATAAGTAATGCAGGCTGTCCAGAAGGCGTTTTCTGAGTCCAAAAGACTATTCTTATCGTATTGGAGTAGATTTAAAAGGCTTTATTTAAGAAACAAGAGTCTCTCGGTTCCTCTCAGTGTCGTACTTTTCGTCAGTCTTATTTTACTGAGCGCAATAATTTTTATCTTCGAATCACGCCAGCCAACGATTAGGTTAGAAACCACAAGTCTCAAATTGGAAGCACTTATCAAAGACTCCACCGGTGTTGATCCAGAAAGTGAATATCTTTTGACAAGCGAGAGTCCAATTGATGAGGCGCAAGTTAAAGCTGCCCTCAATATAGTTCCAGAAAAAGATTATGAGCTAAATAAGATTTCCGATACACAGTATAAGATTGAATTTGGCGAAGCACTACCAAAAGATAAAATTTACAAATTCGAAATTAAGGCCCAAGAAGGTGATGTCGAAAAAACCCTTTCTTGGGCATTTCAGGTAAAGGGAACCTTCCGCATTCTTCAGACCTTGCCAAGAAATAAAGCTACTCACGTGCCGGTTAACTCCGGAATCGAAGTTACTTTTAGCCATGAGAACTTTAGTTTGGAAGGAGCAAAGAAGAAATTTGAGATAAAGCCAACTGTTAAGGGTAAATTTGAGAAGCACCGAAGAACTCTCGTCTTCGTACCAAAGGGGCTAAAGCACAATACCCTCTACACCGTAAAAATAAAGAAAAGCTTGGGACTTTCTGGAAGCCAGGAGGTGTTAAGTAAAGGCAAGACCTTTCAGTTTCTTACAAAGGCAAAAAGCGGTCCTGGGTTGACCAATTACTTTAACTTTAAAAATAAAACACATGAGTTTCCTAGCAGCGAAAAGCCCCTTCTTGAAGGTTGGGGAGAGGGAACACCGGGCAAGGTAAATGTTTATAAAATAAGTGAAAAGAAGTTTCTACAGTCTTTGAAGGAAACTGATTCGGTTGCCTCCTGGGCTTACGACTATTCGAAACGCTATCCCACAAGCGGGTTGACGAGTCTTATGCAATTTGAGCCAGTTGTAAGAGAGACTCAATATGCAAAATATATTGAATTTCCCCAGAAAATCGACAACGGGTTTTATTTGATAGAAATAAAAAACGAAGGTAGCAGTTTTGACCAGGCTTGGTTGCAGGTTACTCCACTCTCAGCCTACTCGGCGGTAAGCGGTACAAAGAGTCTGTTTTGGATAAACTCTGTCGCTACTAAAAAGCCAGTTGCGGGTGCATCTGTTAAGCTGGTGGGTGGGGGTTTTAAAGCTACTACCAATAAAGATGGAGTAGCACAAGGCGCGTCCCCAGACAAATTAAAAAAAAGCGGATTTAGCTACTTCAAAATCAGAGCTGGTAGTTCGGTGTTAATTGTCAGAGTGGGGACAGCGTATGTCTATAAACCCATCGCTGATCAATATTGGTATTATCTATATTTGGATCGGGGTCTTTACAAAACTAGCGATTCCATCTCCTTCTGGGGTTTATTACGCAAACGTGAGGGTAGCCAGCCAAAAGAAGTAAAAATAGAACTGAGGCAAGATTCTTATACGGATTATTTTTATAATCCAACCGTGATCCTCTCAAAAGAAGCCGGTTTATCAGAATTTAGTACGTTTAATGGCTCTTTGGACTTCTCCAACTTAAAGCCGGGTAGTTATTCTGTTGTCCTTAAAGTAGGCAGCGACATAATTGAAACAAAGTATGTTGAAGTGGGGATATTCGATAAGCCAGCCTACCAAATTAAGATTACCTCGTCGAAAAAAGCTATTTTCGCAGGAGAGAGTGTTACTTACAAAGTTAAAACAGAGTTTTTTGAAGGTACGCCCGCGCCGAATATCAAGCTGAAGGTTACTGGAGTGGTGAAAAAGACTATCAAAACCAATTCCAACGGCGAAGCGAGCCTAAAAGTAAAAACAAAAACTCCTGACTATTCACCCAGTTACCAAGGTATTTACATAATGCCGGCAGAATCTGAGGTAGGTGATATTTATGCTGGTTCTGGTGTACAAGTTTTTGGCTCAGGGATAAAAATCAAAGGTGAAGGTAAGATAGAAGGGAGTAAAGCGAAAATTGAAGGAACAATAAGAAAAGTTGATCTTTCTAAAGTGAAAGATGCTTATTCAGAAGATTATTTAGGTGGTCCTGTGTCAACAAACTTTGAAGCTTTCATATACGAAACCACTTGGGTTAAAATTGAAACTGGTGAGTATTATGATTTCATCGAAAAGAAGGTTTATAAAATATATGACTACGAAAAAGTAGAAGATTTGTTGGACACGGTAGAGGTAAAGAGCGATAAAAATGGCAAATTTACCCTCGATTTTGGTTCCGACCCCGAGAAAGATTATGAGGTAAATCTTGAGGCAAAGGACAGCAAAGGTCGGGCAGAACAAACTACAATTTACGTTAGGCGCTCTGTGGACACTGACTCACCCGCCCACTACTATCTGGAAAGCACCAAAGACTATCCTGCGAAATACAAAGTGGGCGATAAAGTAGAGCTTAAATTTAAAAAAGGTCGAGAGCTTATTCAACCAAAGCCCAAACTCAGGTTCCTTTACTATCAAGGTCAAAGTGGTATAAGAGACCACACCGTTTCTAACTCACCTACATATAGTTTCACCTTTGCCAAAAAGCATATCCCCAACGTATATGTCACCGGTGTTTTCTTTAACGGATTTACCTACGTGGCTAGTAGTACACCTTCGCTGTGGTGGGAATCTGGGACTTTTATCGATTTTGATCAATCCGAAAAGAAGCTAAAAATTGAGATAAAAGCTAACAAAAAGAAATATGCCCCTGGTGACAAAGCTAAGTTGGAAGTGGTAGTTAAAGATAAGAATAATAAAGGAGTGCAGGCTGAAGTGAACCTAAATGTTATCGATGAATCATTCTACGCGGTTTCTTACGAATCGGGTTACTTAAATCCTTTGACTGATGTTTATCGAACCGTAACTGGTGGGGTTTTCGCTCATTATCTTTCTCACCAATATCCCAAAGGGATTCCTGGAGGAGGAGGAGGAGGTGGCGGAGGTGGCCGTGACGATTTTAGAGATAAGGTTTACTTTGGTGTAGTGAAAACTGATAGGTCTGGGAAGGGTTCTGTTGAGGTTGAACTGCCTGACAACCTGACCAGCTGGAGAGTATCAGCTCAAGCTGTCACCAAAGATCTTCAGGTTGGAGGAGGCGGTGGAAATATAGCTGTCTCTAAAGATTTATTTGTTGAAGCAAACGTTCCAAGCGAATTTTTATTAACAGACAAGCCTGACATAAAACTGAGGGCGTTTGGTAGTTCCCTAAAATCCGCCGACAATGTTGAGTTCGTTGTAAAAGCGCCAAGTCTAGGTTGGGCAAGAGAGAAAAAAATCTCTGGCTCCGCTTTCAAACCCTCCTTTGTTAAACTGCCGAAACTTAAAGAAGGCAGTCATAAACTTACTTTTACTGTTAAGGCAAAGGGGTTAATAGACACTGTTGTCAAACAGATTCAAGTCATTAAAGGAAGAACACGCGTTGGAAAAATAAAAGAATATTCACTTACAAGTGATCTCAAACTAAAAGGCGGCGCTGATCAAAATACTCTTTCCTTTATCAACGAGGTTCAAGGAGTGACCTATCCGATACTAAGAAAGCAGCTTTGGTCGTTTAGTGATAGATTAGAGACTAAA